>Ga0325410_1002358_pt1 | contig 21157 bp, 5 predicted proteins | sample PopdelMetagenome_16_FD_206182 | JGI IMG/M metagenome (GOLD analysis project Ga0325410, IMG submission 206182) | Populus deltoides microbial communities from Bellville, Georgia, United States - Xylem-PdIQD-R3 | ecosystem: Host-associated > Plants > Phyllosphere > Stem > Wood/Secondary xylem... | reverse complement strand
ATTTGTGATACAATATTAACTGTAAATATTTATTAGTTTATAATTATTTAATAACATATCATAGTCTCTCTTTATAATTTAAATATTATCCTTTTCTTCTCTGAATTAGTAAGAAATCTTTTTACAGTCAAAACGATATTCTATTTTTTTTGCCATTCTTAATCTTATGATATTTTACAACAAAATTTAAAAATATCTTAACAATAAATTCATCTAATAATCAAATAATATAAGTTAAACTGGTGTTGATTTTAAATTTACTTTTCAAATAATATTAATTTAAGTATTACAAATTAATCTTAAAATTATTAAATATTTATATGATTAATAACTTTAAAATCTTGAAAAATTAGTTGAGGTATATATAGGATGTAAATGATAAAAAAAAGCATCCTTCAAAACGACAAAGCACACAGAGTCGGGACGATGTGAACCGAAGACCATTTCCATATTATTGAATCTGAGAAGCATCAGAACACCATTTTCAAACCTGTGCAGAGGCAGTCATGTATGAAACCCTATTAGGTCTAATTTGTCCTGTATCCAGCACTCCAAGTCAAGGCTTCTTTCTTGCCTTGTCCATGAAAGAGACGTCCCTGGATCCCACCGTTTTGGTTTTTCAAAGCTCTAACTCAGCCGTCTTGCAAGAGACTAGCTTCTGTTACGACAATTACAGGCATCTTCTCATGTGGTCAATTGCCAATCACCAAAAATCTACCTGTGACATTAAGCTTAATTGGCTGGAAACATTCAACCAAGAATTGCAAGAATCTACCTGTGAGTTGGATTGTTCAACTCGCTTAGAGATTTTTTTTAATGTGTGTGGGTGTTTGGTAACGTGAATCATAATGTTTTTTAAGATTATTTTTTAATTAAAAATATATCAAAAATAATTTTTTAGATGCATTTCTTTTATGTTTTATATTAATATATCAAAGCTATTGAAAAACACTCATCAAAATATCAGTTTGATGTTTTTCTAGATGAAAAATAATTTAAAAAGTAGAAGGGGATAAATTTTAGTTTAGTAATAAATGTATTTCATTTATGTTTTCTTAATTTTATGCATGGTTGCAGATAAGATTTGAGGACTAATTCACAAAAAATATATATGTTATTGGGTCAACCTATAAATTACTAAATCAATTATTTTTATTAAAATAGCAACATTATATTTTTATTTTAGTGTTGACTCAACTAAATTTAAATTAAATTTAATCAAGATAATTAAATCACTAGAAACCGGTAGGCTAATCTATTTTTATCAAGTTAATATTGTTACGTTTGATTCAATTGAAAACTTAGCCCAAATCAGGCTTAATATCTTGAGTTTTCCGCATTAACTTGTAACATCAAGTTAGATTTAACAATTATAATTTTATATAAAGATAATATTTTTTAAATGAATTATTATCATGAAAGTAAGAATTCACTTTTTTAATTTTTAGTGGGAGGCCAGGACTTGTTTGTTTTTGCATTTTAAAAGTGCTTTTGAAAGAATTTGAATTTTTTATTTTTTTTCTTTGTTTTAAATTAAATTTTTTGGTATTTTCAGATCATTTTGATGTGTTAATATTAAAAATAATTTTTATAAAATAAAAATATATACTGACTTGATTTGATTTTTTTTTCTCACGTGGTTTAGAGATATAAAATCACACATTTATTATCAAGATGGGAATTGGAAAGCCCACCTAAAACCCTAGAAAAACATCATCAGTGGATCCATAACAAAGACTATATAGCGGTCTAAATTTAAAGAAGGTTCAAATTCTCAAGTGAAGATTCACATTTCACAGTATGAAAAATGAAGGAAGATACAAAACGCACGCGTTTTGGTAAACACGGTGTAAACGCCCTCGTTTTTGACCCGTTCACCCTTTTAAGCAACATCACTTTCTCCTTTTATTGCACTGTCCTCCCCCACCCAGTTCTCTTACAAGACATCATAGTGAGTTAACCTGCCTCTCTCTCTTAAAATCTTTATGTAGCCTAAAAATTCTCTCTAAATCAAACCCACGAATCACAAATCACCACTTCAAGATCTGTTCACTACAACCTCTGATTTCACACATGAAAGGTTAGATCTTTGCTTTAGTGATTGAAAGACTTTAGCTTTTTAAGGTTTTGTACAATAAAGTTTGGATTTTTATTTATGGTGTTTTTGTTTTATTTGTTGCAGATCTGGGTTGTTTGTGAAAGGACTGCGTTTTGGGACTGAATTTAAGCAGGCCCTTTTCAGGTTTTGAGGTTTCGAAGTGTTTATGTTTGTGTGTTTTTGGGATCTGGATTCGTTAAAGTTTGGAACTTTCTAGGATTTTTTAACTGTTCTTTTTTTTTTTATGGAAATGTCAATTGCACCGCCGAAAGAAGACTCTATTCAAATTAGAGAGGTTTGGAATGATAATCTCGAAGAGGAGTTTGCCTTGATTCGTGAAATTGTCGATCAGTTTAATCACGTAGCTATGGATACCGAGTTCCCTGGCGTGGTTTTGCGCCCTGTCGGGAATTTTAAGAATATTAGTGATTATAATTATCAGACTTTGAAAGATAATGTTGATATGTTGAAATTGATCCAGTTGGGTCTAACGTTCTCGGATGAGAATGGGAATTTACCAACTTGTGGGACGGATAAGTTTTGCATTTGGCAATTTAATTTTCGTGAGTTTAATGTGACTGAAGACATCTTTGCCAGTGATTCAATTGAATTGTTGCGCCAATGTGGGATTGATTTTAAGAAGAACAGTGAAATGGGTATTGATGTGAATCGGTTTGGTGAGCTTCTGATGTCATCTGGGATTGTTTTGAATGATGGTGTGAACTGGGTTACTTTTCATAGTGGATATGATTTTGGGTATTTGCTCAAGCTTTTGACTTGCAGGAGCTTGCCTGACTCACAAGCAGGATTCTTTGACTTGATCAATATGTATTTTCCAATGGTGTATGATATCAAGCATTTGATGAAGTTTTGCAATAGCCTGCATGGTGGATTGAACAAGCTTGCAGAGTTGTTGGAGGTGGAAAGAATTGGTGTGTGCCATCAAGCTGGCTCTGATAGTTTGCTTACATCATCCACATTTAAGAAGTTGAAGGATAACTTTTTCAGTGGCTCCACCGAGAAGTATGCTGGTGTTTTGTACGGTCTTGGTGTCGAGAATGGACAGAATACTAATTGAAGTAAAGAAAATAATTGGTTAAAAGATTGATCAATATTTGTAGACTACGTGTGAGACTTTCTATTTTCCTTGTATACCTTGGCAAGAAAGATTGTTGTTCTAGTGTTGAATTCTTTCAATAGCTTTCCTTGTAACCGAAACCTTGACTGCTTTGTAGCTTGGTTCTTTGTAAATTATTGCAGTTAGTGCTTCTATAATAATCCTAGTTTTTTCACAACTTGTTCTGCTGAAGTTCCTTTTATTATGATCTCCTGTGCATTGCTCTTGGTGTTTGTCTGTTTGCAATATTTGCTACCTTCATGGAGAAATAGTTACTCATTAACCTACAGAATCCATGGGTCTTTATCTCTTTCTCCCTCCGTTGATTAAATTTTTCCAACAATTAGATTGTGTAGCTCTAGTTTTTCCTCGAAGTTGGGATCACAGTGGAAGTCTTGTGGAAGTCTTCAGTTTCAAATCAGTATTGTATCTGTAAAGAATGTAATTTCCTTTTATTCCTTCGTAACTTACTCTGGAGTATTCAGCGTTTCTCGCATTTTCTTATTTGTATTATCCCTTGCCTCCCTGCTAAGGATGAAAGCATTGGAAATTAATATTATGATCATAATACTTGCAAAGTGATGAGTTTTAGTGCTCTCTCCTTCTCCTCCTCTTATTCAACCTTCTTCCATCCTTGTTGTGGAGAAGGCCATGGAGGTGCCATGGTGTATAATACATTCTCTCTATTTGTTTCTTTGAGCTCCCGGAATTCATGTTGTTACTAGGATGTTTGTTTATGTGGTAGCTTTTCGAGGGTGTTTGTTTGTTTATATAATAGCTTTAGTTTTTAAAGTAAACTATACAAATAACATTTTTGGTAATGGTAAAACTTATTTTATTGTTGGCGTGGGACCCATATAAAATATATTTGAACCAGATGTTTGTTAAAAGTAGTTGAGAGTTGCTTTCTGTCCTGCGTCTCGACAATGAAGAGTTTCACTCTCCACTTAAGTGAATAGTGGAGACATTTTTTTATTGTTTTGGCCGGACTGGACCGGGTTCAAAGCTAAATGCATTGAAGTGAGTTTGATCTAGTTAAAAAAAATTCAATTTTTATTTTTATTTTTAATTGTGTTTTATTTAAAAAATTAGAAGGAGATCACTTGATGACGTAACATTTGCTGAATTTTATCGCAATCCCAATTTTGTTCCTGATGATATTTTACCTGATATTGTTGCACGCTTAAGAAACCAAGAAAACTGTAGTCCTTGTCGGATGGATTTCATACGTGATGGAATTGTAGATAGTTTAATGGAACAATAAAAAAATATTTTATATAAATATTATTTATTTCATGATGTAATAGTAGTAGTTAAATTTACAATATTTAAATTAAAAACTATTAATATTAATATATATTTTTAATTATTTTATAATCTCAATTTGAAAAGTATTCTTAATAAATATTATTTATTTCAAGATGTAATAGTAGTAGTTAAATTTACAATATTTAAATTAAAAACTATTAATATTAATATATATTTTTAATTATTTTATAATCTCAATTTGAAAAGTATTCTTAATAAAATACATTAAACTACTTTTTATTCGATCTCAATTTCAATTACAGTTTTAACAAAATATATATAAATATCAAACTAACCTCAACAAAAATACTTTTTATAAAATATTTTTTTTTCAAATCATAACCATAAAAATTAATATAATATCAAACACTAATCAAGCTGAACTCCTGTGAGCTTGATATACTGTGCCTGTTGTCACTTGCTAGTACAACGGGCGTACTTATTCACAGAAAATGATCATGGGCGTCGGCATCTTTAACAACTCAATTTTAGCAAGCATGGTTTGAAGAGTTTTGAGTTGTGGGACGAGTGGAAGCAGACTGAGCCTTTCCGAGATACAAGTTTAGAAGAGGTATGTCCCGTATCAGACTCGCCTTGTAAATTTTAATTAGTTGATTGAGCAAAGTATAATGCATGTCATGGCCAGGAAGCAATTGACGAGCCTGTTAAGTATTATTTTTCTGATGAAGGAAGATTATTTCTTTTGTAAGACCAACATGAAGCAAGAGTAGCTTATGATTTCAGTTAGATGAATGAAAAAACTCTTCCTCCCTTTCTGCTTGATCATCTTGTTGACAACTTTTTTGTGTCTTCTGTGTTCCAGTCTAGTCTATTCTTTGTTTGAGTGATTATTATTGTTTCTGGTTGCATTTTCTGGAAGTTAATTGGATGATGTTGCTATATTTACATCGGTTTACAAGTGTCTTCTGCCAATCAAATCCAAGTTAACTCCAGTTGTCCTGGTTGTTGAATGGAAAATGTCTTGTAGGCAGTGAACAAGCCAAACCGGGACATGCTCAGAAACATGCCTAACGAAGTCCGGATCTCCGAAAAGAAGCCTATTTTCTTTTGCCACAGATTGTTCGGAAGAGCATTGAAGAATCCAAGTACCTCAAACATTTGGTCAAATCAGTCCCATAACTTTACTTTTGGTTAAATTGAACCCTCTACTTCCAAAAATACAGCGAGAAAGAAAACGGGAATTGAAACCGTCATGAATCTAACATACAACCTTGCCACAGGTTCACTTGGACTCACCATCCAAGCTTAACATTAATGTGGCCGGCAAGGCAGGGAGAGGGGAGTTAGAATTTGGGTTTCTGTGGCAGGGTTAGTTGCAGTTAAAAAAATGAGAGAACGAAGCATACAACGCATATAAAGACGACCAGTTTCCAGCATGAACTGGTTCTGAATGGTGAGGATTGATCCCAGTATTTGGCTGGTGCATCACTAATGGTCTTTCATGCTGGATGTTAGAACGTTAGGCCCTTCCTGAAATATCTAAAAATATAAAAAAATTTAACTTTTATAAAATATAATTTGCATCGCTTTCCACCCGATGTATAAAGCTAGAACCCCAGTGCTGAAGAAAAATTGAAGGTCCACGCCATAAGTTAGGCCTCCCCTGAACGATCACGAAACTTTCTGGTATGAGCAGCACATTTGCTTTCAATGACACGATCTGCTCAATGATTAAAATGTGAGAAAAATTTTAGATTCCATTTTTGACCATCTTCGATGCTGTCCTGTCATGGAGAATTTTAGCTACAAGGCGATGATGCCGCCAAGGTTGACGACACGGCTTGGTGCAGCTTTTTTCTGAAGACATAGACTTGCTGTGACATGACAGTGACATCCATATTTGGTAAAATCCACTTATTCCTAGTGGGTGGCTACTCGTGCAAGAACATGCCTAAATGGAACTCCACGTCTTTCCATTAACACGTTTAAATATTCATCTAATCTCAACGGAAATTGACTGCCGACTTAGAGCTTCTTGGTCTGGTTGTGGATGTTTTTTAAATAATTTTTATGTTAAAATATATATTAATGATATTTTTTTATTTTTTAAAAATTATTTTTGATATCAGCATATCAAAACGATCCAAAATGTATAAATCATATTAAATTTTAGCAAAATTTTTTTTTATTTCTTGGGAATGCAGCCGCAACCGCGTTTCCAAACGTTACCTTAAAGTGTATTATTTGATATTGTGATGGTTTAATAAAAAATATTTTTAATTATAGTTAGTATGAATTTATATGTACTTTGTTATAATTATTGTTAAGGTTAATGTCGAATAAAAAACAGTTAATTAAAATGATTTTGATGATGTTATTGATTCTGAAATAACTAAAAAAACATGAAATAAATTCATAGTTTCAAATTAAATAAAAAACATATGATTATTAATATATATATATAAAAAAAAGTAGCTAAGCAACATCAATCATTATTAAGGTTGTAATTTTATTATCTCATTAAATTAGTTGTAATCGAAGATGATTTTAGTAATCAAAACAAGAAGAAAACATCATAAATAAACAAAACTCATATGTGAAATAACCTAATGTATGATTTTAAATATATATAAGAGAAGAAAATGATGATTTCAGTAATTAAAGTAATCAAAACAAGAAAAATACATCATAAATAAACAAAATTCATATGTCAAATAACCTACTCTATTGTACTTACCAAGATCTGTAAATTAATTTTAGTTCAGATTGATGAGTTTGTTTTCACATTATCATTAGAATTTGAAGAAAAAGGCATAGTTAGCTTTTAATAAAGAAAACATATACGAGGAGAATAAGGTATTTTATGCTAATGATTTACAATGTTATAACTCTCTTTTATGTTAGGAAAGTGAAAATAAAATAAAATTAAATCTAAAAAAAAAATCTTCAAGATGCTTCAATATTAATTGAGTTTATACCTTAATTATTGGTGGGGTTCACATTTTTAAATACAGTTTTTATTGTATAACCAAATGTTTTTGTCTTATGGTTGAGAGAGAACTTAATAGCTACTATATTTTTAAATAAAAATTTAATATATGATAGTATTGTGGTATTTTCTGTTTTTAAATTATTATTCACTTGAAAAAATATTAAATTGATATTTAGATGTTTTTCAATGATTTCATATATTAATATATAAAATAAAAAAATAAAAAACATTATTTTAATATATTTTTAATTAAAATTTATTTTTAAAATGTTACCAAATCCATAATTTAATCATAAAACATGGTGAGACTCAATTTTTTTTTTTTTTTGTCTACATTGCAGATGATGAAAGCATATTCCAAGGCGAATATTCTCGGTTTGTTGTGCCATAAGTGATATGCCAACATCAAGTCAATTTATGTTGCCACGTCAATTTCTATTTAATCTATCTATATCATAGACTAAATAATTATTTTTGGTTTGGTTTAATTTTTATATATAAAAAAATTAAAATTAAATTTTTTAAAAAATTAAAATCAAACCAAAACCGATTCAAACAGACCAATTTAAATTCTGTTTGATTTAGTTTTTTAGGACAGAAACGGGTTCAAACCGGTTTGGTTCGGTTTTGACTCGATTTTTCCAGTTTGGCTTAGTTTTTTTTTTTTATTTCTATTCAATTTAGTTTTCTCGGTTTAATTGGTTTTTTTGCTCAATTATAATATCTTGAAAATATTTCTTTTGATACAGAGAATTTTTTTTTTCAATTAGTTATTCCATGTCCAAATTGATATATTTACAAAAAGTTTTCAAAAATTCTAATTAAATTCAAACCTGACGTAATAATATAAAAATTATTAACTTAATTAAATTGAACACTTGTTATTTGAATAGAAGCGCAAGACGAATCTAAATCTTAGTAAATAATTTCTCACAAATTTTATAAGTTCAACATAAATTATCTATTTTTCTCGTATAACTATTGATAATGTTCAAATCCCATCAAAATTACTAACCAAAGTATCCAAAAATTATAAAAAAAATAAAAAAATAAAATTATTTTTGTTGAAGTTTTTAAACTCAATTTAACTGGATAACTTAATCTAATAACTTATTAATTTAAAATTTAATTTAAATTTGATTTTATCAATTATAAGTTGACATGATCAAATCCAAACTCAAACTTAAAATTATCATGAAAATATAGTTTTAAAATATTAATATTTTATTTTTATTTTTTTAATTTTTATTCTAAATATCAACATTTAAGTTGAAAGTGAGTGTTTGAAAATGTGATTGCAGTTGTTTTTTAAAATATTTTTTACTTGAAAATATATTAAAATAATAATATTTTATTTTTTAAAAATTATTTTTAACATCACGTATCAAAATAATATGAAATCATTAAAAAAATTATTTTAATGTAAAAAATTAAAAAAATAAATTTTAATTTTTTTTTTGAAACATAAAAATAAATATAAACAGAATAGAGAACTGATCGAAACCGGGATCCGTTTATGGTTTCTACCAGGATAGACAAGCCTAAAAAGCAAGTCCATCTTCCAACCAATCACAAACTTATTTAAAGACGAAAATACCCCTTCTCCGAGACATTTTTCCTTCCTCGTAGTTCCTTCCGAACTGTAAAAAAAACAGAACACAAGATCTTTAAAGAATCATCGAGAAGTCACTCCTCTCACTGAGTTAACTCGCTTTTTCATCCACAAACTCGTCTTAGCTCAGTTAACCACTCCTCTCTCTAATCCGAGCCCAAATACTCCCATTTGGATCCAGATTGGATCTTCGATTTTGATTTCTCCTCATGAATTACAATCTTCTAATAATTTTAGGGTTTGGGTTTTTTCTCTTCAATAACTTCCTCTTCTTCGTTTCTAATGCGGATCCGGGTCAATCTTGCCCGAAGACCAGCCCGTTTGTGGGATTCAAGTCTGAATTCTCCATGGCTCAACACCAAGTACGTGGGTTTCTAACCATAACCGATGACTGCTCTTTTACGGTTTCTCAGTTTGATATGCTATCAGGATCCGATGTTCACTTTTGGGGCTCCATCGCGCCCGACTTTGATAATCTCACAAATGGGTTTATAATTTCTGATTATAAACTCAATGAGACTTATAAAAATGCAAGCTTTAGTGTGAAATTGAGTCGAAATGCTACTTGGGATCGGATCCAAGTCCTATCCATATGGGACTTGTTGACGGAATCCGATTTTGGGCATGTAATTCTCTCAAATGGATCTGATTTGGCCCCGGCACCATCTGGTAATGATAGTGGTGGCGAGGAAGGCAAATCTGGGCCTTTTAGAGTTCCGACGATGTTTGATAATTGTAAGGTTTTGTCTAATGATTATAGGATTAGGTGGAGTTTGGACGAGGATTTTATTGATATAGGATTAGAGGCAGCAATTTCTATTCAAAATTATATGGCATTTGGTTGGGCGAATCCGAATGCTAATTCGGAGGTTATGATCGGTGGTGATGTGGCGGTGGCAGGGTTTACGGAGGAAGGAATGCCTTTTGTTGATGATTTTTATATCACTAGGTATAGCGAGTGTACTATAGATAAGGATGGTTCAGCTCATGGGGTTTGCCCTGATACGATATATGAAGGATCGGACCCTGTTGGATTGGTGAACAATACGAAGTTGAGTTATGGGCACAGAAGGGATGGGGTGTCGTTTATCAGGTACAGGAGGCCATTGGTTTCGGTTGATACCAAGTATGATTTGCCGGTGAATTATACAGAGAACATGACAGTGATTTGGGCTTTGGGGTTGATGAGGCCTCCTGATACTATTCGGCCTTACTATTTGCCGCAGAATCATGGAGGGCGAATGTCAGTGACTTATGGGCATTTGGTGCTCAATGTATCTGATCAGGTGAATGAGTGTTTAGGGCCCTTGGATGCTACAGACAAGGAGGATCAGGATTTGATTATTGCAGATGCAAACAAGCCTCTTGTTGTTACTACTGGTCCTGCAGTTCATTACCCTAATCCACCTAATCCTTCAAAAGTTTTGTACATTAATAAGAAGGAGGCTCCTGTTTTGAAAGTTGAAAGAGGGGTACCAGTGAAGTTTTCGGTGCAAGCTGGACATGATGTTGCATTGTACATTACTTCAGATTTGATTGGTGGTAATGCAACACTGAGGAACAAGACTGAGACGATATATGCGGGAGGGTCTGAAGCTGAAGGTGTTCTGGCTAGTCCAATGGAATTGATCTGGGAACCAGATAGGAATACTCCAGATCAGGTGTACTATCATTCTCTGTTTCAGAAGAAGATGGGTTGGAGAGTTCAGGTGGTTGATGGGGGTTTATCTGATATGTATAACAACAGTGTCCTTTTGGATGATCAGCAAGTCACATTCTTTTGGACGTTGTCAAAAGACTCTATATCTATTGCTGCCCGCGGTGAGAAAAAGAGTGGTTATATTGCGATAGGATTTGGTACTGAAATGGTTAATAGCTATGCTTATGTGGGTTGGATTGACGATATCGGTAAAGGGCATGTAAATTCATTTTGGATTGATGGAAGGGATGCCTCAAGTGTGCATCCAACAAATGAGAATTTGACGGATATAAGGTGCAAATCAGAAAATGGGATCATTACCTTTGAGTTTACACGACCATTGAAACCTTGTAGTCACAATGATCGGGTAGAGTGTAAAAATATCATCGATCCTACAACTCCTCTCAAGGTCATATGGGCACTGGGTACTAAATGGTCAGATGAACACCTAAATGAGAAGAATATGCATTTTGAAACTAGCCATAGGCCTATACAGGTGTTGCTTATGCGTGGTTCTGCAGAAGCAGAGCAAGATTTACGTCCGGTGTTAGCTGTACATGGGTTCATGATGTTCCTTGCTTGGGGTATTTTGCTTCCTGGTGGAATTATGGCCGCTAGATACTTGAAGCATGTGAAGGGGGATAGCTGGTACCAGACACATGTTTACTTGCAGTATTCAGGTTTAGCCATTCTCCTACTTGGCCTTCTATTTGCAGTAGCTGAGCTTCGGGGCCTCTATGTCAGTTCAGCTCATGTTAAATTTGGGCTTGCTGCTATATTTCTGGCCTGTGTACAGCCAGTTAATGCCTCCATGAGGCCTAAAAAACCTGCTAATGGAGAGGAGGTTTCCTCAAAAAGGCGTCTCTGGGAGTATCTTCACTTCATTGTTGGCAGATCTGCCATCATTGTAGGAATTGCGGCACTTTTCAGTGGCCTGAAGCATTTGGGAGATAGATATGGAGATGAAAATGTTCATGGATATCTCTGGGCATTAATTCTTTGGTTCGCGATTGGTACAATGATTGTCACTTATCTGGAATATCAAGAAAAACAGCGAAGGAGTGGCAGAATACTTGGAAGAAGTAATTGGGTGTTGGGTAACCTCGAAGAAGAGGATTCTATTGACCTCCTGAGTCCAGCCAGGGCTTCAGCACAAAAAGATGCACAGCATTCTGGACGAATGGAAGTTCAGTTAGAACCTATGAACAGGTGATATTATCAATGATTAATTTTGGTACAAGATCGTCAATTCGCCATCAGTTTTTAAAATTTTCTGCTCACGTCGGAACAGCAGGCTTGTTTTTTTGCCCGAATTATTTTTTCGACGCTAGGGGGCTTGACATGCTAATCATTGACCCATTGTATTCCTTCCAGCCATTTTCCCAGAAGAGCAATTACAGTAGAAAACTCTACTTTGTATACTTGATACATCTTTAAATGCAATAGAAGATCTATTTTTTTTTCCTCATATCTTTTCTGTTTAATGAAGAGAGAATTTGTCCATCATGTGTTTCACATTAGGTGCTGTATACTATCTGTTTAGTTTTGTGGAATCACATCTGTTTAGCCAATTTTTTTTGGTGCTATGAATTGCATAGTGCCGAGCAAAGACAGATGCTTTCATTTGATTTCCTTGTGAAGTTTCTCATCACTCTTTGTTCTTGTGCGATTTAATCACTGCTTGAGATTTATGAACTCCAACCCAGATATGTATCAATTTAGTTTATACGTTTTGTATGGTCTTGGTTTCCAGAATGGACAGAATGCTAATTGAAAAAAAAAAAAAACAAATGGGATAAAATGTTGATCAATGTTTGTAGAATGCTGGAGTGTGAGACTTTCTGTCCTCTTTGTAAACTTTGGCAAAAAAAGATTGTTGTTATGGTGTTGATTTCTTTCAATTGCCTCCTTATAATCGAAACTTGACTGTTTGTAGCTTTGGATTTTTGTAAATCGCTTCAGTTAGTGTTCAATAATCATTTAGTTTCTCACAAATTGTTCTGCTGAAGTTCTTTTTGTTTTGATCTTTTGTGCATTGGTCTGGATATTTAGCTATTTGCTGTGTTTGCTACCTTGAAGGAGACACATTTACTCAATCAACTTAGATAACTTTGTGTATCTCTGTCTCTCCCTCCTTATATTTAATATTTTCCAATAATTAGACCCTCTAATTCTAGTTTTTCCTTGAAATTAAGATCACCGTGAAAGGCTTAAGCATTGAATTGATATTTTGTCTTTAACGAATGCAATTTCCCTTGATTCCATCCTATCTTACCCTGGAGTATCCAGTGTTTTTTTGCCTTTGATAGTCTTTGCCCGTGTCTTTGTACAAGGATGAAAGGATTGTCAACAAATATAATGATCGTAGGACCTGGAAATTAATAGATTTGAGTGCTCCCTCCCTCCCTCCTTCTTCCTCTTCGAAATTATTTCACCCTTGTCGTGAAAAAGGCTGCAGAGGTGCCTTGGTATGCAATATATTGTTCCTCTATTCGGTTCACTGAACTCCTGGATTTTACAATACAACCAGGTTGAACTCCACTCTGTATGATGTGCCTTGAATGCCTCTTAGACTATACTAGATAAATAGCCCGCGCTTCGCAGCGGCTGTCTTTAAAAACCTGTGACAAAGTTTTGCTAAGGCTAAGAAAATCGGTGGATTGCAAAAAGGCAAAATGACAAATGATGTGTCTAGCAAAGCGCACACAACATTGTGTATGATTGACATCTTTCTATCTTATCATCATCCCCAAGCAAAAAACTTTAAAAATTAATATAAATTACTATCCCGTTTTTGTCACCATATAACTTTCAAGGCTAATATACAGTATTAACTTGATTTAATCCAAAATATATGGTAAAAAACGATGTGTGGAATTTTTAAAAAGTTTGGGATGTGTGTGTGTGTGTGTATTTCATTACATATAAAATAATCATTAACTCCTCTCACAAATTCCAAGCCTTTCATATGTATCTTAATATTGATACAGATAAGAGAGGCGTGAAACTTAAACTTTTTAAAAAAATGCATTCAGCACTCTGCATTTATTAACATGTTGTATCCAGCAACCGAATAAAATAATTGTCTTGTAAATAATCATATCAGTTGCTTCCAAAACTAATCTATATGTAAAAAGGGAATACAATTAAATCATTAAATACCAAAAGTCTATAATCAGCGAGAAAGTCTTAGAATTGGTAGACCAATCAAAATTTTCTTTACCACTTGTAAGACACCTCGCAAGTCACTTCGTCACCACAAACTCTTGCAGATCCTCCACCCTTCTTCATCTATGGACCATGAAAACCAAGGAGCTCACATGCATTTCTAACTTTACCTATCTAATTAGGTAGAATTAATATTTAAAGGGCTATTATAAAATAAGAGTATTTGATGTAATCTAGACAGACAGAAACTTAATATGGATAGGTAAATAACTATCCAATGCTAAACAGGGCATTTATCCAATGCCTGAGTCCATTTACATTTTGAGATCGGATTCAATGCTTCTATTCCATGATTATTAACTAGCATTCAACTCCAAAATCAATTTAATAGAAACAATAAACCAACTACTATCACTCAAAATAGAAAATGGGACGTTACCAAAATCATCATGGTAGACATTCATCAAACAGAATAATTATCATGGATTTGCAAAGCAACTCATGAAGCAGAAGTCACGTTAGAAAAAGACATATCAAAACAAACATGAAAGACACAAATCCTAAAAACACAAAAAGCAATAAAAAGACCATGCAATGAGAGGGATCCAATATTAGATGAGAAAGGAATCTTTCTAAAGTTCAAGCTGCTTCTCTCTTAGAATCTAGAACATGTCACATTTGTGTTTTTCAATGGTTCAACATTAGAATAAAATCCATTGACTATTGTGGACTCCTATTTAGGCAACCTAGAATATAGCATTTTGTTAACACAGCCTTGATAGCTCAATAATGACTACAATCAACATTTTCTTTATAGCATTTTTTTTTTCCAGTGCATAAACATTAAGAATACTATATGCACTATAACTTCTTGCCAACACCAATGACCTTTCATAGCATAGTGGAAATGAAATAAACCACAAAATTAAGTAAAGAAAGGTAATTTAATTTTACTCTAAAACCATCAGCCAATAAAGTAACATTTTTAAAACTGAAGGAAGCTTACATGGCCCCTTCCAAAAGGAAACAGAAAACCGATTAAGGCAGACACCATCAAGGGAAAACCAAGGTGCATAAAATGACCTCAATAAATATTCAACATCAAGATAAATAAATGAGCTGAATGAAACCACAATGGAATCACATTGCAGAGGTAAATGACAATCCTTGTTCGAAGTAGCTGGTGCATAACCACTCCTAATCCTGAAACTGAAACTGAAACATAACCATAACCGGAAGAACTCAACAACCAAGAACGAAATACAACACAACCCAATCATAAGCCATACATAAGCATTCATTAACCCAAAGCAAGAAAACTCCATGCCGAAAGCATAAGCAATATTGAACACCAGATCGAGAGTAAAAGAGCTTGACCAATCCTGAGGGAAGTAATATAGAGAACATAAACAAAAAAATAATTGAAGGGGGTTACTAAGTGCCAAACCAACCTGACAAACTCCAAATGACATTGAAAAAGTTTAACAAAGGTATTCAAAATCAAATTGCAGACAGAAGAACCCTCATTTCTAGCAGGCCATCCATCCGTTAAAAGTTGTCAAACAAATAGAAAAACATGTTAATAAAGATGAACTTGTTATTGAAAAAAAAAAAAACTTGTAAATGGATGGATTACAATAAAAATACTTATTTGACGTTAGTATTTTTTTTAAATTCCATTGCAATGCTAAGCCAGACCTAGCATAGCATGGCTAAATTAATCTCTCTAACACTACCAAAATTAAAGCATTCATATTGGTATTGAAAAGTCCAAGCAAGTGTTATATCTTATCTCTTACATTAACCCATATTTTTCAAATCTAAAAAAAATCTCACTTCTTTTTTGGATTCAAATGTTTTCTACTAAAAAAAATACTGCTCATGTAACTTTCAAAGAGTCGGTGTTTAGAAAAAAAAATGAAAAACTCAATTAGCTAAGCAATCTTGCAATAAGATATTCGAGTTCTTAAAACTCAGCAAAGAGAATTGATGAGTAATGAAAGCATATTTTCCGCGCGTAATTTGATTTTTTTTTTGTATGAATGAGTGCTTTGAACACTATCACAAAGTCGTCCCAATGAACACAAAAGGCGATTGATGGATTATTAAAAAAAAAAACAATTGACAAAAAGGAAAAACTATGCAAAAAATAGAGAAGACAAAAGGAAAGAACCAACAAACCAAGATAAAGAGCAAACCGAGATGGAAAAGCAGGCCCTTTGAAATGGAAATTCCCTAAGCTGTAAAAAAAAATGCACTTAAAAGGCTAGACAGATCTGTAGTAATGGCAACTAAAAGATAAAAAATAGAACACCAGCAAAGCAATAAAAAGAAGCTGAACCCCTACTTAAAAGACCAAAAAAAGAAAACACCAAAAACATGCTAGTAATTCAAAGGCCCAAGCAAACAACCCAAAACATCAATTTAAATGAGCATGCTCATGTTGATGCAACATATATGTGAAACCAACAAAAAGAAAAGAAAAGAAATTGGGTCCCCACGTAGCAGAGATGCCAAAAGGTAGCATCCAATTCCAAGACCAAAACCATCAGATCTAACAATCCGGCCAAGAAATCTGGAACTAAGAACAACATAAAAAGCAAAAGAGAATCACAGAACTGTTTGCACAAACATGAAAAAAAATCAAGCTTACTTGCAGAGAAGAGATTGACAGGTAACCAATATAAAGAAGCTCCCTCTTCAAATACAAAAATACAGAGTCCTGAAAGAATCAAAACTCGTAAGCACAAACACAAAGAGCTAAGAATAAAAATATTGTCAAATAAACAGAAGCACAAATGGGAAAAAATAAGCAGCAAAAGGAAGGCAAAAATTGAGAATCACATTCTAAGGAACCAATTACCACAATAAAAGGCAAGAGAATATAGAACCACCTGGTTGAAAAAACAATAACAAAATAGAGAAGTTTGAAAATGTCAAATAAGAACAAAACCCAGGGGAAAGAGCCTATATACCCCTTCGCAAAAAGATGTTGATCGAATTCCAAGATAAAGAAAAAAAATAAAGCAACCTAATTTCTCAAAGCACAAACATCTTATTCATGACAGGCAAATAATTGATGTGAAAAGCAATAAACTGGGAATTGAACGGGGAACTGGATAGGAAACCAAACCATAAATGAAATAGAACCTTACCTTGTAACATTCCAACACCAGTAAATGGGCAAGAGAGAAGAGGCAGCAGAGGTACAAAAATAAAAATCATCCCAAAGCAACCAAATGTCTAATCTCAACAAACCAGGCCTCACTCCCCCTGCAAATAGGGACCATCAGTTAGGCAAGAGAGAAGAGGCAGTGGAGGTACAAAAAATAAAAATTATACCAAAGTAACCAAATGTCTGACTCTAATCTCAACAAACCATCCCCTACTCCCTTGGTGAATAGAGCCAACCCAGCTACATCGCAAGTGGAGTGTGCATTTAATGCACAATGATGGCACACCCCGCTAACCAAAGAAGGAAATGGCTCACCACACACCTCTAAAATGTAGCCATGATCAACCATGCTCAAGCTGGCTGATCCTAGCCCCGCCCTTTCAAAGAACAATCAGTCACACCAGCCACATCCACTCACGGACAGAAGCCCTTAATGCCCAGTGGCTGGCGTGTCCCAACACGAAACTACAACAAACAAAACCGAGTTGAAGCTTCGATCAGGCTGCAAGTGCAGAGAAGAAAGCCGGTGAAGGCACCAAGTCACGTGAGAAGAAAGGCGAGAATAAGAAGATCATAACGAAAAACACTGCTTGAATCCACAGTGGATTCACTCACATGTCACAGTGTTTTCCTGAGCCCTTTTAGTTTTTTTTTAATGAAACATGCCTGTTTAACTTCCTAGAAGAATAGGCGTGCTCTTCCACACGGACATTTACGGGCATCTTTGAAGTCAACGGAGTTTATTCATCTTTCCAGCAGCATGGTTTGAAGAGCTAGTGTGGTGGGACAAGAGGAAGCAGGATGAGCCTTTCTGGAACATGCAAGTTTAGAAGAGATATGCACTATATCTGACTCACCTTATGAAATTTAATTGAGTGATTGAGGCAAGTTGAATGCGCGTCATGAACAGGATAACTTGCTTTTCTGATGAAGGGAGACTACTGCTTTCATAAGACTACCATTCAGCAGGAGGGGCTTATGTTTTTAGTAGATGAATGAAATTAACCTTTCACTGTATATTAAAGCCATGAATAACTTTTAAGTTCATACAAAAATATAAATGCCCTCATGATAATTATTGTATTTAATGCATATTTGTGAAGTAAAAAGTAGTGGACATGTTTGATAAGCTCGTGGTTCAAGGACTTGTGAGATGATTAACTTAGACGAGAGAACTCTACTGTTCTTAGCTTTTCATAGTTTTCCTCGTTGATTTTGCTCAATGGTTGGCTAGTTAGAGTGAACTGGTCGCCACCCGCCTAAGGTACTAACATGTTTACTTCTTTTTTTTTAACCTAAGAATTAATTCTCTGCATAACGAGGGTTTTCTTTGTGCCAGAATACATGAGAAGCTATGGAATGAAATTTGAAGCACAGAGATTAAAAGTTGAGGAAACCTGCAAAAGCCACCATTATGATCAACGGAGCCAAATTTCCAGGGATCAGATTATTTCCCGTCCAGGATCAAAGCTATTTCAATTTTGTAGGATATTAAAACGAAGGGATCACTTCCTTGAGTGCATGCAAGGGTGGAAGCCTTGCAAAGCAAAATGTTTTTGGAAACAAAGTAGAAAACCTGCTTGTTCTCCTATCAATAATGCGATTTAGGAGTGTACTGCTAATCCAAAGTCATTTGTTATCTCAAGTGTACCAGGATCATTGTGTAATCACAAGGAAAAGGCACATGCTTCACCTCTCGAGAACCATGAACAGTTGAATTGTTGAGAAAAAACATGCAGAGTTTCGAGAGTGTATGGATATATTCTATGTTCTCTACTCTTTTGTCGGCGGATTTATTCGATAATTTGTCGATCCTAATTTTTACTTTGAATAGGTTTTTTTTATTATGTTTTTTGTTTTTGATTTTTTATTAAAAATAATTAAAACAATGTTTATTTCCTGTTTTTTTTTTTTAAAAAAAATATTATAGTTTAGATTGGCTAGATAACTAACGAGTCAATCTACTTGTTTTATGACCTGGGTTTTAGCCGGATAAACCCGGTCTTGTGTTATAGTTAGGTTCTCAATTCAAGAAACTAACACTTATAAAATTGTGCAATTTTAACCCACTTTCAAGTGGGTTTTGTTATTGGACTTGTGCTTGCTCATCATCAGCAGCTCAACTTAATCCAAATCCAACAGTTTGGGACAAAAAATATATATATCCATCTTGCTGCTTCTCAAAACGGGGGGCATGCTGTAACCCAGACGATGAAGAAAAATAGAAGGCCCACAACAAGTTAGGCCTCCTTTGAGCACAAATTGTGGTATGAATCAATGGGCTACAAGTTTGACGAATGGAGATACAAAATTCCAAGAGTTTCGTTCATTAAAATCTCAGTTTTCTGTTAACTAATTAGATTACTGCTAATGTGACGTTGATGCCTTAATGGTAATCTTCATCCATTCAAATCCCATAAACCTGCCTGTAAATTGTAATCTTGCAATAATCTCTGGTTTGCTGTGCTGTTAAGATGCCAAATACTGCACAGTTTTCATTGTATTCAAGACGAGATGCTTTAACCGCTCCGCCCTGCCCTGCCGTTGGCAAGTTCTCATTGTCCCATGACAAATGGGCTGCCAAGTTCATGAGATGGTGCCAGAAGTACCACCTTTTTTCATGAGATTTTGTCACGTTTGTTTCAAGTAATGCGGTTAAAGGAGCTTGTTCGTCAGAAAAGCATGGCTCATGCACCAATAACGTCAAAAATAGGTTGCTACTTTTGTCTGGGAAATCAACCTTATGTTAGAGAATCTGGCTTCCTCTTCTTCCAAATGGCTTGTATTTGTCAGGGGAATCAAACCTAACGTTAAAGAATCTGGCTTCCTCTTCTTCCAAATGGCTTGCATGTGTCTGGGGAATCAAACCTAACGTTAGAGAATCTGGCCTCCTCTTCTTCCAAATGGCTTCTATGCCTAAGGGGAATCAAACCTAATGGCCTTCTTTTCTACCAAATGGCCTATATTTGCTGGTGGAATCAAACCTTCTGCTAGAGGATTTGGCCACTTTCTCTTTATGCTGTAACTCCATTAAGGCATCGGCTAGCCACTTGTTTATCACTGGACTGGGATGTTGCTGAGATGTTTCTTATCTGGCCCAACTACTTGTTCCAAAAAAGGAAAAATTGAGAAAGGGCTTTGTTACGACTTCTCATATTTTTTGGTGTCGTACTTGAAAAATGAGAGATGCAAAGCTTAGTAGCCCAAAGGTTGATAATGACAAAATCTAAACTTAGAATAGTTTCTCTCTCTCTCTCTCGTTAATGAGCTTTCCAACTTAATTATGATGACTTGATAAGATAAGACTATTAGGAATAAATTAGTTTTTAAACTTATAATTTGAATAAGTGAATGCACCTAAAATAAAATAAAATTACTATATAAAGCATCAGCCTATCTATTTTATTTTTTTATCAAATTAAATTTTTTATTCATGATTTAAAATGGCTCAAGTGTCTTCATCCAACTCAACTCATATCATTGAATTAGCAACGATAAAATGAGAAAAAATTGACACTAGTGAAAATGATTTGGTTGGTGATATATAACGTAATCCATATAATCTTAAGAATAGATTAACACTTATTTAAAAAAAAAACATTCTAACATATGTAATTTTCATTGATAATTAATTCATTTCAAGCTAGTTGATACATATTTCAATGAAAGAATTTACATATTTTTGCAATAGATAAATTAGGATTTTTTTTATATAAAAAACATTAATTAATATTATGATGTTTTATATGAAAAATGAGCAATCTTGAAAAAAAATTCAAAATTTGTATAACTAAGAAGTTTGTGTCACCAAATGTTCACATCTTAAATTTGAAGGCTAGAGTTATTGTATTAGGGATATTAAAAAAAATTGATCAATCAAGACAACCCAAAAAATTAACTGAATAAACCAAATTAAGAAAAAAAACAATTTAAAAACAAGAAAAACCATTCAATCTGGTCCAGTTTTGATTTTGATTCCAGAAAGATAAAACCGAGTGAACTAATTCAACTAAAATTGAACCAATTT
>Ga0325410_1002357_pt1 | contig 21159 bp, 14 predicted proteins | sample PopdelMetagenome_16_FD_206182 | JGI IMG/M metagenome (GOLD analysis project Ga0325410, IMG submission 206182) | Populus deltoides microbial communities from Bellville, Georgia, United States - Xylem-PdIQD-R3 | ecosystem: Host-associated > Plants > Phyllosphere > Stem > Wood/Secondary xylem... | reverse complement strand
TGCAGTTACCACCTCTAGTACAAATAGAAACACTGAAAGTGAAGGGAATCCACCTTCTAGATCTAATAAAAGAAAAATATCTCAAATTTGGGATCACTTTAAAAAAACTAGATGGTAATCCTAAAGCGAAGGGAATCCACCTCTAGTACAAATAGAAACACTGAAAGTGAAGGGAATCCACCTTCTAGATCTAATAAAAGAAAAATATCTCAAATTTGGGATCACTTTAAAAAAACTAGATGGTAATCCTAAAGCTCCTAGGGCTGCATCTATGTATTGTGGAAAAGACTATGCATGTCATACTATACTTAATGGGACTAGTAACATATGGAGTAATCTAGGTGTATGCAAAAAAATTCCTTTTGTGATTGACCAAAAACATAAAACTTTAGTTTTAGAACCTATGCCTATAAGAGGAAAATCTGGTGACTATTAAGGCAGTGGGTTATTGTTATGATGAGTGTAGGAAAGCCATAGGAAAAATGATTATACTTGATGAGCTACCTTTTAACTTTGTTGAAAACCAAGGATTTAAATCATTTTGTCAAGTAATGCAACCTAGATTTGATATTCCTTCTCGGTTGATGATTTGGAGAGATTGTTTGAAAATTTATGTAGATGAGAAGGAAAAATTAAAAAAAGCTCTTAAGGATCAACGTTTATGTTTAACAACCAATACTTGGACATCAATCCAAAATATTAATTATATGTTTTTGACTGCCCATTGGATTGATGAAGGTTGGAACTTGAATAAAGAAATTCTAAACTTTTGTCAAGTTTCTACTCATAAAGGTGAAACAATTGGCCAAGCAATTGAGAGTTGTTTATTGGAATGGAGAATTGATAACATTTTAACAGTTACAGTGGACAATGCAAGCTCAAATAATTTGACAATAAAATATTTAAAGAGAGTAACAAGTAATTGGGTAACTAATATATTGTCAAATGATTTCATGCATGTTAGATGTTGTACACATATTGTTTTTTTTTTTTTTGATCAAATGTAAGTGTATAAGAGATCAAAAAATATACATTGCTGGAAAACCAGCAAGTTCAAATACAAGGATGAACAGAAAGGGAACACGCTCCCTTAAAGACCTAAACAACAACCACTAAAATGTAAAATTAGCATAGAAACAGACAATGGTTATGAGAGGAACCAAAAACAAGGTTCCTAACCTAACACAAAGCAAAAGACAGGACAAAGGAGCATCCTGATAACACAAAGAGATCTTACAAGAAATAACAAAAACAGGGAACAAGCATCGACCAAAAGCTAGCCATGCAAGGCCAATCACCACTAAAAACTGGATTGAAGAACTACCAAGCCGGTGATCATCAAAGCAGGTTGCAAGTCGATGAAGGATGAGTCGGCTACGACAGCAACAATAGAATAGCAAACTCCCAGCCAAGACAAAGGAAGCCATGAGAAGGAGACAGATGTCTAAAGCACGGCTAAAGTCAAGAACCGAAGTCAACAATGGTAACCAGCAAGTGGATCTCCAAGCAATCATAGCCACTTGCAAGAGCATGCAAATGCGTTCCTTCCACACGTCCAAAGAACAAAGAATGGCCAATCAGAACACGCCCATTCATCTAAGTTAAATGAGAGAGGCATAATGCTAGGACGTAACCACGTGCATATGCCATGCAGAAGAAACAGAAACCAACCCGATCATGAAGATTCAGCACCCCAGGGTCACTAACTACCGAGGGGACACCAAGGGATTCGCAACAACCAGACAGAAGAGGCCCTTTCAAATCCACTACCTCCATCATCAGCACATCAAGGGAAAACCCACCAAGCAAGCCAAAGACCCATAACCAGCACAGGCGAAGCTAAGAGAAGCATAGCAACACAACAGATCAACAACCAACATGAAGAGAAAAATGATCCTGCTCGTGGAAATGGAAAACTAAGAAGAATAGAGTCTGGATTTATGGAATAAAGAAGGAATAGAAGTGCTTTTGCTGTCAAATAGTCTTTTGTTCCTCTCCTCCTAAATTATATAAACAAGGATACCAAGAGATACACGCCTCATTCTACCATTTGCATTATTTCCACCCCGACATAGCCCCTAAATGGCACGGCTTAAGGATGACATGCACCTTGTTATACGCAGCCAGTTTCTAATCATTTGCCAAAGAAGGGAGATCCAATGGCAGCTAAAGAACAGGTGACTGTGTAACTCCTCATCCACCTGGCAGAAGACACAGGTTAAGTCAGTTTCGAGGAAATGAAGCCTATCTTTGGTTCAAAACCTGCCCAAAACTGCCAGCCATAGAATAAAACTATATCTTGGCATAGACCAAGACTCCCAGATAACTTTTCTCTAATGCACAGGATTGCTTCGAAGCCGTAAAAATGCATAAGCTTTGGCTGTGAAAGGTCCAGTAGAACTGCTCCAGTTTTCCATCAAAGAGAGAACATGGGACTGGCAGCCACCCATCTCAACTAGCTTATCTCGAAAGTTGATGATTGATTTCCATAAAGGAGAAGAACTTGGGTAAGCTTCAGTGTCCCAAAAAGAATGAGGGTGTATATAGTAGTGATGAACCCATTGGATCCAAATAGTATCAGACTTAAGATGAATATTCCAAATATGTTTAGCCAGGAAACTGTTATTACGTGCTCTGAGGTCAAAAAGACCAAGGCCACCTTCATCCTTAGGAAGACAAACCATTCGCCAAGCTACCAATGCAGATTTGTTCCTAGAGACTGTGCCAGTCCATAGAAAGTTGTGGTAAAGACAAATAATTTGCTTGATAACAGTATCACGAACCGGGAAGATGTTCAGCCAGAATTGAACTATACCATATAAGACAGACTTGAGCAACTCCAATCTCCCAGTATAATTGAGATGCTTCCCCAACCAACTTTGAATAGCCGAGTCAAGCTTATGGAGAAGAGGGGAGAATTGGCTAGCAAGAAGTCTGTGAGGGCTGAGGGGAACTCTAAGGTAGCGGAAAGGAAAGGACCCTTCAACAAACCCCGTGTCTGAAAGAATAAGCTACTTCATACTGTTCGAAACTCCACCAAAAAAGATGGATGATTTTGATGCATTGATTTCCAGCCCTGAGGTCCTCCCAAAGATGGTCAATTGTTGTGCACATATTGTTAATCTTATTGTATGTGCGGGATTGAAAGATATTGATGATTTAGTGGTTAAGATTGGGAATGCAGTGAGGTTTGTTTGATCTTCTCCTTTCAAACAACTTGTTTTTAACCAATGTGCGGAGAGGTTGAAAATTAGGAGTAAAAAATTTGTTTGCTTAGATGTTGCAACTAGATGGAACTCTACATATATGATGCTAGATGCGACTGCTAAATTTGATGTGGTTTTTATGAGGTTAGAAGAAACCGATCCTAGGTATTTAAGTTACTTTGAGGTTGATTCAAAAGGAAAATAAAAAAACTTACGTCCTCCTGTTTTACAAGATTGGGAAAAGGCTAGATCCTTTGTCAAGTTCTTAAAACTATTTTACATGGTTACATTGAAATTTTCTGGCTCGTTGTGTGTGACATATAATTCTTTCTTTCATGAATTGATTTCCATGCACACAAGCATATCTCAACTTTATAGAAGTGAAGATGTTTATGTAAGTAAAATAGCCAAGAATATGATGGCAATGTATAAAAAATATTGGGTGGATCAAGATACACAAAACTTTTTGTTATATGTGGCTGGTATGTTAGATCCATGTTTCAAATTGAAGTATGTGAGATTTTATTTTGGAAGATTGTATGATGTTGAAGTGGGTGAAAATTTTACAATTAAGGTTATAGATACTTTGCTAAGGTTGTTTGAGCAATATATGAATATTAATGAGAATGTTGAGGTTGTTCATAGTGTTGGAACTAGTATAAATGAAGATGTCAATGTTGATTTAATAGTGGTAAATGATGATATGTTAGATGACTTAATTTCTCAATTCAAAAAACATTTAGAGGAAGAAGGCGGTGTCCAAAAAAATAAGGTTAAGAGGTATTTGGGTGATGATTGTGGGGATCCAAAAGATTTTAAATTAGATATTCTGGGTTGGTGGAGATGTAATACTACAAAATACAAGATTCTTTCTAAGGTGGTACAACACGTGTTAGCTATCCCGGTATCTTTAGTTGTTTCTGAAGCAGCTTTCAGTACAAGTGGTCATATATTAGATCCATTTCGAAGCTCTTTATCTCCATCGACAATGCAATCACTTGTTTGTTATCAGAATTGGTTAAGTTTAGCATCAATTCCAATCAACATCAGAACCTTCGCGGATTATATTGAAAATTTTAAGATGATTGAGTCAGGTAATTTCTTTTACAAATTTAAATGTAGTTATTTTATAATATCATTTATTTACATATGTTTATCTAACATTTTAATTTATGTTTTTATAGAATTTGGTGAAAGTTTAAAAATCTCAACTAATTGTTTGTAAATTGTATTGATGATGTTGGTGCAATCCTGGAATATAATTGTTTTGGGTAATTAATTTACTTTACCTTGTTAATTCCTTTTAAAATTTTGCATTGTTAATTTTTTTAATAGTTGAACTCTAATATGTTGCTAATTTGCTAGTATTTCTTTATAACAATATCCTTGCTGGATCTTTTGGCTTTTGTTGTTGCTAGAAGTTTTGAATGCAGCTATAATGCTGGTGCTAGATTTGTTTTCTTCAAATTATGCCGAATGTTTATGATAATTTATTACTGGTTGCTAATGCAAACTTTTGTAGTTTGAACACTTCTTTTAATTTGAGATGCCCAAATTTGATCATGCATCTTGTATATTGCATTGATTTGAATTTTCATAGCCTATTTCTTTGCATATTAAAGATAGCAAGATAGCAAGATATGAAGCATTTCAAATTTATTGTTACTATAAGCATTTCAAAATAATATCAATCTTCTAATTTGATTAAAAAGCTTATAACAAACTAAACCAAATTAGAAAATTTTAAAGACTTTTGATTAAAAAGTCTATAAACTTAGCCCAACAAGAAAATTTAAAAGCCCAATGTAATGCAAATCCATTTAAAAAAATTAAAAAAAAACCCATTAATTTGATGATTAGGTTTCCAGGTTTTAAAGCTAAAAAATCGAATTTAACCGAACCGAATCGGCTCGGTTTGAACCGAAATTCAATTCGGTTCGGTTTGAATTTTTAAAAATTTGAGTTACTAGGTTCGGTTGGTTTTATGGTTTGAACCGAACTATCAAATTAGAAAATTTTAGAGACTTTTGATTAAAAAGTCTATAAACTTAGCCCAACAAGAAAATTTAAAAGCCCAATGTAATGCAAATCCATTTAAAAAAATTAAAAAAAAACCCATTAATTTGATGATTAGGTTTCCAGGTTTTAAAGCCAAAAAACCGAATTTAACCGAACCGAACCGGATCGGTTTGAACCGAAATTCAATTCGGTTCGGTTTGAATTTTTAAAAATTTGAGTTACTAGGTCCGGTTGGTTTTGTGGTTCGAACCGCACTATGAATAGGCCTACTCGTATGCACCAAAACCCAATCATTTAGTTTAAATATAACCTTTTTTCTTTCCACATTAGCTTTGAATATATATTGCTCATTCTTTTTTTTTCTTATTTGATGTTGTTCACTCTCATGAAAAGCCTTCATTACTTGAGCTTTTCTATTGTCATCTGAACTAACCCTTTCATCAATAGCCAAAGGAATCAAATCCAAATAAGTTAAAAAATTAAAGCTATAAACAATTTCAAAATAAGAGCAATTAGTAGTAGAATGCATACTCCTATTATATAAAAAGTCTTAGTAATTACTTCAATTTGATCATCTTATTGTGGATGATAAGTAGTGGAAAATAATAATTTTTTTCCTAAAATATTCCATAAAACCTTCCAAAAGTAAAATAATTTAACATCACGATCAAAAACAATTCTTCTAGGAACCCTATAAAGCCAAACTATCTTTCTAAAGAATAAGTCTGCTATATTAGTTGTATCATTTGTTTTATCACAAGATATAAAATGTGTCATCTTAGAAAACATATCTATAACCATAAAAATAGAATCTCAAGGTTCCTTAGCTACTAGTAAAGAATTTTACAAACCATAACGTAAAACTTTAGACTTAGCTTGTCTACAAGTTATGCACCTATCACAAATTTTTTACACATATTTTTTCATCTTAAGCAAATAAAAATACTAATGCAAATATTTGAATTCTTAACAATCCCAAAATATCTCATTGAATCACCCAAATGAGCTTCACAAATAAACAATTCATGCATAGAATAATTAGACACACATAGTTTTTTTTTTTTTTGAATTTTAGACAACCAGAACACAATTAGTACACTTTTTTTAAGCTTCACTACTGTCATAACCCAATTTTTGACCATTTTTATTTTAATTATTATTATTATTTTATTTACTGAAAAGGATAAAAAATGATGATAAAAAAATAATAATGATGAAAAACAAGTAAAATAAAATAAATAAAGAATGAATTAAAATTTGGGTTAAGGGCAACATGATTGGAAGTTTAAACTTTTAATTAAACTCTTGACTAGTTTAATTAATCAAATCAAGGGCTTAATTGGAGAATTGATAAGTTTTGAGACTTAATTGAGCTTGGAATTAATTCAATTAAGGGTTTAATTGGAGAATTGATAAATTTTGAGACTTAATTAAGCTTCTAAATTAATTTAATTAATCCAATCAAGGGTTTAATTGAAAAACTGATAAGTTTTTGGACTTAGTTGGCTTAGAATTAATTTAATTAATGAAATCAGGGATTTAATTAAAGAAATATCAAAGTTTGGGGTTTAATTGGGGTCCAAATTGCAAAAATTAAAATCCAAGGACCAGCTTGAAAATGGCGCGGAAATGCAAGGATCCAATTACATTTTAACCAGGGACTTGATTGTAAAAGTACAAAATTCCGAGGACCAAATTGAAAGCAGCCTTTGGAATGGAAAAACAGAGTCGTTTTGGGAGGCGACTGTTCGCTCGTCTTCTTCCTCTGCAACGGCTCCGCCATTAAAGGCAGATGCGTTTCTCCATTGAATGGAGTGCCCCACGCCATTACTGCCGACCGTTACAGCGCCGATCGACCTCTGGCCTTATAAAAGCTGGGCAAAAGGCAACCTCGCAAGGGGGGGAACAGAAAAAAAAGCCAGAGGCTGGGCAGAGAGAGACGGAGAGAAAAACAGAACCAAGGGCGGGGAAAAACCCAGGAGACAGAGGACGGACGAGCAAAAAAAACCAGAAGAAAAACCAAAAAAAAAACAGAGGAAGAAAAGCAGGGGAAACAGGGGAATAACATAGAGAAGTGCAGAAATACAAAAACAAATAACACGCAGAGAGCAGGGGAGAAAAAGGGCAGCATACACATAGACAAGGATTGTCCTTGTCATTGTTTTATCCCAACAAAAACAAAAAGACAAAACAACAATCGGTATCCACAGTAAACCGGCATCTACATTGTTGGTTCCTTCGACATCTCAAAATCTGCTGGAAGACGAAAGCAGACCTCGGGCACAGGAACAAAAGGGAAAACAGAAGGGAAGGTCTTAAGCAGGCAAGAGGCACTGCCGCGCTGCAAGCTTCTTCTCCGATTCCAGAAGCAAGTACGTTGTTCCCTTTCATTTTTGTTCTTCGTTCAAATTAGATTCTGTGTTGCAAGAACATTATGCGAAGGTAATTTAATTACCTTCGCACATTTCAAGGCACATGTGAATTCACTTCATGCGTGCGCTTTGGCGCAGCCTAGCCGGGCCAGTTGCCGGGCCGGGCTGGCTGGGTCCAGCCCAGCCCAAAAAAAACAAAAAAAAATAGAAAGTGTAGAAATAAAAATTTTGCATGTCTTAGAAAAAATATATTCTTGTCAATTTATTCACTGAAATCAGGATCAGGAAATAAAAAAGAAAAAATAAAAAAGAAAATATACGAATTTTTTAGTAACTACGAATTTTTACCAACGCCAGAGTTGGAATTATTCGTGGTGGAATTTTTACCAACGCCAGAGTTGGAATTATTCGGGATCGAATATTCACTGGCGCCAGAGTCAGGAATATTATAAACAAATCATCCTAGCATAAGCGAATAAATGTTTAGCAATTTAAGACAATCAGCAATGCAGTTTGCCTCAGGCAGAACGTTTAAGGGGTGATAATATCTTCCCTTTTACATAACCAATCCCGTACCATAGAATCTCTGTTGACCAGTTAGGGTTTCTAGTGACCATAATACTAGGTGGCGACTCCTTAACAAGACCTTTTTCCTAAAAGAACAAGATGCCAGAAATTTGTTCTTTTTTTCCAAAATCAAGATTAATTTTTGGGTCGTCGCGATGTCGGGTGTGATAGAATGGCGACTCCACTGGGGACCTTAGGATTAAGCTTTGTCTTTTGTCTTATTATTGCTATTTTGTTTGTTATGTTTATTTGTTTATTTTTCTTGCATTTACTGCTTTAGCATGCATCCTTGTTTATGTTGCCATGTATCACTTTGGGAGCAAACACTTTACAAACTAGGATAAGTGGGGGAGTAACGGTACCCCAATGGCTTTAGCCTGGGTAAGACTCGTGAAACCATCCAACTCTCGCTTGATTATTTACTTGGAAGTGGTTGACATGCCAAACTGATATTACTCAGGGCCTCTATTTTCACACTACTTGTAAGCCTCATATCGACCTTTCATGGACGATCACTGAGCATGCGAGAGACCCTTTGAAACTAGATAATGACCAACACTTTGATGCACTCAACAATTAGGATCTTCCTATTAGGTTGTCATCCTGTGAAGGGCGAGTCTGCATTTCATACGCATTTTTTTTAATTAATTGCTTCAGCATTTTTGCATAAATTGCATGATTTACATTTAGTAGGTTGAAATATAGGTTCCCCATTGAAACCCACCTATAACAATCGTTTGAGAAAAAGACAAATGGAAAACAATCAAAGAGCCCAGTTGGAAGCCCAACATCAAAAAGAGGTGGACAATCTTAAAGAAGAAGTCACAAGGCTTACTAGTCTACTCGAGCAAGCCTTGAGAGATAAATCCGGAAAAGCAATATTTATAGCTCAGCTTGAAGATATGCATATAACTCATTTCGATCCATAGAATCTGGGGGCAAATAAGGTGTCATCTGAATTTCAACAAGCTATGCATTTCCAGCCAGTATACCCCACAAGAATTTCATCTACCATTGATTCTACCGAGAAAGAATCTCAAAAGGGCAAGTTGGTGAAAGAAGAGGGTTTGAAAAAATGGACTGCCTTAGAAGAGAGGATAAGGGCAGTTGAGGGAAACCATTTGTGTGACCTGGTGAAAGCTGTTAATATGTGTTTGGTACCTAACATAGTCATTCCTAAGAAGTTTAGGGTGCCAGAATTCATTAAATATATAGGAACTCAATGCCCTATAACTCATCTCAAAGCATATTGCAACAAAATGGCTGAGGTGGTTGATAATGAGAAACTGCTGATTCATTTCTTTCAAGATAGCTTGAGTGACGCTGTCCTCACTTGGTATTTGCGGTTGGACAATACCAAGGTTAAAAAATAGAAGGACTTAGTTGATGCCTTCATGAGGCAATATAAGTTCAATATGGACGTGGGCCCTAATCGGTTAAGCTTGCAAGCTATGGAGAAGAACAACAAGGAGTCCATAATAGAATACGCTCGGAGATGGAGTGAGGTAGCTGCGCAAGTTAATCCTCCTATGTTGGAAAAAGAGATGATTAGTTTATTTTCCAACACCTTTAAAGCTCCGTACTTTGAATACTTGGTTAGAAGCTCTGCACAACATTTCACTGACCTGGTTGTTATAGCTGAGAAGGTTGAAAAAGCCATTGGGTTAGGTAAGATTGCTAACCCGATCGAAAAGAATGGTTTTACGGGAAAAGGGAAGGACATTGAAGGTGGTTACCAAGTCATTTATCATCCTTATAGCTAATTTCTTTACATCGACTACCATAAATCAACTATTTTGAAGAAAAGTTATGGTGATAGTAGGTCGAGAATGATCTACAAATGACTTCAATTGACTGTTGAAAAGATGCCCTTATCAAGGAGAATAAACAATTGAAAGATTCTAGAAATTCCAATCAATGATTATTAAATGTTTAGCCCTTTTATGTGTTATCATGCCAGTATTCATAACCCAAAATGTTGTCATAAGTTCTTTGTTGTTGAACTTCTTTTCCAAAGTTTCAATGACAATAATGAGTTTGTCATTCAATCGTGTTTACGACCAAGCATTATTCATTTTTCTGAGAGAGTTTTCTTATAAAGACTCACAAACACATCTTTGAAGCCTTGTGCAATCTCATTGATACAATTCGTCTCTTTTACCAAAATCAATTTTCCTATTGGAGTTTTGAAAAAGATTGATCTTGCATTTTGATTCCGAAAATAATTTGATGTTTATTCAAAAACCATATTTTTAGCATTCTACTTGTAGAATGACAAGTGAATCAAGCAACTCCATCATTGAGGTGACTAAATTATAAACAAAAAAAAGAAATGAATAAACACCCTTACCCCATGACTCTTGAATCATGTGTTTTTAAATGTATGAATAATGGTATGTAGTGAACTCGTTGCTCATGACTCTTGAAATGCATCTTTGCAAAGACCAAACCATCACACTAGATGAGGTCAAAGTTTATTGATCATAGCTGCTTGCGCTGGAAATGAGGAAAGGCCATCTTTGTTATTCCTTTCACATTTTGAAATAAGTACATCCTTTGCAATCCCTTTTTGAGCCTGAATAATTTTTATTTCATGAAAAAAATCCCGACTAGGATCACACCCCACACTTGGGGGCAAGAGAAAAGGCCGTGAGAAAGCCAAAAAGGCATAAGAGCTCAAGAAACTCAAATGCTAGGGGCATGTCCAAATCACTAGAAAAAGTGACATCCAAGATAAAGTGAGTATGCCCTAGCAAAGTAATAAAAAAAAAGAAGCAGCAAATCAAAGAAGAGCGGCAAAAGAAAATATGAATAACGTCAATAGTCAAACTGTTGATAGTGATCCTCAGTCTTTGAAACCCTGAAACACTCTTTGAGCCTTATGAATCCTTTTCTTTCATAGCCAAAAACCACAGCCTACGTTACGTGCCTATAGAAGTCCTTTCTAATCAAGCAAGCAAGTAACTTAGAACAATAAACAATGCTCTCAAAATGCAAAGAATACTTTTTCATAAGATTCATGACATCAAGAATAAACTACTCATTATTATTCATGCTGATAAAAATGAATGTTCAAAAAGAGACAAGTTTTTCTCATACAAAACCTCGAGCTTTTTTCTCGAGCCCTTCATTTTAAAACAAAGGGTCATCTCATGACATATTTCTACCGAAGACCTCATTGCCAAACAAAAGAGCAAATAATCTCTTTTCCAAGAAATGAAATAACCAAGGAGTTGCAAGATTTCAAAAGCAAAATGTTTTAGACTCACATCGAAATCATTTTTGTTTTTAAAATGCAAGATCAAGATTTTGAGATTCATTCGAGACTCATACTCCTTCACCAAACTAAAAATGAGAGAAATGAGAGATTGGTCTGTTAAAACCATTATTTGTCTAAGTCGCTGACAGGGCACACTGGGAGGCAATGACCAGTACAAGGGGGCAATATTATGTTTAAGGAAAATCTATCCCTTCTAGATAAGAGAGAAATATTTCCTTCAACAAGACAAGGGGACATTTTGGATTATAAAAGACAGCTTGATCCTTTCAGCAAGTGACACCGAATGTTTTCAGCAGTGAGACAAGGAGTAATGCATGATCCTCTCAAATTACTTGACGAGACAGAAAATCTCTAGCAAGCAAGTGGGTCATGATGGGCACCACAAAGGCTAAGTTGTGTAAACAAATCTGGGAATAAACTTAAATGGGCCAACTTGAGTAGGCTAGAAGCCAAACAACAAAGATGACTCAAATCAGAGGTAACGAGTCCTCATCAATCAAGCAATAAGAAGACTAAGAAGAGATGGGGACCTATATTTCAAATCAGGTAAAGATGCATGCATATCATCTAAACTTTGAGACTTTGGACAATGAGTTTTGCAAATTTCATAAGAGAAAATTCTGACGAAATCCATCAAAGTAGAAAGCCAACTGGAAATGACCAAGATTGAAATTGCTTTTGAAAATTTTTCACTTTTAAGAATTTTTCATCCTGCGCAGGCCGCCCATGAGAATTAGGCCACCTCTTTCAAGTGCACCTTCAAGCCCTTGACCATCCAAGGTAGTGCGTTTCCTAACCCTACCTCTCTTTTCGAGAACACCTTCAAGCTTTTATCTCCTTTCGAGCGTGCCTTTGAGCCCTCGCTTTCTTTGTCGAGCGCGCCTTTAAGCCCTCGCTTCCTTCGAGCGCGTCTTCAAGCCCTCGCCTCTTTCGAGTGCCCCTTTGAGCCCTCGACCATCCTTTTGAGTACGCTTTCGAGCTCTCATTTTCTTTTTACTGGGCAGGTAACTCATTACAATGTGACCATCATTGAAAAATCCTTGTATTTTTCCACTAGGCAGGTAACCCATTACAACGTGACCACTTTTGAAAAATCCTCGTATTTTTCCACTGGGCAGGTAACCCATTACAATGTGACCATCTTTGAAAAATCCTTGTATTTTTCCACTGGGCAGGTAACCCAATACAATGTGACCAATCTGAAAAATCCTCGTATTTTTCCACTGCGCAGGTGACCCATTACAATGTGACCACTTTTGAAAAATCCTCGTATTTTTCCCACTGGGCAGGTAACCCATTACAATGTGACCACTTTTGAAAAATCCTCGTATTTTTTCACTGGGTAGGTAACCCATTACAATGTGACCATCTTTGAAAAATCTTGACTTTTCCACTGGACAGGTAACCCATTACAATGTGACCATCTTTGAAAAATCTTGTATTTTTTCACTGGGCAGGTAACCCATTACAATGTGACCAATCTGAAAATCCTCGTATTTTTCCACTGAGCAGGTGACCCATTACAATGTGACCACTTTTGAAAAATTCTCGTATTTTTCCATTGGGCAGGTAACCCATTACAACGTGACCACTTTTGAAAAATTGTCATATTTTTCTCACTGGGCAGGTAACCCATTACAATGTGACCAAATTGAAAGCAGCCTTTGGAATGGGAAAACAGAGTCGCCTCCCAAAACGACTGTTCGCTCGTCTTCTTCCTCTGCAACGGCTCCGCCATTAAAGGTAGAGGCGTTTCTCCATTGAATGGAGTGCCCCACGCCATTACTGCCGACCCTTACAGCGCCGATCGACCTCTGGCCTTATAAAAGCTGGGCAAAAGGCAACCTCGCAAGGGGGGAACAGAAAAAAAAAAAAGCCAGAGGCTGGGCAGAGAGAGACGGAGAGAAAAACAGAACCGAGGGCGGGGAAAAACCCAGGAGACAGAGGACAGACGAGCAAAAAAAACCAGAAGAAAAACAAAAAAAAACAGAAGAAAAGCAGGGGAAACAGGGGAATAACATAAAGAAGTGCAGAAATACAAAAACAAATAACACGCAGAGAGCAGGGGAGAAAAAGGGCAGCATACACATAGACAAGGATTGTCCTTGTCATTGTTTTATCCCGGCAAAAACAAAAAGACAAAACAACAATCGGTATCCACAGTAAACCGACATCTACATTGTTGGTTCCTTCGACATCTCAAAATCTGCTGGAAGACGAAGGCAGACCTCGGGCACAGGAACAAAAGGGAAAACAGAAGGGAAGGTCTTAAGCAGGCAAGAGGCACCGCCGCACTGCAAGCTTCTTCTCCGATTCCAGAAGCAGGTACATCGTTCCCTTTCATTTTTGTTCTTCGTTCAAATTAGATTCTGTGTTGCAAGAACATTATGCGAAGGTAATTTAATTACCTTCACACAGTTCAAGGCACACGTGAATTCACTTCATGCGTGTGCTTTGGCGCAGCCTAGCCGGGCCACTGGCTTGGGCCAGTTGCCGGGCCGGGCTGGCTGGGCCCAGCCCAGCCCAAAAAAAAACAAAAAAAAAATAGAAAGTGTAGAAATAAAAATTTTGCATGTCTTAGAAAAAATGTATTCTTGTCAATTTATTCACTGAAATCAGAATCAAGAATTAAAAAAGAAAAAAGAAAATATCCAGATTTTTTAGTAACTACGAATTTTTACCAACGCCAGAGTTGGAATTATTCGGGATCAAATATTCATTGGCGCCAGAGTCAGGAATATTATAAACAAATCATCCTAGCATAAGCGAATAAATGTTTAACAATTTAAGACAAAATCAACAATGCAATCTGCCTCAGGCAAAACATTTAAGGGGTGATAATATCTTCCTTTTTACGTAACTAATTCGTACCATAGAATCTCTGTTGACCAGTTAGGGTTTCTAGTGACCATAATACTAGGTGGCTACTCCTTAATAAGACCTTTTTCCTAAAAGAACAAGATGCCAGAAATCTGTTTTTTTTTCCAAAATCAAGATTAATTTGTGGGCCGCCGCGATGTCGGGTGCGACAGAATGGCAACTTCACTAGGGACCTTAGGATTAAGCTTTGTCTTTTGTCTTATTATTGCTATTTTGTTTGTTATGTTTATTTGTTTATTTTTCTCGCATTTACTGCTTTAGCATGCATCCTTGTTTATGTTGTCATGCATCACTTTGGGTGTTATTTGTTTTTCTCCCCTGCTCTCTGCGTGTTATTTGTTTTTGTATTTCTGCACGTCTCTCTGGTTTTCCCCTATTTCCCCTGCTTTTCTTCCTCTGTTTTTTTTTGTTTTTCTTCTGGTTTTTTTTGCTCATCTGTCCTCTGTCTCCTGGGTTTTTCCCCACCCTCGGTTATATTTTTCTCTCCGTCTCTCTCTGCCCAGCCTCTGGCTTTTTGTCTATTCCCCCCTTGCGAGGTTGCCTTTTGCCCAGCTTTTATAAGGCCAGAGGTCGATCGGCGCTGTAACGATCGGCAGTAATGGCGTGGGGCGCTCCATTCAATGGAGAAATGCCTCTACCTTTAATGGAGGAGCCGTTGCAGAGGAAGAAGATGAGCGAATAGTCGCCTCCCAAAACGACTCTGTTTTCCTACTCCAAAGGTTGCTTTCAATTTGGGCCTCGGAATTTTGTACTTTTGCAATCAAGCCCCTGGTTAAAATGTAATTGGATCCTTGCATGTCCGCACCATTTTCAAGCTGGTCCTTGGATTTGAATTTTTGCAATTTGGACCCCATTAAACCCCAAACTTTGATATTTCTTTAATTAAGTCCCTGATTTCATTAATTAAATTAATTCCAAGCCAAAAAGTCCAAAAACTTATCAATTTTTCAATTAAACCCTTGATTGGATTAATTAAATTAATTTCCAAGCTTAATTAAGTCTCAAAATTTATCAATTCTCCAATTAAACCCTTAATTGGATTAATTGAATTAATTCCAAGCTTAATTAAGTCTTAAAACTTATCAATTCTCCATTTAAGCCTTTGATTTGATTAATTAAACTAGTCAAGAGTTTAATTAAATCTTTAAACTTCCAATCATGTTGCCCTTAACTCAAATTTTAATTCATTCTTCATTTATTTTATTTTACTTGTTTTTCATCATTATTTTTTTTTATCATCATTTTTTATCCATTTCAGTAAATAAAATAATAATAATAATTAAAATAAAAATGGGCAAAAATTGGGTTATGACAACTGCAACTAGGTTCTAAATGATGAAAATGATGAAGTAATGCAAAAACTAAAAGATAAAAGGATATAACCCAATGTTATAGTCTTACTCTAATACCAACTGATGTGAACCCCATGGATATAATGATCTAAAAACTTACAATCAAATCAACCCTTTCTAGGAAAGCTAAATTCAGGTTTCGAGCTTGACATAATGATAAGCTTTACCGAGACACCAAGACTATAATAACTAAAAATCCATCATCCAACGCCTATGAAGAGACACAAATGAGAAGTATGGAAGATGCCTTGAAGCTTGGTCAATTTTTCAATAAGGCAGAGTAATTCAATAAAGAACCAAAAAAATATGAGCAAAACTTCACACACATGATAATAATTGTTGAAATCAAAATTTATAAAAAACAAAACAAAATACAAGTTAAATAACCCTATTTATAATAGGTAAAAATATCCTAAATAATTCTAGAAAATAATAAAAGAGTTTTAAATTTTTTAAAAAAAAACCTCAATCAACTAGGAAAATATAATTCTCGTATAGTAACTTCTGAAACTTATCGTAAGGCCTTCTCGATATTAGATTGACCTAAAATTTTAACTCATATAAAGCAAGGCTTATAGAATATTCTGGTAATATTTTAGGTCAATCCAATGATCAGATACAAAAATATGCTTGTTAGAGTAAAACTATACATTAGGAAAAATAAACTTTTAATTGCCGAAATTAATTAGCCCATGAAGTAGATGGATCAGACCTCTTTTATACATAGATGAAATTGACTAAGGTTTGATCATTACTTGTTAAATATGTAGCCTCATTGAAATTAATCTTGACCTAAATACTCTGAATAAGCCTATTGAATATATCTTTGAGTTTCTTTTCCCTTGATCTTATAATTGGTCCACCTAGAACTTCTAACGTATTCTTTGATGTAGTTTTGATCACATCATATGACCTTAATCCTGACCCTAAATTGATCATAACCTATCCATATTTTATGAAGTTCAGACATGTAGTGTCATAAATCATGTTATTGAAAGTCTAGATGAAGTTTATTGTTTCTTTTTTGTTAAATAAATGGCTTAAGTTAATTTGAGTCTTTATTTAATTAAAATAAATATAGTTCGGATTTACTTATTTGAATTGAATTGAAGTATTTTTAATTAGCATTTTCTTTTTATTTTTTAATATAGAATGTGTTGATATCTTAATTTACGCTATACAACATGTCATGGAAACTAAGATACAAAATGCATTTTAAGGGTTAGATTGTTATATAAAATGGTGTTAGGTATTGCAATGATTGAGAAGTTGGAAATGTAACAAGTGTATACTCTAATTTAATTAGTTTCTTCGACATATAAAATGATTATAAGAGGTTGTTTGTTGTATAGATGTAATGTATTATGTGAGACTTGGTATAAGCAGACTTGTATTGATAAAAATGATGAACATATTTTTAAAATTATATAAGGAACTTATAGTTTGATTACCATATAAATATTTGTTAAGTAAAATTTAAAAAATCTTGTTTTAGAACCAATTAACAATGAATTTGTTAAAAAGAATGCCATTAATAACATAATAGCCCCCCTCCTCCACAATCAAGTAGAACATGCAAATATGAAAAGATTAGTAATGGTGATGCGACTGGTGGTGTGTAACTTAGGCATATAAATGCAAGTGGTAATATTGAATTTGTTGACATTGGAGTTGATTACAATAATGTACGTCAACATTATAAAGATAATAAAGATAATGATATTAAAGCTTTAGAGGTTAATGGATGGGACCTCAACATAATAAAGGTGATCTTTAAAAAGTATGATGGTTTCTTGCTCAATTTGAAGAGAAAAATATTAAGAGGTTTATTGATTAGTCCTCTAATGATGAGGACAAGATGCAATAAGATTATCCAATGCGTAATTGTTTATTCTTCGTATCAATTTTATGCATATGGATATCATATTTGTTTTTTTAATTGTATTTTTTTCATAAAAAATGAATTTTCTAATACTCACACGTACTAAATTTGTTTTCAAATATGTAAATGTAAGTTGTGTAATAAATATGTAAAATCCTTGTGACTAAAAAAGACTTTGAATGTGAACATCTTTTGCTTGTTATTGTTTGTTATGCCATGTATTAATATTTTTTTATCCATAAATAAACTCATGATGGTAAGATCTATTGTCATGTTTTATCATATGGATGTTGCATAGTAGGTAATAAAATTGATTAATATATGGTTAGATTTTCCTTTTTTGTACCATTTAATCTTGATGGCACCATTTCCTTCCTAATAAAGGGATTTATTTTAATCATGTTTCGTATTTTTTTTTTTTATCATTTATCCAAAATTGAGCCATGGATTGTAATACTTTTAATTATGTCTCAATCCTTATATGTCTTATTTAGGATAGACAAGTTGATTAACAAATCACGCAAGTTTTCTATTTAGAAATGTTGTCTTCTTGTTGTGTGTGAATATGGACATATGGGTTTAAGGGTGCCCGTAACAATAACCTTCCACGCTATTTCAATTATCAAATCAATTATTTCTCAAGCAGCGAAGTCACTTATTGTGATAACATTACTTTTAATATTATAAATGTAAATATTTGTAAACCATTAAATTTTATCCTTTTTTGTAAATATTGGTGTTCGTAAATTTATTTTCATGTTCTTACTTTAGGTTTTCATCTTAACTTGCTATGATGAGTGAATTTAGGTTGGATTGACGTGATCTTATATAGGCTTGTTAAGAACTAGTGGAGGCTCTTATACCAATTTTGAATGTAATTAAAGAAAATGGGTTTAAACTAATTAGTCATTCACCATACTCTCAAGTGCAACGCCCATATCCCAAAAATAAGGATTTGGCCTTGTTACTACCCCATGACCAAAATCATTATCTTAGGTTTGAGTAGTCTTTTACCTTTAATAATAAACATGCATATACTAATTTAGGAAAACACTCAATATGTAACCACAATATGTAGCTTTATTATGAAAAATAAATACTATATATCTTATCTTAGGTAGGATGTCTGAGGGTGTTGTTTTATCCTCTTTTTAATAGAACTAACACCTCACTTAAGAATCTTTAAATACAGGTTAGGATTTGTTAATTACCATAAAACTACATGGTAACTCCTTTTGTTATAACTTTATTCCTATATATCCTATTAGTTTGTCCAGACTGAATTTTTCAATATTAATAAAAATTTAAATTCAATCGAGGAATAAAATGGGTTACTTAGAAAATAAAATAAGGAGATATTGAATATATTTAAATGAGTTTTAAAGTTTTAAAAAAACCTTTCTGTATGTTATTTTAAAAGTAGATCAAGATGGAATATCGATTGAATCGAAAAATAATTAAACTAGACTAGAGGGGCAATGTTGTAATTGATGAAAAAATGGGTAAAATAAATACCTTGTTGGCTTCTCTTAAAAGCCATTCATAACCGACCAAAACTTGGAGAGAAAAAAAGGGTTTATTACTTGAATTTTCTTGATTTTCTTCATTCGAACCACTAAAAATAGGTAAATTAAGGGATCAAAAGAGAGGTTTAAGGGAGAATTAAGCTAGAAATTTAACAAAAAAAAAACTTTAGAGTTTTTTAAAGGCTTGATAGTGGCACACTGGAAAGAAAGAAATGAGGGTGAAAGAAATTTGATTTACCTTGGGATTTCTCTCTTGAGTCCTAGTTCTTAAAAGGTAAAAACTCTTTAAATGAGATTATTTTTTATTGTTTTGTATTTTCGAGCTTAATTGTGTTGTATTTGTATTATGAAAAAAAAGTGTGAAATTGGATGAATGGTTTCATGAATTTGTTATTTAATGTTGTTTATTAGCATGTGAATAGGTTAGGAAAAGCATGAATTGAGTTAATTAAAGAGAATATCTACCCTCGCCCTAAATGGAAGTTTCAACTAACATAAGGATTAAAGGTTTGAATTTGTTTGATTCAATTATTGTGTAAATTGAGTATAATTATGTTCTTGGGCTTGAATGATTGATGGGTAAGTGGAGATTTAGGGGATTTAGGAAGAAATCAAGTTTATCTTCCTTGGGTGATATTTGGTCCAGGTATATAGGAGAATAGTGGATTTAATTGATTTAATTATTATGATACTTGAGTTAAATCATGTTTAAATAGGTGTATGAAGAATGGTTATGATGATTTAGATGTGTAGGAATTGAAGAAAACTCTGGTTTCCTATGAGTAAAGTTCAGCCAAATTGGTCATTAAAGAGGGAAGATAAATTGGCAAAACACATGCATGAAATTATTATGAAAATATGTTTTAAAGTCTAATTGTGTTGAGTTGACATTGTATTATAATGAAGAGATGAAGAAAATTAATCATAGACAATCTTAGTAGTCATTCAGCCAAGATAGGAAAATAGGATTAGGTATGTGGAATTGGTTTGCTATATTATTGATGAATTGAATGATAAAATGAAACTTGAATATGGATGTACAAATTTATGAGTGTGAGATATGTATATATACCAAAATAATAAAAAGGTGTTATTATGGGGATCTAGGTATGGATCCAAAGGTTATAATTAAAAGATGGTGATGATCTTATCATGTGTTGACAGGAATATTACCGTAATCAAACCACAATGTAGGAGTAGGAACTTTACGCACATCAAATGGGTGCTCTACACCTTGATATTTATATTTGTATCACTTGAAGTGTTTAATTGCAATTTCTTTAAATATAAAATTTATGATTAATAGATGAAAGAATAAAGGGCGAAAGAAATGAAAGAAAGGATTATATGGAAATGGATTTGATTAGGTGTTCTTGAAAAATAAGAAGGCTAATGATGTCAATGAGTTCATTAACATCGATATGAACCTAAAAGGATTATATAAAAATAGACTTGATTAGTTGTTCCTAGAAAATGAAAAAGCTAATGATGTCAATGGGTTTATTAACATTGGTATGAACATGAAAGGATTACATGGTAATGGATTGATTAGTTTCCTGAAAAATAGAAAGGCTAATGATGTCAATAGTTTCATTTACATCAACATGACCATGAAAGGATTATATAGAAATGGACTTGATTAGTTGTTCCTCGAAAATGAGAAAGCTAATGATGTCAATAGGTTCATTGACATTGACATGAACATGAAAGGTTTATATGGAAATGAACTTGATTAGTTGTTTATGGAAAATAGGAAGGCTGATGATATCAATGGGTTTGTTCTCATCGATATGTACTAGAAAACTTGATTAGCTATTTGGAATGGAAGTCAATGATATCAGATGGATTGATATTGGCATACCTTTGACTAGTTGCTCTCAAGGTGATGGCTAATGATATTAATTTGGAATTGATATCAATATCGATTAGTGGTTAGTTGAACTAGGTTCAAGGTGATGAATGATAATATGATGTTAGGTGTTGGAAATTGGAATAAAAGATAAAGGATCGATAAGTATATAAGATAAAAAGATTTTACTTATTAGCATGATAAAGAAAAGAGAACTTAACTATAT
>Ga0325410_1002356_pt1 | contig 21160 bp, 10 predicted proteins | sample PopdelMetagenome_16_FD_206182 | JGI IMG/M metagenome (GOLD analysis project Ga0325410, IMG submission 206182) | Populus deltoides microbial communities from Bellville, Georgia, United States - Xylem-PdIQD-R3 | ecosystem: Host-associated > Plants > Phyllosphere > Stem > Wood/Secondary xylem... | reverse complement strand
TATTTTTTAAATATATAAAAATAATATTATAACCCATGTAGGTTTCCAAATATTTCACTTTGGACCCTGTCATTTAAAACTTTTCAATTCCTTGTTTTAAATGATATTGGTAATAATTATTTGTTAATTATGTGCCAATTGTACTCTCAACAAAATATGAATTAAAGGGGAATACTAAAACCTTAGGTAATGCTGGGGATGAAATTGGTTTCTAAAGATAACATTTTTTTTTAATTATATAGTTAACCTTCGAATGAGAATAAATGAACTGCAAAAACAAGAGCATTTCGTTCGTATTTAATTATTAATTGATAGATAACTAAAATGGAACTTATGAGAAATCTCAAGGGTGATATTGAAAAATATTCATCTCTATAAGCTGAGCTGCCGACGTGGAATATCAGGTGCTCTGTATAATTTTTTTAGTGTATATTATATATTTTTTATTAATATTATGTGTATTTTGATTAATTCAATAAATTTTAAAGTTAACAACTATGTAAGTCTTTAATAACTCTAAAATTTATAAAATTTAAATATGTAATATTTAAAAATTAAATTCAAAATCTAATCAATTGAGTGATACCTCCAAGCTAAGATAACCTTGTATTTGTTTTTGTTTTTCTTGCATACACAGGTATCAGTCACGCGGGTCCAAAACAAGAGGAAAGTAAAAGAATCAGCGGTTAAAATGCTGTTTATTATAAAATTATTATTTTTTAATTTAAAATTATTTTTTTATTGTTTTAATCTTTTTATATAAAAAGAAAATCTGAAAAAGTAAAATAAAAATATTATTTTAATATATTTTAAATAAAAATTAATTTTAAATAAAACTACAACACGAAAAGCGTGTTTAGCAGTGTGGTTATGGTTGCTTTTCAAATAGCTTTCCGTGCCGAAATACATGCTAATAATGTTTTTTTATTTTTTAAAAATTATTTTTGACATCAGCACATCAAAACGATCCAAAAAGTACAAACCGCACTCAATTTTAAAAAAAAAAATTTAAAATTTAACAAAACACAGTTGCAAACGCAATGCCAAACAGGTTCGAACACGCATTGCCACGATAAATTGAATCGAAATAGCAGCCATTGAAAGCATTGACTTTTTGGTGGCGTTGACTAGAATTCATACCTCTACTGGTAGGGATTGGCATCCCTATTTGTGTTTTTTTTTTTTTTTTTTTTTTTTGGTGGTAGGCTGGTACGTTTAATTTTGTATTTAAAGAGTTTGTGGAGGGATGGCTCTTTCTGTGGGACACGAGGTGGTGGTTCGCATGTTGGGAGATCAGAGATGGTTGTAAAGTATGTGATCAGATGATAGGTTACACACTTGCTGTAGGTCTCAATTTCTTGTTTTTTTTTATTATTTTAAATTAATTTTTTAATATTTTTATACACCAATAATAAAAATAAATTTTAAAAAATAAAAAAAATACCCTTCCTTCCAAAAGAACAGAACACAAGAAGCGGCTTTCTTTCTTTAATGCTTCATTAATCTATGCTGGTATTGAAACTGACCTAATTAAGCATATGATGATGATGGAATTTCACCTCATTATTTAACCTAATTTGTGACCACATCGTTCAAGGAGCACTCAGAAAAGGAAGTTGTAATGCATTTGAGTTACAGATGTGGCTGTTACATCCCAAATTCGTACCATTAATTATTGTGAGTTTTGCCTAATTTAATTAGGACTCTTAATTCTATAGTGTTCTTCTTCTTCCATGTTCTTGTTTTTAAATCTCATGAAAACAAGAAACCGGTTTTTTTTATATCTCTAAGTAATTGATGTGTTGTTTAATTCTTTCATCTTCAAGAAACGTAAAAAACCGATAGCTGATTGATTGTCAAGAGATTTAGAACAAGAATTGTGATGGTGATTCTTTGCTTTTATTTAAAAATAAAAAAAATGGAAAAAACAAGTGATACAACGCAATACCTTAATGATTAATAGTCGAAATTGTCATTATAAATTATATGATCAATTTGGTTCCGATGGAGAAGTCATTATCCGAGTGCTAAATATTACCAAATTAAAAAAAAGCAATTGAAATAATAAGCGTTAGATTTAACATAAAAATAAAAAATAAATAAAATGATGAGGGATAAAATTAAAAAATAAAAATCAATTAAAAAAATGATATAAAAATAATAATTAAAAAAAGTGATCAAATATGATTTAAAAAAAAATTAAATTAAAATTTAAACGGTGAGATTGAAAAGAAAAATTATAAAAAAAAAATATGTAAAACAATCAAAGATTAATTAGAAGAATAAAAACTATAACAGAAATAAATAGGTTGACTATACTGATCTATATTTAGTGGAGGGATGAAGAATATAATTTGACTATAATAATTTATATTTAGTGCTACAATGAAAATCATATGTCTATGGGTTTAGTTCATAGTATATATATGTATAGAGAAAAGGTAGTTGACCTTCAAAACATAAATAATTATTAAGTTCTATTATATTATAATTTTTTAAAACCAATAAATTACTCTTACAATCTATTTTTCAGAAAATTTTATATTTAATTATGATATATATATATATATATATATATTTAAAAAGATTACTCAAGTGGTTTTTATTTTTTTTCTTTATTTTTTTAGTTCACCTGAAAAAACTTATAACAATTTTTAAATACTTATTTTTTCTCATTGGTAAAATATTTTATTGTTGTAATCAATTTTTCTTATATTACTATCATTGTAAACTTAAAAAAAATGTAATTATGATTATAAAAAATGAAAAATATGTAATTCTATTAATGTTAAGAAATAACAAAACAATTTTAAAATACAAAACAATGAATTCCAGTTTTAAAAGAATAATAATTAAGATGATATGAAAAAAGAATAATGATAATCTTAGTTTTAAGAAAACAAAAATACCAAACTTTTAAATATATTGTGTGGATATTACAGAATATGAACATATTTAGAATAAAAACTTGAAAAACAAACTTATTGTTCTTGAAAAATATTATATAACTTATTTATCATTTATTCTTCAAAATTGAACTTATTTGTACCCTTTCCTGTATTTAGTACTGTACTAGTTTCTATTTTCAATTACAGGGACCAATAAAGATTATACACGTGTTTGAGTGAAAAAGAAGTTCATGCATGGCTTATTAAATAAGCGTTTGCCTTCAGAATGCACAACTTACGCAGAAATCCATGGAAACGTTCTCCAGTAATACAAACGCTAAGATGCAATAATATTTTTTGTTTTTATTCTATAAATCATTAAATTATTATTTTTTAGCGTTTAAAAAGTAAAAAAATTATTTTAATATATTTTTAAACAAAATAATATTTTTAAAAAATACATTTCACTACAATACAAAACATAGAGATAGGTGGAGAAATTGACCTATCATATATACAGACTACGCGGGTTAATTGTTAGGTCGCTGAAAACCACCATCCGTGAAGACTTTCCTCAATGCGCGGTCTGTCATCCGTCGAGAGAGTTTTTTTATGAGGTTAAATGTAGCTTCCGTGCACTGATCATCACTCTCAATCGACGCAACATCACTCAAACAATATAGCCAGAAACATCAGAGTCAGTTTTCACATTTCAGAGCGATTCATACATGTGGGTGGGAGAGGGTAAAGCTTGCATTTCAGCTGCTCGAAAGCAAGTGATATTCAGACATATATACGACAGCTGATAGCCTCTTCGTCGGAATTGATTAAGTTTATAATATCCATCACGACAGAATACAGTGAACATTTTATATGTTGGTGCAATGTCCATCGATCCACATGGTATGCATCTGAGTACAGTGAACCTAATTAAGCTCTCAAAGCCTTGCATCACCATGATGGGCTAAGCGAGTGTATTATATCCATAAAATTTTCATTTCACATTTTATACTTCATAATATCTAAAAATATTCAAGTAACTTAAAAATAAAATTCTCTAGTTGGATAATTTGTTAATTAATTGGTCATAATAATCTCATCCACTCTTCCTAGCTAAAATGATTGATAGCTTATACTTAGTGTGTCAAGATAACTAGTGACTAGTACTTGTAAAAGATCCTCTTTAATAGAGGTGGAGACTCTGATACTTAAATAAGTATCTTTTTAAAAAGAGAAAATATAATAATATTCTAATGAGAGATACTCTGAAAATATATATACAGTAAAAAATGAAGATTGTGAGCATCTATTTTAAAAGTCTCATGATGTATTTATAGTCATTTGATAAAGGATAAATATATTTTACATCTGTATTAATATTTGATAAAAATATGGTTGGTCCCTGAAGGACTTTTACACACCTAAAATGTGTAGGGAGATTATAGTTCAAAATGTCAAATGTAGCTAAGCCCATAAAAGCCGAGTTCTTTCCCTAGTCTATACCCAAGGTAGGTGGGTCCTTCTCTCGGTGAGCCTAAAAGAGGTTGGGTCCATCCTTTAGACGTGCCACAAGGGAGGAGAGTCATCCCCTTAAACGTGTTTAATGGAGGATGCTCATTCCCTTGAGTGTGCTTCAAGAAGAATGTTCAGTCCAAGGGAGGATAGTTTGGTCATTTCCATGAGCGTACTTAGAGAAAATGATCATTTTCTTATATGTGTCCGGACTTGTCACAATACCAAGCAAAACATGCTTGAGACTTGGGATATTGTCAAGCACAATTATGACTATGTTTGACTAGAATGCTTCTTCATTATAACGTGATTGTGTTTTAGAAAATTTATGTTGGTAAATTTTGGAATATCCAATATTTTTTAGCAAAAAATATAAAGATAAAAACTAGCTCTGATGATTCAAAATTCTATAAACCAGAAACGAAAGCGATTTTGTCGTTCACTGTTGCACCCCTCCTGTTCTGCTTCTTAATCGATATCATTAGTGATTTGACTGGAAAGGCTTTCATTACACCACTGACCACTCAACCGTTGAGTTGAACTTGGAAAAGCCTAAAACTCAGCTGGCACACCGAGTTTTGAATAAATGAGGCTACGAACCTTTTCTTCGCTTATACACGATCTATATTATAGCTTATCTCTTGTCTTCTATCTACGTTTCCATGGCTTCCATTTTCCCGAAAAAATTCATTCACTCACGAATGCTTTTACCACCGTCGAATCGTCAAACCATTTGTTACGCCACATTGTCCTCACATGGCAGACCAAGTACTAAAGCATGGATAGTTGATGAAGGAATGAATATCTCAAGAGAAACACGTTAAGCTTCCATAGTAATGCGATGACAGAAGACCCGAAAGGTCTTCAACAAAGGTCAACTGAAAATCACGCGAGAGAAGAAAAATATACAGCACATTTTTTCCAAGTGAACACCCAAGGACATATTTCTGCAGCTGGCCAGCTGCAATAACATCGCAAATATCCACTGCACTGGAAGAAATTTCCTCGGAAACACCCAGGAAGGCTGATCTCCTCTGAAACTCAACACGATAGCGACCTGTTCAAACGCCCGGGACATCTTGTTCCATCCTTTTCTGTCAATTATTTAGGCATGATACCCGAAAACTGGGCTGCTATTCAATTTGCGAGCTAATGGCTTCTTAATTGTCATTCCAAAGCAGTTTTGATTATGCGGTGAGATTATTTTTAATGTGCTGATAATATCAAAAATAAAAAAAATATTATTTTAATATATTTTCAAATAAAAAATAATTTTAAAAATAATAATTAAAAAAACAACTACCACTACTATTATTAATAACGATTATTACGTTATTCAATGTTTTGTGAGAACATGTCTTTTAAAAAATAAAATAAATGAAAAGCACATGAATCGCAGCCTCAGAGGCAGTCACTTGCACATCCATCATGCGAAGAGTGCCATTTGATTAAAAGTGACGGAGAAAGTTGAGAATTGCTTGGAAATGGAATCGTTTCGTTGAGCTCAGCTTAAATTTTTGTAACATAATTGTAAAGCATCATGCTCTAAATTTTGCAATTTGATAGCATTACTGAACCTGAACAAAAAATCTCGCATTTCAACATACACTACAGATGTTAATTTCAATGCAACAAAAGCTAGCCTGGCTGCGATTCATGTGCATTTCAATAATATTAATTGCAGTTCTCTGCACTAATTACCTCGCTCAAAACAATTCTTAATCAAATCAAATGACATCCTTGCTGATGATTTTCCAACTCCTTACCCCCGAACATCTGCCCCGAATCATTTGAATAAGCATGTTTGAACTTCAAAACATCACTGGTTTCAATCCCCTTACCATGTGTTCCCGATCGATCCTTTTACTTGGAATAACTCAGTGTAAAGAGCCGCTGATGCAAATTCTGATGATCAAGACAGGAGCACTCGAAGCAAAACTAAGTAGAAGGAATTGAATTTAACAACGTGAACATGGGTGATAAAGCTAAGGATTCTGCTAAATCAAATTCCAGTGGATTAAAGTGTGCAGGCTAAAGTTCCAGCCATTTACGTTGGAAAGAGAGGGCAATTGATATCCAATAAATGATATCAATCTTATTGGATTATCATCAAGTGGAAATAATAATTGATGTTGTCTTTATTTGTTAGCTATTAACAATTAGGAGTCCAATTATTTAGTGACCGTTAATTGTAAAATTATATACAAAAGATTAGTAATTTTAGTAGGATATATTGTAATGAAACCCTATTTGTTATTTGGTGTGATCGGAATATGAGAGTGATTCTCTTGAGTCATGTGAGGTTACTTGTTTTTTTATATCCTGTAACTCTTTGTTTGCAATAAAACTATGAGATTTCTTTTTTTCCTTTCATTAATTTCCTTTTATGTACAACCAAGTCTACTTTTTTTACACGTAATTATTCTCATTCATAGTACAATTCTCATTAATTGGTATCAGAGTAGGTTTCAAATCCATTGTTCTTCTTGTGCCTGATACTTGCAGTGGACACTTCTACAATCCCATAAACTAGGGATTGCAGGATCCTGGTCCTTCTTAACCTAACCCCTACACAACAAACACCTATACAAAATGACCATACCTCCATGCTTTACTAGTTATAACAATAAATGGAACTTGTTACTCGTACCTTGAGAACTATTGGTGGTCGTTTGGATGTCATAAAGGAGAGAAACATTACTGGAGATAATAGGAGGGGTAGACTAAGATAGAATCAATTGGGAGATATGGGTGTAAGTGATGAGAAAGTGGGGGAACATTTGGGCGGAGGTAGAAATAGGCAAAATAAAAGGGTTATGGGTGAACTCACTACACTAATAAAAGTAGAAGTATTTGATTTTAATGGGAAGTTTGGTCTTGATGTTTTTCATGTTTGGTTGGTGTTTCTTAAGGACTACTTTGAATGATTTTCAGTGCCTGAAAACATGAGGGTCAGTTTTGTTAAACTAAAGTTAAAAGGGGTTGCCCATGTAGAGTGGGAAAGTGTGGAAGAATAATTGAGGAGCATATGCCAACCATCCATACAAGATTGGGCAGGTATGGAGGCTCACATGGAGACAAAATATTTGCTAGTCAATTATGAATAAATGGTGTCTAAAGATATGCTTTGTTGGACTCAAGGGATGATTATGTTAGTTGATGAATACATTGAGAAGTTCCATGATCTAATAGTCTACAAATCATTGCTCGTTATTTAAAAGGTTTACGAGGGGAGATTAGAAATGACATGTTGACTGCCAAACTATTCACAGCGGATAAAGCCTATCAACTAGCTTTGTAGTTAGAAAAGCAATAAGCATTCCAAAGAATCAAAGTAGTGATAGATTGGTGTGGATTGAGTAGACCATCACCGATACAAAACAATATAAAAAGCAACACGAACACAGTTAGAAGTGAAGCCTCTTATAGAGATCAGAATAAAGTAGGTATGAGTTTTATAGGATCATAATGTTATAAGTGCCAAGGACATGAACATTTTGCAGTAGTGTGCCCTACAAAGGAGAAGAAGAAGATTATGCATGTCTCTGAACTAAATCTTGAAGTAGCACCATAATTATCAAATTGAGATCAAGACACTGTGGAAGAAGATATTGAAGAGACTGGAGAGGTAAGGGTGCAAGCTAACATCTTTCACACTAGAGTTGCACATAAGGGCAAGACACACACTTAATGTGATTATTGACAATGGTAGTGAACTTAATGTCATATCTACTGAAGCAGTGGAGAAACTAAAATTATAAAAAAAGAAGCATCCTGCCCTATACAATGTTATTTGGATTACTGACAAACATCCTATTATGGTCCAACATCAATGTTTGATATAATTTTCTTTAGGCAACCATTTTGAAGATGAAGTCTGGTGTAATGTACTCTCTATGACAATATGTCATTTACTTTTAGGTCGACCATAGCTATTTGACATTAAGGTGAATTATAATGGGTATGAAAACACTTATTCCTTGATGTGCAAGAAGAAGAAGTTGATTTTAGAGCCTTTTTCTATTATCAGAACCTAATTTTTGTTTTTTTAAATAAATAAATAAAATAAAATAAAAAATGAATGAATGAAAAATAAATTGAAATTATAAATTAGAAGTTTGAAGACTAATAGAGATGAAATTATAAATTTGAAAGTCAATTTTGGTAGAAATTGAAACAATTGATAAGTTTAGGGACCTAATTAAACTTTGGATTAGTTTAATTAAAGAAATCAGCAGCTTAATTGAAGAATTGATAAGTTTGGGGACTTAATTGAACTTCATATTAGTTTAATTAATGAAATTAAGGGTTTAATTGAAGAAATATCAAAGTTTAGAGCCAATTAGGGACCAAATTGATTAAATTGGAAACCAATGACTATTTTATAAATGACACTGAAATCCAGGGGTTTAATTGCAATTAATCCAAGGGTAGAATTAGAAAAAAAAAGATTTACATAAAGACCCAACTGCTAAATGTCAACAATTCAGGGGGCAGATTAGAAATATCCATTTCAGGTGAAGACGATGTCGTTTCAAAGAGAACTATTCACCATCTTCTTCACTCATATTGGTTCAACCGGAAGGAGAAACGGTAGCAAATCAATGGACGTCTGCCAGCTGCCCCACGATGCATGCCGTTACCAAGGCATGAAGGCATGCCATTCTCTGAGAAAGGCCATGACAGGGGGGATGAAGAGGAAAAAAACCAGAGAATAGGGGGTGAGATACAAAGAATAGAGGAACGAACATAAAAAAAATATAGGGGGAGGAACACAAACGAAAGGCCACAAGATAAACAACACACATAGAAGGAAGCAAGAGAGGACCGAGAGACTAGAGGACAGAGAGGGAACAGAGAACAAAAGAAAACGAAGATGGTGAACAACTAGACAAACGCACAGAGAAAACCAGAGAAAGAACGACCAGAAATAAACAAACAGAAAGAGAAGGAAATAGTGACCATTGTCTTCGCCATCTCCAGCAACAGGTTAGCCTTTCATCTCTTCCCCGCTTTTGATTCATTTTACACGTGCGAAGGTAGTTATCATTACCTTCACCCTATGTAGAGCATGTGTGAATAATTCACGCATGAGTGCCTGCTGCCCACCGGCTCACTAACTTGTGCCAGTGACCAGGCCAGCCCAGCCGGGGTCTGGCCCAGCTGAAGTCTAGCCCAGCTCGTACAACTGAGCTTGATCCAGCCATAAAAAAACCAGAAACAGTTGAGACCGAGCTGGGCCCGGGCCTTAGGCCTAACTGGCCCAATTTGTTTTGGGTCAAGGGTATGTTTGGCAAAACATACCCTTCTGTCAATTCTCTTTATTTTATTCTTTTTTGTTTTGATATTTGGCCAAACGAGCCTTTTTGTGATATCAAAAAATTCCAAAAAAATTAATGAATCCTTTTGATTTTATTTGCGGGTCCCTCGTATGTTTTTGATGATTTCATTGCATATTTGATTTGTGGATTTTTACTGTAAAATGCAAATATGGTATGTGATACATTCTTGTCCTTTTTTTATATAAAAAATAAGAAAAAAAAAATGTATGCTTTGCTTTCAAATTCAAGTTTTATTGATTTATTCATTGGCGCTAGAGTCAGGAATACCATGCTTTTTTTATGTTACATAATATTTACCAACGCCAGAGTTGGAAGTATTCGTATCTGAATATTTAGTGGCGCTAGAATTAGGAATATTACAAGCAGATCATTAGGAGTACAATCCAACAAAGTCTTAGTAATTTAATACAAAACCAACAGCCAACTTCAGATAGGACGCTTAAGGGGTGGTAATATATTCTCTTTTGCATAACCGGTTCCGTACCTTAGAATCTATGTTGACCATAATATTAGGTGACGACTCTTTAAATAAGACATTTCCCACCTAAAAACAAGATGCTAGAAATCTGTTCTTTCATAAATATAATTATTAAAGGTCGTCGCGATATCGGGTGCGACACTTATTAGAGAGTTTCAACAAAATTCAACCATAATACTATCACATTAAGGGTTTTAAAAAACACTACATGAGAATCCAATTGTGTTCATACTAATTTATAAGGCTATAGACAAGAAAAGTTAACCAACAATTGAAGTTTTGCCAGCAGCTCTTCAACATCTACTATAACAGTTTGAAGATATTTTCCCAAAAGAACTCCGTTCCCAATTACTACCCTTATATGATATTTAACAATCAATTAATTTGGTTCCAGGTTTTTCATTACCAAATCTTTTACATTGTTGAATGAGCCCTATAGAACGTAAAGAATTAAAACGACTAGTACAAGAGTTTGAAAATAAAGGGTTTATAAAAAAAAAGGCTTAAGTTTTTGTGTTGTACCAGCCCTTTTCATGCCAAAATAGATAGGAGTTGGAGGATATACATTGATAGCAGGGTAATGAATAAGATCATAATCAAGTATTGTTCTCCAATTCCATAGTTGGATGACATGCTTGATCAATTAGGAGGTGTTAAAATTTGCTCTAAACTATATCTAAGGAGTGGTTATCATTAAATTTGTATAAGATTTGAATATGAAAGATGAATTGTACGAGTGGCTGGTAATGCCTTTTGGCCTAACAAACACACCTAACACGTCATGAGAGTAATGATTCAGACCTTGAAGCCTTTTCCAGGCAACTGTGTTGTCATGTATTTTGATGAAATATTTTCAATTAAAATATGGAAGAATATCTAGAACATTTAGAGTAGATTTTGCAAGTCTTGCGGTAAGAGAATTTTTTTTGCAAATCTTAACAAGTGCCTTTTCTTCCAATCCAAGGTGAATTTATAGGATTTATTATATCTCAACAAGGAGGGGAAACTTATTCAAAGAAGGTTCTTATAATTTTGGAGTGGCTAGAACCACAATCATTTTTTAGGTAAGAAGTTTTCATGGTTTAACCATCTTTTATCATTGATTTATTCATGCTTTTAACACCATCATGGCTCCAATCACAAAGTGTTTGAAAAAAAAAATTTAAGTGGTCTCCTACGACAGCAAAGGCTTTTCAAATTATTAAACAGAAAATGGCAGGAACTCTTATTCTTAAACTCCCAGACTTTTCTCAGGTTTTTAAAATTTATTGTGATGCATTCTATGTAATTTTGAAGGTGTATTGAGCTAAATAGGACATCTCATTGCATATTACAGTGAAAAGTTGAATGATACCAGGAAGCAATATTCAACATGATTTAGAATTTTATGCTCTTGTTTAGACCTTGAAGCATTGGAGGCCTTATTTTATCCATTGAGAATTCATTCTGTTTATAGATTATGACTTCTTAAAGTATTTGAATTCTCAAAACAAGTCAAGTAACAAGCTTGCTCAATGGATCAATTATCTGTAATAATTTAGTTTTGTTTTCAAGCACAAAATTATCCATGAGAATAAAGTGACAAATGTATTTATTCGCAGACCCTATCCATTAATCATTCTCTCAACAAACCCGATAGGTTTTGCTTCAATAAAAGATTGTTATAGTACAAATCTAGATTTTCAGAAGATATAGAGTTCCTTACATAACATTCCTTCTTTTCCAATAATAGATTATACCATCATAGATGGTTACTTAATTAAAGGTGGGTGTATTTATATTCCTAGGGATTCATTATGGGAGTTTATTATTTAGAAATTACATGGAGGAGGAATAACAGGTCATTTTGGACAAGGCAAAACATTTTCTTTGGTTGCTGATCGTTTCTATTGGCCAAATATGAGAAAAGATGTCAACACCATTGTGAGCTGGTGTAGAATTTATCAAATGAATAAGGGGAACAAACACAATATTGGTCTTTATACTTCCTTACTTATTTCATAGAGGTTGTGGCTTGAATTGAGCATAGATTTTATATTAGGACTTCCAAGTACAGTTCGGGGTAATGATTCTATCATGGTGGTGGTGGATCGATTTTCCAAAATGACTTATTGTATTCCATGTAAAAAGACTTTTGATGCTTTCCATATTGCTTCTATACTTCTAAAAGAAATTGTGTGACTACATGGCCTTCCACTTTCTATTATTTTTGATAGGGATGTCAAATTTATCACCAAACTTCTTTTTTCTAGTGCCTTCCACCATAGACCGATGATCAAACCAAAGTCACTAACAAAAGTCTTGACAATCTGCTCAATTGTTTAACTAATAATCATAGTGATATTTGGGATTTAATTCTACCCCAAACTGAATTTGCATTCAATAACACTGTCAACAAAACAACATGATGTATAACATTTGAACTTGTGTATGGTTTGCATCCCAAAGTACCCATAAATGTTACTTCCTTACCTCATCCTCGGAAGGTTAGTGAGACATGACTAGATTTTGCAGCATTTATATCTTCTTTACATAAGAATGTTAGGTAACGATTACAGAAAATGTTGTTAAGTATAGTGCTCAGACAAACCGTCACAAGAAGGTTATGCAATTTAAAGAAAGTGATCTAGTGTTAATAAGATTAAGACCTAAAAGGTTTCCCCATGTAATATATAGAAAGTTACATGCTAGGAGGGGTGGTCCATTCAAGATTCTTAAGAAATTAAAAGCTAATGCTATTTTGGTTGATTTACCAACAGAATCTCAATTTAGTCCAATTTTCATTGTGAAAGATCTTACAACTTATCATGGTTCTACCTCTATTTATGAACTAGAGGATCCTCCTTCAACTATTCTTCAGATTTCATCCACTCCTAAAATTATGGATTCTATATTGACATATTAGTACATATTAAAAGGGGGGTTATAATAAGTTCTTGGTACAATGGATATCTAAATCCTATTTGGAGGCAATGTGGTTACATGAAGGTGAAGTTCATCGTTTTAATCCTAAATTGCTTCAAGATTATGTTCAAAATTACTTGAGGCAAATTGCTTGGGGAATGGGGAAGTTAATGCAAATTCTAGTGATCAAGACATGAGCATCCAAAGCAAAACTAAGCAAAAATAACTAATTGAATCTAACAACGTGAAAAAGGGTGATAAAACTAAGGATTTTGCTAAATCAAATTCCAATGAGTTGAAGTACTTTGCGCAAGCTAAATTTCCTGCTATTTATGTTGGAAATAAAAGACAATTGATATCCAATAATTAATGGTAATCTTATTGGATTATCATTCAAGTGGCAGTAGTAACTGCTATTGTCTTTATCCGTTAGTTATTAGCAATTATGAGTCTAAATATTTAATAATTATCAATTATAAAACTACATATGGAAGATTAGTAGTTTCAACATGACACATAATGAAAACCTATTTGTTATTTAGTGTTTCCAATATAGAAGTAATTCCTTTGAGTGATATGAGGCTACTTGTTTTTATTAATTGTAATTCTTTGTTTGCAATAAAACTATCAGATTTCTTTATTTCTTTTTATTAATTTCCTTTTCGTACAACTAAGTTTACTTTGTTTACATATAATTGTTCCTATTCATAGTACAGTTTCCATTAACTGCACTCCCTATAAAGAAATTCATCTAAATCTTCATGGCTTATAGCACTTGAATTTTGAACATTTAGCTATAGCTTAAAAGGAAATATTGTATATGATTTTATGTCTTGTGGCATATTTCAGAGGCTAATCTACAAACATAATAACAATGTAATAGAATATAACTTAATATGCATCAGATTTGCATCAAGAAACAATAACACTACTAGTTAGTTATCCCTTGTGATGATATTTAAGCATATACTTTAGAAAAAAAGCACAACAAAGTTAGAATATCTCGTACACTTTAACAACTTTTTTTATATTTCGAACTTAAAATTCTATATAGTCAACTCAAAAAATCTAATATCTTATTCATTTGACATATGAATTACTTGAAGAATTGGTTGGAGCTACTATATTTTTTAAACTAGATTTAAGATTTGGATAACCATTAATTCCATTTATGAGGTTGATGTATTATCACACATCTGAGATAAGTTTCCAAGCATTGATTCAATCTCTTAGTCTGCCTATTTGTTAATGGATTGCATGTAGAGCTCATAAGCAATTTGACCTTTGACTTATTGAATAATTCCTTTCAGAAAAAAAAAATAGTAAACATTTATCTTGGTTAGTCATAATGGTAGTTGGTAACCTATGAAACCTAAATAAATGGTCCATGAACATCTTAACCACATCTTGAGCCGTGAATAAATGTGAGAGTACAACGAGATGTCAATACTTTATAAACCTGTCAACCACCATCAATATAATATCTTTGCCTTCTAACTTAGGCAATCCTTCTATGAAATTCATAATGATATCTTTCCATGTCCCTTTTATAATTGGAAAAGGTTGAAGTAGACTTGGATAATCCACCCTCACCAATTTAGCTTGTTTACAGATGTTACATTTGCTAACAAATTCCTCTATTTTTTTTTTATAAGAGGCTAGTAGAACATGTTCTTTAACCTTTTGTAAGAGTTTTGGATAATCTTTTTCCTTAATTGGTCTTTAACACCAATCACCACCCTATTTTTAAACCTTATAACTCCCTATATATATGAATAATTTGGTCAGTTATGTCGATACACGACGTCGGACGACGGCTCTCACTTTTTGTTTATTTAACAAAAAGGGTTTTTTCTCGAATGGGGGAAATAAATATTTTATTGGAGTCGCCATCTAGTAATTTGAGGAAACTAGAAATCCCAAATTAGACACTGGTCCCAGAGATTTGGGCACGGGGTTAGTTATGATTAAGGGAAGGTAGACACAACCCTTAAAACATCCTTTCAAAAGAAAAGTTACCCTTACTTGTGTGTTTTTTATTTGATTCAAATGCTATTATATTTTGGGCTTATTTGCAATTTGTTTTTTTTAAATGGTTAACGTCGGTCCCTAATAATAGAAGACACGTTAAAAATGACATCAGTTCCTAAAAATTAGGAGACTTGTCTAAAAAAATGACGTTTTAACCCTAAAAAGGGAGTTACGTTTGAGTTACCAAAAGAAATAATGGATATAATCCATTATATTTTGGGTTTATTGGTAATTTATTTTTTTTAAAAAATGGTTAACGTCGGTCCCTAAAAATAGAAGACGCGTTAAAAATATTATCAGTCCCTAAAAATTAGAAGACTTGTCTAAAATATGACATTTTAACCCTAAAAATGAGAGTTACGTCTGGGTTACCAAAAGAAATAATGGACATAATCCATATTTGGTATTTACATTTTTGACATTGGTCCTTTTAAAAAAGAGACGTGTCAACTTTGGTTTTTTGTATTTTTTACGACATGCAAGAAAATTTAAAAGCATTTATATATATAAAAATATCAAAAATACAAGTAGAAACCCCCAAAAAAATTACCTGAGTGCCACTGTATAGGTAAAAGACTGAAATACCCTCGGGTTTCTCGAAAAATTAGGAAAATGCCACTGCTGCGCGTGTGGCACACGCGCGGTTACTGTTGGCGGCGGCGAGATTTCTGTCCAACCGATGGTCGATCCTCGTAGATATGATGTCGAGGATTTTGATGGTGGTGGTATTGACGGTCGTTGATGGCTGATGAGTGAGAATCGACGACTTGAAGCTTCGGTGGCCGACGAAGATCGCGCCCTTGTTCCGGCGGGATGGGGCAGTAAAAACGCTGAAAAAGGCCGGGGTTTTGCTTTGTAGGAGGTTGGCGACCTTTCTGTGGTGGTTCGGAGGCTTCAAACGGCCGGCGATGGGAGATCGGAGGAGAGAGAGAGAGTCGTCGGGGAGAGGAGAGAGAGGCTCTGGGTTATACTACGGTGTGAACGCTAGCACGGTACACCGATGCAGCTGAATCCTGTAACCCGTTGGATCTCTGATGAAAAGATCATGCGGCTGTGATTGATTCGATCTGCAGGTTGATCGGACGGTCTGGATGAGCAGAGGTTTGATCTGGTGTGACGCGGTGTATTGAGATCTTGGTACACCGTTTGACGTGGCGCCACCAGATCTAAAGGCAAATTGTTTTAAGGGCTGAGATTGATTTGGGTTTTAATTGGGTGTGGTAAGCCCTATTGTATCCTATTAAATCAACGATTCAGATCTATACACTATTAGATCTAACAATTTGAATATTTTTGATATTTTTCAGGTTGTTTTTAATCAAAATCAATATCTTACTTGCACGAAGAAATAGTAAAAAAACATGAATAGTGATATAGGATATCGTCTCTCTATTCTTCTCTTTTTCTTTCTTCTCCTCCTTTCTTTCTTTTTTTTTTCTTCGGCGAACTGTCACAGGCTATTATAGCCAGTGACAGGGAGACATGCAAATCTTAAATTTCCACAAATCTTATTTTTTTAATAACCGTTTGCTTTCGGTGCAACTGCCCGTTTGACAAAATTTTTTATTTTATTTTATTTTATTTTTTATTATGTATAATAATATATATTTATATAGATAAAATTAAAAACTCAATTCAGTATTAGAAAAACCCGATTCAACCGCTAAAAATCCATTTTAATGACCGAAAATTATGTTGAAATACTGGAAAAAAAAACTTTTGATGGGTATCAACCCGGTAAACCGGGTTTTGACAAAAAAATAACAGTTTTGACCCAAAATGGCCTGAAACTTATTTTTTACCTTGGTCGACATGGTTTGACCCGTATTGACCCGGTGGACTCGATTTTGGTTGAAAATGACGGTTTTGAACCGAAACTCATTTTTATCCTGGTCGACATGGTTTGACCCGGTGGACTCGGTTCTTATGGAAAGATGCGGTTGACTCGAGAAATTTTTTTCGAATTTTAAACTTTTTTCCTAATTTTTTTGGATTTTTATAAATAATAATAGAAATAAAATAACATTCTAGACAATCTTGGTGAATCCAAAATTGGGTTACAACAAGTTATATGAATTGATCATCTTTTTAGTGACAATATTACGAATGGATGAATCTTCTTTATAACTATCATTGATTTCCTCATGTTAAGTTGAAACTACTGCTGTAATTGCTCTCAACTCTTTTTTTATCTGTATTGACAAGGCATTAACTATCATATTCTATTTTCCTTTTCTATATAAGATCTGATATCTAAGCCTCATTAGTTTAGTCAATCCCTTCCCTTAAACTAGAGTATGGATTTTCTACTCTAATAAGTGCTCTAAACTCTTATGATTAGTTTTAATTATAAACTGATCCTGCTCTAGATATTGTCTTCACTTATCAACTGCCATCAATATGACAATGTACTCTTTTTCATATATGGATAACCCAAAGTGTTTGACATTTAAAGCTTCACTAAGAAAGCTAATAGTTTACCCTTTTACATAATACCTCCTCCAAACCATTTGCACATGCATCTGTTTCTAGAACAAATAACTTATTAAAATTTGGTAATGCTAATATAAGAGTTATACATAAGGTTGTTTTATATTTATCAAAAGTTTCTTGAGTTACAGTTGTCCAATTAAAGCCATTCTTCTTCAATAATTATGTTAATAGTTTACTGATTATGACAAATCTTTAAGTAAACTTCTTGTAATATCCTGTTAAACCCAAGAATCACTTTAGTTTTTTCGCTGTCAGAGGAATTGGCTATTTTTTAATGCATCTATCTTTTTAAGATCCATAGACACTTCTGTATTGGATATGATATGCCCAAATACTCCACTTGTTGTTCATATAATATATATTTAGACCGTTTTGCTTATAATTAATTGATCTTCAAAGTCTTAAAAACCATTCTAAGATAACTAACATGTAGTTATAATGTAAAACTATATATTAATATATCATCAAATAATACTAACATAATTTGTTTTTCAAGAAAGGCTTCAACACATTATTCATCAAAGCTTTAAATATGGCATGAGCATTTTTTAATCTAAAAGGCATCACCTTGAATTTGTAATGTCCTTGATTAGTTTTAAATGTTGTTTTCTCTATATCATCCTCAAATATTCTTACTTAATGATAACATGATCTTAGATCCAATTTAGAAAAGAATTGTGAACTATATAGCTCATCCATTAAGTCATCAATAAATGGAATTAAAAACTTGTTCTTGACAATTATATTGTTTAAATGTTTATAGTCAACATAAAATCTCAATGTGTTGTTTTTTTTTAACCAATAATACTAGAGAAACAAAAGGGCTGCAATTGTGTTGTATGATTCCACACTATAATATCTCTTTAATCAGCCTTTCAAAATTTTTTATGCATGAAAGAACTTTTATATAGTTTCATATTCACAGGCTCCACTCTTGGAAGTAATGATATCCTGTGATCTAAGCTTCTTACTGATAATAAGTTCTTTAGTTTTTTAAAAAATAGACTGGAATTCATCCAAAAGCTCTTTAAATTTTGGTTTAAATTCCTTTTTATCTTTCATGCTGGTAGCTTTTATTGAAAATAATTTCCCCATAAAACCATATAAAATTTCTTTCAAATTCTTATAGATTCTAGTAGTTGATATCATTCGTAATATGTATTTTTTCATAATACCCTTAAGTTCAATCATTTTTTCTCTTGTTTTAAAAGACAACTTCATTTTAACAAAATTAAACAATATAGGCAAATAAAGCTTCAATCAATCCACACTAAGCACTATGTCACATTTCACTAGCTTCAAAACTCTCAAGTTTTCTTTGAATTTATACCCTTATATAAACCAGGTAAATAATGGATCATAGGTATTACACCTCATTATATTTTTATTTACCATAGTTACTGCCAAGATAATAGTTTTCCTAATCACTGCTTTAATCTTATTCACCACTAAATCATCAATAAAATAATGCGTACTTTCACTATCAATCAAGATTATAGGACTCATTCCCATACTACATCCCAAAATTCTTATGGTGTTATTAGCATAACTCTCAACTAAGATATTCAGAGACATGCCATATTCATTTACTTTCTCACCTTCAATTATCATTCCATTACTATCACCTTCTGTTATTTATAAGAACTTCTTTTTCTCTTTATTCAAACCTTCCATCATGTGTCAAATTTCGACACTACAATGGTGTCCAGTCATAGATTTTTCTCCACACTTAAAACACAAACCTAATCTTCCTTTTTGTTCATACAATGTTTTTGATTGTTTAGTATTGACTATTCTTTGACTGAATAAAAAGCTTAGTATAAGAGTTACATATTGCCATTCCAAAGTTGTAAACTAGATTACTCTCCTACAAGAATATGCTTCTCTTGGCCACTGTATTAATGGACTCATCTTGTTATTTAACTTGTTCAAATACTTGTAACAATATTGTAGGTTTGAAGATCTTTAACATTGATCTAATATCATCCTTTAATCCACTTATAAAATTTGAAATGTAAAATGATTCTCATAAAGAATAAGCATTTATTAAAGGTTCGAGTTCTTCAAATCTTTCCATATTCAAATCTTTCCACAAACTTATCCACACTTTGTCTTGTGCTAACTTATTGAATTCTTCCACCGTATCTTTTTTATTGCCAAATATTTTATGAATTTCTCTTAGTTGGCTAAATTTTCTCCTTCATACAAGAATCCCTTGTATAAAATTTCTACCTTACCATCCAAGTACAATGATGCTAGCTTAACCCATTATTGCACTGGTACATAGTTTAACTTGAATACTTTCTTGTATTTACGTATCCAACTTCTAGGATTCTCTCATTAGAATTTTGGAAGATCAATCTTTGGCATTGCTATATAATGCCTCTCTCGTACTACTTCTTGGTTGCAAGAACAATCCACTCCTTGATTCATAAGTCCATCTCTTCGCGGATTCACCCTTCGAATAATACCTTTTATTGTGGTGTTAACTCTTTTAGGCACCATTTGAGAATGAGTTTTAATCTGTTTTTTTTTTAATTTAAACTTTTTTCTTCAAATTAATTTTTTTTAGTGTTTTTGGACCGTTTCAATGTTCTGATATCAAAAATAATTTTTTTTAAAAAATATATATTATTTTAATGTTTTTTCAAGTAAAAAATACTTTAAAAAATAATCTTTCATTAGAAATTTGGAAGATCAATCTTTGGCATTGCTATATGATGCCTCACTCGTCCTACTTCTTGGTTGCAAGAACAATTCACTCCTTGATTCATAAGTCCATCTCTTCGTGGATTCACCCTTCGAATAATACTTCTTATTATGGTGTTAATTCTTTTAGACACCGTTTGAGAATAAGTTTTAACTTGTTTTTTTTTTTAAATTTAAATTTTTTTCTTCAAATTAATTTTTTTAGTGTTTTTGGACTGTTTCAATATTCTGATGTCAAAAATAATTTTTTTAAAATAATATTTTTTAAATGTTTTTCAAGTAAAAATAACCGTTATCACACTACCAAATAATCTAACCTCTATTTATTGACTTCCAGAGTTAGCCTTCAAAAAATAATTATTTTGGCCTGTAAGGCAGCGTTTGGCATTGCGTTTGTAACTGCGTTTCGTTAAATTTTAAATTTTTTTTTAAAATTGAGTGCGGTTTGTACTTTTTGGATCGTTTTGATGTGCTAATGTCAAAAATAATTTTTAAAAAATAAAAAAAATCATTGACATGTATTTCGGCACGAAAAGTTATTTGAAAAGTAACCGCAACCACACTGCCAAACACGATATAAGTATGAGTTGAAGTGATTAAGCTTCTTTCCATTCTCATTTGTAGTCTTTCAGAGGTGTTGAATTTGTTCATCAACTTTCCTACCATGGTCCTCTTAAACCTTCATCTTGTTGTTTTCCACCATTGCTGACATCTCAGGAACAAAAGCAACCTTTCCAAAGAAAATAAACAAAGAAAACCTTGGTTTAGGTTAAGGCTGAGTTGTAGGTAACAACTATCATGTT
>Ga0325410_1002351_pt1 | contig 21184 bp, 13 predicted proteins | sample PopdelMetagenome_16_FD_206182 | JGI IMG/M metagenome (GOLD analysis project Ga0325410, IMG submission 206182) | Populus deltoides microbial communities from Bellville, Georgia, United States - Xylem-PdIQD-R3 | ecosystem: Host-associated > Plants > Phyllosphere > Stem > Wood/Secondary xylem... | reverse complement strand
GGATCTCGCCTGTCTTGCTATTGGCGATTGTTTAATTTTCTTTTGATATCTTTGTCTTGAGGAGGCAATCAATTCAACGGTCAAAAGGGCAAAAAAAGAGGAAAAGAAATTCAAGTGTCATGGAGAAATCCTGTCTACGTAGCAGTCCTCCTCCTCCTCCTCCTTTTAATTTCTCTCATGAAATGAAATTAAAAGTGCTAAGGCTCGGGGTTGGGCCCTCAGTACACTTTTCCTTGGAATATAATCTACGGGTTCTCCTCAAACCTTCGACAACCTTCTTTTCTTTTTCTTTCCATTCAAGTACTGTATGGCAAACAATGAAAAAGATATATATATTTTGAATCTCTTAATTTAGTTTAGATTTTTCATAACATTTAATTTTTTTAATATCTTTTAATGTTTATAGTTTCTTCCCCTTATAAATAAATTATTTGTCTTGTATTATAAATATCTTGTATTATAAATATTAAGAAAAATATATAAAAAAAATAAATAAACTTTTGTTTTAAGTTTTCTTCTAAATATGCATATTCCTACTTGTTCTTAATTTTTTAACATGTTATTAGTACTATTACTCTATTTAATTTATATAGAAATCTTGACACACACGAACTCTTATTTTATATGGCTTGTATCAATTTTAATATTTTTTTCTTTTTTCATTATTGTTCATATTTTATGGAATATATTTGGCTCTGTAACTTATTTTGATAAATTTTCTTTCCTTTTTATTTATTAAGATTTAAAGTTCTTGAACAACTATTATTGTAAGTTTCTGAAGAATTAAATAAATTAAATATAATTCTTGAAGAACTAATATTTCTAAAGAACTGAATAACAGTCTTTAAAGACTGATTTTTTTCTTTTATATTCATGATTTTATTTAATAAGTTGTTTTTTTATATAGATAATATCGAATCTAGTGACACTTGAATTTACTGCTCTTGATATATCTGATAACAACTTTTTGTTGTGAATCCTTGACGTTAAGATTTATCTGAAAACTATGAATCTTAGAGAGATCATCAAAGAAGAAAATAACGCATCCTTGCAAGATTGTGCAAAATCAATGATTTTCATTCGCCACCATCTCTATAAAGAATTAAAAGTTGAATATCTCACAACAAAAGATCCTCTTGTTATATGGAAAAATATAAAGGAAAGATATGACCACCAAAAATTTATCTTACCCTCCAAGCTCGTTATGATTGGCTGCACCTGAAGTTGCAAGATTTTAAATCAGTTAGTGAATATAATTCTGCTCTTTTTAAAATTACATCACAGATGAAATTATGTAGTGAAAATACCACAAGAGAACAAATGTTAGAGAAAACATCCTCTATTTTTCATGCCTTAAATTTTGTTCTGTAACAACAATATAAAGAAAGTAATTTTAAGAGGTATGATACAAGGCACGATTTGTTGTACAAGGTTTCTCACAAAGACCTAGCATTGATTATAAGAAAACTTATTCTCCAGTTTTGGATGCAATCGCTTTTAGATTTCTGATTGGTTTAGTAGTGTCATAAACTCTAGATATACGTTTAATGGATATAGTTACAACATATCTATATGGATCATTAGATAAAGATATCCATATGAAAATCCCTAAATGATTCAAAATGCCTGAAGCCTTTTATGATAAACCAAGAAGTGTTTATTCTATTAAACTATAAAAATCTTTATATGGGTTAAAGTAATCTGGTCGAATGTGATATAATCATCTTAATGAATACCTTCTAGAAAAAGAGTTTGAGAATAATGAGATTTTCCCATGTATTTTTATTAAGAAAACCATATCTAGATTTGTTATTGTTATAGTATAAGTTGATGATTTATATCTTATTGGTACTTATGAAGAGCTCACAAAAACTGCAACATATCTGAAAGATGAATTTGAGATAAAAAGATCTTGAAAAAACAAAATTTTGTCTTGGATTACAAATTGATGGTATTTCAATTGGAAAATTTATCCATCAATCGACATATACAAAAAAGATCTTGAAGCACTTTTACATGGACAATGTTCATCCTTTAAGTACACTTATGGTTATTCGATCACTTGATGTGAATAAAGATCCTTTATGACCGTTAGAAGAGATTCTTGATAAAGAAGTACCATATTTTAGTGTTATTGGAGCACTCATGTATTTTACAAATTATACAAAACCAAATATAGTTTTTGCATTCAATTTATTAGCAAAATATAGTTCCACTCCCATAAAAAAAAACATTGGAATATGGTTAAACATATACTTCACTATCTCCGTAAAACAACTAAAATGAGGTTATTTTATAATAGATCAAATTTATAATTGATTGAATATGCAAATTCAGGTTATCAATCTGATCCCCCACAAAGAGAGATCACAAACAAGTTATCTGTTTACATATGGAGGTATTGTAATTTCTTAGAGATCTATCAAATAAACATTAGTGGCTACTTCATCAAATCATTCAGAAATTATTGCAATCCATGAAGCAAGTCAAGAATGTGTATGGCTAAGATCAATTATCCAGTACATAAAAAAAGATATGGATTATTAACCATTAAAAAGAGTCCCATAATATTATTTGAAGATAATGTTTTCTGTATCACTCAAATTAGAGGAGGCTACATTAAAGGAGATAAAACAAAGCATATCTTACCAAAGTTCTTTTATACTCATAAGCTTCAACAGAAAGGAAAAATTGATATCAAGCAAATAAGGTCAAATGATAATTTAACAGAATTATTTATAAAGTCTTTAACAACTCACTATCAGAAAATTGATAAATACAAACGGAAATACCGAAGGAATATTTATATCGGAAATATACTGATGGATTTTACCGACGACAATATTCCCTCGGTATATACCGAGAAAATTACAGTGGGAAACAAATAAAAAAATGATGACGTGATGATTTTACCAACGGAATGATTAAAAATATTAATATTTAATTATCTGTCGGTAAAACCATCAGTAAAACGTTCTAATAAAAAGCCTAGAATCCCTAATTTTACAACAGACTCGTCTCCTTTCTTCTTCTTTTCCCCCATATATAAAAAACATCAATATCCATTTTTTTTCTTCTCTTCTCTCCTCAACTCCTTCTCTTCTCCTTCATGCTCAAGTATGTCTTCTTCTCCTTTCTTCTTTTTTCTTCTCAATTTTTTTTAATTAGTATACTTTATGAATTTTATTTTTCTCTCTTCTTAGCTTCACTTGCAACTACATTAAGGTAAGATTTCTTTTTTCTTTTTTTTTCGTGTTTTTTCCACTATATTTGTATCTTATTTTATTTTTAATTTTTTTTGTCCTTAATTATTGTATGAATGTTGTTGTAGGATTTTTTTTCATATGAAATCAATTTTTAGATGATTTATTTATAGGATTTTTAAATTTTTTTTCATATCAATTTTTTTAGTTGAATTTATTTGTTGCAAATTTGTTTGAGTTGATTTTATTCTTCTTTTTTCCAAGCATTTTGAGTATTATAGTGTGTTGATTTATATTAATTTAATTATTTTATAGTTTTGTAAAATAGATTTTTTTTGAATATTTTTAAATAATTACCGACAAAATTACATACAGTATTTTGCTGAGGGAAATACCGAGGTAATGAGGCGGGTAATTTTTTTTTGCTCGCCTTTTCCGTTAGTAAATCCATCGGTAATAATATTTTTTTTATTACCAACGGACTTACCGACGGACAAAAAATTATCGGCATAAGATTCATCAACGAAGCATTTCCGTCGATGATTTCGTTGGTAAATTAATTACCAACATAATGATAGTGCAAATACTGACGAAAAATTCCGTCGATAAATCTAAAGATTGTGGTAGTGACCTTAACTTTCAAGAGCCTTATCCATAATATTGGAATGCACCATCTTAAAAATTTGTCATAAGACATGTATTTTTGAGGTGAAGTTGGTGCAAATTATGGATCTTGAAGTATCTATGTAAAACCTTTTACTGGATCCTAAAGTATTTAGAAATCACACAAGAATATTATACTCTTTTTCCTTTTCTTAGGTTTTTTTTTTCCTATTAGGTTTTCCTTTGCAATGTTTTAATGAGACACATTTTTAGTACATAGTCATTCAAGAAGAAGTATTATAAAATTTATAATTATATATATTGAATGTACATTAAAATCTCTTAGACTTTGTCGCGGGGCGATGTCGTCTGGCAACAGCCGAGGCTCGTTGTCATGCCTCCCAGTGTGAGGTGTTGTGTGTTGGGAAGGGTTTTGGATTTAATCATAAAATTATGATTACTATTTAGGAGTCGCCACCTAGTATTATGGTCACCAGAAACCTATGGTCTGCGAGAGTCTGAGTAAGGGACTGGTTATGCAAGGGGAAGACGCATCCCCCCCAGTGCACCCTACCTAAGATAAACTGCATTGTTGTTTGATTGTTTTTTCTTAGTTGAGTTTCTATTCGTTGGTCTTTTCTAAGGTTCAAGGCAGATCTCTCTTCATGAAAGAGTCTCTACTTTATCGGGTTAAATCTTAACCGTTCTAAAATCTGAATTTTAGCATTGTATTTTTACACCTTGTATCTTTAATACTTGAGGTTGTATTTTATCGTGTAATTTTACACCCCACAAATATTAAAGTCTACATCTGGATCATAAAAAAAAATATTTGAAAAAGATTTTTGACATGTTGGCCAAATCGTAATGGATAATCATAAACTGATTATGATATCCATTTTTGGATTTTTTATAAACAAATGAAAAAGATGCAATTTTTTTTTGTTTTTGAAAATATGTTTGGAAATATTTAAGGATTTAGCCGTATGCAATAAAATATTTTTTCTTTTTGAGAATGTATTTAATTTTTTTTGAAATATTTCGGAGAAAAACCGGGTATTTTAATACCGGATTTGTATTTTACAGTGTAAATGTATAACCTGATATTATGCAAAATTGGTAGAAAAATATTTGAGAAAATCACAATATTTTTCAAAGGATTTTTGAAAAATTTTTTGGAATTTTTTTTTAAAAAATATATAATATTATATTATATATTAATTAAATATTATTAAAACATGTGGGCCGGGCCGGCCCAGATAAATGGGCCAGGCGCAACCCAAGGAAAAGGCGGCCCGAAATGGTGGGGCCAACCTCGACCCAGAAGTTTTTTCTCTTTGTGGTGGGCCGAACCCGGCCCATGCATATGGTCTGGGCCGAATCAGGTCCGGCCCACCTCCCATGTTAATTATTTCTGCAGAAACGTAAACAGTTACTGTTGATGTTCTGCATGCAACCAAACAATTGCAGAAGTTGTTGACGGGCGGAGTGAAGTGGGAGGCAACCTTGCAGAGGAAAAGAAGCTGCTGTCACTGGCCTGACATGAAGTGGCTGGAGGTTCTGGTGGCTTGAGTCGATTGTGGTGGCTGCAGCTGGAAGAGGAAGAAAAGGAAATCCGCAGAGAGGAGAGGAAGGCTGGAAGGAGAAGAGAGGAGAGAGTCACGGTGGCTGTTTAGTCGCTGGTCGGCTTCCTTTGGTGGTGCTGGTGTTCATGGTGGTATATAGTCTGGGTTTATTGGTATTCTCACCAGAGAAGGTAGCTGTGGCAGAGGTGGAAAGAGCTGCAGAAGGCTGACGGGAAAGCAGGAAAATGGAAACAGGGGGAAGGCTGGTTTTTTTGTGATTTTTGGACCCAATTTTCTCCTCCCTCAGGTCAAGCAACGAAGCCTCTATTTATAAAAGGTGGAAGAGGGTAATCTCGTTTACATAGGGGTAAACTTTCATCCCTTGATTCAGATGAGAAGGATCTCAACCGTTGGTTCAAATTAGACATGGTGTACTGTTAAATTATCAAATCTGCAGCTGCAGACTGCCTGAGTTGACATGTTTAAACCGTCACCAGCACCAATAGGTTGTCATTCAGACTGGACTATTCACATAGATCTGTAGAGAAACTGCAGAGGATCATTTTCGTGCAAGTTTGGTTAAATTTGGTGGAGTGTAGATGCATTAAATGCACCTGCAAAGAGGTAACCTGAGCTGTTATTACAGAGATTTAAAGAAGAAGATGAACAGTACCAAAATTCTGAATTTGGCCAAAGTTCATTTCAGTCCTCCCTCTTTAAATTTGATTTACATACACCTATAATTGACCATAAAACTTCAATTTTCTTACGATTTTATCCTTGATCTTGTCAATTGAACCCCCATAATTGGCTGCCTATTGCAGAATGGTCCTTGGCTGTGAATTTTGTCAATTTAGCCCCTAATTGACCCAAAAACTTCAATTTTCTTGCAATTTGACCCCTAATTTCAATCAATTAACTTGGAAAAATTAAATTTGGTCTCTTAAAATTCCAATTTTCTCAATTAAGCCTAAATTAAGGTCCCAAACTTAATTTTTTACCAATTAAGCCCCAAATAAAATTAATTTGACCCATTAAAAGTATAATTAAGCCCTTGCACTTAATTAAATCCTTCAATTGGACCCAAATTAATTCTTAAACATAATTAAAATTCAATTTGGTCCATTATTAAATCAAATTGGCCTATTAAAATTTTAATTATGTCCTTAAACTTAATTTTTATGCAAATTAGTCCAATAATCATTTAATTTGATCTTGAATTAACATTTTTTTCTCCATTTTTGGGCATAATAGGGTACAATTAGGCCTTCAATTTCCTCCAAAAAATTACAGCTTAATTCCCTGGCATGTTTTCTCCTCGTTGCCAGCGTCTAGTATTATTTTTTTGATATTTTGAAAAAAATTGAATTTTAGGGAATAACCCATAATTGGGTTATGACAGACTTCGTAATGTGTAGTCTCTTGATTTTCCATAACACTAGAGTTTTCTAGTATTCTTTAATTTTCTTATTTTCTTCTCCTATAAATATATTATGTGTCTTGTATTTTAAGTATTGAGAAAAATATATAAGAAAAGGTATGAATTTTTTTAAAAAGTTTTATTATGAATATATATGTTTTTATTTATTCTTTTTTTAACACACACACACTACTAAAAACAGGGGCTATTAGCATATGAATTTAGCAATTGATAATTCTGTTGCTAAATTCAGTAATAGATTTACAACGGATTACACATATATTATTTTTTAATATTAGCAACAGACTTTAGTAACGAAAAATCCGTTGCTAAAGGCAACATAAAGTTTGCAATGGATTATCTGTTGCTAATTGAAAAAATAATTATTTAAATATTAATATAAAACCAAAATTATATAGACTGTTGATTACTTTTGATATGATAAAATCTCAACCGTTTAATTTTGCTGCCGTTACTAATTCAACACCTGCAGTACTCTCCCCCTACACCCTTAGAAAAGTAAACAGAGAGAACAAAACCGACAGCTGAAAATTAATTAACTTCCAGTCTTTTTCATCCCTAATAACATCCATAACTGTAGAAAAATCACCATCTCTTCATCGATTTGATTTTTCTTTATCCCAAACTTTTCATCTTCTTCTCATTCGTCTTCAGCATCGCTAATTTTTTTCTTCATCTTCTTCTGCTTCATCTTAACAGTTTCAATCTTTCTCTGTAAACCATCAAAAACACAGACCCATGGCAACATTGCACCATACCCATCATTATCACCATCGAACATCCTGATTTACCCCTTCTCTTTGTAAACGGGTTGGGTTTTGCACTCTCTTCTTCAATAAATCAAGTAATTAATTTAAGTTTTATGTTTTTCTCCATTGTAATTTAACTTACACTAACAAGTTTTAACCTAACTTTTCCAATTTCTGGTGTTGTTTTGTCGTGTAGATTCATCTCGCTCACCTATAACTCAAGAACACATGTAACAATTTTTTTTTATCGATACTTTGAATAATGGTTTTAGGCTATTAATTCGATAATATAAGGTTTATGAAATATTTTTATCATGATCTATAACATAATTATGCATGTTTAATTGAAAATTTATCAAAACCCCCAATTTAATTTTTAGGGTTACGGTTCATAAATTGAATCATTTTAGGCAATTAGATCAATGCTGGTAATTCATGTGTCTGTAAGAGAGTGATTGATGGAAATTATGCATGTTTAATTGAAAATTTATCAAAACCCCAATTTAATTTTTAACAAGTAGTCTCATTGATGCTGGTGTTCTTTAGGAGTAAGGTGGCTGGTTGAATTGAGTGTTGTTAATGTAGTTTAGAAACCATGATCTTCAAGCTTCGAGTGTTCTTAGACGACCTATTTTTAATAATGAATTATCCGAATACGTTTTATCTGTCACAGCTAACAACATCTTTTTGTCTAAGAACTGATTTTTTTCTTGATCCAATCATTGTTAAATTTATCTCTGTGCTTGATGTTTCAAGGTAAAAATCATTTAGAATCCACAGTTTATAAACATGGAATCTTATAACAGCTGCTGTTTTGATTGGCTTTTTTACAGAGGGTCTTATATTCACGAGAACCATTTGGGTTATGTTTTCATATTGCTCCATGGATCACATGTCGGCCAAGGTTTTACATGGTATGAACTTGTGTATCACTTCAAGTAAAAATTAACTTCTTCAATCAAGTGTCAGCTTTGCAGTTTTTTTGTGTAATTTATTTTTCATGCCTTAAGAGATCCTTCGCCAGTTTGGGCTTGTATGCATTCCTTTGAGTATTTAATGTTAGAAAATTATTTTTATTTTATTTTATTTTATTTTTATGCATTTTTTGCAAGTAGGATAGACTCTGATTACTTTTTGAGAACTGCATTAATCAAGTTTAGAATTCTTTATGGTGGTGGATGGTCGATTTAGGAGCTACCAGTGCTGATATTATTTTAGTTTTTCATAGTTTAACTTGGATTTATTTTAAAGACTAGCAATGGTTATAGCTGGATGAGTTTAACATACTGTTTATGTTTTTATTTTTATTTTTCCAGTAATATGAATTGCTTATTGGATCACAATATAAACCATAGAGTTGGCTAAATCTGATTGGGTTGCAATAAGAAAACCTCCACCTTGGGCCATTGATTCTTGGGGCTTAGGTAAGTCTATTTTGCTCCATTTTTAAATGGTTGTTTCATTATATCATGTTTAATTTGTCTGTTGGGCATGTCTATCCTAATCTTTTGAATTAATTGGAACTCTGCCTTTCATTGGGATAAGATAATGCATATTTAAATTTATTTTCCTTGTAGATCCTAGTTTTGAAGGTTCATGTGAACATGATGTTGGTTATATTTAATTAAATTTTTTGGGCAAAGGACTGTCTTTTTTCTTTTCTTATTCAATGACAGTTTGTATAAAAAAATTAATTGAATGATTTTCTTTCATTAAATCTGATATTGAGTTTCTTTTTGGATAGAAATTATAAGACCAAAATGAAACCTGGAGGTGACTGAATAATATATCAATTAACTGTAAATTTATTCTGATTGTTGTTGGGAAGTCTCATATAGGAGTTATGAGAGAATTGATGGTGATGATGGTGATGTATGAACATTAAAGATGAAGATGAGGGGGACGGTAGTAATGAGAGAGGTGTATGTGATGAAAGAGCTGGTAGTAATGAAAGAGGTGTATGTGATGAGGATCAAGATGGCATTCCATCAAACCACGGTTCAACATTTTCTCCATACAATTATGATTAAAGAGTTAAAAGGAAGGGTTTGGACACACCAATAGATCCAATTACAAGAAAAAAAAGAGCTTTGTTTGTATGGAACAATAGAGTAAGTTGAAACTTTTAAAAACTAACTTATTAAGGTTATATTTTCAGGATTGAAAAAAATTACTTATTATTATGTAATTATTTGTTTAATAAAAGTTTGTTATTATATATTTTCAGGTTCAATAACGCATCGTGTGGACGTGCAATCGAAGATATTTTGAGGTCTAATTTTAAGGGAGCATGGCACTCTTGGGAAAAAGTAGATTCAATGTGCAGGGATGAACTCTTTAAAGAGTTTAAGGTAAGAACCAGCACTAATTGCCATATTCTTTTCAATTTTGATCACTTTAATGTAGCATTATGAAAATTATCAACTGAATAGCTATAGAAGTGTGCTGGTAATTGCCTTGTTATTTGTAATCATAAATTATCAACTGAATAGCAGGGACTGATTTGTGTTATAATTTGTTCTTATTTCTTGTTTACTCTTTAATATCATTTAATTTCTTTACTTATTACATCATCTTGCAAATTCTGAACAAGATAACACAATATGATTAATCATTTCTATACTTTGAAATTTTATGCACTCTTTTTACTTGGTATATATATTATTTGGTAGAAAAAATATTCCTTTCCTGAGAAAGATGAGTCGATTGTTCGTAATATTTGGGAAGATAAGGTTAAGATAGCTTTGAATCAACAATTGACACGAGCTCGCAAGAAAGCCATGTCAAAAGAAAACATTACACATATTATAGATTGCCTTGATAAAGGTCCTGCTTGGATAAACAATAACGACTAGAATCAAATTATCAAAGATGTTTGTTCCACCCCTGAATTCCAAAGGAGGTCTGAATCTACTAGGAGGAATCGATTAACCAAAACAGATGGCAAAATAAGCACTCATTCTGGAGGAACAGTGTAATTTGCATCATATCGAGCTAACATGGTAAGGATTATTTTTTTTATGCTTAAGATAATGAATTAAAATTTTTATATTTATCTTTTATAATATTTAAAAATCAACAACGACAAATCTGCATCCGATATTTATTGTTGCTGATTTCGTTGCTAAATTGTTGCTAAAACAATTTAGCAACGGATTTTAATATTATTTGCAACGGAGTAGTTAGTTACTAATTACTACTTTTTTTAGTAAGCGCGCGCCCGCCCACACACACATATATATAATTAGAAATACCATATTTAAAAAATATATATATTTCTTGCATAAGAACAACTAATATGAAAGAGGTCCTAAATTAAATCATCACGTTTCTGAATTTCTCATCAAATTGATTTATTTGTTAAGATCTTTTAATCCATATTTATCACCAAGTAATTTTTCATTGATTCAAACGTGGTTAATTAAATATTATGAATTTATTAATATTGGCAAATGCGCATAATGATCCTGAACAACTTCACTGCCAAGAATGTTAAATTCATTTCTTTCCACAATATATGAAAAGGCATTAAACAACCATACCCTTTTTAAGATCCTTCCTTGCCATTATTTGGCATCAGCTTCCAGCCAAAGCCTAACTCTCTCTTTCTTTCTTTAATTTGAACTCTCCTCATCAACAGCTTAATTTGCTGTATCAACTACACCCCAAGTTGTTCACTTGTTCTCTACTTGTGAAACTTAAGCAAAGTATCAGCCTGTGATCTATCTGGATATCAATTTTATCATCTTTTTTAAAGTTGAAAACAGGAAGGAAGCCTGTACCCTTGTAACTAATCAATTAGCTTTATATATAAACAAACTGTCATAAGTTACTCCCTATCAGAAAACATGAAGAAGAGGGCATGAGATTAAATAAAGAAATCCATGAAGATCAGTTACAAAGAAATCACTCATCCCATCCACCCACATCACAAGATAAAACTAGAATACACTGAGATCCCATTCGCTTGTGATGGTTGTAAGGAAGTTGGCATAGGTCTCGCAGCACTACATATGAACAATTACGAGCAATCATCACCGTAAATAACTTCAACTTGTATATGAATAATTACAAGCAAGGATGATGAAATAAATAAATAATAATTCAATTCATCTCGTCTCTCTCTCTCTCTCTCTCTCTCAGTTTGCTACTTTGCGCTTGCCTTATCTTCTTCTTCTTCTTCTTCTTCTTCTTCTGTAACTGTTCTGTTGTATTTGTATCCTATTCCGTTCTAGCCGACATTATTTACCACAATTGCCCTTATTGTTTCTAACCAAAAAGACCATGTTGGCCTCGTCTCCTTGGTGTTTCTTTCTCTATCCTATTCATTTTGAAAATGTCCGTTTGCCTGTGTCATCTGTTTTCATTTTTCAAAAACCCTAAAACTAAACCCCCCCCTTTCCCTTTCTTTCTTCAAAATCAAATGCTGATTTAATCAGTCAATCACTCCGGGCAGTGGCAATGGCATCATCATCTCAATTTCGGATCTTGAAGCTCCATTCTCTCTCGCTTACCTCGCTTTTTCAAATACTGCGCCGTTTCAGCAGCTCTGTTAAAGGACGAGCTACTACTTCTACTTCTGCTGCTGCTGCTGCTGCTGCTGCTGCTGCTAGTTTCAATTTCAATGATGAAGAAGAAAGGAAGACGCAGATCCAGAATCAGAATCAGAAACCACCGGATCCCATACCAAACAGGCCTTTAAGAGGCGAGAGACCTAACTTCAATAATAACTATAGCAATAGAGGAGGTGTTGGTGGAAGAGGAGGAGGAGGAGGAAGAGGAAGAGGAGAACCTAACTATAACGCTAACAATCCCCGCCGTCCCCAACCATCTCATCCGCCTCCAACAACCTCACAGCCCCAAACAGATGATTTTAATAACGTTTCTGATGATGCTTTTCTCGATAAATTCAAGCTCCGCCCTGGCCACCACCACAACAACAACAAGAAGAAGGATAGTAATCCTCCTCCCTCTACTGATACTGCTGCTGTTACTAAAAAAGAACAAGAAAGCAGCACTTCCTCTTCCCAGTCCCCACAAGATGCTCAAGATATCTTCAACAAAATGAAGGAAACTGGACTCGTCCCTAATGCTGTCGCCATGCTTGATGGCCTCTGCAAGGATGGCCTTGTCCAAGAAGCCATGAAACTCTTTGGCACCATGCGTGAGAAAGGCACCATTCCTGAAGTTGTTATTTACACTGCTGTCGTCGATGGCTTTTGCAAAGCACACAAGTTCGATGATGCCAAGAGGGTTTTCAGGAAAATTCAGTCCAATGGCATCACTCCTAATGCTTTCAGCTATGGTGTCTTGATTCAAGGACTCTCTAAATGTTAATTCTTTGATGATGCTATCGATTTCTGTTTCGAGATGTTGGATGCTGGCCACTCCCCTAGTGTTAGCACATTTGTTGGATTGGTTGATGGCGTGTGTACGGAAAAGGGAGTTGAAGAAGCCAGGACTGTTATTGGAACATTGCGCCAAAAGGGATTCTATGTTCATGACAAAGCTGTAAGAGACTTTCTGGACAAAAACAAGCCGCTTTCTTCCTCTGTTTGGGAAGTAATTTTTGGCAACAAACCTTCACACAAACCATTTTGACTTGTCTTCCTAAACTAGTGATGGGATGATGCTTCGTAAGTTTTCTTTTCTTTTCTTTTTTAATTTTCTTCCTCCACTCTGTTTCTTTGGCTCCCTCTTAAGCCTAACAGTAAACTTGTCTCAACTCTCATCTTCATAAATGGAATCTCATCTCTTATGCTTGTAAATATTTTATGCTTTCTTCAGTTACTGGATATTTGCTACTCATGTGTTAATGAATGTATTTGATCAGCAGTTGTCATGTTAAAGGCTATTGTGGTTCCATTGGCTTGGCTAAGATTCTCTTACAATATTATGATGTAGTCACTTCAGGAGGCATTGGGTAGGATTTCAGAAGTTGTACCTGTAGGTCATCTTGAAGAATTGTTAGGAGATTTCTGACTTCGCTTTGGCTCCTCATTACAGTGAGAACATCAACATTTTTTTTTTTAATCTCTGCTTTGCGAAATGCCACATGTAAATTGCCATCTTCAAACAATATACATGTATTTCGTTCATTTTGCCGACTGCTATTTGTGCCCCTGGCATATATTGCCTAGTTGTAATAATTCTGAACTAAATTGAAATGGGTGAAATTGAACAAATTTATTGAATTTCAAAGTGCTGAATTCACGGGACAAAAGGACTAAATAAAAAGATATATAATTTGGTGAATCAATTTGAGGTGCTCCATGCCTCCCAAGGACTAAAGTCCAGTCATGAAATTTCCCATACCCCTTCTCTTGTCTAGACCAAGGTTGTCAAAAATATTTTTTTTTACACGAGATAAAAAATATAATATAAACTTGAATTGTAAAATCATAAATAATTTTTTAATTAATTATATATTGATAATTCTAGTCAAGAAATTAAATTACATTAAAATATGATAAAATAAATCAACAATATTATAATCAATAAGTGATCTAAATAAAATGAGAGAGTAGATAGTATGAATCAATAAATTAATGATATTAAAAAATAAAAGGTCTTAGAATAAAATTTCTCAATATAGAGTAATCACTAAAAGGTATGAAGCACACATAAACCTAGTGACAATGTAGTTGTTCCCATCACAATAAGTCTTGATAAACCCTTTTTAGATTGCAAGCTAATGAGTTTAAATTAGTAATGTGCTAGAAAAAATTCAAATTAAAAATCATTATTTAAAATTAAATAAATAAAATAAAATAATAAAAAAAGTGTTAATGTTAAAATTCCTCCATGTGGCATGAATCTTCAATTTTTTCATATTCTTGGCAGATTTGAATCTTGATTTCAAACATGTCATTTTCTCTTAATTTCAAACATGTAGTTTTTTCTCATTTAGATGAATTATTGGCCTACAATATATAGTTGGAAAATTTTAGATGTCTAATTTATATCCCAACTTTAATCAAAATAAAATTCCACCTGTAGCTCTAGATATGTCCCAAACAGTATACGAAGGTCTTATTTGACATATTTGACAATATTAGTTTACTAACTTTAACCCTCTGAAATATTATGTTCTCTAACTCTATTTGACCTAAAAATGTACCTCCATATATGTTTATATATCTAATATTTCCCTGTAAAATTTCAGTTTTATCCAATATACGGTTTGAAAGATATGTTCAATCTCGCAAAACTAGTCAGGAGATATTTTAAGGTCAAATTTGAACCTGACTTGGTTCATATCATAAATTTAGTAAACTTGTAAAATCGGATCGAGTTTATCAATTTTACCGATTTTGCACGATTTAAATTTGATTTTACTGGTTTCGAGTTTTTAATCCGATTTAGCACATTAGATACATGTTGACCCATAAATCGTAAGATTTTACGAGTTAACTCGTGATTTTAACAACTTTGGTGCAGACTCTTGTTAAATAATGATCTTGGAAGACATTAGATTTTGAACTCAAATTAACAAAAAATACTAAAAGGTTTAGTGTTTTACAAAAGCATGTGTTTTACTGTAGCATGTGTTTTATTGTGGATTTAATTAGTGTAATTATTATTTTGCCTTTTATTTCTTTACCAATTACCTTGTCACTGGGGGTAAAACTGTATTTTCTATAGGATCCAAATGTCATTTGATAATTGATTAAGGGCAAGATTGTCGTTCTGTATATTTTATGTACTGTAAAAATATTATATTACCCTCGAAGGCTAAAAAAAATTGTCCTTTGGTCCAAGAGTTTTTGCCTCTTGACATGCTTATTTGTATAGTGAAATAATATTTATGCCTTTTAGGTCTTAAAAATATTGACCTTTGAGTGAAGAGTTGTTATGTCTTTTGTACTTTTTATGTACAGTAAATTTTTGTTTTTGCTCTTTGACTTCAACAAATTAAAGGTTGCTTGGAAGGATATTTTTGTATTTGCATCGTGGATTTTTTTGTAATATTTGTATGCCGTCATGGTCATTTTAGTAATTTACATTATTATAATATTAATAAATCTATAAAGTTGGTCTATGTATGTCACGTACACGTAGGCACGTCATCGCCCCCCGCTCTATTCGGGTGGCTCATGGGGGCATGTACGGTGGTAAAAAAAGGTCAATTGCCTACTCACTCGACTTGGAAGGTGGCAGAACATCTTTTAGGGTAGCGCATGTTGTCATTTAAGCGACAGTTTGATGACAATTGGTCTTTTTTCTCTTTCCCTTCTTCTCTCTCTCATACCTCGATATACATGTATAACTTTGGCAAATTTAGTTGTCCTCCAGTTTGTATTTATTTAGGGTTTGTTCCTCATTCTTTTGATTTCTATTTTTGTTAAATTTGATGCTTCTTTAAGTTTGTTTTATTTTTAATTTTGTCCCTAATCATTTAATCTAATTAATTTTTTTTATCCAATTTGGTCCTCATTCTATTTATTGTTATTTTTTATCCTTTTAATTATTATTTTTATTATGTCCTTGGGAGTTTGATTTAATTTTATTTAGTTTCTAATTTTGGTCCTCATTTTTTTATTACTTTTTTTATCCTTTTTTTCATTTATTTTGTTTTTTTAATTTAGTCCATAATTAGTTTCTTTCAATTATTTTTGTACATTGTTTAGTCCTCATTGTTTTAATTTTAGTTATTTTAAAATTTTATTTTTCTATGGTTTGAAATTTTTCCTTGCAATTTTTTCATGTCTGTTTTTTACAAGGTAATCTCAGTCTCATAACCTGGTCCACCAGTTTTGACGATAAACCTGGTTTAAGTTTGATCTTTTTTAAGGTATTTTTTAATAATTTTTTTCGTTTTCATTATTTAACATTGAATTGTTGAACTTTGAGCTTCTTAATTTGTTTTGCTTTTTTTCTTATTGAGTTATCATTATCTCATATCTCAGATTGAAAGTTGGTTGAGTTAACCTGGGTTAACTTGATTTTTTTCTTAAAAAATTTGATTTTATCCTTTGTCATTGAATTATTGACCATTGAACATGTTTTATTAAATATTATTTTTAAAAAAAATGCACGCATGATGGGTAATCCTGAGTGCGGGGTGGTAAAGTCAACCTAAATTAGCTTCCATTTTTTTACTAAGTTTTTTTATTTAACTTTGATATTTTTTGCCAAATGTTTCTTTTAGAGGTCTAATTTTTTTCCTTGATTTTTTATGGTTTTTTTTTTCTCATCATTTTGCATGGAATAATTTGCTCTTTAGCTTTGTTATTTTTTTGGTTTTCTTTTTGTTTGGTTATTACGATGGCGGGTTAGTAAAGTTAACTCAAGTTAGCTTGGAGTTTTTTTAAAGTTTTTTTTTGTGTTGAACTTTGTTTTGTTTGTTAGGTGCTTCTTTTGAATTTCTTTTTTTTATTCCTATTTCATATTGCGGGTTGTAGGTTTATCAAGTTAGACCGAGTTGACTCAGATTTGCTTCTTTAGCATTACATTTTTAGATTTTTTTTTCATTTTTGATAATAGATTATTAAGTCTTGAACTTTATAATTTTATTTTGTTTTTTTTATAGGTTATTTTGATTTTATATCATTATATGGTATAATTAATCCGATTTATTTCAAGTTATCATAGTTTGAAAATTATGTTTTTGCTTTAAAAAAATTTGGACAGTAGCGTTGGTCGCCTGTCTAGATGGATGCTAAAACTGCTCCTTGTGTTGCCGTTTTGACTTGTTAGACCACGCATGCTTTGTTTAACCGCGGCGCTCCAGCATGCTAAAATGAGTTGCACGGTGGGCAGTAAAGATCATATGAACAGGTAGGTGGTGGATATCTTGGAATCACTGCTACGTGTGGCAGTTGCTGTACGTTTTGGCAATGCCAGCCCAGCCCAGCCCAGCCAGAAAGGTTTAATCGAGAGAGAGAGAGAGAGCATGGAGAGTGATGAATAATAATAATAGAAGGGATTGGGGCTGCACAAGCATTGCATAGCACATGGTCGGTTAGTGTTTAATCGAAGGGAAGAGAAAGGAAAGGGTGGATGTTATTGTAATGAGCAGTCTGAATGCATTTCCCACAACAAAATTCTTGTTCTTATACTCTAATGTTGTGAAAGATCTTTTCAGATATGGTCGGCATTGTTTTTTTTTTTCTTTTCCACTCCATCTGCCTCAAGTCAAACCGGACCCCTTGGCTTTGGGCACCACCTGTTGCATTATCGATCCACCCCAGCTAGCCCACCTTATGCAGTGCTCCGGGGTGCCTCTGTCTAGGGGCACAAGTACACATGACCATTATCTGAAAATATAAGCAAAAATGAAATTGATCTCGAACAATATGTGTCTAAGAACTAAGGATATCATTTGCCATGTTTTTACTTTTTTAAGAATCACATCGACTTAATCTTGTGAGTCCGAATCTTGAATACAAATGGATGCAAACAAATTAAGTAGCACGGAGCAATTTGAGCTTGGCACAGCACTTCAAATATCATTCCTATGTCAGGATTTAATCATTACAAGGTTGACGAGAGGGTAGGAGCCTTGCTGGGTTGGACCAAGTTGTAGTTGACCCCCAAAAAACACCTTCATTGGAGATATTGTTTATGTATGAAAAGATCAACTTACAAAGTCAAATTGTTTTCCATGATCTCTCTGTTCAATAAAGTTGCTTTGCATTGTTTCAAATGAATGAAATCAAACCCTCCATGCTCGTATTTACCATTGATAAACATAGAAGATCAGAAAAATTCACGATGACTACTATACAAACACATTAACATAATATCAAAAAATTATAAGGAGCACGCACTGTAGTGTTAAAATAACACAAGACTGGGTGGCTAAGAGAGAATGTGGGGTCGGCGCCAACCCCGCCGTATTCCGATATTATCTGGAAGGAACACACTTACTTATGCACTGCTAATTAATTTATTAATCTATGAATGAATTGATGAATCGATCTAATATACATGTATTAATTATGTATATGATAACGCGTGGACTTCTTAGAAATCTTCAATTCAAACACCTTTCTTTTTTTGTATTGTTCTTACCCACTTGCCTACATATATGTACAGAATGGTTCCCTTCCCTGCAGATGTAAACTCTGATCAATAAGCTGCAACACATGCACAAAACAACCATTCAATAAGAGGGGAAAAAAGAGAGAGTAGCAGTTGAGGAAGGTGCAGGCAGCGATATGATTCCATTTATGATGTATTCTCGCCAGTCTTCAGGCATTTGTATGGCTACTATTATATTTTACACATTCGTTCTCATTCCGCTCCGTCAAATCAAACAGACTCTTTTCAGAATCATAGTACTACTCATGAGCAGCAGCAGCAGGAGGCTTGAGCCAGCAGAGATTGAGTACTGTTGCGACTGTAGCAGGCCTCCGCAGCAGCTTCTGCCAGTGCCCTCTAGGTTTGAAAAGTTGCAGGAGAAGGAGGTATGCTGCTCCATTTGCCTGATGGAGTTGGAGAAAGAAGATGAGGCGAGCCAACTCTCAAGGTGTATGCACGTGTTCCATATGGATTGCATTGAGAAATGGATACAGCGTGATCACTTCACCTGCCCACTCTGCAGGACCTCCATAGATCATTAACTTTTAGCTATCAATACTTGTTTCATTTGTTTGTTTAATTAGTTTCTTGCCCAAATTTTTGGTCCATGCAGTAATTTTCCGTCGACTTGTACGTCTAATTTGATCATTTTGATTTGATTTCAACGCGTAAAGTCTTACTTTCAGATATACGTACAGTCTGATTAGTATGAAGATCCTGCACTTGCACAGCCTGTTGTACATTTATGGAAACGGAAAAAAAAATAGATACCAGCAAGAACACTCTGCTCTATTTAACTGCGCGGTCGCAACACCAGACTATAACAAACAAACAAATAAAAGAAAGGCCAAGTCAAGTCAATGGCAAGGACATAAAAAATCAGACAGATATATACATCTTTTAAATTTGTCTCCTGGGGATCATACGTAGCATGTTGACATTTTTTTTTTCTTTTTTTGTATGATAATATAACGAGACAAACAAAAACTAGAAATCAAGCCTAATATACAGGCAATCTTACGAAACGAAATTTAGATTAATGTTTCAGCTCATGAGCAGAAGCTAGGCAAAGGGCAACTGAACTCTCATCTTGTAGAGCATAGAGTGCACAATGGAGCCCTGCTGGCATGCACAAATGTTACCAGCCACGATCTCTCTCCCTCTAGCCCTCTCTGTTTTATTATTATTATTATTATTATTATTATTATTCCTTTATCTTGCAGAGGCCACAGAGGGTAGAGGTACTAGTTGATTTGAATAATTAAATAACATTTGTATCCTTCTGGTCTAAAAAATATAGGCATTTAAAATAGGAGTTTTTTCTATCATTGCACATTTTATGTAAATTTCATGTTTACCTTTTAACTTTGAAAAGTCTAAGGTGCCTTGAAAGGGTATTTTTCCATCATTGTTTATATATATATATATTATATATATATATATATATAATATTCATACGCCCGTAGGATATTTTTAGTAATTTGCATTATTATAATATTAATAAATAAATAAAATAGGCTTACACGTGTCACACATGTTTAGACGCGTCATCACCCCTGCGCCATTCTGATGGAGCTTGGGGGCAATTACAATAGTCAAAAAATATTGATCGCCTACTCACCCGGCAACTAAGATGATAATGTTTCTATTAGGATGACATATTTTGTCATCCAAGCGATGATTAGTCTTTTTTCACCTCCTCTTCTTTTCTTTCTCCTAAGCCTTAGTATTCATGCAGAGCTTTTAAAAATTTAATTGTGTCTTCAAGTTTGTATTTGTTCCTTATTTTTTTTAATTTTTATTTTTTTAAAAAAATTTTGATGCTTCTTTAAGTTTATTTTGTTTTTAATCATATCCATCATCATGTAATCTCATTAGATTTTTTTATCCAATCTAGTTCTCATTATTTTTATTACTATTTTTTTATCCTTTGCATTATTATTATTTTTTATTTTGTCCTTGGGAATTTAATTTAATTTAATTTGGTTTTCAATTTTGGACCTCATTTTTTTATTGCTTATTTTTTTTATGATTTTTTTTATTTATTTTTTTTAATTTAATCCTTTATTCAGATCTTTTGATGTACTGATATCAAAAATAATTTTTTAAAAATAAAAAAAATCATTTTAATGTATTTCTAAGCAAAAAATACTTTAAACCGCAACCACTATCAGAATCCAATCAGGCCCTATGTTCATCAAGTGATAGACAATTTAGCATTAAAAATCAGAGGATATAATCATTAATAATAACGTGTTCATTTTCATCTTTTATAAATTAAATATTCTATTTAAATTGTATAGCTGTGAGCTTTTTTATTATATGCTTATTAATTCTGCATATATTTAATTTGCTTGGCCGTGATAAGCCACCATTTTCTTTCATTTTATATTTTTTACGGGACACACACACATTGTCTATGTGATTAGTAAGCATTCATTGATGCTCTGGCGGCTTAACCCGAAGTTGTGTGGTAACCGTGCGGGGGGGGGGGGGGGGGGGGGGGGGGGGGGGGGGGGGGGGGGGGGGGGGGGGGGGGGGGGGGGGGGGGGGGGGGGGGGGGGGGGGGGGGGGGGGGGGGGGGGCGGGGGGGGGGCG
>Ga0325410_1002349_pt1 | contig 21186 bp, 11 predicted proteins | sample PopdelMetagenome_16_FD_206182 | JGI IMG/M metagenome (GOLD analysis project Ga0325410, IMG submission 206182) | Populus deltoides microbial communities from Bellville, Georgia, United States - Xylem-PdIQD-R3 | ecosystem: Host-associated > Plants > Phyllosphere > Stem > Wood/Secondary xylem... | reverse complement strand
AATTTGCAAACTGTAAGAAGCTTTCCTACCTCTTTCTCCCATGTTTCAGTACACTTGAAGTTCGTGAAGAGCTCTATCTATACCACCATTGGATTCCACTCTGGGTATCCTCTGCTATTCAATCTCTACGTGCACACACGCATCAATTGATTGGAGATCACGTTTTGCACTGTAATTTTGTAAATTTTTAATTCTTTTATATTTTTAAATCCATTGATCTCAAGAACAAATTTAAAAAATTATTATTTTAATTTATTTCTAAAAATAACACTTTAAAAACAATTTTTGTTAAGGCCTATTTAGGTAACGTTTGGGAATGCAGTTGTGGCTGCGTTTTCAAAAAATTTAAAATTTTTTTTTGGTTAAAATTTAATATGATTTGTACGTTTTGGATCGTTTTGATGTGCTGATGTCAAAAATGATTTTTAAAAAATGAAAAAACATCATTTGCATGCATTTTGACACGAAAAGTTATTTGAAAAGCACCCGCAACCACACTGCCAAACACGCTCTTAGAATTGTAGTTATGGTTTAAGTGCTTTTCGTTTATAAATATATTAAAATGATATTTTTTTTTATTTTTTAAAAATCATTTTAAGATCAGCAAATTAAAATAATTTAAAAACATAAAAAAAAAATTAATTTTTTTAAAAACGACCATATCTCATACTTCTCAAGCCCGCTCAATTTATCCAAATTTGTAAATCACCGAGGAATACGAGTTGCCCTTTTAACCTTGAGTAATTAAAGTTGAAGACTTGCTTTCATTAATTGCATGTTGTATAATTCTATAGAAGTAGTAGCAGAAACATATACGTAGGTTGCAATAAAGCTTGAAAAGAATAGATTATCAATTTGATTCTCGGACATGTGGTGGGATTGGGATTGTTTCAAAGCCAAGTTGTTGATTTCATGCAATTTTAGACCTTATAATTCAATTTCCATACATGTCATTCATGTATACTACAATTAGTTTTTTTTTTTTAATAACTGCATTAAATACTAGAAGGTTATTATTTTATTATACTTTTCATACACAAGTTAAAAGGTAATTGTTTTATTATTATAATAAATACTAAAATGTGTGGGAAATATATTGTGGATGTCCATAATGTTTTTCTCATTCTACCCCTCTCAAAAACATCCAATTAAATAGCTTTTAGGGTATTTTATTATTTCACATGGGTTTATTTATCATTACCACATTTATACGGAATAGATCATTCTTTTTACGTATTTTATGCATAGTAAAATGACTTCACCACATTTTGAATATTTTTTTTAAATTGGCGCTAAGGGGCATTTTTATCCTTTTGATTTTATATACACAATAAAATAACTAAATTACCTATAAAATATTTAGTCTTATTTCACTAATGATCCGAGGCATTTTGGTATTTTTAGAATGGTGTTTCACCCGGTGGAGGAGCTTCATTGAAATTTTAATTTTTAATGTATAATAAAGTTACTTAACTACTCTCAAGATTAAAAAAAATAAATTAAAGCTTTTTTGCAAGGATGTTTTTGTCTCGATTTTTTTTTTTTTGTTATTCTCAAGAGGGCTAAAGAGCCCTTTAGACTTTTAGTAAAATATAAAATATTAAAAAAAAAGAAAAAAAGTTGATGGCATGTGTGTGGCACGCACAAGGTAGTAGACGGCGCGTGCGGTAGTGTCCTGTGGTCAAACACCGCCCTCAAAGGTGGCATTGAAAGCATGTCAAAGTCCTCTATGTGGTGGTGTGACATGTATGGACAACAGAGTTCTGTTTGGGCTCTAATAAACTTTTTTTTCTTTCTTTTTTTTCTCTCTTCTCCTTGCTAGAGTATTGGTGTGTCATATCATTTATTTTTTATATCCAGTTTAGTCTTTATTTTTTTTTTATTATACATATTGTTTTTTTATCTTATTTGATTAACTGTTTTCTTCATTTTTCATGTCAAATTGGTCCTTATTATTTTGATATTTCATTTCCCTTTTACTATTTTTTTTAAATTCATCCATAAGCATTTGTTTTAAATTTATTTTTATGTCAAATCTAGTCTACATTGTTTTTATTGTTATTTGTTTTGTATTGAATGCATTTTTATTGTATTTCTTCCAATTTAATCCATTGACATCTTTTTTGTTGAGAATTTTTCCTTGTTGTTTTTTCCCCTTCTATGGAGTTAGTTCTGGCCTCATGGCCAGGAATCATAGGTTTTGAAGGTTAATTCATATTGACTTTGATTTTCTTAGGTAATTTTATAAAATTTATTTATTTATAATTTTATTCTTCATTATTTAATTTTGTTTTGAATTGGCATTTATGCTTACCTATTTGGTTATCTCAACCCAGGTTGACTTGTTTTTTTTACATAACTTTTTTTTAAATTAATATTTTTAGTTTAATCTCTAAATATTTTTTTATTGATAATTTTACTTCATTATTATTTGGTTTTGCCTTTTATGTGGTCAGACCTTACTTCATGATTATGATCACGAGTTTTAAAAATTAACACAACTTTATCTTTGTTAATTGAGTGCATCACCCATGGTGCGATATATTCATTATCTTTATTGGTATATTTTATTTGTTTTAAGAATAAAATAATTATTTTATTCATGACTTCATAAGTCATGGATAAAAAAATAATTAAATTATTTATTTTATAAGCTAAGTGTTGTAAAATAAGTTTTATTTATTTTAATAAATAAATAAATACATAATTTTAATTTATCTCAGAAATATAATACAATATTTTATTGTTAAAAAAAGATTTTATAGACCTTTTGAAATAATTATTTTTTGTTTTATAAAAATAATTAATTATTTGTTTTATTCAATTTTGTTCTTAAATTGCTAGAGATATCATGGGATTTAAAGGAAATAATAAAGGTAATAGTTGAATAAGTCCTTACCAATGGAATGGAATAGGACAAGTTTTGGCCTCGGAGTTCTGGCATGCTTTGCGCACTCTCTCTCTCTTTTCTTTCCTCCAAAATATCTATTGATTTAAAAAATAAAAATAAAAAAATAAAACGGCTTTGTATATAAAAATGTCGGTGAAAGATGTCTGGTTGTTCTTTTGCCGCAACAAAAACAAGGCATAGGACACGGGTCTTTAATTTTATTTAATATTGATCTGATGAATTAAGAAGAATAAATTAATCTAAATATTAATTTCAAAATTCAAATTTAAAAAAATCAGAAAATGAATAAATTTTCTTGAACCCTTGAATTCCACAAATCATCAACCATCATGTGGCCAGATCAGAAAGAAGAGTAGCACCGCAAAGAAAATATGCAAGAAAATTGTTCTAAAGTCTACACCGCAAAGATTAGGGGACATGTGCATGTGCACAGGCGGTACCACCTAAAGCATTCATGTGGGGTTCCTAGAAGTTTCCAAATTAACAGCTAACTCGGCGTCCAGCCATGCAACACAGCTAGGAAATTAGATGAATCAGGGTTAAGGCCCACGGTTTCCTGCTACCTGCAGCTGTGAATTGGTGGCGTTTCTCTGTCGTCGTCTCCTCTGTTTTTTCGATGGCAGGCTGGGATGGATCTAGAAAAAATATATATATATATATATATATATATATATATATATATATATATATATATATATATAAGTAAAAAAAGAAAATCAAATTTTATTTTGTGAAGTTTATAGTAATGTTTTTTTCTACATAGATAACTAAAATGTCGGATTTATTTTGCTACAAAGCCTTGTTTTCAGTAAACAAAAAACTTGTTTTGTAGTTGTCATGAATACATGAAGAGTTAGAATTAGTCAAATTAATGAAGAGTTAGAAGTTGTCATTACTCTATACAACTCAATAGTTAATTTCTAAAACTTTAAATAAAGTTTCTTTTTTAATCTTCTAGAAGTTTTCATTACTCTATACAACTCAATAGTCAATTTCTAAAACTTTAAATAAAGTTTCTTTTTTAATCTTCTAGAAGTTGTCATTACTCTATACAACTCAATGGTCAATTTCTAAAACTTTAAATAAAGTTTCTTTTGATCAATTAAATCTTTGGGATAAAATTTTACATCCAAATTGCATGCATTATTAACATTGAATGAGCTATAAAAATCTTAAAGATAGAGTAAACCTAAAAATATAAAATAAATCTAAAAATATCATCACTATTAGTTCAAGAAGTCAAAATCAAAATAAAACTAATACATTATAATTGTTTGTATAACTGATTTTATCATACAATTCTTTACCTGACGATAGCAGCGATGCAAGATCACTTTCAATACTTGGTGGTGGTATTGGTTCTAGACTGGAATGATTGTTTTTGTAAAGAAATTGTAGTTGGGGAAAGAAACTTTAATGTATTATTTGCTTTGTTTAATAGACCTAGAGAGAGAATAGAAATTAAATTGAGATTTTAGGTTATATTATTTATAAGGGTGTTTTTATATTTTAATCAAAATTAAAATTTTGAATTGACTCATGTATAGTGTAATCTTTTGAAACAAGAGGAAATATATTATCATATTCAAGTTTTTAGAAAGTTAGAGTTATTTTTAAAAGAAGAAATTGGAATATATAAAAAAGAAAGGTAATTTATATGTCTTTTGACTTAGAATCATAGTTATCAAACCCAGCTCAGGAGTTGAGCCGACCAAGGAGCCGGGTCCTGCATTTTATGGGTCAACCCGAAAAAATTTTAAGAAAATATTTAAAGTTTTAATATTTCATATGAAAAAATTAAGAAAAAATCCATGTGAATATAGGCTATACATGATGTAAATAATGAAGTTTAAAAAAATATTTTAAAAAGTTTTTTTTATCTCACATTGAAAAGATATTATGTTATCCTTTTAAGGTAAAGCATTTAAACCAATTTTTTTTTATCCCACATTGAAAAAACATAACTTTTTTCTTGTGAAAATATATTATATATACTATATTTTTTCAAATAAAAAATTGAAAAAATATTTTTTTATTTTGAAAATATAATATATATATATATATATATATATATATATATATATATATATATATATATATATTAAAAAGCTTCAAATATATTAAAAAGCTTCAAATTCCACATTGAAAAGATATTATGTTATCCTTTTAAATTGAAGTATTTAAACTAAATTTTTTTTATCCCACATTGAAAAAACATAATTTTTTTTCTTGTGAACATGAAGTATATATATGAAAAAGCTTCAAATCCCACATTAAAAAAATAATTTTTTTTATTGGGAACATAGAGTATATATACTAAAGGGTTTCAAATCCTACATTGAAAAAACATAATTTTTTCCTTATGAACATAAAGTATATATATAAAAGGGTTTCAAATCCCACATTAAAAAATAACTTTCTTTTTGAGAACATAGAATATATCTATTAAAGAGTTTCAAATCTCACATTGAAAAGATACTATATTATCCTTTTAAGTTGAAATATTTAAACCAAAACGTTTTTTTTATCCCATATTGAAAAAACGTAACTTTTTTTTCTTATGAACATAAAGTATATATACAAAAGGGCTTTAAATCCCATATTAAAAAAATAACATTTTTCTTGGGAATATTGTGTATATATACTAAAGAGTTTTAAATCTCACATTGAAAAAACATAATTTTTTTTTGTGAATATAGAGTATATATACGAAAGGGTTTCAAATCCCACATTGAAAAAATAATTTTTTTCTTGGGAAAATAGAGTATATATACTAAAGGGTTTCAAATCTCACATTGAAAAAATAAAATATTTTTTTAATATTTATATAGTGAATTTTAAAAAGTGTTAATAATCAACTAAAAAAATATGAAAAAAGAGGAGTATAGGAGAAAAATCATATTTGAAAAAAAAAAACATCAAGTCTTGTCTGGGTTCGCTCTGATCATGGGTTGACCCGCCGGGTCGACCGAGTTGTTGCACCGGCCAGTCTTTTAACAAACCCGGACTGGTTTAGCCACCGGGTCGACTGGGTCCCAGGTCGACCTGTCGTGCCGATCCAAGTTTAATAACAGTGCTTAATATATATATATATATATATATATATATATATATATATATATATATATATATAGTTAGTTAGTTAGTTAGTTAGTTAGTTAGTTAAGACATATACTTTGTATGAGCGATGGTACTTTTCCATGTTATATTTAAAACATATTTATAAGTCGATATCTTAACACAAACTTCACTGTTATATGTCTTTTTACCTTAATCATACTCTTTAGTATGAAAAACATGTCCATTAATGAAATACTCATTATACAACTTCACCCTTCTTTCAGGACGTAGACATGGTAAATTCAAAGTAACACTAGCATTCCCTCCCAATTAATAAACTTGATACATAAATTACAACCATTAATAGTTAACGAGAAATATGTAATGAAATTAATATTCCTAGAGATAAGAATGATTAAACAATTTTTATATGTGTTCTGAACCACATGGAAAATTGTTCATCTTGTAATCGAAAAATTTAAGATTTAGTGAGCTGTGAGTTTTGAAATAGTAAAAATTAACGATGTTGCCTATGAGAAATAATTAAAATTTTTAGTTTATTATAGTATAAGAGTTAGATTTTTCAAAAGTAACGACATGTTAATTGTTATATTTATTGAATAAAAGATCTTAATTCATCGCAGTTAAATAATACATAATTATATGCATGTCTAAATTTAATTTTTGTCAATTATCTTCCTCGTATAATAATTTTTTGTACAAGTCGTCCAGGATAAGAGAATATTGAAAAGTTCTCACTTGAAGGCATGTCCCCACCATCTTCATGCCTTGGAACGTAGTTAATTCTTACTCTTAAGTGAGGCTCAAAATAATATGAGATAAATGTTGAAATCTCTTTAACAATATAAGCTTCGCATATCAAAATCTCAACATGAACTTTGTTTTTTACTTTTCTTTTAAGGTTGAACAAGTACCTTCATGAAATTAAATGAATTTTTTGAATTAAAAAAAAACAATATAAATTTAATTACGATGCATATATAATCTTTTTTTTGAATTCGAGGAAACCCCACCCCCCGGAAAGCGCACTTTGTGGGCCCAGGTGAGCGAGTAAAACCCCGGCTGTCCCAGGCTCTTACAAGAGGTGCACGCCCTGACTCGAACTCGAGACCTGCTGTGTAGATCTCAAGCCCTTTGCCATCACGCTACGCCCATTGGGGACTGATGCATATATAATCCCTAACCTCTTGAATGGATACATCTATTCATACTGGATTGGGCTTTCAACTTTTACATCAAACGATAAATGTATGGTAAGTTAGTAGAAAGAATGTTTGCATAAACACATGGTAATCATGACTCTTCATTGTATACAATATGCAATCCTTCAAATTCACCAATCTAGATATGTTTGAAGCCTTTCCATCATGAAAACAAAAACACTTAAGCCATTGGTAGATAAATAAATGTGTATTCTTGTTTAAGATGAAGCTAACTTTGGGCTTTACGACCCATGACTTATCATATACCAATTCTATATTTTTATGGTGATAAAAAAAAGGTATATCAATTATAGCTTTCATGTTGTCCTTTGTCTTCTCTTTCAAGTCCATAATCGTGTTAAAAATAGTTTCAAACATGCTCTTTTCATTGTGTATGAAATCAATGTTATGGCAAAGAAGATTGATCTTCCAATAAGAAAGCTTCTAGAAAATACTTTACTTTATCTAATTGTGGGTCACACCAAAACCAGGAAACTTCCGTTTACCGGATTGAAAACCAAACATAATGTCATCGTACTGCGACATCGCATCATACAATTCTTTATTTGACAGTAGTGACGGTGCAACATCCCTTTCAACTCTACCAACAAAGAAGTCCTTTCTATTTTTTTTTAGTTGTGATCCATTATCAAGAATTGCCGGTGGAAATAAAAAAAAAGAAGATGTTTTACCGCCATTTGTTAATATGAAGGCCTTGTTATTTTCATATAGTATGAACATGCTAATTTTCCATGCATGCTTTTAACCAGATTCTCGTAATGTCAAAAAAACTTTTAAGCATTAAGTTTATGCTTGATTTAGCAATATAAAATTCAATTTTATTGCTTAAAATAAATTAAAACTTCAAGGATTAAATTTGAATGTGAAAAAAAAATATGCAACCTTTTTTAACTATTCAAGAGGCATTTTTTTAAAAAAAATTTAGTCCCCAAAGTTTTGTTTTTTGTTTTATATTTGATCCCTATTTGTTGAGGCTTTTATGTTTTGATTCAAAATTTAATTTTTTCACATTTTCGTCCCAAAGCTTGAAAAAAAAAGAGGAGAAAGAAAGTAGTCGATTGATCATATTTCAATAATTAAAAAACTGCTTTTAGTATTAATGAGTTCTATTTTTAAAAATAAGCTCTATTATGGTGTTTCTTAGTGCTCATGTTGCCAGAAAAAGCATATTAGGGCTTAAGATTGTTTTTTGAATTGGGATAAATGTTTGGTTTTTAAATTGATTAAAAGTTGTTATGAGAATAGATATGAGTTTATTAAGGTTTGTAGGAGTTTCGCGGGATCTTTAGGTCAAAAAAGGTTGAAACAAGGTTTTTGAGTCCAAGGAGTTACTGCTCGATGTTTAGCTGCATTTTAGCTACCTAAGGTGGCCAAAATGCAACTAGTTGATAAACATGTCATTGACCACTATAGACTACGTGTCGTATACCACTATAGACCACACATCGTTTTTTTTGTTTTTTTAATTAAAAAAAAGGTGAATAACACGTTGTACTCTCATTTTAAGAAAAATAAAAAAGGAGGGACAAACATGCGGACTTGGACTTACAACCCATGCGCTTAGCCTTTGTTTAATGGTCCAAGCGCCCAGGTCATCAAAGCCTAGTTGCTAGCCTTGTTTTAGCCTTTATATTTTAATATGTTTTCTATCAATTTTAATCAAAACTTATTAAAATATATTTAGAATGTTATTTTATTTAATACCATTTAAATGCAACTAGTTGATAAACATGTCATTGACCACTATAGACTACGTGTCGTATACCACTATAGACCACACATCGTTTGTTTTGTTTTTTTAATTAAAAAAAGGTGAATAACACGTCGTACTCTCATTTTAAGAAAAATAAAAAAGGAGGGACAAACATGCGGACTTGGACTTACAACCCATGCGCTTTGCCTTTGTTTAATGGTCCAAGCGCCCAGGTCATCAAAGCCTAGTTGCTAGCCCTGTTTTAGCCTTTATATTTTAATATGTTTTCTATGAATTTTAATAAAAACTTATTAAAATATATTTAGAATGTTATTTTATTTAATACCATTTAAATGCAACTAGTTGATAAACATGTCATTGACCACTATAGACTACGTGTCGTATACCACTATAGACCACACATCGTTTGTTTTGTTTTTTTAATTAAAAAAAGGTGAATAACACGTCGTACTCTCATTTTAAGAAAAATAAAAAAGGAGGGACAAACATGCGGACTTGGACTTACAACCCATGCGCTTTGCCTTTGTTTAATGGTCCAAGCGCCCAGGTCATCAAAGCCTAGTTGCTAGCCCTGTTTTAGCCTTTATATTTTAATATGTTTTCTATGAATTTTAATAAAAACTTATTAAAATATATTTAGAATGTTATTTTATTTAATACCATTTAAATGCAACTAGTTGATAAACATGTCATTGACCACTATAGACTACGTGTCGTATACCACTATAGACCACACATCGTTTGTTTTGTTTTTTTAATTAAAAAAAGGTGAATAACACGTCGTACTCTCATTTTAAGAAAAATAAAAAAGGAGGGACAAACATGCGGACTTGGACTTACAACCCATGCGCTTTGCCTTTGTTTAATGGTCCAAGCGCCCAGGTCATCAAAGCCTAGTTGCTAGCCCTGTTTTAGCCTTTATATTTTAATATGTTTTCTATGAATTTTAATAAAAACTTATTAAAATATATTTAGAATGTTATTTTATTTAATACCATTTAAATGCAACTAGTTGATAAACATGTCATTGACCACTATAGACTACGTGTCGTATACCACTATAGACCACACATCGTTTGTTTTGTTTTTTTAATTAAAAAAAGGTGAATAACACGTCGTACTCTCATTTTAAGAAAAATAAAAAAAGAGGGACAAACATGCGGATTTGGACTTACAACCCATGCGCTTAGCCTTTGTTTAACGGTCCAAGCGCCCAGGTCATCAAAGCCTAGTTGTTAGCCCTATTTTAGCCTTTATATTTTAATATGTTTTCTATGAATTTTAATAAAAACTTATTAAAATATATTTAGAATGTTATTTTTTTAATACCATTTAATTTTTATTTTAGTTTCAAATAAGTTTATAACATTTTTTTTATAATATTAGCAAACACTATTTTAGTATAACCCTTTATGATTATTATTTTTAAATTTAGTTTGGTTGCTTTCCTTCACATGCTTTTTGTTATTATCATATAATTAAATAAAAAATAAGTTTTTTTTAAAAAATTATTAAACTCAACTATTCCATGATCTAGGTTGCCAGTTTGGTGGGTTAACTATGGCTAACCTAGATCGATCTAAAATATTGTTGTCTCGATATTTAAAAAAAATCAAAATGATGGCGACTTTGAAGACCCAGGTTAATCCAAAATGCCATCATCTTAATACATGTTTTTTCTTAAAATAAAATGATTTTATCTTGAATTTTTTTAAAGTCAAACAAAGTTTTGAATAGATTGACTAGATAGTATTTGAGATTGCTAATTCGATTGAATCAACTTTCACATGGTTTAATTTAAAACCCAAGTCAATCAAGGAGTTCAACTTGGGTTAATAATACTTCCAAATAGTCCCCGACAACAATGCATGAGTGGTTTACTATTCTTAATTTTTTATACATTCACAACAAAATTCAGAATATTATATTTGTAATCAATTGTTTTTAATGATTATGAGAAGATATTGTCCAAAAAACATATATTCTAGTAAAAACAAAATGCAAAAAAAGTATAGCGTGTTGATATGATAAATATGTTTTAATTAGAAAAATATTTTTTTATTCTTATTTTAAATTGTCTAAATTTGTTTTTGATGTGTTTTTTTTTATTACTAAATTAATGACATAGAATTTTTTTTTCTCAGAGACAAAAAGTATTAATAAGAAAATAAGGAATTATACTAGAAAAATTATTTTTTTAATAAAATTTAAACTATTACTCTTTATATATATAATTATTTCCATATAAATAAATAAATAACTAAAAAATTAAAAACCTCCCCAAGATACAATATTAAATATTTTAATTAGAATCTAGCATCTACAACTTATTTTTAACATTTATTAATAGAATTATTTTGTTAAATAGAATTGTATTATACTAGAAAATGCTTTAACAATAAATGCAGATTCATTTTTTGTGTTTAATTTTTACCCGACCTGAGCACGTGCCAACAGGCTATTGATATACTATTTAATTGGCTGACAGATCCTCTTTCAAAAATTAAACAAATAAAAATGGAGATGCGGGGTATCGATCCCCGTACCTCTCGCATGCTAAGCGAGCGCTCTACCATCTGAGCTACATCCCCACAACATGCTTCAATTTCCATATATACATATCAATATCAATTATTGATGCACGCAGGTGCCCGCTCTATGGTTATTCTTGTCCATCAATTAAACAGAACCCAAAATCCTGCGAAAAAAAAAAAAAAAAATTCAAAAAAAGAAAGCTCAACAAAAAATGCTTGCATGACAGTTACCAAAGCAAGCTTGAACCTGCCGTAATTTCCTCTTCTATACCGATAAAACAAGAACAACATTAACAAGTTCAACTCTTTTCTTAGCCAAATGTCTTCTTTTCTCTTCTTCTTCTCCAGAATCACAGAAGGAGTACTTTCATCGAACACTTGAAGGGCAAGAATACCGACCGAACACCTACTTGCACCTCCATCTCCAGTGACCGTTCCGCCCTCTATAATCCACCTGGTCCCATTTCTCTTCTCTTCTCTTCTCTTCTCTTCTCTTTTTTTGTTTCCTTTCTTTTTTCAAATTAAAATTTTGCGGTGTTATTTGAATTAGTTTACTCATTGGTTATTGTTGTTTGGTAGAGCATTCTCATGGACCCACATCGGAGTCTGAGCTTGTCAAGCACCTTAACGGCATTATCAAGGTGGCACCTGTTTTTTTTTTAAATGTACAATCTTTTTAAAGTATACATTATATCTCTTATACTTTTCATTGAAAAAAACCATTCCATCTCCTACCCAAACACTTATGTATTTATTTTTATGGTAATTATTATGATTATAGTTTTAAAAAAATTATTTTAAAAAAATTATTTTTATTGTGGTTGGTTCATATAAAATATGTGTTTGATTAAAATTATGGTTTGATTTTTTTTAATCAAAAATTATGTCATGATATGTTTGGTTAAAATTATAGTTGAGATTGATATTGTATATAAAATGACTAAAAAGAACATAAATTAATTTATTATGTTTTTAAATAGGAAAAATAACATTTAGTACAAACAATAATTGACATAAAAAGAAAATTGTTCATTTTTATTAAAAAAATAAACATTATTGCCACATCAAACTTGTTGTAATGCCATCACGAACATAATCCATATGCGAAGCCTTCTGGTGCCCATGTGTTTGTGATTGTGGAATCACATCGGTTAAAAAATCATCAGGAACAAAATCAAGATAGCGATCAAACTCGTTAAATGCAACATCTTGGATCGACTTTCTTCGAATGTAGTTATGTAGTGCCATTGAGACGACAACAATTTGAACTTGTGTTTTGTAAGGAAACACATGCATGTTTTACAAGATTCTCTACCTTTTCTTTCAAACTCCAAAAGTATGTTGTATTACATATCGTAACGATGAATGAACACGGTTGAATATTTCTTCTCGACTTTGCGGTTGTCCTCATCGATGAAATTCTGGAAGATGATTTCTCTCACCTCTATATGGCCTCAAGTAACCGTACTCATTTGGATATCCCAAATCAACGAGATAATAATTTAATTTCTCAATACCTTCTGGTGGCTTCTTAAATCTTATATTTGAATTGTCAATCTCCTCAAGAAATATTCTTGAATCGTGTGCACTACCTTCCCAACTAGCCCAAACAAATATAAATTGTATGTCAAAGCTACATGCCGCCATTATATTTTGAGTGAGTACATCTTTTCTGCCAATAAATGATATTTGATTTTCCTGTGATACACAAGCATGTACATGTGTTCCATCAATCGCTCCAACATAATTCTACAAAAAAAAAGTAGTTTACCATTCAATTGAAATGTAGTAAAAATATTTCTTTGTAACCTTTTCTGTTATTTAATAACTTAAAAAACTTATTATTCAGTTATTTAATAACTTAGAAAAAATATTTTTCACCTTGAATTGTGAAATATATCTTAGATTCATTGCGATTTCCATTGGTGTTGTGGAGAATTCTGGATCTACTAGTTTGATTAATTCAACAACTAGCAATCACACCGACCTGAGAACTTCATTGAAATATCTGCTTACGGTTTCACCTGAATGTTAAAATCTCTCTTGAACTTCCCTGTTTGAAGCTCCTAGAGCTAAAGTATAGAGAAACATGCCTACCTTCTCAATTAAACTCATCCTCCTAGACTAATTTAGCTCGTACAATGTTTCCGAATCAACACACAAACTCTGCAATGTGTCTGCATCCATCCAAAACATGTTAACACAATGTATTTAATGCCCATTTAAAATTTCATTACACCATCTCATTCTTGTGTTGTATGAAACCATACATGTCCCTTATAAATATAATTATTATAATGCAAAGCAAGTGCTAAAGTCGTGCATAACAATAGTTTATTACGATCACACTCTCTAAGCCAAAACAAATCATCTTCCTTATCATCTTCGTGTTTATTTTTATTATCATTGTCATCATCATCATCATCATCTATATTGTTCCCATTACCAACACCGCTACTGCATCCAAAACCATCATCAGTACTTGTACCACCAAAACCATTTGAAACATAATGAACAACATTACTCATAACATTGTCATACTCGTCATCAAATAGATTATTAAACCAATTCGCATCCATTTATACAAAGCAACAAATTTACATGTACATGAAATTGCTATAAATACATTTAGACGGGGGAATCTGTTTTGAATATTAAATTTTCATGTGACATCAACTTAAACCTAAAGAAAAATTATAAAGCATTTCCAAATTATCATACATCTTTTAGTAATTAATGAATATAAAATTGTGTGCAACACAAGCATACTTAAATGTAATATTTTAATTACATAAATGGTTTTAATTGAACATATCTTATGGTACTTAAGATCAATTTCGAATTCAGTTAATTGAGATGGAATGAGGATATAAAAATGAAAGTGAACATGAGAAAATAATTGTACATAAAATGAGAAAAATTATTTAACTTCAAAACCGACAACTTACTTTCTCAACAACATGCAATTCAAGTGCAGAGTAATATATATGTTGGAATCTAAAAACCATTGCCAACAATTGCTATTGTGTTTTAAATAGGTTACGAAAGACATGGAAATCAACGTGAACATGCAAACCTTCAACAACAATTCAATCCAACTTTTCACATACAATTCCAAACTCCAACATCAAACAACAATGACTAATTAACAACCATTCAAACTGAATTCCCAACATCCAATTCCAGATTGCAACAAGAAAGTGAACAAATGTCAACAACCATTCAAATCACATTCAATACCTACAATTATAGCTTCCAACATGAAGCATTCCTAACAGATTTTCCAGCTTTCAACAGGACCATTTTCCAACAGATACAATAGAAATTCAATACACCAAGATAGTATACGTTACAGAACATTATTTGAAAAAAATAGCAATGACTAATTAACAGCCATTCAAATTGAATTCCCAACATCTAATTCTAGATTGCAACAAAACAAAGAACAAATGTTAACAACCTTTCAAACCACATTCAACACCTACAATTTCAGCTTCCAATAGGAAGCATTCCCAACAAATATTCCAGCCTTCAACAGGAACAATTATCCAACAGATACAACAAAAATTCAATTCATCAAGATAGTATACGTTATAGAACATTATTTGAAAAAAAACAGCAATGACTAATCCCGTACATTGAATGTCATACTCAGCAGCAAACATTACATTTTAAAAGTAATTATATTATAACAACACAACAACAACATTGAGGTGCAAATCAACATATCAAAGCAAAGTTTTGTTGTTGTAACTGTCAAAAAACACAACACCAAAATATATTCATGACAGATCAAGATAAAAATTATGTTCATGGATCATTAGCATACAATGACAATACATAAATGCAGATTTACACATACATCAAGGTTTTACATTTAATCTCCTCTCGAACATTAATTTTAGCCATTGAAATTTTCTTTCCTTATCTCCAATTGCTGCCCACATTTCCCTCCTGCTTCTAACCATCAAAAACTCAGTTGCAAAAGAATAAAGCTCACTACCGAAAACCACTTCCTCAATAGAGTGAAACTCCTTAATGACCTTTTTTATGCTACATTTTTTTTATCCCAACCACTTGATGTGCATTCACTCCTAGTAGATACACTATCAATTAATCAATCTAAACACGAAAATAGTGGTGCTCCCATTCCCAAACCCTTTTTTTCCCACTCTTTTGTGTACATTGTTGAACACCTTTTCTCTTCTCACTATTACTACTAGGATTGCTACTACTATTGGCAAAATTTACACCAGCAACCATATTATTGACATCTTTTACAAAATTTGGTAAAGTATCCTCCTCTGAATCACCACTACTTTCCTCTAGATGTGTATCCTTATTAGATGCATTCTTTCTCCTTTAACGCACACCATCATCATCATAATTGAAAGCCTATGATGGAGCCGAAGCATACTGACCGGTAGCCATGATGTTTGTAAATATGATATCATATTTACAACACAATGCGAGATCGATACCAGAATGCCTAAACTTTTTAGCTCCTCGTATCTCCTACAACATGGGAAAATAAAGTTGTAAATGAATTGTAATGATTGTAAGAACAAATAATGAAATAGTTAATAGTAATTGTACACATAGTAACTCAAAAACAAACCTTGATTTTAGATTTCTACCACTCGTCAATTGTCGAAATTATTTCAAGTTCATTACTCCAGCCTACTTCATTTTGGAAATCAATTTTTTTCATATTCTCCAATCCTTTTTTTATTCCGTCCCACTTATTCTTTAATTGTGCTTTCGTTAATGCATGACCAGTCTTCTCCTTAAAGCAATTCATAACATATTTCCAACCAGCTTTGTTGAAATGGGTGTTCAGTCACATACTATTCTTAATTGCTTTGATATAAATGTCACAAAATGTGTTCAACATCTTTTTAGTTTAATAAGCCTTATCTTGTGATTAAGAATCTTCCATGTTCTCGGTTAAAATCTTTTTTCTAACATACAATGAATAGGTTAATTTCCTAGAGGCGTTAAACAAAGTTTACAAAAACAACAATTAAAGAAACCCATTCAAAGTTAGAAAAAACATTTACAAAATAAGGAAATCAAATCATTAAGAATATAATCAAGTTCATTTATTCATAAAATGTTGATTAATCCCAAATAAAAGCAACACAGAATTCATAATATTAAAAAAAAAAATCTAAACCTTTAAACAATTTCAACTTAGAAAATGCAAATATTGATATTATAGTGGTAGTGCATTAGAAATATATATGGACATGGCTTAATTTTTTTCCTGGTTAGATCTAAACATGAAAACATGTAACCTGAAGAAAAAAAAACTAACTCATGTAGTGTAGGATGTACTGAAACAGAGATTGGATGTTTATTGTGCTTTCCAGGAGATAGATTATCAAGGCCTTTTAGGTTCCTGACAGAAAACAGAACACCAAAAAATTATAATCAGAAGAAGATGGTAATGATAATTGCAGATATTAGGCTTTTCAGTTACATGAAGATGTTGAAATATATTATCATGAACATTACCTTGACATCATCATCAATTTGAACTTGTGTTGTAGTGTTGGATGTGCCTCAACACGGATCAAGAGTTTGTTGTTCTTTCCAAGAGACAGATGTTAGATCTTTGGTTCTTAAATCAAAACAGAACAAAAGAAATTAGAAAAAAAAAAGAAGAAGAAAGATATGATTATTGCAAATATTGGGAATTTGAGTTACATGAAGTTTTTTAAATAAGTTTCCAAGAAAATTACCTTGAAAATCATAAATTCAATTTTTGTGTGTCTTCAACCATTTATGGGTTTTCAAGAACCATCATCACTGCGAACAGACTTAAAGAAGGCAGCAAATCTGGTTGTATGGTTTGAGTTTAGGACGCGGATTTGAGTTGGAAATGGATAGTCTTTTTCCAATTTGAATGATCTGTTGAACTTATTCCCCAATCGGCTACAAACAACAGCGTGTGAGGTCTGTTGAAATGAGAGGGAAGAATAGTGGAGAGAGCAAGGAAAGAACGATAAGAGGATAAGAACAGAGGGTTATTTTCGACAAGATAAAATTAAAATAATTGTGTAATCGTTTTGCAACGTTTTGTGTTCAATTAACAATTCATAAAAGCAAGTCAAAGTTGCTTTTGCCTAAATTGTGATTCGAACGCAGGTTGTTTTGGGTCCTAGTAATTGATTAGTGTGGTTTGTAGCTAACCAAACACATAAAATTTTTGGTTTAATATGAACATGACAGCTACCATGTAAACAAACAAATGCTCTCTTATTAATGACGTCCAGTTTCAAGATCTAACAATATCAGGAAATGGTGTAGTTGGAACTTAGTTACATGTGGTTTTGAAACTCTTGGTAGAAACGGATGCTAAATTTCATAATGCTGTCAATGAAACTATGTTTTTGTGCTGATGTGCTTGAAAAAACCCTGATTGTAAGTTATGGATGGTTTTTCAGGTGGCCCAATCTCAGTGGCAGAGTATACGGAAGAAGTTTCGATGAATCCTAAATTTGGGTTCTATATTAATCGAGATGCGTTTGGAGTAGAAAGAGATTTCATTACATCTCCTGAAGTAAGCCAGATGTTTGGTGAGGTAAATGAGTTATCGTTTGAATACTTGTCTAATTATGTTACATGGAACTTGGAAACCTTGTGTCATTTTTAAGGTCATCAAGGCGGCAAGGGAGCTATTGCATTGGAACAACATTTGTACTTGTTAGATATTAGATTCTGGTCACCTCAATTGTCATTTTTTGGTGGATTGCTGCCTGACAAAATAATTTCACTTTGACCGTTTCAATGTAATGCCAGATGGTTGGTGTGTGGGCAATGTGCCTATGGTAGCAAATGGGACAACCATAAAAAGTTAACCTAGTTGAGCTGGGTCCAGGACGAGGAGCTCTGATGGCTGATCTTCTGCGTTTATGTTACCACAATTCTGATGATGCTAGTAAAATAAGATAGTGCTTTGAACTTTATTTAGTTGGTTTTCATTGAATAAGCGTGCCTTTTCCTTATAGGGTGCATCAAAGTTTAAGAGCTTCACAGAATCGTTGCATTTACACATGGCAGAATTTAGTTCCACGTTACAGAAAACTCAGTAACACAACTTGTTTGGATGAAGATGATACCAGTGATGGTGTTGAGAAAAGGACTATCAGTATATTGGCAGCAACACCTGTTTCGTGGCATGCTTTATTAGAGCAGGTTCCATTAGGATTTATGGAGTTGTCTTTTAAATTGCTTTTCCATGAAACCATATGTATTGGACCTGTATTGTTCAAATGGAATGAGTTCTCAATTTTAGTTCAGTTTCATATTTTATGGGATAATAGTTTATCTTCGTTTTCCAATGTTGCAAAGCTTACAATGACAATTTGCTCTTTCCCGGGTTACCATTGATGTTTGTTTGCGATGTTTCAGTGCCAACAATTATAATTGCCCATGAGTTTTCCTTGTTCAGTTTTCTAAAACATATGCACTGAGTAGAAATGATAAATTTAAAATTTTTCAGAGTTGTTTAAAGTTTATATAAAAATTATTTGAAATAAGGCTACGTTATTATAAATTATAAGTCGTTTAAATATTCAGTTTTTAATAGTAATTTATACGAATCACCAGTGAAAAGTCTGATATATCTTTTTAGGAAAGAGAGATAGCATACCTTTTAGTGCTAGACCTTTTTATTTGTGTTTAGATGTTTCTATACCGTTGTACTATCATCTAATATATATAAAAAAATGACATAACATTCTATTTATAGAAAAACCTAAAAACCTTATAGATAGTAAAATATCAATTTACTCCTTAAATAATATCACATATATTATTTTAAGATAATTTTAGAAATTTATTCAATCAAATCTCTACTTAATTTTTATAAGTCTAGAATTGTAATCTCATGTATTAATTACATTCTAGTCTTTAATTTCTAAAATTTATTTACAATCAAGTCATACTTGATTAATCATCCTATTTTAATTTTTGACCAATAGTTGTGTAACCTATTAAGTTCCTTAATAAGATGACGCAAATATAAAGCATAATTCTAAATAAAATAAGATTAAATAAATTAAACAATTTAATTTATTATCAATTCAACAATTGATTGATTTATATTTAAAGATCAAGTACAATATGTAACAACCTGTTATGATTCCCCAAATATTAAAAAAGTTAATTTGAAACCATTTAGAGTAAGAACATATTCTAACTGAGATTTTCTATCATCAACATCTGATTGAATACTAGTATATGAATAACCATGAACTTCCAGTTCATGTCCCCGATAGATCAAAAAAACATTCTTAGTTCTTTTAAAGTACTTAAAAATACTTTTAACTATCTTCTAATGACTTTTACTTGGATTAGATTGATATCTACTTATTATGCTTAAAACATAAGATACATTTGATCTTGTACATTATCGCACGTGGGCGAGAGGCATCAGGGGGGGTTTGAAGGAGTCGCCACCTAATTGTTCGGTTTAGGGTCGCTGGGAAACCTATGTATACTGGTTTTATTAGAGATTCAAAGGGTAAGAGACTGATTGTGAATAGAAAAGGTACTAGTACTCATAGCGCACCCTACTTGATGTAAGCTGCTATGTGTTGTTTAATGTGGTTTAGATGTTTTGATGATTTTCTGATTGATGGTCTATTTGTGTGACACGACCAAAAAATTGATGTCTTCTTCCAAGTGCAGGAGTGTCGAAGTAATAAATAACCCGGCAAGACCGGGGTCGAACCACAGGGAGGTTAATTGTATAAATTATAAGCAGCAATAATACAACAATAATAGTAACAACAACAACAACAACAACAACAATACTAGTAATAGTAGTAGTAATACTAATAATAGTAATAGTAATAGTAGTAGTAATAATAATAATACCAATAACACTATTTATAATGATAATAATAAAGATTAAGAAGAAGAAGAAGTTGATGAGAACTCTGAGATGAAAGATTAACGTAAGGATTAAACAATGATAACAACAAATGTCAAGGTTAGAGGATCCACTAATGGTATTTCAAACAAGTATAGTATAAACTCTTATTATTTAATTGGAAACCACACACAAAGGAGGTTCCAATTAGATTATAAATTGTTAACATGATTACATTAGTTATCTTATTCGAATAATGCTAATACTTGTAAATGTTGTCAGGCATTCATGATTATAACTTATGTTAACAACAAATCAAGTTACTTTCATAGCTCAGGTGTCGGTTATACCATACAGTATGGGTTATGAAAGTGCCAATTATTTGTTGTACCAAGTGTTACACAACATAAATCTAGATTAACTATTTAACAAGCAAAGTAGTAAAAGGGAACAAGATAACAAATATAAAGCATGTTAGTATCCAACATTAAGGTCCATGTTAAGTTTATGTTATACTTATTCTTACACCATTAGTGTACCCTTTTCACCTTGACATAATTAACTTAGCTACACATAATGAAAGAAAGAAACATAAATAAACAAGATAAGAACATAAATGAGAAAGAAGTTAATTAAGTAAAGAAAAGGAAATGAAAGGCATAAACAAGAGATTAATATAAACAAAACTTAAGTATTATAAAAGAGAGAGCAAGAGCATTGTCGCACGTCCCCCGCGCGGCGATTCGGCGACTTTTCGTTGTCGTTTGTTTTGATTTTGCTTGAATTGCAATTGATTGGTTCGTTGAAGTCGCCACCTAGTAATTTAATTGAAGGCTACTAGG
>Ga0325410_1002348_pt1 | contig 21186 bp, 15 predicted proteins | sample PopdelMetagenome_16_FD_206182 | JGI IMG/M metagenome (GOLD analysis project Ga0325410, IMG submission 206182) | Populus deltoides microbial communities from Bellville, Georgia, United States - Xylem-PdIQD-R3 | ecosystem: Host-associated > Plants > Phyllosphere > Stem > Wood/Secondary xylem... | reverse complement strand
GAAACATTGAGACATGCATTGCCTCCCTAGTCGTAATTTAAAACATCTACAACGTTCTCCGTGTGCTTGGTAATGTGCAACGTAAGCCTTGTCAGTTGTCACTGTTAAACTCCGAAAATGAGATCCTTGCTAGTGGAGATGACAGATCCTTGTACTTTTGGCTATAAACATTCTCAACTCCTGCAATTATTTCTTCAAACAGATATGTTGCAGCCTACAGAGGTCATTGAGAAACAAGCAAAAATAATTCATGTAGTTGCATAAAGAAATGCGTTCGTGGAGAAAAACAGGAGAACCATGACGTGACAAAAAAAATCTGGCTTCAGAACCGGAAGCTTGTCTAAAATCCCACTTGAATAATGAACTGGACAAGCATGACAAATCCCATTAGAATAATCAACTCGATGACTTGCTGCTCGAATGCAACCGTGTTCTTCTCTGAAGCAGGTGCAAAAAGTTCCCATTCCAGGAATGCTTACATGTCACCAACTAAAGCCAATCTGGAATCACTGAAATAAAGTGATTGCCAACGGCCCTCTAAGCAATTCATAGCAAATTTCACCAGAAAATGCATCCGAGGGAGATACTTCCACAGAAGGTTGCCTTACAGATAGTAGTTCATACCCACTTCAATCAAAGATATATGAGGAATATTCAAGCCAACACTAGGGGACCGACAGTTTTTGCGTAAAAAAGAGAGAAAGACATTGATCAGAAGCCTCTTCCAGAATGTTGCATTCCATTTCGCCTTAATATGAGAGTGACCTATTACATATGCTACCCCGGCATCTTTCGCTTCCAAGAGCTCTAAGAGTTCTTCCTTGACACGGGAATCCTTGTATGTTGTATCCAATAACTTTAACTGGATCCGACGTCTATTGCAGAACTCTGGTGACTCCAACTCATACATGGACTTCAATTTCTGCAATGCAGCTGACCTGGAGCTACTTCCAGATGCTGGGTAGCTCCAACTGCTGCTCTCCTTATTGCCATCAGATTCTGACATCATGAATCTTTTTCCAAAATTTTCAGATGACCTCACAACTGCCAACCGACCATCCACAGAACCATCAAGAGTTCCACCACCCTCTGCTTCCAATTGGATGAACTCTGCTACACTCATCACAATAGCATTTTCAAAATCATAGTCATCATTTTCATGGACATCTTTGTATCCATATCGAACAATGCAGCGGTACATCTTGTAAGGTTTGGGGCCAATCCGGCCAATAAGATACCGTTCTTTCTGGGAAACATAAGGAATGGGAACAGTCTTAACACAGATAAATACAACCACTTGGTAAAATGTAGGCAAGTCAGTTATGAACTGGGAAAACATGGCTGGGACTCCACTTGCTAACTCAGTGTAGACAAGACCAATCCCAGGAATCCTTACAATCCCGAGATCAGAACCTAAAGTGAGGATCCATTTCATGGAAGCTTTGTTATGCAGATCATATAGATACTTCTTCCTGCTACCATAATGCCACACATACATGACAGACATAAAGACTGCAGAGAGCACAAGAGGAACCCATCCACCTTTGGGAATTCTCATGCATGAAGATGAGACGAAAATTATCTCTATTATTCCGAAGAATGAGAAGTACAAAAGAGCAACCAAGAGGTTCTTATGCCATACGAAGTCAATGATCATTGATGTCAAACATGTAGTCACAAATATCCCAGTTATGCATGCAATCCCTGAAAAATGAGATTGCAGTATTAGCTTTTCTAAAGGTAGTAGCAACATCAGCTTTAAACAAATGAAATACTATTTATGTTGTTTAGCCAATGAATCACATAAAACTTGTATCTGAATTCCTCATAAATATCTATTCAAAAAGATCAAGTTGATGAGTATTTGCAAAGGTGAGAACAGCTTTCCTATCTTAATGAAAATTGTAAATTGCAATCATAAACTATATCTATTTGAAATTCAGGTTGTGTTTGACATGACTTCTATTGACTGATTTAAGTAGCTTTTTTTAACTTTGACTCATGGAAAATCGATAAACATGTTTGTTTAGAAATTATTTCTGACTTAAATCAAAAGGTTTCCTTTAGAAAATGAAAAATAAAAATTTTACGCTTAACTAATCAATTTTGCTAAAAATTCATTGAATCAAAGCAGTATGACAACAAAGTATGTTAAGAATATTTTCATTACATTCTTACCAAAAATATTATGACTCAAAGTCAGAAACATGTTATTAAAAATAACTTGTGATTCAAAGTCAAAAGTAACTTTTCATAAGTCAAACCAAATGCACTCTAATTACCACATCTATAGATGAATTTAATATTATAATCATATGAAACTAAGCATATCCACAAAATGAAAGACGAAGTTTTGATGTTTTCAAAATTGAATATGAAATATTTATTGAGAAAAAAAAAAGAGACTGACCATAAGCATTTCCTAAATGAATGGTGTCTTGAGAACCAACTGTAACTGCTAGACAGAGAATCATAAGTGCCCAATTTATCTCAGGGACGTATGTCTGGCGATGTACCCATTTTGATTTGTGTACAATCTTGATGCGAGGGAAACATCCTAATGCGTGGCATTGTTTGGCAATTGAAAATGTGGCAGAGACTACAGCTTGACTGGCAACAATCGCAGCCAAAGTTGCCATCACCGTGACAGGCCAGAACAACGAGTCTAAACCATTTGTAAAAGCATTTCCATAAACAGATAGCCAACTAGAATAACAATATAATAATGAAAAAGATAATAGGAATTATCCTGATTCCTGACTATTAAATCTCTGAAGGGAATAAATCTCAAAATGACTCTGGAAATAGTTCTTGCTCATCAATAACAGCAGTGTGAAACTGTAAATATGTAAATGGAAATTCTAGTAGCTCATAGCACAAGTGCTGAAAAAGATCTAAAACTTATCTTTCTGAGAACAACATATTAGCCATCTGAAATCTCTTTTATTTCGTTTAAGATTATCAAGCACTGAGAAAGCCTTGTGCATGTGTATAAAAATGGTGAAACAGGAGGGACTTGGAACATGTTCAAAACAAAGATCAGCTTACCAGGAATGGAAGAATGGAAGCTCGTGGATACAGAAGAAAAGTTTTGTGAAAGAAATGCAGCCTGCCCCATGTATTGAAGCACCAAACATGGGTACACAACAAATGAAAATGCAACCTGCACATAGCAACCAGTTCAAATAGTTTTAGCTGTTGCAATTTAGTACCCATAAGAGAATAAAGATATTGAGGTAAGAACAAGATGCGATGCAGATATTAAGCATAATCTGCTATCCTAATAGCAATAAATTATTTCCCTTGTAGATCCAATAAATATCAGATTTTGGCAAATTGACTAAGCTGCAGATTTTTTACATGAGTTTTAAAAGGCAGTGGTTGTCTGAACAACAGGAGCATCAATTCTGTGAAAAAAAATCGAGAAGACCTTTCCAAGTGAACAGATGACAAGCAGGGATATCTTGATCTACAAATATCTTAGAGGACAGTAGCATCACAGATTATCATCAATATACTGGTAATGCTACCACTAATGTGTTGCGCCAAAAAGCTTTTCTCTAACCCATTGCCAAAGAGCTCAAAAAGTTCTATCCATGGATAATATCACCCACAGAATAAGTGCATGCTCCAAATCCATAGGAGAATCATTGGTTGCACATACCCTTATTGATGAAGCTGTGAAATGGCCAAGCCCTGCAAATATAACTTCAGTTCCTGCAGTTAAGTGAAAAGCATACATGAGACAATGACAAAGCTTAATAAATTAAACTAAATTCAAATGTCATACCAGTAATACATAAAAGTATTCCGCCAAGAGAAATCCAACCATCCTTTCCTGTTTCCCCAAAGAACTTGTAGATATAATATGGAGAAAGAGCCTGGTATACTCTTGGATTCCATTTAACGATATTGTAGATACCAACAAAGGCAATGGACAGTAACCATAGAATCACTATGGGAGCAAATATGAAGGCCACCCTATGCATGCCATAGTGTTGCAATACAAAAAGGCCGATCAATAAAAACAAGGCAATGATGACCAACATACCTGTGTGTACATAAAAGTGTTAGCAACTTGAATGGTGAATGTGCCATGGAGGTCGAAGAATGTTTTATAATAGAAGAAATTCTGGCTAACCACACTCCCAATTATTCTTTCCTCAACTATTTCAGCTAAAAGGATCCAGAGGAGACAGTTAAATTGAATGCTCTTATGCCTTCTTTTCTTTATCATTAAGGATTTTCTTTATCATTAAGGAATAGCAATACAACTGAACTTAGACAAATGGTTCTCTGTTCAATAAAGACAATGGACCAGATAAATGGAGCTAAAAACTACAGAACTACATTTTGAATCTTGAGTCTATTTTAGGGGGGCATCCAAGGTAAGCAGGCCATTCATCATTTTAACCCACATCATATTTCACACCTAATGATCATGAAAATGGTTAATCAGTCATGAAATCAGAGGATCTCATCAACCAAGATGCTATCTTTCACTAAGCTAAGCTATATCATGCATCTGAAAAAGAGCATATGAAAGTGGCTTTTTTTGAAGGTTTCAGTTCTTACAAGGTTCACTTTGAGGTTTCACCAGACACTTAATCCTTGACCTGATGAGAATTAACCCTCAAATGTCATGACAACTGAAAATTAACAGAAAAAAGCTTATTTGTTTCCTTTATTCAGATAGTTAAACTCACCATGATGCAAATTCTTGGCTCGAACCTGCAGCCCTTCAACGGATGAAAGAACTGCAGAAGACCAAATATTCATCAGCACAATAGTGCATAAAAACTACATAAAAATGCGTGACAATCATTCATCAACTCACTGGAAATTGCAGGCGTGAAGATGGCGATGGTAATAAACACGGCAGCACCAAACAAAACTAAAACAAGCAGAGCTGTTTTCATTTTCTTATGTCCCTCAACAAACTTCTTGAACCGAGATGAAACCACATTCCTATTTGAATAACCCACACTATGATATGTAGAAATCTCCTCGTCCGCCGCTTGTTGATTAGGAAGTAAACAAAACTTTGCGTGCCTACAAATAACCGAGTACAACGCAAAAATCCCTCCTGCCAATACAACCCAACATGATCACCAAATATTCAATTAAGCAAACAGAACGAAACGAAAACCACATCAACAAGCTTGCATTTAACACTCACCTTCGCCATTATCATTTGCACACAACATGAATCCAACATACTTGAACAAGGAAAAAAGCGTAAGAGTCCAAAAAACCAATGAAAAGGCTCCAAAAACGGTGTCTTCATTCTGATAATGACGTAATCTCCCGGAAAATGTACATTTATAAACATATAAAGGTGGAATGCTTAAGTCACTAAACACCATCCCAAAACTCTGATATGCTAATAGTAAAACATGTTTTCGCTGATTCTTACACTCCGCCTGCTCGAAACAGAAATCAAAACGACACAATTCAACAAAATTAACATAAGCCTAACTGAATCAACTCAAGCAAGAGCAACGATCAAGACATCTTCTTTAATTGCCAATGATTGCAATTGAAGACAGATCAAACAAATGTAATTAATTACAGAAAAGCTTGATTTGTTAGGATTTCATGAAAAGAGAGTGATTAATGCGTACCATGATTTATTGGAGAGGAGAGGAGAAGCTGGTTCTGCGGCTTCACCGGCTCGTCGTTTTTAGAGTGTTTTGCGGTCGTTTAATAGAGGAAAGGAAAGAAATGAGGAGTGTTTGGTTGGGATTTAAGTTTGTTTGAAACTGTAAATTGACTCTGTTGATCTAACAAACTGATCCATATCTCTCGCGGGTTTCTTTTTCTTCTGTTTTTCCCGACCATACTTGTGTTTTGGGCTCTGCAATAGCTTTTATGTTTTTGCTGTGAAAAAAACATTTTGAAAAAAAAATCTTTAAATTATTTTTTTAAGTATTTTTAGATTTTTTTATTAATGTTAAAAATAATTATTTTTAAAAAAATAAAAATTATTTTAATATATTTTTAAATAAAAAATATTTTGAAAAATAAATATTATTAAAATATTAAACGGGCTGTTGATAGATGTGCTCCAACATGTTCCACTTCTATACATGACTTTGTTTAAACTATATGCTAATCTTTCTTAATTATATTATAAACAAAACAAAGAGGCTTCAGTTAAACACGGTGGCATGATGCACTTTAATTTTAAATAACTAAATTGTAAAATAAAGAAATTGAGGAGTGTAAGAAATCCTGGGGACTAAAAAAGAAGAAGAAGGTGTGTTGTTTGAATGAAATCTAATTTAATTGATTTACAATAATTAGAGCTCTAGTAACATCAAGAAATGTCCAGTTTTTTTTTTTCAAAATTAGGGACTGATTTGCACAATTAAGGTACGAGTTCATGTACTTCTTTTTTTATTTTGCTTTCCTAACTCTCTTTTTTTTCAATTTGATCCTTTTGTATTGGCTTTATTTGGAATTTGACTTGTTAGGTTGTTCTAGTAGCCTTGATACGAGGATAATACAATGTTGAGGGAAATTCATGGTGATCAGTCAATGCTTGGATTTGCAAAATAAAATAGAATTTGGCTAATTTTAAAAAATAAAAATATTAAAGGACCAGAATTAAAACTAAAACAGGTACAAGGACCGGGTAAATAAGAAGCTATAGTACACTTGGGTAAACGCACGCACCAGCAGGTGATAGGATTTCACGATCATCAGGCAATGCATGAGAGAGATGTGCCATGGTGGCCAAACAACGTCTTATGTGGTGTTGGAAGCGTCACACCACACTCTTCTTGATAGTGCGGTGCGTGTTGGTGGCGACACAGTAACTAGGCTCTGATACATTTTTTTTTTTCTCTTTTCTCTCTTTTTTTATCGAGAATTGCATCGACCTTCAAATTTTGAAAGGTGCCCTCTAATTTGTTCATTTTATCATATTTGATCTTTATTTTGTTTGATTGCTATTTTTTAATTTTTTTTTCAATTTTATCCATTAGAATTTGATTTTTATATCAAAGTCGATCCTCAACTTTTTATTTCTATATTTTTTTTTTATCTTTCCTCTCAATTGAATTTATTTTTTAATTTCATCACTCATCATTTTGCTTTGTTTTATTTTCATATTAAAGTTGGTCCTTATTTTTTTAATTGATATTTTTTTTTTTGCTCTAGACCCTTTTCAGAATTGATTTTTTTTTTAATTTCATCATTCAATATTAGATTTATTGGGAGTTGGGTTTTATCATTTTTTTGGTGTGATGATATGGGTCTCATAACCCAGGTCTCATATGAAATCATTTCAATCTTATGATCTAGATCACGTGTTCAACGAGTTTGCCAAAGTTAGTTCAAATCTTTTTTCAAATCATTTTTTTTTAACATTATATATTTTTTCAACTTCTCCCATCAACATTTTTTTAAGAATCGAGCTTTATATTTTTTTGTGGTTTTTTTTCTAATAAGTTATCTCGATTTCATGACCCAACTCGCAAGGTTTGGCGGCCTTACTCGGGTTTGCTGGTGTTTTATTTTTTAAAAGTTCTTTTTATTAACTGATTTTGATTTATTTCATCCTTTTATTTTTAGATTGTTGGGAATTGGGTATTATTTTATTTGCATTTTATAAAGTTAGTCAAACTAACTTGAGTTGACTCGTTATTTTTTCTATCTTTTTTTTTAATTTTTCACTTGAATATTTGATTGTCTTTGGATGGAGCCTTGTTATTTTTTATTTTTGACAAAAATTGTTTCTATGCATGTCATCTTTATCATTTCCTTTTCTTTTTAGATTTGTTCTATTATTATAGTTGTTTTTTATCATATAACTAAATAAAATTATTTTATTAGACCAGCAGGGTTTATGGTTCAAGTCGTAAATTTTTTTCTTCTTCCTTAAATACACTTGCAATGCTTAAACATTGTTTTTTATGTTAAAATTCAACAATCAATTAATTTGAGTCTATTTTCTTTCCAATATACACCTACGTTAGTTCTTTCCATTAAAAGAAATGGTCTCATGCATCATTACATGTGAATTGTCTCAATAGGAATAGATGAAAGTACCTCCTTTAAATCAAAAGAAATTAATGGTCACCTACACTATATGTCACCAAATTTATCTAGATTCAAACCCTAGCAATAGCATATATTTTATTTCATATTTATTGATTTAAACAAATATTTTTGTTAATTTATATTGAAATTATTATATGTTGCACGTGTGATCATAAATTTTAATAAAAATAAACTAGAGCATACGATTGATTATTTTTTGTATATATGTCTAAGTATGGTTGATGAATTATGTTGTAATATATAAAATTTGGTCATCCATTCATAGGTTTCCTCGATTTTATATAAAAAGGTCACGAGAAAGAAAAAATTATTGCTAATGAAAATATGGTATAGAAGTCTACCTAAAACTTGATAATAAAAAAACAATTCCTAGTATGAGTGTAAAAGCTGACTCGAATACCTTAATCAATGGAATAAAAAGAACTCAAGGATTGAAAAATAGTTAAAATGGGACTCGAAATTGAGGAAAAAATATTTAAAACATGCAATATTTTCCTGGTTGTCTACAAAATAGAAAGAGTAGATTATAAATCAGTCCCAATAGCTTTGCATAATGAATTAAATAGTTCCTCTAGTTTAAAAAATAATTACTAAGCCCCTGTAATTAATAATACCGGTAAATCACATGGCACGACCCGCAAAGAAATGTTATTCCCAGCTCCTCCCTTTATAAAATAACTAAAATTTTAACTTTTTTAAAATAATTCTTTTAATTTGGCCCCTTAATTTTTTTCCACCTCCGCCCCTGATTGACCCATGTTTTTTTTATTAATCACAGAGATAATACCAAGGATGGTTCTTTAAGAAAAAAACCTATAATAATAATAATAATAATAATAATTTGTAGATGAGCACAAAAGCCATAAAAAAACAAGAGTGGAAGGTCAAAACACACCATTAACCGGAGATTTGAGAGCTCAACTGTAAGAAGTTAAAATGTTAAAGAAGAATTCCAAGAGAGCAATACTTGCCAGTAAAAGAGAAGAACCATCATTTTCTAATCCTTTCTCCATTGATAGATGAAATGAGAAAGACAAGCAGTGTTAGTTCTAAGACGACTGGAAAAAAACACAATTAAAGCGCGTAAATATAACGTGGGTATACAGGAAGGTTCCCAAGGACAAAATAAAAAACTTCTTATGATCGAAACCCTAACCGGTAAAGAAATATATCAAATATCTCAAGTACAAACAGCAAAAATCATCTCAAAGTGTCTGTGCAATGGCTGAATACGGCAGAAAACAATAGGGTCCAAAGAGCAGTTTTTGTTGTGAGAAGGTGGCGAAGCTGAGGTCAAACATAGATATCAGCCATGATACAACAGCATAAATAAATTAATAAATAGTTGATTCACAAATTGAAGCCAAAAGAAAGCAAAATGTACCGAGCTCATTTGCGCCGTCTGGTTGGGGCCAACTCAGGATTGCCTTTTCTCATCATGGCTACAAACTCTTCATAGTTGATCCTTCCATCCTGCAAAAGGAGTTGTGAACATATTATTCCTGCTATTGATGAAGTAATCATAGCATATGTTCGTATTCTCCCACAGCTTTACACATATTAATTAACATTATCAGGAGCGATGAAACGTCCTTTTAAGAAAGATCCCCGGGAGCTTCTTATTTAATTGTGCAAGTATATTGGTCAAACAGGTCCCCGGATCCTTACAATTTTATATAAAAGTTTTGGAACCCAAATTTTCTCAGGCATGAAACATTTGTGCACCGAGTTTTGGTAAAAGAAACTATATCTTTCCGTCCCTTGACCTCAAAAAAGCAAAATCAGCAGAAAAGGAAGCTTGAAATAAGAAACGCACATGGTCTGTGTCAACTTCTGCAATGATCTCTTTTATTGTTTTTGCATCACCCATATTATATTTCACAAGGGCTTGCTCCAACTCTTCCATTGTGATGTACCTATATATATAAACAAGACAGGCCGATGCTCACATACAAGTACAGGAAAAGAAATTCACAGAAATACAAAGTTTTAGAGAAGTAGAAGTACATACCCGCTCTTGTCCTTGTCAAAATATTCAAAGGCCTTGTATAAATGGTCCTCTCTTTCCATTCTATTCATGTGCATGGTAGCTGTTATAAACTCAATGTAATCGATTGTTCCATTTCCATCCACATCAGCCTGAAAAAGCAGCCCATCAATTTCAGCTGACCCACAGAACAGGTCATCAAAATGAGAAACAATATGTATCTAAAATACCAGAGGTAGCCATAAAGAACTGCCTCAGAAAAATGCAGCATTTCTCTGCTGTTGCTTTGAGCTATATTCTCTTCATTCTTGAGCATTGTAATTGCATTTTAAAGGTATAAGATGAATGGAAAGATTCTATTTTTCCAATTCATCAGCGTAGGTGACGAATTTCCACATCAGTTCTGAATCCTAATGGCTTCAATCTTTAATCCTGATCTGAAACTAGAGGTTCAGTTTGGGAAGAGTTGACTGCTTAAACTGAATAAGAATTGAGAATGATAAATATTTCTGTAGGGCTACCCTAATACTGTTCTCTGTGCATGAATAGAATGAAAGAATCTGAAGGCACCATTAAGCTCAGGTGGAACAGATACATTACCGCTTCCATTAACTGCCTCACTTCAGACTCAGAAAGCTTAGTACCCAGTTTTGGAAGACCAGCTTTCAACTCTTCAAAAGTGATTGTTCCATTGTTGTCCGTGTCCATAGATTTAAACATTTCCTTCAAGCCCATAATTTCTTCTTCAGAAAGGTTTTCAGCAATTACCTGAAGAAAGAAGAGACATTTATCACTACAATAAGAACAGCAAGCATTTTCTTTCCTGCTTATGCCTTTGGTTTCTTTGCATTTAGAACATGGTATCCCACCTTGACCTTTCTAATTTCAAATAATCGTACATTCAAAAATATGATACTACAATCTTCAACCAAAAAGAGAATTTCTCACCTTCAGTGCTACTTTTTTTAGTTTGTTCATTGCCCTAAATTGTTTCATTCTTGTTAAAACAGCAATATCAAGAGGCTTATCAGAGGCACCATCTTCTCGCATCCATGGATGATCTGCATGGCATTTTTAGTCTAATCAAGTCTCCTCCTTCACTTTCAAAGGAAAAGGAGATTAAAGCAAAACTTTATACAAGATGTTTTCAAAAAGTGAACTGGGGAAAGGAGGCATGATGAAAATAACATAGCATTCCTCAATGCCAATCAAGCAAACACGTGCGCACAATTGCTTTACTGCACAAATAGAAGAATCTAATCTTCTTGTTAAATGGGGGATGGCTTGGACACTTGGATCAAGCGATGGCCAGTAAAGATGCCAAGTTCCAACCAACAACAATGAAAACAAGCATATGGGACTTCATGCAATCATATCTATAAACCATGAATGACACACTTTAGGGATGAAGCAGGACTAAGAGAAAATGGAGAAGAAGAAATCAGATGCAGAACTTTCGGAGTCAAGAATTGAAAACCTTCAAACCACTTTTATCTCGAAAAAGAACTTGCTTCGCCAGTGAAACTTACTTAGAACTTCAACTGCTGAAATCCGTTCCTTTGGATCAGCTCTTAGCATCTGCTTCACAAGATCTTTGGCGCTACTGGATATGGAAGGCCATGGATCAGAAGAGAAATCAATATGTCCCCGGAGAATAGAATCAAAGATGACCTGTTCAGTATCTGCATACGAAACAAAGAAAAAAGGTGAGAGGCAAGACCACCAACCACATCTGAGTACTGTACATTACCTATTATTCTGTTCACCATGCACTCAAAAATGGAGTAGAAATCTTAACTACATCAACTTCACTTAGAGGAACTAAATGTATAACCAGCAAAGTTTTAAGTTATGTCAAGTACATTCTTCAGAAAGATTGCACATGTATAGCATACATCAGAACAATGATAATCAGCTGTGTTTCCAAATTTTCTAATCTCAATTAAGTTCGAAAGCCACACCTCCCCAGAATGGTGGGACACCACTGAGAAGAATATATAATATGACCCCTGCACTCCAAATGTCAACCTCGGCTCCATAGTTTCGTCGCAATACTTCAGGAGCTACATAATAAGCACTTCCAACAAGGTCTTTAAACACATCTCCTGCAAACACACAGAGAATTGGAGTTAAGATGTATCACCAGCAAATCATCAAGAATAATAATATTTCTTATCATTCGTAAAATGTAACATTTAACTACATGACAAGGTGATAAGATAGATTCTTACAGTGCAATATGTAAATATAAATAATAAGTCATAACTTTAAGGCATTATAATTATAGTGCCTTCAATTAACCATAAAACAATCACCTGGCTTAAAAAATACAGAGAGCCCAAAATCAGTAGCCTTCAAAGGCGAATCCTCATGAGTACTCAAAAAGAGGAAATTCTCGGGCTTCAAGTCCCTATGAATCACTCCCATTGTATGACAATTGTGCACAACAGTCACAATTTGCCTACACAAATTGGCTGCGGCTCTCTCTGAATAATGCCCTTTTGCTATTATCCGATCAAACAACTCCCCTCCTTCACACAACTCCATTATTAAATTCACTGAATGCTGATCCTCATAAGCTCCCTTCAATTCCACTATATTCCTATTGCAAGGAAACTAAAAGATTTCAGATTCGTATTTTTAACTGATCAAGAAAATTTAAACAGCTCAGATTTGTATTTTTGATTGACCGAAGAGATAGAAAACCCAAATTTTCTGTTTTACTGAATCAACCGAACTAAAGATCAAATTTGGATATTTTGATTGACCAAAATAACTAAAAGCACAAAACGTTGCATTTCCCTAATCAACCAAAAACCTAAAAAGCAAAAAATTCGCATCTTTAACTAATCAAAGAACCAAAGAGCTGAAATTTCTAATCAATCAATATGAGAACTTAAGAATGTCTATCCTTGCAAGCCCTCCTTCAATTTTACATATTCCTACTACATAGAAACTCAAAGAGTTTAAATTTTGCAGATTTTTAATAAATCAAATTCATAATAAGCACATATTCGCATTATGATTTGACCAACAATAAGGATCACAAATTTTGCTTTTAAAAAAAAATTAAACTAAGTCCTTAAAAGCTCAAGATTTTGTTTTTTTGTTTTTCCCCATTAACCAGAGACAGACAGCTAAAGAGCTCAATTTTGCATTTTTAATTAACCAAAGGAACTAAATTGCTAAAAAAAAAAAATTCATTTTAATTAACCAAATAATAACTAAACAGCTCAATTAAGCTACTCCAATCAATCGAAACGGCAAATAGAAACGTCGTTCAAACCTGCAATTTAAGTTAATTAAGCTTGATTCTGCATTTTGAGTTAATCAAATTAATAAACCGGAATGAGTCGTTTTGGATCAGTGTTGACCTGTGACCAGTAAGGTGATGCATGATCTGTACTTCACGGCGAACATCTTCAATATCATCACGGTTGATGAGCTTCCGAGACGCAATTGACTTGCAAGCGAAATGCTGTCTAGACTCCTTGTGAGTAACCAAGTACGTGACTCCAAACTGGCCGCGACCAAGCTCGCGACCAAATATGTATGTGTTTCGTACATCCTCCCTCGGCCGGCCAAGGACTCTGCCGACTGCGGTGGATCCGGAGGCCGAGGAGTGGTGGTGGTGTTGAGATCGCGGCGGTGGAGTGGCAGTTGGAGGTAGGACTTTTATGCCACCATTGGGAGGAGTGTTGTGGTGGTCGGTGGTGGTGGTGGTGGTGGTGGTGGTGGTGGAGGAGGAGGGGAGGCTGTTGCAGTTTCCCATTTCGTGAGAGGCTATTTTGGTCAAATGAGAGTCAATGACGATGAACGAGAGAGCAGTTAAGAGTTAAGACAAGGGGAGGGACATTGGGAAGTCCTGTCTTGTTGATGGAGGGAGAAGGATTAAATTACCAAAATGAGCTTGGTTTGGGTTGATTTACGGTGTAAGAGGCGTATGTTGAATTGTGTGTGCGTGGATTCCGCTGGCCAACCAGTTGAGGCCTTCCATGCGAATCCCAAAACATAAGTATTTAATCCTCGTAATTAATTTTGTAATTCACATCTTGATTTTTAATTAATCAGCACGGTATTTCCAGTTGATAAAACTACTACGGTACTCACTTCTTATCGATTCGATCCCGCATTATGCTTTATAAAGAAGACAGTGGCGTTATGAATACTGATAAAATTTGTTAATTGAGAAATAAAAAATATATATATCTACACTTAAAAACAATGAATTCAAAAATATATAAAAAAATAAATTGTAAAAAAATTGTAAATACTATTTAAAAACTATAATGGAAAATTCATTTTCCTGATAATAATTAAAATATAAATGCAAGTGTAGATATTTTATAAGTATAAGCTATAGAAAAACCTTTTGTTATAAGGGTGAAATTAAAAGAAGATGATCAAAATAAAAAAGACACTAAATATAGATAGCATGTTAAAAGTTACAAGAAAGATACATTTTAATTCATTAACTTTAAAAATTTTGTAAATTTTTAAATTTCAGCACTTTAATTTTTTTCCAATTCAATTTTGATACAAAAATTTATTTTTATTATGTTTTAGTCTATGGATGGTAAAGAAAAAAGAAAAATCGTTGGATTCTAGCGGTAAAGAGAGATAAATGTTATTGATATTGATTTAGGCTACCAAAATGATTGATATTTGTGTTAAATAGTTTGATTTAATGATGAGATTCATATTAGGTATTTTTTTACCTTAAAATTTCCTAAAAAAAAAATCTGAACTCGGGTAGATTTTTTATTTCAAGTTAATTTTGGTTTTTGAGGCTTTTTTTGGTTTTTTGAAACCATGGATATGTTTATTATGGTCCCTAAGGTGTTTTTGTAGGTGTTTTGGGTCAAAATAGGTTGGGAAATAGAGTTTTGGATAAAAAAAACCTCTAATTTTAATTTTTTAACCACCACAATAGACAGAATCTGGACATAACAGACGACACGTTGTGTGGTTTTAAAAAAAAATAGAAAGGACAACATGTGGTTAGCCCTAAATAAAAATAAAAAAAAAGGCCAGTCATGCAGGCCTTAACAAAATGGGCCAGGTGAGGTGACCTAACCTTCTAAGCCCAACAACGCCTAGTTTGTTCTTTTCTTTTAAATTTTTATTTTTATTTTTTTATTTATGTGTAGATTACTACCTCTTTTCTTTTTTATTTTGTTTAGAGAGCCTCTTTTAAATGATAAATATTTTTTGGTTATGCTTTTAAATTCTGAAGAGTTATATTTATTTATCTATAATTGTTTTTTTTAATCTTTTGTATAGATGAAATTTATTTTTGAAAATAAAATAATTTTCTTTTCAAATAATATTTTTAATATGTGCAATCTTGAATAATATTTTTTTCTCCTTTTATTTTATTCAATCAATTTAATTTGTCTTTATTTCTATTATTGTTTGATTGAATAAAAAGTTTAGCAAATACAACCGGGTAAATATCTCGTATTGCAAGATTAAATATTTTTTTATAAATATTTTTTTTCTAATTCTTTTTTAAAATTAATTTTTTTATATTGTTTTTTCTCAATCTTTTTATTTATATATAGATTAATACCCATTCTCTCTTTTATTTTGTTTAGAAAACCTCTTTTAAATGAGTGATTTTTTTTGGTTATGAATTTAAAATTCGAAGATTTTTTCTTATTCATCTGTATTTTTTTTTTATCTTTTGTATAGATAAATTTTATTTTTGAAAAACAATCTTTTCAGATAATATTTTTAATATTTGAAGCATTGAATAATATTTTTTTTTCAATAAATTTAATTTGTGTCTCTGTTTCTATTATCATTTGATTGAATAAAAAATTAATTTAATAAATTAATTTAAAAAATAAAACCTGATAAATATCTCATAAGATTAAATATTGTAATTTATATTTGTCTTTTAATTTTTTAAATTTTAGTTTTACTTATAGTTTATGGGGTTTTTTTTTTCATTTATTAACACAGATAGTTTTTGATTTATTTGATTACTTGTATGCATAATTTTTTTAATTAAAAATAAAAAAAACCATGTTAATAAAATTATTTTTAATTTAATCTAAGGAGATTGATTTGCTTCACAGGTCACAACCAACTCCATCCATCAAAAGTGAATCGTCTGGGTTGTGGAGTAATCATTGAGTTGAGCTGTTGCTTCCATTGGAGAGGTTTGGATCCTGCTGCCTATGTTTTATTTACTTCTCATTGAGCAGTCATGTTTTAAAACATTTTTTTAAAATACAAAAGATTATTAAAATTACAAAAAAAAACAAAAAAAGCCTTTTCCTGCTGACCCTATTACGCACACAAATACATTTGGAACATGGATTGCACAATGTAATTTCAATTGCTCCTAAGGTGCAAATATTTACAGTATAGTCTCTATAGTTTTTGTTTATCATCTTTAGTCCTCGTAATCTTAATTTCTTACACTTCAGTCATAGAATTTTATTTTTATCATGTTTCAATCCTTCAAACCTAGAGAGGAGAGAGAAAGAAATAAGAAAAGGGTAGAAGAGAAAAAGATTTTAATTATTATTATTTTATTTTTTTACACAACCATGTTAAAATTATAAAGTTATATTTTTTTTTATTGAAATTTACTTTCAGATCATGATAATTTTTTATTTAGATAATTGTGCTTCTAATGAAAATAATACTTTGATCAGAATAAAAAATACATAAATAAAGAAGAAGAGTTTTGATTAAAAGAAAATCTTTTTTTTTGTTCTGATGATATCCAGTATTAATAATAGAAATGGTTTTGGGAAGTAGTGATATAACCCATAAAGGAGAGATGTAGTTTTTATGGCAAAGATGATGCTGTTAATGAAGCGGAAGATTTTGTTTTGATTGATTAAAGTTGTTAAGGTTTTAAAATTGCAATGTTATCGGTTACTTCTCCAATATTATAAAATTACTTACTGATATTATAATAGTTAGTTTATATGATTCATTTAAAAAATTAAATATATATAAAAAGAAAAAAATATATACACAAGGAATCTCATATGTCAACATTAAATTTATTAGAAATTTAACTTCGTAATTTATTTTAATTTATTTTCTATAAAGTTATATATTGGTCTTATTACTCGAATTATAAGTTTAACAAGTTAATTTAACTTGTTTTTTAGATTTTTTTAATTAATTTTTTTAATTTTATCTTTTAATATTTGATTGAATGAGAATCAAGTTTCATAATTTATTTAATTTATTTTTTTATGAAGTTATTGATATCTCATAACTCAGGTTTAATGAAGTGAATTTAATATATTGTTATTTTAATATTTTTTAAATCAAATTATTTTTACAGGTTTTTTAAATTAAATTTTTATTTTTATTGATCCAAATAATTGCGTGGTTAATTTCGTGATGCTTGATTGAAAAAAAAAAGAGGGCGTGGATGCAGTGGAAAAGTCCACGCCACCTAGGTGTTTCCGCATTTTATAGGAATTAAAGCTATTTAAGTTTCAAAAAAAGCAACCGAAATTTATTCAAAATATAATTATATAACAAAACTAAGGGCCATAAGTAAAAAAAAAGGTGTGGACTCTAATGTAATAATTTTTTTTTTACCCTATATAGTACAAAAAAAAAACCAAGGGGCATAAATAAAATTATTAATTTAATTTTAAAATTAAACAAAAAAATAACTAGGAGGCAAAGAGCTTTTTTAACTTTTTATTTCCTGTACAGTATAATAAATTAACTTGCAAATTTATTTTCTTGAACTTGCATTTAGGGGAGTTTTATTCATTTCATTATGGTTTTTTTTATATAATTATTATATAGTCCTAGGAGCAATTGAGTATATATATATTTTAAAGGAAAAAATAATTGACAGTGTAAAGAGTAGCTACAACTTTGGGCGGCACATGTGAGCTTTTTCAATAAATAAATACTTTTTTTTAAAAAAATTACATTGTTATTATAACTAAGTTGTTGAATTGAGGTGCTAACTTGAAGTTATTTTTTATTTACTATTCTTTTTGTTAGTGTTTTTTAGTTTTTATTTATTTTTTATTAATATTATTAAAATTACAAGAGTTTGTTAAACCCAGTCAATCATTCAAATCTCTTTTTTTTTTCTTCTTAAAAAACATTTGGACTGCCTTTACATCATTTATTTATTTATGGTGGGAAAAAATTAGGTTGGTCGGCGGACCATCTATCTAGGAACTATCCATTTTAAAGCCCTATTGGATGGATTTGCTTCCGGGCCTTGTTCGCTGCGACTTGCAAGGCAAAAGAGGCAACGGATAAAAGAAGAAAAAATTAGACAAACAAAATCTTGTAGAGCTTCAAATTTGCGTCTGCCGGGAGTCGAACCCGGGTCTATTGCTTGGAAGGCAATTATCCTAACCGTTGGACTACAAACGCTTCCGGTTGCAATTTAATGATCTGTCAACATTATGATTATAAGTACTTTCTGGAGAAGAAACCACCGACAATGAATCGTGATATTGGAACATGCAGTATTTCCCTGGGAAATTCGTGTGTTTGGATTCTAATGTTCACTGTTTTTATGATTTGATTCTCCAGCGAAAGATTCATTACTTGATGTGGTCATTACAGCAACTATGAAGCTCATTATATACATCTCAATATATTTGGCAAGTAGATCTGTCTCCATCACTAGAACAAGGCAACGATTCATGATCTACTAGATTCATGTTTATAACAAGTTTAAAAAGAGGACCATAGCGTTACATATTGTGTTGGAATAAAAAAATATTCACAACTTCTTATAATTACTAGCTATGTGATTCATGTTTTGCTGCGAGTTCAATAAATCAATAAAAAAATATATATACAAGATTTTTCAATGTATTCTTGGATAAAAAAAATTATCAATAATAAATTAAAATACCTATACATGTATCTAATTAAATTAATTAATATTTTATTAATGAATAATTAAGATTAATATGTTTAAACTCGCAACATAGGTCATACACTTAGTTGTGTCTACTAACTTTGATTCTTAGGATATTTTTTTTGTTCAATCAAATGATGATTATGAATATCAATAAAAGGTATAAAAAGTCATCAATAAAAAAAAATTAAATAAAATTATGAATCCTAACTATCAAATAACCCCCTATTAAATTATAAAATTAAAAAAAAAGATATGGATTAACCTGGGTTAATTTACTAATCTCACAACCAAGGGCACATGATTAAGATAGATCCATAAAGAGGAAAGTGAAAAGAAAAATACAAAGATCAATTCTAAAAAAAAATATATGTTGAAAGATAAAATAATTTTTTTTAAAAAGACCAAAGTCAAACTATGTTTACCTTTAAAACCTGTGATTTTCATTAAACCGAGACTGACCACAAAGAAGGAAAATCCAAAAATCAACAAAGTAAAATTTTCAATAAAAAAAAATGCTTAACAACGAAACAAAAAATATAATTTAAAAAAGCAACAAAAAAAACCCGAGTCAACATAGGATCAAGTTAAACCCACAAAAAGGAAAGTGGAAAAAAAATTAAATTTTGAACGATGAAATTAAAAATAAATCAATTTTATAAAAAAACTTTAAAAAATTAAACTCGACTCGTGTTAATCTTTGAAACATGTAACCTTGGTTACGAGAACAAAACTAACCCATAGAAGGGTAAAAAACAATGAAGAAAAATTTCAACTAAAAAATGCCAAGGGATTAAATTCGAAAAAAATAAAATAAGAAAATCATCCAAACAAAAAAAAATAATAAAAGAATTGGGACCAATTTCGATAAAAATCAAATGTTTAGAAATTAAATTGAAAACAAAATTTAATTAGTAAAATAACATAAAAAGATTAAAGAAATGAAAATCAAATTAAACTAAATGATAGGGATGAAATTGAAGAAAAAAATCAATTAAAATAAGACAAAAAACAAAAGATATAATAATAATAAAATAAGGACTATATTCGATATATGAAATAAATGATAGAACATGTCTATACTTTGATAAGGAGAAGAGAGCGAAATATGGAGGAAAAGAAAAAAATATATCAAACTTCAACCAAAGCTCTATCACATACACGCACCACACCACCATATAAATGATGTCAATGCGCCTCCAATGCTACGTTTGAAGGTGGTTTTTAATCGTCGAACGTTGCTAGACATGCACCAATAACTTTTTTTTATTAATATTTTATATATACTAAAAGATTAAAGTACCCCTTATCTTTTTCTAGAATAACAAAAAAGCCAAGATAAAAAGATGAAAAGCCCTTGTAAGGAAGGTTTAATTTTTTTTGATCCTAGGAGCATCCAAGTAATTTTACTATATTAAAGAATAAAATTTCAATAAAGCCCCTCCACTAACCAATTATTACAAAAACAGTAATTATAAAAATATCAAAACATTCCGGACCATTAATGAAGATGTCCCCAAGGGGTATAGCGTGATGACAAAGGGTTTGAGACTTACACAGCAGGTCTCGAGTTCGAGTCAGGGTGTGCACCTCTTGTAAGAGCCTGTGACAGCCGGGGTTTTACTCCTTCACCTGAGCCCACAAAGTGCGCTTTCCGGGGGGATGAGGTTTCCTCGAATCCAAAAAAAAAAAAAAGATAACTTTTTAGAGATAATTTAGTTTTTTATTATGCACAAAATAAAGGATAAAATTTCCCTTTGATATAACCTTCAAACATTTTGATTCCAAAAGTAAGGAAATCATTTCACTTTACATAACATATTTAAAAGGATAAATATATCTTTATTAATATGATAATAACAAATGAACCCTATAAAATTACAAAAATACCTTCAATAGCTAGGCTTTTGGATGGTTTTGAGAGGGGTAAAATAGAAAAAATACTTTAGACCATCAACATTGTTTTTCTCATGTGTGTTAGTATTTCTTAATATATACTTATAATATAACTATAATTGGTGGAGGGAATTCAAGGAGGTGGTCCATTGCAATTTTTCAGGAACAAGGAATAGTTGGTTTCAAGCTATCTAGCTATCTTTCAATCACTTAGGCATCCAATTCCATTATATGTTTTGACAAATAACAACGACAATATTGACGGATGATATTACACCGCTACTTTTCGCCGGAAATAGCACCAGAAAATTTTAAAAGTTTTGTGTGTGTGTGTGTGTGTGTGTGTGTGTGTGTGTGT
>Ga0325410_1002347_pt1 | contig 21186 bp, 21 predicted proteins | sample PopdelMetagenome_16_FD_206182 | JGI IMG/M metagenome (GOLD analysis project Ga0325410, IMG submission 206182) | Populus deltoides microbial communities from Bellville, Georgia, United States - Xylem-PdIQD-R3 | ecosystem: Host-associated > Plants > Phyllosphere > Stem > Wood/Secondary xylem... | reverse complement strand
AATGAGCTCTGTTTTTTTTTTTTGTTGAAAAGCTGAGACAGTTGCCTACAACTTTCATGAATAGAAGGTGCTCGAATTCTGATGTTAGCAATGACGTTTTAGCTAGCCAACAATATCAATAACCAGCCACCAAATCAATGGTTGGCTACCAACTAAATAGTTTGCCGACCAATTAATAGTTCTAAATTTTAGCCTATAAAAAGAGGCATTTGCCATGTATTTAGTCATCTTGTTTTCAAATCAAGATCATGTTCTTACAACCAATTAATAGTTCCAAATTTTAGCCTATAAAAGGAGGCATTTGCCATGTATTTAGTCATCTTGTTTTCAAATCAAGATCATGTTCTTACTTTCTTTCTTTATATTTTTGTAATGCTTAAGTTTGCTTTCATTAATCTCTTGTTTATGTTTTTCATCATAACTATGTTCTTATCTAGTTTATTTACGTTCTTCTTCTTCATTATGTTTAGCTAAGTTAATTATGTCAAGGTGAAAAGGTTTTACTAATGGTGTTAGAATATGTATAATATAAACTCAACATGGACTTCAATGTTTATATCCAAGAAGGTTTGCTATTAACATGTCTTATCTTTTTATCTTACTAATTATTAATACTTTACTTGTTAAATGGTTAACTAGATTTGTGTTGTATAACACTTGGTACATCAAATGCTTGATCCTTCATAGTATTCGGCCGACATCGTTGTTATGCGTGGATAAGTTATAAGTTATCGTTGTTAAATATAATATAAACTGATTTGTTGTTAACATAAGTTAGCAACATGAATGCCTGATGATATTTATAAGTATGATGTTACTTAAATAAGATAATTAATATGATCATGTTAATACTTTATAATGAGCCATTAATGATAAATCATCCGATTGGAACCTTCTTTGTGTGTGGTTTTCAATTGAGTAATAAAAAAAGTTTATATTATATTTTTTTTTTGTAAGTTGACGTATGTATTAAAAGAAGAAGATACAAAGATTATAAGGGGCATACCCCCAGATTTACAATGAGAACAGAAACGTAAAACAACAGATGGCTATAGGCTAGCCAGCGATCAAAAAACTGAGACCTCACTAGATTCGATAGGGAAACCAATACAACCAGCTAACTATCAAATTAAGAATCTATGTTATTAACCCTCCAAGCTCTTTGGATCCTTTTGTTTTCATTTGTTGGTACGACGTTCCTCATCAAATCAAGCTTATCGCGAATGATACATTCGATTTGATTAAAGACCAAATTCGAAGTTCTAGACATTCCAGCAAAGATCCTTGCATTCCGTTCTTGCCATACATGATACACTGTAGCTGCAAAACTCAGTTTACGAGATAAATTGATGAAACTCTTGCCATGCCAAGTGACAGTGGCCCATCGAATCCATTCATTCCAGCCTTTTGTCATTCTTGGAATGTCGCATCTGTCACAAACATCCCATTAGATCGCTTTAGTTTAAGAGCATTCAAAGAACAAGTGGTTGTGATCTTCATTGTTGCGGAGGCAGAGTGAGCATCTATTTGGACCATGTATACCAAACCGATGAAGTCTATCTTGAGTGGTGAGTTTCTATTAGACAACCATCCATAGAAGAAACGAATGTCTTGGAACACCATTCTTTAACCACACAATGTCATGCCATTCAACCATCTGACGATAAATTCTTAGTTGCTCCCAAGCTACTTTGACCGAGAATCTGTGATTTGGCGAATCCAACCAAACTATCTCATCCTTTTGCCCTATCTTAGGATTAGAATTGGAAGGAATAACTTCTACAATGGGGTGCCAGCCAATAGCTTGGGTGGTAGGAATTTTCCATTCTAAGTTATGAATCAGCACATTCACCTTCGTGTTCTTTCCCATACCTGAATCATAGATGAATCTTTCCCCGTAAGAATCCGTGAGTGGGCTGTGAGGATGCCAATTGTCAAACCATAGAGAGGTTGTCATTCCATGTCCTATGATGTGCTTCATCTTTGGCCATGCTAAGGATCTGAGCTTTAGAATCTTTCCCCAAGCCCAAGAGCAATTCTCTGGCGTCTTAATTGTCCAGAAATTCCTACCTCGCAACAGATTAGATCTGATCCAAGTAGACCAGATTGAGCCATCTAAGTCATTGCACAGGTTCCAAATGTGTTTCAACAAAGCAATCTTGTTCCATTCTGTTATCCTTTTTCTTCCTAGCCCCCCCTCCTTTTTTGGAAGACATACTTGATCCCAATCCACTTCAGCCCCAGTATTTCTCATATCTGAACCTGACCAAAGAAATGATTTCATAATTTGCTCCACATTTTTAATTACTTGCCCAGGTAAGAGGAAGAGAGATGCCCAATAGACCTGTATGGAAAATAAGATTGAATTAATTAGTTGTACCCGTCCTGCATATGAGAGTGTTCTACAAGTCCAATGTCGAACTTTAGAGGTGATTCGATCCACGAGGCCCTTACAATAAACAGCCTTTAGTCTGGACGAGAGAAGAGGTACTCCCAAATATTTCATAGGGAGCTCCCCCTCTCTAAACCCAAGAATATACAAATAATTTGGTCTCTTTCAGCATTTAACACACTACTCAAGAAGATGTCACTTTTGTTTGGATTTGGATACAGACCTGATAGATCTTGAAACTTTGTGAGCACGGTTCTGATCATACGAATTGAGTTTACATCCCCTTTGCTAAAAATCATCAAGTCGTCAGCAAAACAAAGATGAGAAATTTTGTTGTTTTTGCATCTCTAGTGGAATTTGAATTCTTGGTTGGCACGTATCTTGCATAATAGCCCCGAAAGGATTTCCATACATGGGACAAACAAATATGGGGACAGTGGATCACCTTGTCTCAGCCCTCTTCCCCCTTGAAAGTAACCTGCAAGCTCACCATTGACGTTGATAGAGAATTGACATGATGTAACACAAACCATGATCCAATCAATGATTGTTCTAGGGAATCCCATTTTTATTAACGTAGCGTCAACGAAATCCCACCGCACCGAGTCATAAGCCTTCATCAGATCAACTTTCATAGCACAACGAGCAGGTCCCGTAGATTTATGATAGCCTTTCATTAGTTCCTGAGATAAAAAGAATGTTGTCGCTGATTCTCCGTCCTGAGATAAAAGTAGTCTGATACGGACCTACTAAGGATGGCAAAACAACTTTGATTCTCCCAACTTTGATTCTCCCGTAGACATGTTGTCGCTTAATTTGTACACTGTATTGCAGCAAGATATAGGACGAAAATCTATCAACCTCGTAGGATTAGCAACTTTAGGAATAAGGGAAATGGATGTCGCATTCATTTCTTTAAGCATTCTACGAGTCTGAAAGAAGGAGCTAATAGTGTTGATTACATCTTCCTCAACTATGTGCCACATTCTTTTGAAGAAACCTGCGTTAAAGCCATCTGGACCAGGGGCTTTGTTGTTCTTCAAAATAAACATAGCATGCTTAATCTCCTCCCTTGTTACATCTTGTGCTAGTACATGTTGTTGCGTCGAAGACAGTTTCAAGTTAATTGCCGATGTCATAACCCAATTTTTGACCTATTTTAATTATTATTATTATTTCATTTACTGAAAAAATTGATGATGGAAAAAAATAATAATAATGATAGAAAAATAAGTAAAATGAAATAAATGAAGAATGAATTAAAATTTGGGTTAAGGGCAACATGATTGGAAGTTTTGGGGTTTAATTAAACTTTGGAATTAATCTAATTAATCCAATCAAGGGTTTAATTGGAGAATTAATAAAGTTTTGAGACTTAATTAAGCTTGGAATTAATTTAATTAATCCAATTAAGGGTTTAATTGGAGAATTGATAAGTTTTGAGACTTAATTGAGCTTAGAATTAATTTAATTAATCCAATTAAGGTTTTAATTGGAGAATTGATAAGTTTTGAGACTTAATTGAGCTTGGAATTAATTTAATTAATCCAATCAAGGGTTTTAATTGGAGAATTGTCAAAGTTTTGGACTTAATTGGCTTGGAACTAATTTAATTAATTTAATCAAGGGCTTAATTGAAGAAATATCAAAGTTTGGGGTTTAATTGGGGTCCAAATTGCAAAGATTAAAATCCAAGGACCCACTTGAAAATAGCACAGAAATGTAAGGATCCAATTATATTTTAACTAGAGTTGGAATTATTCGAGATCGAATATTCACTGGCGTCAGAGTCAGGAATATTATAAACAAATCATCATAGCATAAGCGAATAAATGTTTAGCAATTTAAGACAAAACCAGCAATGCAGTCTGCCTTAGGTAGAATGTTTAAGGGGTGATAATATCTTCCCTTTTACGTAACCAGTCCCGTACCATAGAATCTCTGTTGACCAGTTAGGGTTCCTAGTGACCATAATACTAGGTGGCGACTCCTTAAACAAGACATTTTCCCTAAAAGAACAAGATGCCAGAAATTTGTTCTTTTTCCGCAATCTCAGATTTTTTTAAGGCCGCCGCGATGTCGGGTGCGACAGCTGATTCCACCACTTCCTTGTTCAAAACCCTAGGCATCTGATCCACTCCTAACACGATGGAAGTACGTAATTACTTCTGATTTGACTGCCTCGTATCCTTCGACAACCTCTCCATCCATCCTCCCTTATAAGTGATAGAAGCTTATTTCTATTTTGTCTTCCATTTACTGATTTGTGAAAGTAGCTAGTATTCTGATCCCCCAAGCTAAGCCATTGTATCCTTGACGGTAGAAGTGTATTTATGAATAACATCCCTTTCTCGCATGCACAAAGATGGATTCTCAAGCGCTACATGCAGAGCCTGTTGAGCCTTATCCATTTTGTTTTTTGCATCTTTGACTCTATCTGAAATGTTAGAGAAGTGAGTCGTATTGAAAAGTTTCAATTCCTGTTTTAGCTTTCTTAGTTTGCAACACAGCTGATACATTGGACAACCCCTCGAATTCTAATCCCATACCTTCTTAACTAAGGGCATGAACTCGTCATGATCCATCCACATATTGAAGAATCTGAATGGTTTCTTTATGTTCTGATCATTGCCAATAACATTTACCACCATATGAGAATGTTATTATGTAAACTCCCATATTCCTCTTACCCTCTGCCATCATTTTAAGGTTATCAATGTTATTAGTAGCACATATCGCTGTGGTGTGTCCAAAGACATTGCAATTACTGCACTTCGACGATATCCATTCGTAATCAGCTGAAATTGTTATGAATAACCCATTTGGACAACGAAGGTCGTATTCCTTATATTATATTTATTTGAAATACCATTAGTGGATCCTCTAACCTTGACAACTGTTTTTTTATCTTTGATTAAATCTTTACATCAATATTACATCTCAAAAGTTCTCTTCAACTTTTCTCCTTTTATTATTTGTAATTTATATAGTTCACCTCCCTGTGGTTCGACCCCGGTTTTGCCGGGTTATTTATTACTTCAACACTCCAGCACTTGGGATAAGACATCAACTCTTTGATCGTGTCAAGTTTTTGGCGCCGTTGTCGAGGAGGTAAATTATTGTATAAAATATATATTTTCATTTATTTTCTTGTCTTTTCACTTTTATTCGTTTTTCTAATCTTTGTTTCTTCTTTTTCTTTTTCTTCTTTCTTTCTTTCTACACTTGCATTAAAGTTTGGACACGTACATTTAATGGTAGACTTTCTAGAAAATCATCATCTTCTTAAAAAAAAAAAAAAACAAGGCCGACAAAGATAACCAGTTAATTCATAATGAGAATAATGAGAATAATCGTGTTAGAACACTTAGAGACTACATGAATCCAACAAGAACAAGTGCACGATCATGTATAGTTTTTCCTCCTGATGCATCTCATTTTAATTTTAAGCTAGGTATTATTTAACTTTTACCCATTTTTCATGGCTTAGAATTAGAAAATCCATACTTACATTTAAGAGAATTTGAAGAAGTTTGTAACACTTATAATGAGTTAAATTATAGCATGAACACCATCAGATTAAAGCTTTTTCCTTTTTCATTAAAAGATAAAGCTAAAACATGGCTACAAATCTTAGGTCAGGATCCATTTGTGCTTGGGATGAAATGCAACAACAATTTTTAAAGAAATTTTTCCTTTCTTATAGAACAAACTCTTTCAAAAGACAAATCACCACTTTCACTCAAAAACTAGGAGAAACATTTTACAAGTGTTGGGATAAGTATAAAGAATTGCTTAATACATGTCCTCATCATGGTTTTGAAACATGGAGATTGGTTTCACAATTTTATGAAGGATTAACATCTAAAGATAGGCAAATGGTGGAATTGATGTGCAATTGAACTTTGAAGCAATTGCGTACCTAGACTTGCTACCTGAAAATGCTCAAAATTGGGACACTACAAGCATTTATGAGGCACCTGATAAAACTCAACCTCATACATCTAGTGGAGGTATGTACAACCTTAGGGAAGATCATGACCTCCAAGCCAAATTTGTATTTTTAGCTAGAACAGTCGAGGCATTAGAATTAAAAAAGAGTGGTCAATTAAAATCTGTTCAAGAAATTGCGTGTCAAATTTGTGAAACTAATGAACACTCAACCAATGATTGTGCAACTTTGCCTTCTTTTAAGGAATGTCTCCATGAACAAGCCAATGCTTTAAATAGTTTCCAAAGGCCAAGTCATAACCCATACTCGCAAACGTACAACCCTGGTTGGAGAAATCACCTAAATTTCAGTTGGAAGAGTGGTAACAATAATGCACAAACTTCACAACCACCATTTCAAGCACACCGTAATTTTCAAAATTCTCATGGATATGCACCTCTTTATGTTCCCCCTCCTAGAAGAAATCTTGAGGAAGCACTGCATGCATTCATTAAAAAGCATGAGACAATCAACACTCAAAATGCTCAAACCATGGCAGATCTAAAAGATACACTTGCAAAGTTCACATCTGCTCTCAGTTTTTAGGAGAAAGGTAAGTTCTCAACTCAACCACAGCAAAATCCCAAGGGACAATTCAATTCAAGTTCAAGCAGCTCCGAAAGCCAACATATGGATCAAGTCCAATCAGTCATTGCTCTCCATAGTGGTAAGGTTATTGAAAAACCAATTCTTGAATCTTGTGAGAAAGATGACGAGTCAATCTCTGAGGGTAAGGAAGGGGTTAAACCTGAACATTGCAAAGAACAGACTGATTCCCCACCAGTACTTCCATTTCTTTATGCTAAGACCAAACAAAGGGAAGTCAATCATGATTCTGAAATTTTTAAAACTTTCAAACAGGAAGAAATCGAGGATGAAAAAGGCACCGAAAATGTTGTCACGGATTATTTGTCAAAATTGACAATAGATTCGACATCCGACATCACACCTATTGATGATTACTTTCCTGATAAATACTTTCTCTTAGTTCAATACCTTGGTCTGCTAATATTGACAATTTTCTTGCTTCAGGATTTTTGCCAGCTCATTTGGATACCCAAGACAAAAGAAAGTTTTTGAGCGATGTGCAAAATTTTTATTGGGATGACTCTTACTTATTCAAATATTGTCCTCATCAAATATATCAAAGATGCATTTTTGACAATGAGGTACGTAGTGTCATTAAATTTTGTCATTTTGAGGCATGTGGAGATCATTTCTCGTAAAAAAAGACGATTGCAAAAATCTTACAATGTGAATTCTATTGCCCCACCATGTTCAAGGACACATATGCATTCTGTAAAACCAGTGAAAATTGTCAAAAGGTGGGATTTATTTCAAAACATAGAGAATCTTTAGATAATCTTCTATTCACTCTTAAGTCTCATCATAGTGGAGATGCGCATCGTGCAATTCATATTTTATGGCCTCATTTTCATAAAAAACATGATCGACATAGTCTTGGAAATCTGACTAAAAAAAGACCCTATTTGCCAGTTTTTAAGAAAATTGGATGAGAAGCCTATCCCCGATCTATAAAGGGTGTTTAAGCCGTTCTTGGACGTAAAACCAAGGGAAGATGTGAGCCACAATCACAACTAACTGTACATACACATGTTTTAAAAAGAAGAAAAAAAAAGAAAGAGAGAGAGAGTGTGAGACTCTAGCTAGCCTACATATAGGTGGTATGATTGCATTTTTAATTTCTCATCTATAAAATCTTCTCTTCCTTCCCATAATTTCTACTCAACCCATTAATTCAACATATATAGAAGTGTGTAGAAATGTCAGGTTCCTCAGTTCCTAAAATAAAAAAAAATATTTGTGTTTTTGGTGGATTCAGTTCTGGGAAAGAAAAGGAGTTTTTAGAATCAACAAATCATCTTGGTCGGGTACTAGCTGAGAAGAAGATTCATTTAGTGTATGGGGGAGGCACCTTGGGTTAATAGGAAGTGTGTCAACAACTGCATTTTTAGAAGGCAATTAAGTTTTGAGTATCATTCCCAAAGCTTTAGCCAAAATGGATATCATCGAAAAAATAGTTGGAGAGGAACTACAAGTCTCCACAATGTCTAAATGAATGAATGCAATGTTTGATCATGCTAATGCCTTCATTGCTTTACTAGGTGGTCTAGGCACTTTAGAAAAGATATTTCATATTTCCTCTTGGGCTCAACTGAACATTAATGGTTTTTATAATACTTTACTGTTTTTTCTTGATCATGCTGTGGAACAACAATTTCTAATATTTTTAGCGCGACAAATCCTCATCTCTGCTGCTACTGCTGAGAATTGATTGATGAACTACAATCTTTCATCCCTGTAATTGATTCCTCTATGAATCGACTCAATTGGTCAATCATGGAACACCGTAAAAAGCTTAGATTGGATTTGAGCTTTAGTTTGTGAAAACTTGTGTCTTTTGGTTTTATTAATAGTATATTATTTATGTTTAGTTCTTTCTTATATTTGTTTAAGTGTGTTTCAAGTTTGTCAGTAGTTGATGTTTCAGGTGATGTCTTCTATACTCTATCTTTCTGCCTTAGAACATTAAGGACAATGTCTCGTTTTGGTTGGGGGGAGAGGGTAGTAGTTGATATTAAAAAAAAATAACTAATTGTGTTTTCTATTATTAAAACAATTTGCAAAATTGTTGTTACTAGGATGACAGAGTAAAGGAGGAACTTTAGTGACTCTTGAGACGCATCTTAGTAAACATTCTTAACAAGGTCTATCAGAAATACTTCTTGAAATAATTAGGTTTACAAACTCTTGCATTATTATCACTTGATTCTGCTCATATTCTCATTTAACAAGTATTCTTAAACCTTCATTTTCACACACACACTTTAATATATGATTGTGGATTACATATTGGATTATTACATTATTCATGTTCTTTTGTTAAAGGTAACAACTAAGGGAAAGGGATGGTATATAATTTGCAAAAAAACAAAACAAAAAACAAATAATAATAATAATAACAAATTGAATAAATAAAAAAGTAGATAAGCTTGGTTTCGTAGCCTCCTTGACTTAAGCAATTAAGCCCGAAGGGGTGTTTTAACACCTTGTACCCTAAAGTCAACTAACTTGGGAGCTATTGGCCTAGTGCTTGTTACATGGGTTAAGGAGAAAGCCTAAGGGAATCAAACATTGCACTATCTTCGTATTAGTATCTGCAACTCAAGTTACTAAGCTCATAGGGGTGTCTTAACACCTGATGCCTTAAGACCAACTGGCCTGGGAGTCATTAGCCTACAGCTCGCTATATGGGTTAATGATGCATTGTGTTTTAAGTTATATGTATACATACCAAAAGAAAAAAAAAAGATAATAATTTCAACCCAAGGAAGTTAACCTTAGAAAAACTTTAGAATATAATATTGTTTTCTTCCAATAAAAGCCCCATCATCTATGTTTTCATACATTGAGCACATAAAAAGAAGGTTTATTAATATCTTGTTTCAACAGTATGAAGCAAATATATAAATTTAATGAGAGTTTGTTTATTTGAATAGAGTAATGGAAGTTAAATGATGAATGCCTTCCTTTGTGCAACTTGCAAATTATTTTTCTATTTTAACGCTTTGATTACTAGGGACTAGTAATAAGCTGGTTGGGGGTGTGATTAGTACTTAAAAATGCATTCTCATTAAAGCTTTATATCATCATATTGTACTAAAGTATCATTAAATTTCATAACTAAAGCATGTTTTATAATAACAAGTCTGATAATATAAGATATCTTTAATTTATGGTAAATGCTTATTTTTTAATACAGGTATATCTCACAATTCAAAGGATTGATGTGATTACCTTTTGAAAGTGAAGAGACAAAAAGAGGACTAAACTTAAAGAAGAGGTGCTGGTTCAATTCAAGCTGGAACACCATTCGGTTATTGTGTTATAACTAGAGCTGTAGACCTGGATTTAGGTCTGGTTTATATGTATGGAAAGCTAAGAACAAGACCTAAAACTTTCATGAGGAGTCCAAGACTCAATTCTGCTATTTTCAATTTAAATCTTAGCAACAACGGAGAAGTCGGAATCTGTCCTGCAACCCAGACATTGTTCGGTTTTTAGCTCATATCTCGAGTTCTAGAAGTCCAAATGAGCTCTGGTTTTTTTGTTGAAAAGCTGAGACAATTTCCCACAACTTTCATGAATAGAAGGTGCTTGGATTCTGATGTTAGCAATGACGTTTTGGCCAGCCAACAATATCAATAACCAGCAGCCAACAATGTCAAAAACCAGCCACTAAGTCAATGGTTGGCCACCAACTAAATAGTTTGTCAACCAATTACTAGTTTCAAATTTTAGCCTATAAAAGGAGACATTTGCCATGTATTTAGTCATCTTGTTTTCAAATCAAGCTCATGTTCTTACTTTCTTTCTTTATATTTTTGTAATGCTTAAGTTTTGCTTTCATTAATCTCTTGTTTATGCTTTTCATCATAACTATGTTCTTATCTAGTTTATTTACGTTCTTCTTCTTCATTATGTTTAGTTAAGTTAATTATGTCAAGGTGAAAAGGTTTTACTAATGGTGTTAGAATATGTATAATATAAACTCAACATGGACTTCAATGTTTATATCCAAGAAAGTTTTCTATTAACATGTCTTATCTTTTTATCTTACTAATTATTAATACTTTACTTGTTAAATGGTTAACTAGATTTGTGTTGTATAACACTTGGTACATCAAATGCTTGATCCTTCATAGTCTTCGGCCGACATCGTTGTTATGCGAGGAACTTGATTTGTTGTTAACATAAGTTAGCACCATGAATGCCTGATCATATTTATAAGTATGGTGTTACTTAAATAAGATAATTAATATGATCATGTTAATACTTTATAATGAGTCATTAACGATAAATCATCCGATTATAACCTCCTTTGTGTATGGTTTCCAATTGAGTAATAACAAGAGTTTATATTATATTTATTTGAAATACCATTAGTGGATCCTCTAACCTTGACAACTTTTCTCCTTTTATTATCTGTAATTTATATAGTTCACCTCCCTGTGGTTCGACCCCGGTCTTGCCGGGTTATTATTACTTCGACACTCCTGCACTTGGGATAAGTTTTCTTTTGGGAAGTATTCTAATGAGGTTATGTGTGATGTAGTCCCAATGCATGCTAGTCACTTACTTTTGGGGCGTCCATAACAGTTTGATCGGAAGGCGATTCATGATGGGTTTAGAAATAGGTTCACTAGTATAAAGGATGGTAAAACCATCACTCTTGTACCTCTTTCTCCAAAACAAGTGTATAATGCTCAAATAAAATTAAAAAGGGAGTGTGAGGATGGGAAGAGTGAAAATTCACATGAGGACAATGGTGAGAGAAGACCATCATATTCGGCTAAACCTAAATTATTAATTAAACCGGTTGAGAGTGGAGGTAAAACCTGAGGAGTGAAGAAAGTAAGCTTGTGTGATGATAATAGTGTGGAAAAATGAAAGAAACAACCTAATTTTTATGCAAAAGGAGCTCAAATCATATATGTGTTTTTCACTAACAAGCCGATGATCTTACTTGATTATGTTATTCCTAGTATGGTTGTTTCTTTATTGTAGGAGTTTGATGATGCATTCCCTAAAAAAATCCCTAGTTGATTACCACCATTAAGGGGAATTGAACATTAGATTGACCTTGTACCGGGAGCTTTGATTCCTAACCGACCGGCCTATAGAAGCAACCTTGAAGGGACGAAGAAGCTTCCAAGGCAAGTAGATGAGTTGATGATGAAGGGGTACATTCGTGAGAGTATGAGCCTTTGTGTCGTGCCAATGTTACTTGTGCCTAAAAAGGATGGAACATGAAAGATGTGTGTTGATTGTCCTATCGTCAACAACATAACAGTAAAGTATCAACATCCTATTCCTAGGCTTGATGACATGCTAAATGAGTTACATGGATTATGTATTTTCTATAAAATTGACTTAAAGAGTGGGTACCATCAGATTAGAGGATGAATGAAGGTGATGAGTGGAAAACTATGTTTAAGACTAAACATGGTTTGTATGAATGGTTAGTCATGTCGTTTGGAGTTACAAATGCGCGTAGTATGTTTATGTGTTTAATGAATCATGTATTGCATGCGTTTATAGGTAAGTTTGTTTTTGTGTATTTTGATGATATTTTGATCTATAGCAAGAACTTAAATTAGCATCTTGATCATGTGCGTAATGTACTTAGTGTATTGCATAGTGACCAATTGTATGCTAATCTTAAGAAGTGTACATTTTGCTTGGAGAAAATTGTGTTTCTTGGCTATGTTGTAACTGCGCAGGGTATCGAGATGGATGAGGAGAAAGTTAAGGTCATTCGGGATTGGCCTACACCAAAATCGGTAAGTGAGGTAAAGAGTTTTCATGAACTCGTTAGTTTTTATAGAAGGTTTGTGAAGGATTTTAATAATATTGCTGCACCTTTAACTGAAATTGTGAAAAAGTATGTTGGATTTAAATGGAATGATGAATTGATGAGGATCAACCCAACACCAAGCATAATCATGTCAACGACCCATTAGAGGTGCAATTATTCATGAACTCGTTAGTTTTTATAGAAGGTTTGTGAAGGATTTTAATAATATTGCTGCACCTTTAACTGAAATTGTGAAAAAGTATGTTGGATTTAAATGGAATGATGAATTGATGAGGATCAACCCAACACCAAGCATAATCATGTCAACGACCCATTAGAGGTGCAATTAGGCCAATTAATAGAGTTAGAGTAAAGAAGCTTAAAAGAGCATTGAATGAGATTGTACATAATATATGGAGCAAGATGGACCTAGAGGAGCTTGGGAGATCTAAAGAGCATGAAGGGCAGCCTCTAATTCATCTAATTCAGGTTCAAGAAGAGCCCAATTCGTGTGGAACAACGAGTTAATGGTCTGCCCCATAACAACCTTGTTAGGCTTGTTTTCCTAATGCTAATACCCATCCATGGCTGCTTTGGAATAGGTAATGACATATCGCACTCAACACATCTCTCAATCACCTTGTGAACATCCTTCAACATGATACGCCAAAAGAAATGTTCTTTTAGCAGCTCATAAGTCTTCTTTTAACCAAAATGACCACTAAGACCGCCACCATAAGCCTCTTGCACAAGCAACTCCTGTAAAGAACCTAACGGAATACACATTCCACCTATCTTGAACAAGTAACCTTCATGCATAAAGAACTCATCACAAGCTCCCTTAGCACATTTAACAATCACATTAACAAAGTTGGAATAATTAGCATATTGATACTTCACTTGTTCAAAACCCATTAACCTTGCATTCAACATAAAAATCAGTGCATATTTCCTAGAAAGAGCATCGACAACTACATTAACTTGCCCTTTCTTATACTTGATGACATACGAAAATGACTCCACAAACTCTACCCACTTAGCATGTCTTCGGGTTTAGCTTGCTTTCACCCTTAATATACTTCAAAGATTCATATCACAACAAACTCCTTTGGTTATCACTAGAGCTCGAATTAAGGCATAGAACTCGTCATAAGTTGAGTAGTTCAATTGTGCACCATTTAACTTTTCACTAAAGTATGCAATATGCCTCCTTTGTTGCTACACAACCCCAATTCCAACCCCAAAAGCATTACACTCTATCTCACGTCTTAGCAAAATCTGGAAGTGCTAAAATAGGAGTAGTACATAACTTCTCTTTAATAAACTCAAAAGACTTTTGTGTATTCTCGCTCCACTGAAACTCATTTCCCTTTTTCAAACATTCGGTCAAAGGTGCAACTATAGAACTGAAGTTATTCACAAATCGCCGATAAAATGAAGTTAAGCCATGGAGATTCTCACATTAGCAATACTAGAAGATTTTGGCCAATCTTTAAATTGCTTTTATCTTTTCTTCATCAACCTTAATCCCACTACTAAAAATGATATAACCAAGAAACACAACACTTTCTTGATAGAAATGACATTTCTCTAGTTTCTCATTTAATTTAGCATATCGCAAAGTTTCAAATATAGCCCTATGATGCTCCACCTGATCATAAAAAATTCTACTATACACCAAAATATCATCAAAATACACAATAACAAACAATCCAATATGCTTCCGCAAAACATGATTCATAAGTCACACAAATGTACTAGGTGTGTTAGATAGCCCAGATGGCATTACTATCCATTCATACAACCCGTGTTTACTTTTAAATATTGTTTTCCACTCATCCCCCTCTTTCATCCTAATCTGATGATAACCAATCATCAAATCAATTTTAAAAAACAATGCAACACCATGTAGTTTCAAGCAAATCATCAAGTCTAGGTATAGAAAATCGATACTTAACTATTATCTCGTTGATTGTGCGACTATCCACACACATCCGCATGGTTCCATCCTTCTTCGGCACAAGTAAGGTAGGCATATAATATGGACTAAGTGACTCTCACACATAACTTTTCTCTAAGAGCTCACCAACCTGCCTTTAGATCCTTTGCCTCCTCTGGATTACACCTATAGGTTGGTCGGTTAGGAAGTGAAGCTCGTTAATTTGTTGCTCTATCCCATGAATAGGTGGTAATCCCTTATGTAACTCTTCTGGAAACACATATGAAAACTCCTCAACCAACTTCATAATATGTGTTAGCAATTCCACATTCTCTACTTGTAATAATGGTTTCGCCCATACCATGAAAACAACCCCAATCGAAGTTAATGCTCCATGTTTTTTCATCTTGAAATATTGCTAAACTAGAGGGAATCAGAGGAAACAACATGCATCTTGGTGAAGATGAGGCAAGCCAAGGGCAAGCATTTAATGCTAGTTTGGTCAATGTCCAAGAAAAGAAACTTTCAGAGCATCAGATGGGAAAGCAGATCACTCTTCATTTATAGTTAAGAAAGGAAATATACCAGCTGCCTCCACTCCCGAGATGTCACACTCAGATATTAATGTGGCAGTTTTAGCATATCCTTTGCAAAGTGTATCTCTCAAATCTGATTATGCTCTTTAGCAAACCAACGACAAGTTAAATTTCTTAAATGCTGTTAGAGGTGAGAATAGCTTAGACATTGGTGTTGGCTCTTCTGTAAACCAAAACTTATCCTTTTTACCTCCCTCCATGGATGCTACACGGGTGATAGTTAGTCCTCTCAAAGATGTCTTTGAAGAAGATTATACTCATTGGCAATCCACCATTGTTAGACACTTTGTTGGTCCAAAACTTCCTTTCCTGGTTAGATCTATGCTAATAGAATTTAGGGTTCCCTTGGTTTACTAGAAGTGTTGTCTTCTGATAATGGCTTCTTTCTATTCTTATTTGATTTGGTGGAACATGCATCTGTTATCTTAGACCACGCTCCATGGCACATGGCCAATAGACATTTGGTCCTTAGAAGATGGAGATCAAACATGCAATTCTCTAAGGTTGAGTTATCTAGAATTCCTTTTTGGATTAAGCTTCATCATGTTCCCTTAGAATATTGGACTAATAAGGGATTGAGTTATGTTGTTAGTGCTCTAGGGGTTCCCTTACATGTTGATGTCAATACCCTAATGCACAAACGCCTAACTTATACAAGAGTTTGTGTTGAAATTAATGCTTTTAAGGTGCTGGTTAAGGAGTTTGATCTGCAATGCTCTAATGGTATAGTGATTACTATCTCAACTCAGTATGAATGGCTCACTTCTAGGTGCAGTTCCTGCAATGTTTTTAGGCATAACTTAGCTACATGTCCGGCTACTCAGAATGATAAAGCAACAGTAATGAAAAAGACTAAGAAAAGCAAGGTGGTTGATAGGACCAACTCATAGCATAATTTGTTTAACAATCTTCAATGACTTTGGAAAGAGAAAGAAGAACAATCATAAGACTCCTCGTAGCTCTGGTATAGCTGACAATATATAATTATTGAATGTAGAGGAGATTTAGGTTGTAGATTGCATTACCAATTGCCCAACTAGTGAATTACTGAATTTAAAGAGCAGTATATGTCAATCCATGCCACAAGAAAGTATTGCTACAGAAATTTTCGTGAACACAAGGGTCTTACCGTATGAAGATTGTATGGCAACTGAAATTGAGAATACCACAGTGGAGGATGTTTCGGATGATGACTGCTTTAAAGCAACAAGCTCTTCTATGCAATTCCCTTTGTTTTCAAATAACCAACTAGTAAGTAAAGCCAAAGACTCTATTGAGAATAGGAAGAAGCAGGGATCAGGGGGTTCTAATAAGAAGAAGAACTCAGGCTCCTTGTGCGGGGAAAACTCGAGGTAATAGTTTGTATATGTAGTTGGTTTCGACATCCTTCTACTTTGTTCATTATGTTTATCGGATGTTGGAATATTAGAGGTTTGAATGATCCCGTAAAACATTCACCTTTTCATTCTCTTGTACAAAACATTCGGTAGCTCTTTTTGGTTTAGTTGAAACTCGTGTAAGAGAGGTGAATAAAGATAATGTTTCTAGACTTCTTTTCATAATTGGGCTTACTTGTTTAACTATGATCATTCTAATAGTGGTCGTATTTAGGTATGTTAGGATCCTAATGTGCTGAAGGTTAATCTTTTAAGTAGCTCGAATCAGATTATTCATGTCAACGTGTTACTATTGTAGGATCACATGTTTCCTTCAATGCTTCCTTTGTTTATGGAGATAATTGTTCGTCTAAATGACGGGCTTTGGGGGCTGATATTGTTAACTGTAGTAACGCATGAGAGACTATTCCATGGATTCTTTTGGGGATTTCAATACTATTCGATCTCTTGATGAGAAGTGTTGATACGATATAGGTAATGAAAAAACAATTAAATTTAGATTTTGATGTAAAATACACAACTATTCAGTTTCACGACAATAATTATAATTTTCAATCCAACCATTGGAGCGGGCTGAAATTTTACATGGAGTCTTCGTACAGGTTGTCCTATCTTGGGTTAAAATTTCAGGTCAATCAGAGTTTGGAAAAACATCACAATACTAATCAACAGAGGCTGCACAAATTTTGTTATTTACTTCCTTTTGACTTGTAGACGTCCTATTTGGCTAGGATTCTTTTCCTACAAGAATGTGTCAACTTGTTTTGGAAATCTCCTAGCTCTACAAGGATCTTTAATGGGCTGCAACATAGTTTCCAAGTGTGGCAAAGATTCATAAATGTTTCAGAATCCTTATTCATCCTACCTACAAGGAAAGAAGATTTTAGAATTAATTCTACCTTTAGATTTGATTCTCCTAGCTTATATGAGACTTCTAAAGGGCAACAAATTTGATCATATCATATTTAGGATATTAAATTCGAATTTATTATTGTTATTATTATTTTCTTCTTAGTTTAGGATTTATTTATATTATTTGGGTTTAATTGTAAATGGGCATCATATAAGTCAACATAACGGGTCCATTAGAGTTTATTTTTAGTTTGGAGTCTCTATAAATAAAGGTATAATCAGACATGTAAGGTTACATAATTTTCATATCAATAAACTTCTTTTGCCGCACTTGTTGTGTGTTGGTGGGATAATCTCCCTTTCCTTGGTTCTCTAAAGAACTGAAAAACAACTTATCGAAAAACAACTAACTTCCTGACATCATCCTTATACTTCTCGTTCGTGAATCAATATTCGTTGGGTGGGGATTTTCATTTCCAATAGTGTTGGTGCCTGGCAGGTATAAGTTATCTTTTTGTCACACTCCTATCAAACCTGATTCACTTGGCTTTTTGGGAATTGATGTCTTTGTGTGTTGGTTACATGACCACGTGATCACGAGGTTCACATCATTTGGTATCAGAGCTTGGCACTATTAATCAGGTTATATCCTTCTGAAATTTTCGTTTCTTGTTGTTTCCGCAAAAAACAAATACAAAACATGTTAGTATCAAACATTAAAGTCCATGTTGAGTTTATATTATACTTATTCTTACACCATTGGTATACCCTTTTCACCTTGACAAAATAAATTTAGCTAAACATAATGAAGATGAGAAACATAAATAAACAAAATTAAAACATAATAATGATATACATTAACTAAGTAAAGAAAAGGAAATGAAAAGTATAAACAAGAGATTAATATAACATGAAATAAAACTTGAACATTACAAAATACAAAGAGAGTTAGAGCAAGATCTTGATCTGAACAACCAAGATGCCCAAATTCATGACAAATGCATCCCTTTATAGGCTAAAATTTAAAACTATTGATTTGATGACTAATTATTGATAGGTGGCCACCTCTTGACTTGGTGACAACCATTATCTTCTTGTCTGAATAAAATGTCATTGCTAACATCATAATTCGAACAGATAGTCTACATGAAAGTTCTGGGCATTTGTCTCTTCTTTCCAACAAATCAGAAATGAGCTCATTTGGACTTTTAGAACTCGAGATATGGGCTAAACACTAAACAGTGTCTGGACTGCAGGATAGATTCTGACTTCTCTTTTGTTGCTACAATTTGAACTTAAAAACGACCCTTTTGAATCTTGGACTCTTCATGAAAGTTTTAGGCCTATGTCTTAGCTTTCTATTCATATAAACCAGACCTAAATCCAAGTTCTATAGCTCCATTTATGATCCAATAACCGAATGGTATTCCACTTTGAATTGAACCAGCATTTCTTCTTTAAGCTTAGCTCTCTCTTTGTCTTTTCACTTTCAATAGTTAAACACATCAATTACTCCTTTAAATTGTGAGATATACTTGCATTCAAAATGAGCATTTACCATAAATTAAAGATATCTTATGTTATCGTACTTGCTATTTTAAAACATGATCAAGTTCGGGAATTTAATGATACTTTAAGTGCAATATGATGATATATGATTAGTACTTAAAAGTGCATTTTTTTCAAGGTTTTATATCATCATTTTGCATTTGAAGTATCAATAACTCCTTAACTAAAGCATGTTTTATAATAACATATCTAATAATATAAGATACCTTTAATTTATGGTAACTGTTCATCTTAAATGCAGGCCTATCACATAAATGAAAGAATTGATTGATGAGTTGAAGTACTGAAATTGAAAGGACAAAGAGATGACCAAATTTAGAAAAGAGATGTTGGTGTAGTCCAAACTGGAACATTGTTCGGTAATCGGGTCATATCTGGAGCTGTAGATCTCGGATTTAGTTCTACTTTATATGGATGGAAAGGTAAGACATAGGCCTACAACTTTTATGAGGAGCCCAAGATTTAACAAGGCCGTTTTCAAGTCCAAATTATAGCAACAACAAAGAAGTCTGAATCTGTCCTGTAGCCCAGACACTGTTCAGTGTTCAACCCATATCTCAAGTTCTAGAAGTCCAAATGATCTCAAATTTTTATCCTAGAAAGATGAGACAATTCCCTAGAACTTTCATGATTGAAGTCTGTTCAAATTATGATGTTATCAATGACGTGTTTGGCAGACAAGAAGATAAGAGTTGTCACCAAGTCAAGATGTGGCCACCCATTCATCAATTAGTCAACAAATCAATAATTCTGAATTTTGGCCTATAAAAGGAGGCATTTGCCATGTATTTAGGCATCTTGGTTTTCAGATCAAGATCATGCTCTTGCTCTCTCTTTATATTTCATAATGCTTTAGTTTTGCTTATATTAATCTCTTGCTTATGCTTTTCATTTCCTTATCTTGTTTAATTATGTTTCTCTTCTTTATTATGTTTAGCTAAGTTAATTATGTCAAGGTGAAAAGGGTACACTAATGTTGTAAGAATAAGTATAATATAAACTTAACATGGACCTTAATGTTGGATACTAACATACTTTATATTTGTTATCTTGTTCACTTTTAATACTTTGCTTGTTAAATGGTTAGTCTAGATTTATGTTGTATAACACTTGGTACAACAAATACTTGGCACTTTCATAGCCCATACTGTATGGTATAACCTACACCTGAGCTATGAAATGAACTTGATTTGTTGTTAACATAAGTTATAATCATGAATACCTGATAACATTTACAAGTATTAGCATTATTCGAATAAGATAACTAATGTAATCATGTTCATAATTTATAATCTGATTGGAACCTCCTTTGTGTGTGGTTTCCAATTTAATAAAAAGAGTTTATACTATACTTGTTTGAAATACCATTAGTGGATCCACTAACCTTGACATTTGTTGTTATCATTGTTTAATCCTTATATTAATCTTCCATCTCAAGTTCTTATCAACTTCTTCTTCTTCTTCTTCTTCTTCTACTTTATTATTATTATTATTATTATTATTATTATTATTATTATTATTATTATTATTATTATTATTAGTACTACTATTATTGTTGTTATTGTTGTTGTTATTGTGTTACTGTTATTTATAATTTATACAATTAACCTCCCTATGGTTCGACCCCGGTCTTGCCGGGTTATTTATTACTTCGACACTCCTGCACTTGGAAGAAGACATCAATCTTTTGGTCGTGTCAATATAAAACCTTGATAAAAATGCACTTTTAAGTACTAATCACACCCCCAACCAGCTTATTACTAGTCCCTAGTAATCAAAGCTACTAGCACTTGAATTGTTTTACCCTTTGAGATTTTGCTGTGGTTGAGATGAAAACTTACCTTTCTCCTGAAAATTGAGAGCAAATGTGAACTTTGCAAGAGTATCTTTCAAATCTGTCATAGTTTGAGCATTTTGAGGGTTGACTGTCTCTTTGATGTGCCATGAATGATTCGAAATCCGGCAACAATGAATCTGACGAAAATGGATGAAGGATGGGTCTGGTTGTGTTGTCTTTCTTTTGGTGTTTAGGCTGGATTATAGTGATTTTAAGGTAAATAAGATGGGGGAT
>Ga0325410_1002346_pt1 | contig 21188 bp, 5 predicted proteins | sample PopdelMetagenome_16_FD_206182 | JGI IMG/M metagenome (GOLD analysis project Ga0325410, IMG submission 206182) | Populus deltoides microbial communities from Bellville, Georgia, United States - Xylem-PdIQD-R3 | ecosystem: Host-associated > Plants > Phyllosphere > Stem > Wood/Secondary xylem... | reverse complement strand
AGAGAGAGAGAGAGAGAGGGATGTTAAAGACTTAGTGATGGTAAGAAAGTTTGCTTCTTCAATCGGGGAAAGAGCACCAAACAATCTGTACCGAGAAATACTTGAAGAAGGAAAAGCTTTCTTAGCGAAGCGGGAAGAGAAGTCTCAAGAATATGGCTCCTAAACTTTTGATTCTTACTTTAGCTGACAACTATGTGGTGTGGAACAACCAATTCCCTGCACGGTAAAGACTATTCTTTCTCCGATTTCCCGATGCACCACTTCTACTTGTTGCCTCTCTCTTTCCTGAAACTGTGAGTTTGGTCCCATTTAACTTTCAATTTTCTTCAAGTTACAGTCATCAATCGTGAGGGCTAGAAGGAAGAAATGGGAACCCAACGCCAACCATCAAGATCTTCACACCCAAATCGACTTGCAATCATCTCAAGCAGATTCAATTCCAAAACGCCGGGTCTCATCCGAGTTTGCCCGGGTCGCCCGGGTCATGGGTCGACCCGCTGGGTCGACTGGGTTTTGCCGGGTCATTGCACTGGCTGGTCTTTTGACAAACCCGAACCAGTCCAGCCACCGGGTCAGCCAGTTTCTGGGTTGACCCGCCGGTCCAGTCCGGGTTTAATAACTATGTTTATATGTAATAATAATAATAAATAATAATAACAATTTCCTTGAAATATGTGCAAATTATATATATAAATATTGAATAATAAAATTATGCGATGATGTTACATATTGGAATAATAAATTGATGAAATTGCTCGTAGTTCAAAAAACTTTTAAACTATATATTGGGAGCAATCTTTTCATCGTGATAAAATTGCAATAACCTAAACTTGCAATGCATTTTTTCACCTTTCACAATTGCCATGTACTTATTAAATGGGGTAATTTTTTTTCTAGAGCCATATTGCTAATCTCATAGTCATCATTCATCATTTTCTTCATCAAGTATTATGATACATATAAAATTGTAAGGTTGCACCTCTTTCTTGATTTGATATATATAAATTTGCTTACAAACTTTTGTCTAACATTACAAGGTACTGTTCAATGTGAAAAGCAAGATATTTTGATAACACTCTATTGAAGTCTGAGTATTTTGAAGAAGGGTACTTGTAAAAATATATAGGATCACGAAATCAATAATTGTACCATTATAGTTACTAATATTTACCAAATCAAACAATCAACACATTCACATCTTAAACGCATCTATAAGCACATCAATTCCATGATAACTTTTTGATTTAATACATTCTCTTCAATAATTTACAAACTCCAATTTATAAAATTTTCAAAATTACTCATATTCATTGTTCAACCAATTTCAAGTTCATTATCCTTTATTATACTCATAAATCGTACTTTAGTTTAATTATGGGTTCATCAATATAATTTTTTTAAGTCCTGAACATCTATTATACCAAGTATGGTTCATTCATATATTTGTCCATCATAATTATTCATTTTACCCATTTATGACACATTCATATTTTTTCTATAATAAATATTCCTCATACCCATTCATAGCACATTTCATTTATTTTTCCTCATAAATATTCTTTATGTCCATTCATGGCACATTCAAACACACACACACCCCTCTTATGTCCATTCTTAGCACATTCTTATATATTTTCCTCCCTTAAACATTCCTTACACATTCATAGATATTTTTCCCCGTATATTTCTTATGCTCATTCATGGCACATCTATATTTATCCATTTAAAATATTTCTTAAGCTATATCATATTCCTATATTGTTCTAACGTAAATATTCCTTATATTACACCATGTTTTGTCATTGTAGTCCATTTAATATTTTCTCATTTTACACTCCGTTGTTGTAGTCCATTTAATCTTTACATCACATATTATATTCTATCATTACGATCCATTTAATACACATAATATTACATTCCACCATTACAGTCCATTTAATAATTTATCATATTACACTCTGTTGTTGCAGTCCATTTAATCTTTAGACATTATATTCCACCAATATGGTCCATTTAATACACACGATATTAAATTTCATCGTTGCGGTCCATTTAATATTTTCTCATATTACATTTCGTTGTTGTGGTCCATTTAATATTTTCTTATATTACAATTCGTTGTTGCAGTCCATTTAATCTTCACACATTATATTTCACAATTACGATCCATTTAATACACACAATATTAAATTCCACTGTTGCAGTCCTTTTAATCTTGACTCATTATATTCTACCAGTATAATCCATTTAATTTGCATAATATTTAATTCCTGCAATAAAAAAAACCATTCTTTTATTCATTTCATTTTCCCTTGCCTTATAAACATACAATATTATTATTTAACATTCATTTCATGCTCCATAAGCATAATTTGCACACCATTTATTTTAACAATAGACCATGTCCAAACGACTGGCTCCATTTAATTTTATTTTCCCCATCCATGTGATCATTTTATTTTCATGTAGCAATCCAAATTATTAGTGCGTACATCAAATCATGTCATCCTACTTAAAAAGCATAATAAATATATAGACCAGCCGCAAAGGTTTAACACTTATAATAACTTAACCTGAAGGTATAACATTCATATAACCATCATGAAGACATAATAGTCATATAATCTGCCTTGAAGACAATTTTCATATAGCCTGTCCCGAAGACATAATATTCATATAACCTGGTTGAAGGCATAATATTCATATATTTCACCCTAAAGGCATAATATTTATATAACTCGCCCCAAAGTCGTAATATTCATACATATAACCTGCCCCGAAGGTGTAATTTATTAAATATTCATAAAATCATCTTGAAGGTGTGATATTCATATTTCCTGCCCCAAAGACATAATATTCATATAACCCACCCTCAAAGCGTAATATTCATATAATATATTATCCTGCTTAAAGTATTCACTTAATATATTTTACTGCCTTTAGATAATATTTTCTCATGATACACATTTGTACAACATATATATATAATTTCTATTGCATTATAACTTTACAAAAGCAATTTAAACAATTTATGAGGCAAGGGGGCAAACCTTACCTTGAACTCATGCTATACATACTTTTGAGAAGTTGAGTCCCACTCCAAACTCTTCTCCTATATTCCAATAAAACATTCCAAATTAGCACTTTAACCTTTCACCACATTTACTAATTCACATAATCAAATATTTTTGTAAGTAAGTTCCTGGATATAATATTTTTGTTTATCACTTGAATTCATTTACATTATCCCATGTCTTTATTATAACAATTAACATCTGAACGTTTTATTATTCATTTTCGTCAACAAATTTTAATGTCTCAATGACTTAGTTTTTCGTCAGCAAGTTTCAATCTCCAATATTTTATTAAACTCAAGGTGACCATTAACTTTAAACTATCTTATACTTGATAGTTGAACATACTCAATCATCTTAAACACATTAACGACCACTTACATATTCAAAATAACTGCTATAAACACCACATATAACCCAAACAAGGAAATCATCATCACATCATACACAAGATAATTCCAACATACCATCAACACGTTTAACATTAAAGACAATACAAATTAATCAAATTATCATGATTAACTTCTCAAATTTTCTAAAATTCTCCAACCTAACAATTTGGTAAATTTGAACAACATTCACAATTTGTTATAATTTCCTTAACACAAACTCAAACATATTTCTTCCAATCATGGAGAAAAATATACATTTCATTTAACCATTTCAACATCAAGGTATTCAAACCTCATTTCTACACTTTCTAAACATATATCACAACATGTCAAGTATTCATTAAAACAAGAAATCTACTTCATTTACAATTTATAAGGCTTCCACATTACATCATAAGTATTCAATATCATAAATTCATTCAAACTTAAAATCCATAATTTTCCCCCAAACACACATATCACATGAAATTCACATATCCAACCAATAATCTTTTTTAAACACATACTCATATCAAACACTTATCCCATATCATGTTTCTCACACATACACAATAAATTAACATATAATTTCACAATATTTTATCTGATTTTTCCAAAACACTCCCAAAATAATTTCATACATCCTAACTCAACTTCATAACCACTTTTGTTATTTTCATCCTTTCATTTCATCCATAAAACATATAATTTTTTCAGTCGCCTCAATTTATTTTTTTCAAGTATGCTAATTTCCATACTATAAATACCAAAACACCACACACAATCCAATTCAATAAGTTCTTATACAACTTAAACAAATTTCTAAACTTCCATGCATGTAATTCACACACCCAAACAAAACTCTGTCTTATTAACAATATCTTATACTTTCATATTTCTTCATAAACATTCAATATCAAAATTTAACAAGCTTCCATCATCCTTTTCTTAATTTCTCTACAAAACAAATCCAACATAAAAATCAGACATCCTACTAAAACACCACACACACACACACACCAAATCAAAATTTAATTATCATTTATACCTTATATTACACTCATTTCAAGTCAAATTACATAATTCATAACCATCTCTTTTTTTCCCTAATTAGTTTCAAGAACCCTGAATTTAAGAATCTGGAACTTTTCTATTCTTCCACCATTAAACCCATTAAATAAGAAAATACGTAGGGAAGAACACCATACCAATAAATTTCAAACTCAATTTAATAAGTTCTTCACCATATCTCCAAGAATTTTGCTTCTCCTCTTCCCAAAACCCAAACTTTCCCTTCATTTTGAACACTTTTACTCTCTAACTTCTCTCCTCCTAACCCATTTTTCTTTGGTGTTTCTTTATTGGATGAGTCTCCCTAATAAAAATCACCCTTACACACTCTTTTACCCATGATTTTGGAAGAATAAGCACCCATCTTCAAGAGAAAGTGAGAAAAAAATGTCCAGCTCTCCCTTCTTTAAAGAGCTCCCGGCTAGAACAGTAAAGGAAAGAAGAATTTGCCCAAAATTATGATAATGTCATTAATGAATCCATATGCTATTTTGTTTTTTTTTTATTTTTTTCAACTATCATTGCTCGCAAGACCTTATTAAAATTTGATTATCATGGAATTATAAAACAATATGTTATGAGACTCATCATAAAATTGTAGCCCGATTCAACAGTCAGATTAAGTATTATGCTTGATACCATAAAACTAGACAGTAGATAATTTAATGCCAAAAATCTGATTTCGCTTACTATTTTATTTACTTAAATCATCATAATTTTTAAACTATTTCATTGAAGGATCCCATTCATAATCATTGTAAAAATTCCTTAAGAATTTTCACTACTTCGGTCAAAATTGTGCGTTTGTACGCGGGGCTTATATTAACGATCAAAATGTTTTACGTGTAAAAGTCATATATTTTTTTATTTAGAATTCCAATATGTTGTTGTTGTTGTTGTTGTTGTTATTATTATTATTATATTCTCATCTCAATTTATAAAAATTTTCCTTTGCATAATTATTTTATCCTATTGGAAAATTTACACGATTCGTCACTAGGCTGCTATTTCGCATATCAATTTAATACTTTATCTCATTTGAAATCTAAATCAATTCACTTGGAATTTTCTTCCCAAATCACAATAACTTCCCTCATTGTTTATCGTTTTCAATTAAGAATTACCCTATTTAACATCAATTTACTGATTTTTAGGTTGAGGGTTTACAACAATTGCCTTTAAAATTTTATGCAGGGCTAGGTTGGTAATTTCATTTTCTTACTAAATAAAATTACTTATTTATCCCTATAATAAAGAAAAATACAGTGCCTTTCAACTAGGGGTGTTATGGTATTTTTATTTTTTAAAATAGCGAAATTATTATATTGCCTTTAAGGACAAAATCAATATTACTCTCTCGTAAGGGCTTTTTTTTATATATCATTTTACATTGTTTTTATTGTTATTGTGAAGTTTACTCAGATAAATTATTGTAATTGATTATATAATATTTGTTATTAAAAAAACATGTTGACATGTGTTTAGCATGCATCAACAAGTGGATAGTTTTAGGGCCCTTCAGGCGGTGCATGTGGAGTAATCTAATCACCAAACGTGTTTGAAAGATCTCAACACTCCTTTTACGACGAGGTGACGCATGTCACAAACATATTTATGGTTTGGCGTCAACATCCATTTTTTTTTCTCTCCTCCTCAAATATAGTGTCAACCCCTTTCAAATTTCAAACTAGCCCCTACAATTAATTTTTCCTTCACATTTGCTTCCTCCCCTTTTGATTTATATATTTTTTACTTTTGAATGATGTATAAAATTAAAAATGTTTCATTCACTCCTATCATTTTTTAATCTTTTTAATTTGGTTTCCATTATTTTGATTGCCATTTGTTTTTTTTTTAAGATTATTTTTTAGATTTTCTTACAACTTTATCCTCTTTGAGTTTTTTTTGTCAAATTTGATCATCATTTTTTTATTGTTATTTTTTTTGCTTTGACAAGTTTTTTAGATTTATACTAGGTATTTGACATGCGCTTTGCCACGGGTTAGATAATGTTTTTTTGACAAAACAACAAATATGCAAGCTTTTTAAATGTATTTTTTAAAAAGATTCTAATTATAAATTAAAAAGTCTATGCATGCATTTAATTAAATACATCAAGAACCATCCATGCCAATAAATGCAAAAAATAAAGTGTTAACGCGTCTATTCAAATCGCCTCACTGCATGTTGAATAATATTTTTTAACACAAAAGAATTAACGTGTAGGTGTTATTAGCGTGTTTTTTTACATTGAGTAAAAAATATAACCATGAATAAAAAAATCGATGATTACATATAATAAAATATAGTAAATATCATATGCATCAATAAAAATATGTAAGATTTCAAGCTAATTTTTAACGTAGCAAAAGAATGGAACAATGTTGCAATTGTTACAGTGAAACACCATTTCCTTAATCTTTGTATAATAATTTTACAAAAAAAGTGTAAAATAATAATAATTTTTTTTATTTACAAAAGAATAAAGATAAAAACAAAAAAAAAGATATAAATAGGTCAAGTGTGGAGTGATAAACATTCAAAGTATAAAAAATAGAAAATAATATTTTGTTTCCAAAAAAAAGTGTAACGGAAAAAAAGAAGGAGAAACTAAAAAAATATTTCAAAAAAAAATAAAGATAAGAATAAAAAATGGTGATAAGTAAGTCAAGTCTAAAATGATAATATTGCCAAGTATAAAGAGAAAAATATAAAAGAAAAACTTATTTTCTAAAAACAATATATGGAAATTACAATTTTGCCACCGCTACAGTAAAAACAATTGGAAAAATTTACAATTATGCCATTTCTACATGAAAACACAATTTTCTTTTATGTACTAGTTATTTGACTCGCACTTTTCTGGGGTCAGATAAATTTTTTTGACATAAATAAATAAATATTCAAGCTTCTCAAATGTTTTTTTTTCAATTCTAATTATAAATCAAAAGGCCTATACATGAATTTAATTAAATACATCGAGAACTATTTGTGCCAATAAATGCAAAAAGTAAAGTGTTAACGTGTCTATTTAACTCGCCCCGTTGTTCGTCGAATAATTTTTTTTCTAACGCAAAAGAATTAATGTTTATGTGTTTTAGTGTATTTTTTGACATCAAGTAAAAATATAACCATGAATTAATAAGTCGATACTTATATATAATAAAATACATTAAATATCATATGCGTTAATAAAAACATGTAAGATCTCAAGCTAATTTTTAACGTAGTAGAAGATTGGAACATTGTAGCAATAACTACAGTGAAACACCGTTTCCTTAATTTTTGTATAATAATTTTTCAAAAATAAAGTGTAAGGAAAAAAATTTACAAAATAATAAAGATAAGAATAAAAAGAATGATATAAATAGATTAGGTGTAGAGTGGTAAATATTCCAAGTGTAAAAAATAAAAATAATATTTTTATAAAAAAATGTAAAAAAAAAGAAAAACAAAAAAAATATTACAAAAAAATGAAGATAAAAAATGGTAATAAACATCACAAGTGTAAAATGATAAAACTACCAAGTATAAAGAGAAAACAAATATAAAGAAAACTTGTTTTCTTAAAAAAGAAAAGGCTAAAAATTATAATTTTACCATCAATATAGTTCTGTTACAGTAAAACAAATTTAGCAAAACTTACAATTATGTCATTTTTACATGAAAACATAATTTTCTTTTAGTATATGTATATTTTTTCATGATTTTATTATTTAAAACTAAATTGATTGAGAATTAAGTTTTTTTAATTAAACCCGGATACAAGATTCAATGAATTGTAATTTTTAGAGATTAGATCAAATTTAGAAGGTTCGTCTGGTTTTATAATGAAGCGCCGACCACAAATATAATTAAAGTGTATTTTTACGATCAAAAAATATTTTTGAAAATTTATATAAAAAAATTTCTTTAATTTTTTTTTTATCATTTGAATGCGCTAGTATCAAAAATAAATTTTAAAAAAAATAAAAAAAATTATTATAATATATTTTTAAATAAAAAACATTTTAAAAAACAAATATTAAAAAAAAACTATCTAAATAACAATTTAAACAAGACGGTGTCCAACGGAAGAAACAACTACAGTTCTTCGCACTTGCTCATTATGGATGTGCTTTGACCCCAAAATCACCTAACAAGATAAGGCCCATTTATATCAGGGGTAGATGCGGTATTTTGAAGTTGCCTTCAATTCCAAACGCAATTTATCTCCTGCGCGAAGTCTTCTCTCTCAAATTTGTTATTTACTCTGTGTGTACATTTTAGGAAAAAACGACACGAATTTCACCTAAAAACTCAAAACCCTAATTGTTTTTAGGGTTTCTCAAATTTTTTTTCAATCTCTCCCAAATGGAAACCGAAGAAGAAGAGAATTCAATAAACCCTTCCAGAAGTTCTATTGAACTCGAAAACGAATCTAATTTAACAACCACAATAACAACTACTACAACAACAACAGACACGGAGTCTGTGGCCGAGTTGAACGAGTTGAACGCGTCTCAACTCGGTATTACTGATACCGATTTACTACAACAACAATCACAACCGCCACAATCTCAAACACAAACAACAGTTGTCGATATGAGCGATGCTCAGGATTTTGTTGTAGGCGACTCTGGATCGGTTTCTCATCAACATTTGGTGATCGAGGGACGCGAAGGCGAGGAGGTCGCGGAGGCTACAGAGGGGAGTGGAGACATTGAGGCACCGCGAGAGGTAGTTGAGAAAGAAGTGGAAAATAGAGATTTGGTTGCTAAAGAGGAGAGGAATGAGGATGTGAGCGGATATGCTAATGCTGGAAACAATGAAATGGAGACCGAAACAGAGGGCGTTGCTGACGTGGCAGCGGAATTAGAGACCGAGACATCGAGTCAGGAACTAGAGGCAATGGAAGAGGAGGTAGCTGAAGTGAAAGAGGAATTGGCAGAGGATGAGAATACTGAGAATATGGAGAATGCGGATGTAGTGGAGGACAAAAAAGAGGTTGCGGACGTGGTGGACAGGGTGGAGATGGATAGTGTGGTGAAGGAAACTAAAACTGTGAGGGTGAAGGAAGACGAAGAGAGAGTGGAGAATACGGAAATATATGGTGTGGGGGATGAAATGGAGGCGTTGGAGCAGAGGGAAATAACTGACGTTGTAGAGGAAGGGAAAGTGGAGAAGACAGAAGTTGTTGCTGATGTTGCAAGGGAAACGGAGGATGTGGAGCGGGTTGGAATGACTGAGATTGTGGAGGAAGAGAAGGCGGAGAAGATAGAAGTTAATGAGGAAAAGCAGGCAGCATTGCAGGTTGAAATGACTGACATAGCAGAGGAAATGGGAGAGGACGAGAAAAATGAAATGACAGACGTTGCAGAGGAAATTAAGGTGGCAGGGCAATCAGAAACAACTGATGTTGCAGGAGGGACAGAGCAGGCTATTAACGAGGAAGGGGAAGCTATGGAGACAAAAATGATCGACGTGGCAGAGGAAGGTGATATGGAAGAGGATACAGAAATGGAAATGGCAGAGAAAGGGAATGAAGGAGATGATATGGCAGATGAAGCTGAAGGAGTGGGGGAGGGAGTTGAAGAAGTGGGTAGAAGTGGTGGTGGGAAGAGGAAGCGGGGAAAGAATGCTAAAACTCCCTCTAGAGCAACATCAAAGAAAAAGATGGAGGAGGATGTCTGTTTCATTTGTTTTGATGGAGGTGAACTTGTGCTTTGTGATCGGAGGTAAAAATAATGAACTAACTGTTGAAGCATTGCTCTGTGTTTTGTAATTCTAGTTCTATGCTCATTATTGTGTTAGGTGTTATTATTGTTTTTTTTTTTATGGTTTTAATATATAATTGCTTGTACAGGGGTTGCTCTAAGGCTTATCATCCATCTTGTGTTAATCGAGATGAGGCTTTCTTTCGGGCAAAAGGTCGATGGAATTGTGGTAAGTTGTTTGTCTTTTTTAAAACTTTTCCTTGCTGTTACCAGTCATTTTGCTAGGTTTTATTTGATGGAGCTTATTTGGATTTGGTTATTCATTATTTGTTACTGTGTTGTGTTTAATATTTTTGTTTCTGCTGATCATGAGTATTATGATGTTGCTTTTGGCTTTTTTCACTTGTGATTTGCTTTCGGCTCTTTTCACTTGTGATATGCTTTCATATATTTTTAGATGACTGCAAGAGGTGAAAGTAAATTTTGTCATTGAAAAGCAAGAATGTGTGTTTACTTAGTGTGGGCAGTGTTTCTTTTTGCAAAAGATAGTCCAAATTTCCTCACAGCACTTGGAAAAAAGAAAGCCACTTGTAGTGTCTAGTTTAAAGTGAACCAAACTACTCAAACCATAGTTATCATAATCCTAGCATTTTTTTTTCATCTCTCTTTTAATTGAAATTGCTTTCAAGTATTTAAGTTGTTATTTTTTCTTTTCTTTGCAAAAAAGTTTGATGTACACAACAGCAAAGTTTGTCACAGAAGATTTGTGTGAAGGGACAGAAGTTCTTGCCCATCACATTATTTAAGTTTTGCAAACTCACCCGGTTGGGTTGTTGTGAATCATTTGACATGTTACATTTTCTTGAATGTTTAGGGTGCGTGAATTGTTGAAAAACCAAACTAATTGCTGGTATTTGCAATGTTTGGGTTTGATTAGGATGGCAAAGTGTGGTGAGTGGAAAGTGAAAACAAAAATCAATGATTCAATTACATGGTCAATAAAATATCTGAGATCTCCAGGACAATTGTTAGCACTAACACCGATGTGATGATTCCATTGCTCTGTAAACATGTTTCTGTGAATGACTATTATACATGTTCTCAGCTCTGTCCTTTTGGCTTTATACAATTTTGGGTCAGTTTTCAAGTAACCATAGAAGCTAAGAGCAACATATTCTGTTTTTTTTATACTAGAGAGTATATTCTTTTTAAAATGGTTGAGAGGGAATAAATTTTATCGTGCAAAATGGTTTGCATTCTTTCAAATCATTTTATTTATGGAAAATTGTAAGCAAAAAGAATGTTAGTTGATTGTTCACTCGTGGCAATCAACATATTTAAATTCTTGGATATGATTTTTTTAAAAAAAACTATTATTTGTTCACAGTAGCTTGTTTGCAGAACTAAGGAAAAATATTAGAATTCTACTAGCATGAGAAAAAATTGCTAAGGGTCTTGTCATTCATGTAAAGGAAACTTTAAAAGAAGGGGGGGAGTTTGAGGTGAGGATTCAAACCAATTTGTTATACTTATAGGGTATGGCAGCTGGAGTATATTGTATCATTTCGAGCTGCAAGATTCCTGAGTGCATTTTATCAAGGACCCTTTTTCCTGCAAGTACATAGATGCCCTTTGTCTGATTTCTGATTTCTGATTTCTGATTTCTGATTTCTGATCCTTGCTTCTTGAACTTGACAAGTGGTAATTGTTGTATTTAGCAGAACAGCCATGTAAAACAAAAGATACTTGACTTCTTTGCAGCTTCTTGTTCAGTGAGATTATCAATTTCAAGAGATGTTGAATGTAATAAGCGTGGTGTTCTAGGCAGAACACCGGGATTTGATATGTGGAGAACACACTTTTAGAGACTCTTAGTTCATCTGAAAAGTACTTTCTATGGGAAAGAGAATTTGGAGATCTTGTTTTAGTATCTCAAAATTGCATTCTAGATCATTTCAGTTTGAAAGAATGTGATGTAGTATTATAATACAGGGAAACAAAAATTCCCTCTTTGTAAATGGAATGGTAAATCACTTGCTTTGTTAGCATTAGTGACAATGATGGTTGACTGTTGTATGATGCTTTCATTGCATGGCAGATGTGGTAAGCACATTGAAACGTCTTTTTGTTTCTCTTGCATAAAATTTGTTGATGGCTCTTTCACATATGGCATTACTGGTAATTATTGTCATTGATATGCAGATGTGATACTTTTGGGAATCTATGATTTTTCTTTCAAGATCTGTTACCATCTATTCATTTGTTTTCATTGAATTCCTGCATATGAATTTATGTTAACTTTGGTCATTTGTTCTATCTAATATGAGTTTTGTTTCTTTGTTGATTTAGGTTGGCATCTGTGTAGCAACTGTGTGAAGAATGCCTACTATATGTGCTATACGTGTACCTTTTCCTTGTGCAAGGGATGCATTAAAGATGCTGTCATATTATGTGTAAGAGGTAACAAGGGCTTCTGTGAGACATGCATGAAAACTATCATGTTGATTGAAAGGAATGAGCAAGGAAGCAAGGAAATGGTATGTCCAAACTTATGTTATGTTTTTTTCCCTTTCTTTCTTTCTTTCTAGTTAGCATCTAGCTATTAGCCCTACAATTTTGGTGTCATTTTGTGTTCGTCTTCGACTGTTTCCCTTATGCTCTCTTTGAATATCAACAGGCATGTAGATTAGCAAATATGCTGACCATAGAAAATAAGTGCTGAATACGAAATCTTATCATTTGACAGTTGTACCTATAATGGCTAGTGCATATACAAAAAAAATAAAGATTTAAAAGCATCACTTTTTTATTCCTGCATTATCTTTGTTCTGACTTTTTAAGCTCTCTTCTCTCATTTTCTTTTGGAGAGATTTAGGAAAAAGAGGTGTTTTTTTTTTTTTTTAAATGTTCTTAGTCTCACTCATTATATTTTGGAGGTGGTTTTTTCCTTTTACATATCTTGCAGATGCATGTTATTATCTAATCATGCTTTTGCTTTATAGGGTACTGTTCCCCATTTTTTAGGGGAGCATCCCTGTTCAGCACACACATAATTGTATAGATGTTGCTGCGATCAGTTTTCTCTTCTGCCAATTGAGGAACTAATGCATCCTTTCCAGCCTCAACTAACTGTAAACAAGCTTCATTTCATCCTGAAGTTGGTGCTTCACCAATGTTTTTACCTTGCCTTACATTTTTAATGGGAGGGGAAAGATCAGTAATGTACCACTTTCGTATTCAGTTAGAAGGTAGAGGTTTTTTTTTTTTTTTGCCTTATAAAAAGTACAAACAAATCTTTCATCATCTTAGGGTAAAGGAGATTTTGAATTCAATCCTTCCCTCCTTAAAACCCAATTTGGTGTTTTGGATTTTTTTTAATAGGAGGGAATTGGGGTTTATAGGAACTCTCACAACTCCAATACAGTGTCTCTTCAAGAATGTATCACTTAGGGAATTCCAACAATCTGTTATTCCTTAAGCGGTTCTAAAAGCTGCTTGTCCATGGTCCAAAGGTTGGTCTGGACTGCCTTACCTTTAAGAAGGTGCCTTTTTTTTGTAGCAGAAAGAGGGAATATTTGATGGAAGTACAGGAGATCCTCTTGAGTAGCTTGTTATTGTAGGAAAGTCTTATATCTTGAAATTAATCCATCAAATTGCCTTTTTTCCTTAGTAGTTAGCACTTAGCACTTTGCCTTTGAAATTTCATTTGCTGCATTTCTTTCCGTCCTCCTTAACTGCTCCTATCCAAACTTAGTGTTAGCTTTCCATCAATTTTTCTTGTTTTCTCTTACTTGGTTGTTGAAGTGTTTTCTTATTTTTTGTTTTATATATTCCTTTTAAGCTTTTCTGTGTGCCTATTCCTTTGTATTTTTGCAGGTTCAAGTAGATTTTGATGACAAAAGCAGCTGGGAGTATCTCTTCAAGGATTACTGGAATGATTTAAAAGAGAGGCTCTCTCTAACACCGGAAGAACTTGCTCAGGCTAAAAATCCATGGAAAGGTTCCGATTCACGTACTGGAAAGCAGGAATTGGCTGATGAGCTTTATGATGTGCATAATGATGGAGGATCAGGATCAGACAGTTCTGCTGATGCAGAAGTCACCACCTCTAGAAGAAGGAAGCCTAAAAAACGGTTGAGGTCTCGTGCAAAGGAGAAGGATTCACCAGGCTCAGTATCATGGGCTGAAGGGGAATCAGCAGATGAAAGTGTTGAGTGGGCATCAAAGGAACTTTTGGAGTTTGTTATGCACATGAAGAATGGTGATAAATCTGCTTGTTCTCAATTTGATGTACAGGCTTTGCTGCTTGATTACATAAAAAGGAACAAACTTCGTGATCCTCGTCGCAAAAGTCAAATAATTTGTGATTCTAGGCTTGAGAATTTGTTTGGGAAACCACGCGTGGGGCATTTTGAAATGTTAAAGCTTCTTGAATCTCATTTTCTTTTGAAAGATGATTCGCAGGCAGATGATCTTCAAGGGAGTGTCGTTGACACTGAATCTAGTCAGTTGGAGGCTGATGGGAACTCTGATGCTCTTACGAAGGCAAGTAAGGATAAGCGACGAAAATCACGTAAAAAGGGTGAGGGGAGAGGACTGCAATCTAATATTGACGACTATGCAGCCATTAATATGCACAATATCAATTTGATTTATTTGCGGCGTAGTCTTCTGGAAGATCTAATTGAAGATACTGAAGCTTTTCATGATAAAGCTGTCGGATCCTTTGTGAGAATAAGAATATCCGGCAATGCTCAAAAGCAAGATTTATATCGGTTGGTCCAAGTTATAGGTGAATTTATAGATAACTATCCGCATTCTGCATGAATTTTGACCTGGGCCTGAAGAAATTGTTAAAGATTTTTTTAAAATCTTTATACGATGTGTGCAGGTACAAGCAAAGCTGCCGAGCCTTACAGAGTTGGCAAAAAGATGACTAGCTTTATGTTGGAAATATTAAATTTAAACAAGACAGAGCTTGTATCAATTGATATAATCTCAAATCAAGAATTCACAGAGGTGAGTAGTGTTAACACTTTTATTTCAGGTTATTTTTGCCCTTTTCTGTTAATATGGTTTCACTGCAAGGTGAATATTCAGCAATCCCAGTTCAGAGTGAAAAATTGATGTGCGAATATGAGAGGAATTTTATCTTTCTACACCTGCCAATGATAATTGCAGTCATAAACATGTTTCTTTAAAGTCATTGTAACTGCCAGTGTCATTTTTTATGCTTGATGTTTGTTTTTGTTTTTTAATCTGCAATGTTTGCTTTGAGCGGCTTTTTAATGAAATTTTGTCCTGTTTACATATCAGCAGTGATGCTTTTTTGTGTACGAATATCTCCTCATTAAACTAGATCTTCTTATATTTTTTAGGATGAGTGCAAGCGACTGCGCCAGAGCATAAAATGTGGACTTATCAATCGGTTGACTGTGGTAATGTACCTTTCTTTTTATTCATCTTTTTAGGTTACTGGATTCTGTCCTAAAATGCTATTTGTTGCTCGTAGGGCGACATTCAGGAAAAGGCCATTGCAATCCAGGCAGTCAGAGTTCAGGATGTAAGTTTTGTTGATGTGATCTATTGTTGCAATACTTCACTTTTTCACTATTGATCTTCCTTGACAAATTTGGAATATGGTCAATTTCCATCATGAGTAATGGTGAACCAAAATGTAATGTTAACAGCACAAAAAAAAATGATTGACAACCAAAAAATGGATGGGGCTAAGCTTCAAAGAAATGAATGATTAATTTGTCGACATATTCTGCCTTTATATGATAAATAAAATCCTTTCTAGTTGAAAGAGAGCTGAATTGACCGAGACTATATGGGGTCCAAACTTGACAGTAAAGGTAAATAATATCTGGTTAGCAAAAAATCGATAGAACATTTTCTTCTTTTTTTTGAAGAAACCCTGTAAGATGTGCATTTTTTGGCATCATGAAGCATCCTGTTTAAGGTTTGGAGGAATCAACAGTTATAATAAATCAACTTGTATAGCATGTAATTTTCACCTCATTTGGCTTGCATTCCAACTTAGAGTCAACTGGCTGGGAGCAATAGAAGAAGTTTTCTGTGGACAGGGGCCTCTCTCATCACAATCTTTTGATATGTTAACTACGAATAAGTGTGCCAGCCATATCAGTGATTGACCCCCCCTATAAAATGCTACCTTAAAGTACTAAATTACTTGGTATTGAATGTCTCCTAATCTCTCAGTCTGTTTTTCAAGCAAACTAGCAGACCTGGATTCTTTGATAGTATCTGTTTCCTTCAAAAATATGGTATCTCCCTAGGTGCTATATGATTTAAAACTTCTCGAATTCATTTTGTTCCAGATGTCCAGATGGAAATGGCATAGATTTTGCTTCAGATGGAAATGGCATAGAAGATTATATAAATGAACTCAATTAGATGGGTGTTTGTGGTAATGCAAAATATTTTTGCCCACATGACACTATAACTTTTACCTGTATATCCTGTTTTCCCCAAATGAACACTGTTTTTTTCAGAGCTACTTTATTTTTTGAGGAGCATTTGCTCAACCCTTATAGTAGATGTTATTGAGATCTTTTTCTGTGAATTTACCTCTGATGTAGACTCAATTGTTTTGCTAAGCATCTTGAATATGTTTCTTTTACCCCATCATAACCGTGGCTTTGCTTATCGAATACTCTTTTCATTTGTTATGCTGTGGGTATGTGATAATTATGCAATGAAGTTTGTTTTCTATAGCGGTTAATGATCTTACTTCTGATGCAGTCCTTGGAGTCAGAGATCACACGTCTCAGTCATCTCCGTGATCGAGCTAGTGATATGGGACACAGAAAGGAATATCCTTTGCTTGTGAAATTTTATTGGCAATTTTATCATTTTTACATTTTCTGTTTTTTGCAGTCATTAACATTTTATGTCCTGTTTTACATTCTGAACATATGATGGAAGTTGTGAGTGTTCTCTGACTTCTGTAGCCTTATTCTGGATGCCTCAATAGCTGTTGAGTGGGTAATCTAATTCCATTTGTGATTCGGCTTAACAATCCTTAAGTCTTGCAAGCTGGTTGAGATAAAGGTGCTGCATGATATAAACTCTTAAATCCAAACTGAAAATGGATAGTTTACACGATCTGATAATCTTCTCTATTTTCAGTGTCACGATACTTAACCCGCAAGCTGCAATTCATTACATTTTTCTCTTTGGTAGGGTTGCGGGATTAAAATGTTTCTCACTTACAATAAACAATATGTAAATGGACATCATGCTTAACCCTTTTCGCCTTGCCACTCCCCTTTCTTTCAAGGAAGAACCTGGTGGTTATGTAAACAACAATTGCCATCTGCTGGATTTGGCCCTTTTCTCTTTTCGGTATATTTCTTGAAGAAAGGAGATTGTGTGAGCTCTATTCATATGATAGTGACTAGTAGGTTTGTTAAGAACTTCTATACGTGGTTGTTTTGTTGACAAAACCTGTAACAGTTTTGAATATTGCTCTAGATGCATAACACGTTATCAGTCCCTTTATCCACATCCTTGTGCAAAATATGCATTCATTTGCATGGAGCTAGCAAGCATTTAAGATGTACTTATAATTATATACAAATTGCTATTGATGATCTGATATAAAGTTTAAATGTTGTTTTGTGGTAGCTTATCCAGTTAAATAGCTCCTCTCTAAAGCAGGCTAGAATGTCCTATTTCAATCTAGGATTTGATACAAGCATCCTCATCCATGGAAAAGAAGAGAAATCTGATTAAGTAGAAGACCAGAACACTTTTCTTTATTCTATTATATCATGATCATTGGATTTTTTCTATAGAAAATGGTTGCATTCCGTTGGATAGTTAAGTAGTCCTTGACTTCTGTTCACGCTTAGAGAATGTGTAGAGAAGTTGCAGCTTCTAAAAACACCTGAGGAGCGGCAGCGTAGATTGGAAGAAATTCCAGAAATACATGCAGACCCAAATATGGATCCAAATCATGAATCTGATGAAGATGAAGGCGAGACAGAAGATAAGAGACAAGGTCCTTTCTCTTTTTCTTGTGCATTTCAAACCTAATCTTCCAACTTATACTGACTATATTTACATCTTTTATTATTTCTTATTTATGTAATACATTTTGGTGTTGCAGAGAACTCTCTCAGACCTAGAGGTAGCGGCTTTAGCAGGAAAGGGAGGGAGCCAATTTCCCCCCGAAAAGGAGGTTTTACTTCAAATGATACCTGGGGTGGATCAAAAAGTTATTCAAGCACTAATCGGGAGCTAAGCAGAAACTTGTCTGATAAAGGTTTCTCAAGCAAAGGGGATGACATTGGAGGTGGTGAGTCTGTGAATGAGAATTTCTGGGGTCAAGGAAGAGAAAAACAAACACAGCAGTCCCAGAGTACTAATTCTACGGTAATATCAGAATCTGTTCCTGGAATTGCCCTAGAGATTTCACCTTCAACTCCATCTACAGTGGTCACACAATCTGCTGCCAAAGTGAATGAAGCGGAAAAAATATGGCACTATCAGGATCCATCTGGAAAAATTCAAGGACCATTTTCGATGGTGCAGCTGCGGAAATGGAGTAATACTGGATATTTTCCTGTTGATTTGAGGATATGGAGAAATACTGGGACGAAAGATGACTCCATACTTTTGACTGAAGCACTGTCTGGAAATTTCCAGAGAGACCCTCCAGCAGTGGACAACAGTTTCCTGAAGACTCAATTGGTTCAGAGTCCGCATCTACCATCGTCATTTACAGGGAATATAGCCCAAGCTGCTCCGGTTCCAGTTGAGGTCCCCAAGTACTCTACGGATAGGTGGGATTCTGGGACAAACCTCCCTTCTCCAACTCCAGGCCAAACAACCCCAAGTTTGACAAAGGGGCAAGTGTTTGAAAGCCAATGGTCACCAACTCCTGCTCAATCAGTGGGTTCTGCCTTAGGAGCCAATCAATCCTCAGGAGGCAATGTAGAACTGCAAGGTGCTACTGTTATCTCAGGGACTCCATCAAAAATGCCTCATGGAGTGAGCCCATTGCCCAAGTTAGAACCAGGCATGCTTTCAATTTCTTCAAATGGTCCTCAAATGCATTCTCAATCAACGATGCCAGGTGAATCACCCAAGGTACAGGTCAATTCCCATATGCATTCAGTACTTGATCCCAGTGGAACTTCAGTTAACGCAACTGTTGATATGAGAAGTCTCCAGAACCTGGTTCAGCCGGGGACTAGTGGTAACTCTCTTGTTGGGACACATGGATGGGGGGCAGGTTCAATTCCAAGGCCAGAAATGTATGCCTCACATGCAGTAACTGGGGCTGGATCTCAAGCATGGGGAAGTACCCAATCCCAGAAGCCAGAGGCAAATAATCTGGTTTTGATGCCCCCACAGCCCAGTGCTTATAGTAACTGGGGCAATGCACAAGCCTCTGTCCGGAATCCCTCTTCATCCTTGACCACAGGAAATCCATGTGGGGTTTCCCCTGTACCAAGCACGGGCACCAATCCTTGGAGAGCTCCTGTTCCAGGACCATCAAACATTCAACCTTCTGTTCCATCCAGCGGACCATGGGGCATGGGTATTACAGACAACCAAGGTGCTACTCCAAGGCAAGGGCCAGAAAACCAAAATAACAGTTGGGGACCAAGTCCAGGAAATCAAAACATGGGCTGGGGAGTATCCTTACCTGCAAATTCAAATCAGGGGTGGGCTGTGCCTGGTCAGGTCCCATCAGCTGGAAATGTGAACCCTGGTTGGGGAGCTCCTGTCCAGGGACAAGCACCTGGAAATGCAAATCCTGCTTGGGGTGGTGCTCCTGTTCAGGGGCAAGCACCTGGAAATGCATTTTCAGGTTGGGGACCATCTGGTCAGGGGCCAGCACCAACAAATGCAAACACTGGTTGGGTACCACCCAGTCAAGGGCCACCACCTCCTCCGAATGCAAATACAAATTGGTCAGTGCCTACTGGGAATGCAGGTACATGGGGAAGTGATACAAATCAAAATGGAGATAGAGATAGGTTTTCGAGCCAGAGGGATAGAGGTTCTCACGGTGGAGATTCTAGTTATGGTGGAGGCAAGCCATGGAATAGGCAGTCATCATTTAACAGAAGCAGAGACTCCCCCAGGCCTCCATTTAAAGGGCAGAGAATCTGCAAATACCACCATGAACATGGGCATTGCAAAAAAGGAGCTTCATGTGATTATATGCATAATTGAGAGCTTTAGGAATTTTGGGGCAGCATAGATTAGTTAATCCCTGTACAGTTATGTTCCTTGATAGAAGTTTGATGTTATAATAATCATCATCCATTGATGCTTTATACTTCTAAAAACCTCTTGCATCAGCTCGTTCATTTCCCATCTTGGATTTTCGTCTGCGTAGATGCTCGGCTATTCACCTTTATGTCAACGGTTTATTTGAATAGTCGAGGCAGCTGCTTGGGATCAATTGTCCCGTTTCCATACAGGGCTAGGAGGACACTTCTGATTTGATGCGTTTAGGTTGCTGATCGAGTGACAATTTTTGTTCCCTTTTCGTCTTGTGATTGATAAAGAGTTATAATTTATGTTTACAGCCTTTGTTTAAGTTATGGTTGACGATGAAATGCCCTGAGATTATTACCTGATTTTTTTTTATTTCTTCTCTCTTTTTCTCAGTAACTGATCTGATCATATCAATTTGTTCACGGGACTCGCACTATCGAATTACGTGGTATATCACATGACATGGGAAGCAAATCCACGTAAATGATGTCCTTGGGAGTGTTGGCGTTGGAGGGTATAGTAGACATTTTGATGAAAAAATACATACTGGGTGCATGGTAGTCGAATATTTTAATATATTTTATATTTTATTTTCAAATTATTTTAATATATTTTCAAATTATTAATATATATATCTGCAAATATTTTATTTGCTTTGATGCACCACAATCACTTCCAAACACATCCATAATCTCTGGTTTAACCAAATATTT
>Ga0325410_1002345_pt1 | contig 21192 bp, 7 predicted proteins | sample PopdelMetagenome_16_FD_206182 | JGI IMG/M metagenome (GOLD analysis project Ga0325410, IMG submission 206182) | Populus deltoides microbial communities from Bellville, Georgia, United States - Xylem-PdIQD-R3 | ecosystem: Host-associated > Plants > Phyllosphere > Stem > Wood/Secondary xylem... | reverse complement strand
CAAGGCCTCCTTGAAATAGACGGCCACCCTCTCAATCTTGTGGGATATGTAAGTTCATTTCATGCAACCTCATAAATTAGACGTTGCTAGCTGCATAACCTTAATTTTAACATTAAACGTAAACTTGATTCAGGCATGGGAGTTATGGAAAGCAGATAGCCCATTTGAACTGGTGGATCCAATACTAAGAGAATCTTGCTCTGAAGACCAAGTCTTGAGATGCATTCATGTGGGCTTGCTATGTGTAGAAGACAATGCAGTGGATAGGCCGATTATGTCAGATGCTATATCAATGCTAACAAGTGAAGCACAATTACCACTTCCCAAACAGCCTGCATTTTCCAATGCAAGAAGTATTGTGGAAGAAAAGAGCCTCAGCAAGTCTGCAGAGATTGGTTCCATAAATTATGTTTCTATGTCAACCATGGATGCGAGATAGAGGTTAATTAGAGCGTTAGATGGTTTCTTTCTCCTTAAATTTTGTTTGTCATATGTCTTGTTGGAGCAGACACCTTCTCCATCAGTATTTTGCTTTTTCAATGCTTAGTTTTTTTTGGTGCTCTCAAAATTTAAGTTCCATTCGGAATATGCATAGAAATTCTTAACAAGGTTGTATTGTATATTATATGTACCATTATTCGTTATGACATCTAATAAAATAATGAAGAGAATATATATATATATATATATATATATATAATGTTACTTAAACACAATGATTATTAGGAGTTTAATTAGAATATTTTTCAATTTTTATATTTAGGAGATTTTTTAAGTATAAAAAAATACTTTGAAGAATTATGTATATTGAGTTTTTATTATTAAGTTTTGATGTTTAGGATTAGATGTTTATTGTTATGATTTTTTTTTAAAATTTCTTTCCCTTGAATCTTTTATGAAAATTTCATTGTTTTTAGTTTCACATTTCAATCCATATTTATAGTCTATTGTTTTTTTTTCTCAGTTCTTCTGATTTTTATCATTTTATTAATGTTTTTATTCTTTTCAATTTAACTCTCAAATTTAAAATTTGTTGTTGCCTTTTGATTAACTTTTTTTTTGCAATTTTAACATTCATTATTTTTATTGTATTTTTTTATTTTGGATTTTTTGTGTTGTTTTTTCTGTGATTTTAACTGTCATGATTTATTTTTTTTTTATACGGGGTTGTCTTGACCTCATAAATAAACAGTGAATTTAGCATGTGGACTCGAGTCAAGGTTTTTTTAATCCCTTTTTAAAATGGATTTGTTTTGAATTTTTCCTTCATCCTTTGATTTGATGGTAATTAAGCTTCAAATTGTTTTTTTTCCTTTCTGCGAGACAATCTCATTTTCATACAATTTGTGCTTTGTTATGAAATAATACCATTGACTTTTTCAAAAAATATTTTGAGGGTATCATTCAGTTTATAATTTTTTTTAATTGTCGTTGGCTTTTTTATAAATCATATTATGAAATTAACCAAGATTATTGAATACATTCAAATTAATGACATGGGTCCCAAATTTGTTTTTGCTCCTTTAAAAACACTATTTTTTATATCAGAAAAAAGTTCAATCTACCACATGGCACATCTAATTATTCACATACTAAACATAAAAATACTATCTAAACACATATTATGAATGATACTTGGTACTCTATGAAGATAAGATTCTTTGATTTTAATTATCTTTTCTTTTGAATCTTTTTAAATAACCTAGACTAATCTCCTTTTAAATTAAGTCTTAAATAAGCTATTCATATTTGTTATGATATATTTATAAAAAAAATTGTTTTTTTTACTATATTTTATAGAAATCAAATCAAAACTATAAATATGAGAAACAAACTTGCCAATAACTTTAGAGCTAGAGGGAATATGAATAAGACCCATTTAGTGTTAGAAAAGAATGTCAAAAGTCCGAAATGCGTTTTAAATAAGTTAAAAAAAAAAGTTATGGCTTGGGTTATGAACTCAACTGAGTTGAATAAACTTGTTTTACTTAATAAAATGACAAAAACAAAACAAGTAACAATATCATATGGATCCCACTATGAAAGAAAAGGAGTGATCAAGATTAAAAAAAAATGTTTATTAAAAGAAAAAAAACAACAAATATAAATTTCAATCTAATCAAACGTGGTATAAAGAAAGTAAAAAATAAAAGGAAAAGATGCCTTAAGTTGTCCCATGTGTGCAACATTGCGGCGATCATTCTCCTGGATTGTAATTTTTTATATGAAAGGAAAGAACAAATAATTGTTGTCCTTTATTGGTTAAAAAAATTTGGAGTCAATTACCTAATATTTTATAGAGTTGACTATGGTTTTACGGGTTAAACATAACCATTCTAAAGTCAAAACATATTTTTACATTTATTTATTTAAATACCAAGAATATATCTTATGTATAAGTTTATAATCCCTGATATTAAAATAAACAAATTAAGTTTTTTAGTATTTTGAAATTTAGATCAAATCCTCATGGGTTTAATAAACTCGTTATTAAATCTGTGATACATGCAAAATAAAAAATAATTTAATTTTATATTTTTAAGAACTCCTAAATCATGCAATGTATTGTTTTGTATTAGAATGCAAACATGATTTTTTTGGATGTACTTAGCCATATGCAATTTAAAACATAAATGTATTTTTGAAAAAAAGGATTTTTTTGGTTGTTTTTATATATTATTTTTTCTTACAAAAAACAATTTTATTTAATATCAGAAATTTTTTTATTTATAAGTTCATAATTTGGAATATTAAATATAAAAGGGTAAAAACAATGATGTGGAAAACCCAAAATTAATTGCAAAATGGTTCTTCAAAATTTTAAAAACAATTAAAATTAAAATAAGATATATTTGACAAAACAGAATAAATAAATAAATAAATAAAAATTATAAAAAATAAGTTATGACATGTTTTCTAAATACACTATTGGCTAAAAATTACTTGTGTTTGGCAAACAAATTCAAAAAAACATTTTTTATTTGGTAAATTTTTATTAGGCTAAGCACAGCCTTAAGGTTTTTAAAGGCCCAGCCCATTCCCATGAGCTAGGCTCCCTGGCCAAGTCCAAAACTAGCAGAAGCCTGGTTCGAAGGAAACGAATGAGTGTAAAGAAAACTAAATAGCCCAACCTTCTTTTTCTTTCAAAACAGAGGAATTTCGGAAACCCAATCCATAAACAAAGGAACAAAAAAAGAGCTTCACGTTTCAAGGATCAAAACCAACATTTTACATTAACCTTACCCATCACCTACATCATTTCCAACTGCTCAATGTAAAAAAAACTGATATTTCATTTGCAAAATTTAAAGCAAAACATGCTCCCCGCACCATCATCTTGATAAATGGCAGAGATGCATGCAAGAATATGCAAAAACCAGCTTTACAGTGGAAAACTTGAACAGGAACAAAAAAAAGAACAAGGAAAAACTATATACCTATGGCAGCTGAGAGGGAGGTTTCTGGTTTGAATGGAAAACTGGAGACCAGCTTGATACCCTTGCTAAACTCACGAGACTGGAAATAATGAATGTTTTCTGCTTTGTAATGACAACACTTTGTTTCTCTCCTTGTTACTAACTTTGAACTTCTTCTCTTTGGTCCCGACTGTCTGAAGCGCCCTCCCCGTGAGTGAAGTTAAATATATATGGCGTGAAGTGTTTAGGGGGTGCTAACAATGGAGGCTGTGGTGTGCCCTGGTGCTCAATGATCTGGAGTGGGTGATGGAGGATGAACTAGGACTTGAAATAAGTAACGACAGTGTGGTTATCGCCCCTCCTTTTCAGGTTTTTTTCCGGGAATGATGATGAACAAAGGTTAAATAACATGTTGTTTGGCCTTAATTTTTTTTTTTTATCTTAGATTTAAACTAATAATTTTTTTTTCATCTAATATATGACTATTTCATCATCATCTGCACTTTCTTTCTTTAGGGTTATTTTCTTTTAAACCTTTAAACCCCACTGAAAAAAAGGGGCTAAACTCTTCACACAAAAATGGCAGAGACCTATTACTACCTTGAAGAACAGTTTGTTGATGACAAGTTGCAAGTTTGGAACCCTTCTCTTTGGCCTTTTCTTATTTTTTGATTATGTCACATCCGAACATCGCAGCAACCGATTAAAAATTAAAATCTCGACTAGAAAAAGAACATATACCTGACATCCGTTCTTTGGGGGGAAAAGGACTTGTTCAAGGAGTCACCACTTAGTATTATGGTCACTAGAAACTTCAACTAGTTAGTAAAGATTCTATGATACAGGACTAGTTACGCAAAACAAAATATGCTATCAACCCTTAAGTGTCCTACCTAAGGCAGGTTGCATTGTTGATTTTGTCTAAAATTGCTATTAATTTGTTCTTCTTTTTCTTCTTTTATTCTTCTTTTGATATTCCTAACTCTAGCGTCAGTGAACAATTTTTACGAACAGTTCCAACTCTGACGTTGGTAAATATCGCAAAAATCCAAAGAATACGATATTCTTGACTCAAGCATTAGTGAATAATTTCTCAAAAAATAAATTTGAAGAAGATATTTTCTATGCCATTTTTTCTTGTTTAACCTTTATTATCATTTGCCTTTATTAGATGAAAATAACAGGGACATTGCACAACAAATTTTGTGTTTAATAATGCTGGTCCACAAATTAAGTATATGACTAAAAAAATACAAAACACACCCTTAGCAACAAATTATCCATAAATTGAACATATGGCCATATGTCAACTAGAATAGGCATAAAAATTATGGTCAGGCATAAGGATGTGTTTTTGCCAAACACAGCCTTAGCAACACGAGTTGGGCCGGTAAGGCTTAAAGCCCAGGCCAGATCCATATTTTTCTTTTTTTGGGGGCTAGGTCCAGCCCAACCGGTATGGGCTAGGTTGGACCTAGTCGGCCCAGCCTGGTCACTGGCCCAAGCCAGTGACTCAAGTGGGCAGCAAGCAAGCGTGAATCAATTCACGCGTGCATTGCAAAGTGTGAAGGTAATTAATTACCTTTGCACTATTTTGCAAGCCTTATATTGAAACAAAGCAGGAAAAAAAGACTTTACCTGGTCAAGATGAAGGCGAAGGCGAAGGTAACAGTCCGGGCACAAGCTAGAGAATGCTCTCCTCTTCCTCCTCCTTTCAGTCTCTCCTCCCTCTGTTTTTGGTTTTTTTTGTTATGGGTCCTCTCCTCTCTTTTCTCTTCTATCGTCCCTCTGTTTTTTTTTTTTGCTCTCTATTCTTTCTCTATTTTCTCCTTCTTTCTCTTTTTTTTTCTCTCTGTTTTTCTTCCTCCTCTGCTCTATTGATTGCTGGGTATTTATAGGGACCAATCTTCCTCTCCCTCAGCCTAACATCTCTCCTCCTGATAAGCATGATTGAGGGAGATGGTTCTTGCTAAGACTCGGACATGAAGTCATATCCTTAGATAAGCATGATTGAGGGAGATGGTTCTTGCTATCTGGGTTGTGATCATCATAAAGATAAAGATTGCTCTTCTGTGTTTTGATAGGATTGGGATGCTGGTGTTTCACACTTTCCTTTCCTTCTTTGCAGGTGGGTTTTCAATGCTTGAATATGAAGATAAAGAATCGCGCCTGATTGAAATGACGTTGTTTTGGGATTTGAAATGGCTATTCCCAATTTGGTCCTTGAAGTTTCTGAATCCTTGCACTTAAACCCCTGATCTTTTAATTTTAGATTTTAACCCCCTTATAATTAAATAAAAATAATAAAAAAGGGTCCAAATTTGGGTTACAATAGTTGCCCCCTCTTTATAATACTTACGCTATAAAGGCATTGGAAAATTCATTTTCTCTTGGCTTTGTATAGTAAGTTTGTAAAGAAAAATAAACGTGGAAACCATTTTTTTTCTTTTTTTGAAATGGTTATTGTAATGGGTGACCTACCCAGCTAGAAAAAAATAAATAAATAAAATACAAAGAAAGGATCTCATTGTAATGGGTGACCAACCTAAGTGGAAAAGAAAGGGTCTCCTTGTAATGGGTGACCCATCCAAGCAAAGAAAAAAAAATCTCATTGTAATGGGTGACCTACCCAAGTAAAAAAAAAAAAGAGTCTCAATGTAATGGGTGACCTACCCATATAGAAAAAAGGAAAGGGTCTCATTATAATGGGTGACCTATCCAAGAAAGGGTATCATTGTAATGGGTGACCTACCCAAGTGGAAAAAAAAGGGTCTCATTATAATGGGTGACCTACCCAAGTGGAAAAAAAGGCTTACAGGGATGACATGATAGGGCTTAAAGATACACTATCCACGAGATGAGAGCTCAAAGAAGCACTTGAAAGGAAGATGAGGGCTTGAAGACGCACTTGAAAGGGGATAGGGTTCACCTGCGCACTCGTAAAGAGGCAGGGTTAGGAAACACGCTACCTTAGGGATGGAAAATGAAAGGTGGTGGAAAAATACTAAGAGATTGTTTTTTGGGTGACCTAATTCTCATGGGTGGCCTGCCCAGGTTCTGAATTTCTCAAACATGAGAAATGTTCAAAATAATTTTAAGTTGGTCACGAATTTCTCAAACGCGAGAAATGTTCAAAAGAATTTTAAGTTTGGCCAAGGTGCCCTTCCATCTTGATGGATCCCATCAGTGATTTCTCTTATGAAATTTGTGAATGCATAGTTCAATGTTTCAAAGTTTAGATATAATGCATGCATCTTTACCTGATTTGAAATATAGCCCCCAGTTCTCCTCAATCTTCTTGTTGCTTGATTAATGAGGACTTGTTATCTCAAATTTAGGTTATCTTTGTCGTTTGGCTTCTAGCTCACTCGAGTTGACCCATGTAAGTCTTTTCCTAGATTTGTTTACACAACTCAACCTTCATGGTGCCCATTGTGACCCACTTGCTTGCTAGAGATTTTTTGTCTCGTCAAATAATTTGAAAGGATCATTCATTAAACACTTGGTGTCACTTGTTGAAAGGATCAAACTGCCCTTTATAAATCAAAATGCCTCCTTGTCTTGTTGTATGAGATGTTCTTCTCTTTTTTAGAAAGGATTGATTTTCCTTTTAAACACAATGTTACCCCCCTTGTACTGACCATTACCCCTAAGTATACTTCGTTAGCAACTCAAACAAATGATGATTTTAAGCGACCATTCTCTCATTTTTAGTTTGGTGGAGGAATATTTATCTAGAATGAATCTTGAAATATTGATTTTGAATTTTGAAAACAAAAATTATTTTGATGTAAGCTTAAAACAATTTGCTTTTGAAATCTTGCAACTCTCTAGTTTATTTTTTTGGAAAAGAAATGATTTGCTCCTGTGTTGGCAATATTTGTCATTTGGTGAAGGTATATCAAGACCTTCTATTTTTTATAGGTTTTAAAGTGAAGGGCTCAAGAAAAATCTCGAGGATTTGTTTGAGAAAAATTATCTCTTTTTTAACACATTTTATTAGCATGAATAATAAAGATTAGCTTGTTCTCGATGTCATGACTCTTATGAAAAAGTACTTATTGTATTTTGAGAACATTGTTTATTGTTCCAGGTTGTTTGCTTGCTTGATTATAAAGGACTTCTACAAGCACGTAATGTAGGCTGTGGTTTTTGGCTATGAAAGAAAATGATTCATAAGGCTCAAAGAGTGTTTCAGGGTTTCTAAGATTGAGAATCACTATTAGCAGTTCAACTCTTTGTGTCATTCATCTTTTCTTTTGCCACTCTTCTTTGATTTTCTTTTCATTACTTTGCTAAGACATGCTCATTTTGTCTTGGTTATCACTCATTCTTGTATGGGGTGTGATCCTAGTCATGATTTTTCATGAAAGAAACATTATTTAGGATCAAAAAAGGACCGTAAGGGACATATTTATTTTAGAATGGGAAAGGAATAACAAAGATAGCATTTCTTTATTTCAAGCGCAAGTAGTTAAGATCAATAAACTTTGACATTGTCTAGTGTGATGGTTTAGTTTTGCCAATGAATGCATTTCGTGAGTCTATGAGCAACGAGGTCACTACATATCAATATAAAATGCCTGGTTCAAAAGTCATCATGTAAGGGCGACAATTTATTTTTTATTTGTGCACTAAATATAAAAAATATCATTTTAAATAAACATCAATTTTAGTTTTGAAATCAAAATGCAAGTTTAATTTTTCAAAAACTCCAATGGGAAACTAATTTTGGTAAAAAAGATGAATAATGTCTATAAGATCACGCGAGGCTTTAAAAGTGTATTTGTGAGTTTTTAAAAGGAACCCCTTTCAAGATATTTTGGTTGTAAATCAAAGGATGAGGTGCAATTGAAGGACAAACTCATTATTTCATTGAAATTCTAGAAAAAAACAACAAAGACCATATACTAGCAAGATGACATATGAAAGGGCTAAACACTTAGTAATCATTGATTGGAATTTCTGGAATCTTCCAACTGTCCCTCTCTTATGAATTCCTCGACAGAGGGCACCTTTTTAATAATCAGCTAAGGTCACACATAGACCAGTCTTGGCCTAATGACACTATAACTTCGTCTTCAGGACGAGTGATCTCTTGATGTCTTTATTTTGGTAGCTCTTTCTTTCGTTTTTGTAACCACCTTTGACATTATGAACCTCGGTTTCTTTCTTTTCTCTAGTGAAACGTTTCTCCTTAGTTGAGTCAGCAATCTTTCCTAAACGGATAGCTTATTCATTCCTTTCAACTATAACAACCAAGTCAGAAAAATATTGTGCAGTGCTTCTAACTAGGTATTCAAGGTATGGGGCCTTGAAAATGTTAACAAACAAGTTGATCATCTCCTTTTCCAACAAATAAGGATTAACCTATACGGCAGTTTCACGCCACCTTTGAGTGTATTCTCTAATGGACTCCTTGTTGTCCTTTTTTTATAGCTTGCAAGCTTGACCTATTGAGGCCTACATCCATATTAAACTTATATTGCCTAGTGAATGCATCAACTAGGTCCTTTGACACGAACAAAAGATTGATGTCTTTTCCCAAGTGCAAGAGTGTTGAAGTAATAAATAACCCGGCAAGACCGGAGTCGAACCACAGGGAGGTTAACTATATAAATTATAAATAACAATAATACAACAACAACAACAATAATAGTAATAATAGTAATACTAGTAGTAGTAGTAAAAAAAATAGAGAAATTTGAGATGTAAGATTAATGTGAGGATTAAACAATGATAAAAACAAATGTCAAGGTTAGAGGATTCACTAATGGTATTTCAAACAAGTATAGTATAAAGTCTTATTACTCAACTGGAAACCACACACAAAGGAGGTTCCAATCAGATTATAAATTGTTAACATGATTACATTAGTTATCCTATTCGAATAATGCTAATATTTATAAATATTGTCAGGTATTCATGATTATAACTTATGGTAACAACAAATCAAGTTTCTTTCATAGCACAGGTGTAGGTTATACCATACGGTTAGGCTATGAAAGTGTGAAGCATTTGTTGTACCAAGTGTTATACAACACAAATCTAGATTAACCATTTAACAAGTAAAGTATTAATAAATACAAAACATGTTAGTATCAAACATTAAAGTCCATGTTGAGTTTACACTATACTTATTCTTACACCATTAGTGTAACCTTTTCACATTGACATAATAAACTTAGCTAAACATAATAAAAGAGAGAAACATAAATAAACAAGATAAGAACATAAATGAGATACAAGTTAACTAAGTAAAGGAAAGGAAATGAAAAGCATAAACAAGATATTAATGAAAGCAAAACTTAAGCATTACAAAAATATAAAGAGAGAGAGGGAAAGAACATGATCTTGATCTGAAAACAAATATGCCTAAATGCATGGCAAATGCCTCCTTTTATAGGCTAAAATTTAGAACTATTGATTTGATGACTAATTGTTGAATGGGTGGCCACATCTTAACTTGGTGACAATCCTTATCTTCTTGTCTGAATAAAACATCATTGATAATGTTAGAATTTGAATAGACTTTCCCATGAAAGTTCTAGGAAATTTTCTTAGCTTTCCAACAAAAAAAATTAAGATCATTTGGACTTCTAGAACTCGAGATATGGGATGAACACTAAATAATGTCTGGGCTGTAGGATAGATTCAGACTTCTCCATTGTTGCTATAATTTGGACTTGAAAACAGCCTTTTTAAATCTTGAACTCCCATGAAAGTTTTAGGCCTATATCTTCATCCATATAGAGTAGACCTAAATCCAAGATCTACAGCTCCAGATATGACCCAATGATCGAACAGTGTTCCAGTTTGGACTGAACTAAAATCTCTTTTCTAAGTTTGGCCCTCTCTTTATCTTTTCAATTTTCGTAGTTAAACTCATCAATCAATCCTTTGATTTATATGATAGGCCAACATTTAAGATGAACATTTATTGATTAGTACTTAAAAGTGCATTTTTATCAAGGTTTTATATCATCATTTTGCACTTGAAGTATCAATAACTCCTTAACTAAAGCATGTTTTATAATGACATATCTAATAATATAAAATACCTTTAATTTATAGTAAATTTTTATCTTAAATGCAAGACTATCACATAAATAAAAGGATTGATTGATGAGTTTAAATACTGAAATTGAAAGGACAAAGAGAAGGTCAAACTTAGAAAAGAGATGTTGGTGCAGTCCAAATTGGAATAGTGTTTGGTAATTAAGTCATATCTGGAGCTGTAGATCTCAGATTTAGGTCTGCTTTATATGGATAGAAAGGTAAGACATAGACCTACAACTTTCATGTCTCATTTAGTGGAATTAGGTCGAGGCTTTGAGCCTTCTTACTTGACCAGAAGTCTTTGATTTGCATAGTGATATTTATAGCTTTTATTCATGTATGCCGCTAAGAGGGTTTACTTTTTCTCCAAACAATCTAAAAATATAGATCTTGTGGCTAAGATCTTTATTTCTTCTCATGAAAGGCCTGGTTAAAGTTGGTGAGCCCATCCACTAGCCTCATCTCCATAATCAAGTCTTTCCTTTTCTTTCTATTCTAATGAAAGGTACGGGTTCGGGAGTCCAAGAATTAAAAAGGCCCTTTTCAAGTCCAAATTATAGCAACAACGGAGAAGTCTGAATCTGTCTTGGAGCTCAAACACTATTAAGTGTTCAGCCTATATCTCGAGTTCTAGAAGTCCAAATGACCTCAATTTTTTTTTCCTGGAAAGATAAGACAATTTCCTGCAACTTTCATAGTATAGTTGGTTCCAATTTTGATGTTAGTAATGATTTTTTTTTCAGACAATAAGATAAGGATTTTCACCAAGTCAAGTTGGCCACCCACTCAACAATTAGTCATCAAATCAATAGTTCTAAATTTTGGCCTATAAAAGGAGGCATTTGCCATGCATTTAGGAGCTTAGTTTTTCAGATCAAGAACTTGCTCTTGCTCTCTCTCTTTATATTTTTTTAATGCCTAAGTTTTGCTTTCATTAATATCTTGTTTATGCTTTTCATTTCCTTTTCTTTACTTAGTTAACTTGTATCTCATTTATGTTCTTATCTTGTTTATTTATGTTTCTCTTTTTTGTTATGTTTAGTTAAGTTTATTATGTCAATGTGAAAAGGTTACACTAATGGTGTAAGAATAAGTATAGTGTAAACTCAACATGGACTTTAATGTTTGATACTAACATGTTTTGTATTTGTTATCTTGTTCACTCTTAATACTTTGCTTGTTAAATGGTTAATCTAGATTTGTGTTGTATAACACTTGGTACAACAAATGCTTGGCATTTTCATAGCCCAACCGTATGGTATAACCTACACCTGTGCTATGAAAGGAACTTGATTTGTTGTTAACATAAGTTATAATCACTAATACCTGACAATATTTATAAGTATTAGCATTATTCGAATAAGATAACTAATGTAATCATATTAACACTTTATAATCCGATTGGAACCTCCTTTGTGTGTGGTTTCCAGTTGAGTAATAAGAGTTTATATTATACTTATTTGAAATACCATTAGTGGATCCTCTAACCTTGACACTTGTTTTTATCATTGTTTAATTCTCACATTGATCTTCCATCTCAAAATTCTCATCAACTTCTTCTTCTTCTTCTTCTTCTTCTTTATTATTATTATTACCATTATTATTAGTATTATTACTATTACTATTACTATTACTATTAATATTACTACCACCACCACCACCACCACCACTACTAGTATTATTATTATTATTATTACTATTACTATTACTATTATTGTTATTATTGTTGTTATTATTGTTGTTGTTATATTATTGTTATTTATAATTTATACAATTAACCTCCCTGTAGTTTGACCCCGGTCTTGCCAGGTTATTTATTACTTCGACACTCCTGCACTTGGGAGAAGACATCAATCTTTTGGTCATGTTATTTATCATAAATTAAAGGTATCTTATAGTATCAGACTTGTTATTGTAAAACATGCTTTAGTTAAGGAGTTATTGATACTTCAAGTGCAAAATGATGATATAAAACCTTGATAAAAATGCATTTTTAAGTACTAATCATCCTTTTATTTTTTTTTTTACCTTGGTATTGTCTAACAACATATACCAAGTAAGGGCAACATCACTCAAACTGTCTTGAAAGAAGTGAATCAACAGTTTCTTGTCATGGACCACCTCGGTCGTTTTGTTGTAGTATGCCTTAAGATGAGTTACAAGGCATTAAGTTCTTGTATATTTGATGAATTTTGCTTTTTTAGGTTTAGATCTCAAGGCCTGTTCGAGTACGCTAGTAAGCCTTACGACTTCTTCTCTAAGACTTTCCACCTTTTTTTGGTGTTGGGCTTCTAACTGAGCTTTTTCTTCATTTTACATTTGTCTTTTTTGCAGTCGAGTGTTATATGTGCGTTTTAATGGGGGACCTATATTTCACCTAGGGCACAGTATTATGACAGTTCATAAGTGTATGTTCAAACATGCATGAGGATGAATGCAACATATTGGGTATGGATTCACCTTTTACGGGGTGACATAACAATCGTTATTTTTTGAATGTGTGATCAGATCTGAATCCGATATTCATTGCAATGTCAAGAGGAGATCTGTTTAACCTTTTGTCATTTGAGCTTTCAGCCACATTCTTTGTGTTTTTCATTATGCATGTAATATCTTGGAGTAGTGGTATCTCACCGACATCCTGTCTAAGGCAGTCTTCCTCGGTCATTTGTAAAGATTCAGACTCGAGTCCATACTCAACAGTTGTTATCTTAGGAGTAACGACTATTATGTCACCCGAAAGCTTGTAATAAGGATGCTTACACATTTAAGCCTATCTTAGTGAAATTACGCAGGAATCAACCTAAAAGTAGGTTCTAGTCATTAAATGCGTCATAACCCAATTTTGACCCTTTTATTTTAATTATTATTATTATTTTATTTACTGAAAAGGATATAAAAGAATGATGATGAAAAAATAATAATGATGAAAAGCAAGTAAAATGAAATAAATGAAGAATGAATTAAAATTTGGGTTAAGGGCAACATGATTGGAAGTTTTGGGGTTTAATTAAATTTTGGAATTAATCTAATTAATCCAATCAAGGGTTTAATTGGAGAATTAATAAGTTTTGAGACTTAATTAAGCTTGGAATTAATTTAATTAATCCAATCAGGGGCTTAATTGGAGAATTGATAAGTTTTAGACTTAATTGGACTTAGATTTAATTAAATTGATGAAATCAGGGACTTAACTAAAGAAATAGCAAAGTTTGGGGTTAATTGGGGACACAATTGCAATAGATTAAAGTTCAAGGACTAACTTGTATAAGGCAAGAAAATAGAGGGGTTCAATTATAATTTACCCAGGGACTCGATTACATGATTTCAAAACTTCAGTGACCAGATTGAAAATGGATATTCCCACCACACAAACGGCGCCGTTTTAGAATTTATCAATCGCCTTCTTCGTCTTCCTCCTCAGGAGCCATTACTGGAGTAAAGGGAGGCCATTTCAAATGGTTGGTATTCTCTAGCTATAAAGCCAGAGAAGATGAGAGCACAGGGGGAAAAAAGGAAAAAAAACAGGGGGACACGAAAAAGCCAGGCGAAGAGACTAAAAAAACTGGGAAAACTGAGGGGAAGAGAGACAAAAAAAGAGCCACGAACGGCAGAAAACAAAGAACGCAGGAGACCTGGGGGGGAGACTGAAAAAAACTTGGGGAAAACTGAGAGAAGAGGAGACCCAGAACAGGGCACCAAAAAAAGACAGGAACAAAGAAAAAAAACAGAGAGCAGAGGGGACGACTGGAGAAGCAAACGAGACAGAGACAGAAACAGGGGAAGAGAACAAAAAGCCAACGTACCCCAGCTTCGCCTTCATCTTCAGAACACAAACACAGTGAGCAGATGAAAAACCAGAGAAGAAAACGCAAACAAAACCAGAGGAAGAAGCTTAGAAAAACGAAGAGAGGACCAGCATCACCACCGACTGCCTCTTCTCCAGCACCAGCTTCCAAAACCAGAGGAAGAAGCTAAAAAGGAGAGAGGAACAAGCAGCTGACAGAAGGAATACACCGACAGAAGGGAAACAAACGAACACAGGGATCTTGAGGCAAGGATAGACGACCAAGAAAGACTGAAAAATCCGGATCGCCATTTCCAGCACCAGGTAAGTTGCACTTTCCCTTGCATTTTAATTACATGCTCCTATAGCAGGCGTGCGTGAACTGCTTACGCACGCCTTCTGGTAAAAAAATGGCCAGCCGGGTCAAGCCTGTGACCCGGCTAGGCCTGCTGGGTCCAGCCCAGCCACATGGGCTGAGCTGGGCCCAACCAAAAAAAAATAAAAAATAAAAAAATAAAAAAATAAAAAAAAACAGAAAAATAAAAAAGTAGAAAAAATAAAAAAAATGTGTATGCATGAATAAAAATAATGTAAATTTATTGGTTTATTCACTGACGCCAGAGTCAGGAATAAAAATACCGGTTTAAATTTATATTATTTTTATTCATTGTATTTTATTTTATTTAGCTAGAAAAATAAAAAAAATATGTGCATGCATAAAAATCAATTTATTTTTATTTATTTATTCACTGGCGCTAGAGTAAGAAATAAAAAAATATTGATCTAATTTTTTTTGTAGCTACGAATTTTTACCAATGTTAGAGTTGGAATTATTCGAGCTCGAATATTCACTGGCGCCAGAGTTAGGAATATTATAAACAAATCATCCTAGCATAAGCGAATAAATATTTAGCAATTTAAGACAAAACCAGCAATGCAGTCTGCCTCAGGTAGAACGTTTAAGGGGTGATAATATCTTTCTTTTTACGTAACCAATCCCGAGCCATAGAATTTCTGTTGACCAGTTAGGGTTCCTAGTGACCATAATACTAGGTGGCGACTCCGACTCCTTGAACAAGACTTTTTTTTTCTAAAAGAACAAGATGCTAGATATCTGTTCTTTTTTCTATAATCGAGGATTATTTTTAGGGCCGCCGCGATATAGGGTGCGACAAAGATAATTTACTTAGTTTAGCCAAAGACTAGGGGCATCTATATTCAGATAACTGAGATAAATGACTAGTTGAGTTAATTTGAAAGGAATTAGTATTGCATGATTGTTAGAATATTGAATTTATCTAGAAGTTAAAATACGAACCATATGTGAGCTTTAAATAAGGAATTTAATCTATTATTTGTGATGACTAGATAAGTTAAATGGTTATGAACATGTTTTATTTGATTAATTGTTGTATTGCAGTCTAATATGATGAAATAGTCTAATTGTGGTTGACGAGTACGTAGATCTTTATCATGCTACTTTCCAATTTAAATAGGGATATTATAAATCATAAATGTTAAGTGGATATATATTAGGATTTTGATATTTTATCTTGGACTTGTAATTATGTTATTGTAATAACATTATTATTAACTTGTATTTCTTTTGTTAAGTTTATTAATCTCTACTTAAATCCATGAAAATATAGATAAAACTCTATATGTATGTTTGTATTCAAATGCTAGTATTCCTTGAATTATATGGAACATATGTCTCGCATATTATGAGTTCATTAAATTCTTATATGCATTAAGTATGATTCATGAATATTTAAGGATATGCCATATCATGTTGTGTTGGGATGGGATGGGATACAATCTAAGATGGTTGGACCTTGACAATAATGATGCCCGTGATATATAAATATGGAGATGTCGGTAACTTTATATGCTTAAAAACAAGGAAAATTCTGTTGAATTTTCAAGGAAGTCTTATGATTTATTTTGCTCAGTTTGCTTGTGAAAATTCAGGATGTTACACATTACTCACATAAGAAAGTGCACTTTACCTTTTTTTCAAAACTTTAAGAAACATATCCAATTTTATGTGGATTATAGATTGTCAAAAGGCTTTTGAGAAGCTCAAATTTCATCTTTCATTCCTCAAGATATTTTCTTAGCCTAAGGAAAGTGAAAATATTTTTTTCTTTATTTGGGAGTGTGAGACTCAATGGTGAAATTGTTCTAATTAGAGATGATAAAAAAAAATATGTTCAGTATATTACTCAAGCCATATCCTCCATGATGCTGAAACCAAATATTTAAAAGTGGAGAAGGTAGTCTTCGCTCTGATAAGTGTATTTTCAAATCAGCCTTTGCAACAAATCCTACATAAGCTAGAGATTTTTGGATGCTCGGTGAAATGGGCTATTAAATTAGGAGAGTTTGGACTTCAATATAGACCCTAGCCGGTTATAAAGGGTTGATAAAAATCTATGCTTGTTTTTATTAAAAAAAAAACTTTTTTTGGCATTCTCAAACCTTTTCTTGTATTTGGACCAATCTATTTGATCTATAAAGATATTTTTTAGGCTTTGCAAGTGGTCCAAATGCAATCTTGATGGAGGACTCTTGATGGAGGAGCTACCTTATGACGAAGAGGCAAGGCCCTAAGATATTCTTGTGTGCTTGGAAGAGCCTTGGTGAGCATTCTCATTTGCTAGGCAAGTTGTTAAATATCTAGAGATGGTAATGGAGTGCTCGTAGTAAAAAAGTCTTTAACCCTCTCATTACATGGAGTTTCTAGATTATATGTTATGAAAAGAGATAAAGTGTTAGTAAAAAATAAAGGGAAAATGAATCAAACTTTTTTCACAGTTCCCACAGATAGAGCCCTAATGAAGTCTGGAGCAAACTTCAAGAGATGTTAAACTAGCTAGTTAATAGACTTCGGAGGTTATTGAAGAGAAGCTCGACTATTGATTCATGATTTTCTATAATAACAAGTTTCATTTATGGTAATAAGGGATACTATGATGTTTAAGTCAGCACTAATGTAAGAAGAATGAAGCCTTAAAGGCAATATTATATGTTTATGGTTATTGGTAAGAAATAAAAAAAAAAAAAAAAGATGAAGATTAGAATGCCAGAATGTAAAAAAGTGTTTTTCTTATCTAATGTTCATCATATTTTATATCCATTACCATGTTCATTTATCCAGGGATAAGGGCCAAACAAAAAAGAAAAAAATTGACCCTGTATAAGCATCAAATAAATGGTTAATTATATTTTATTAGAGAAAAAATATTTATCATGTTGATCAGTCATTATTTTTTACTCACAAACTTTGAGACAACTTGGATTCAATAATGTGCTAGGTCCATGTAGTTTTGACAATTTATATATTTATATTTAGCTATAAGCTTATCTAAACACTAATTGAGTCTGGCAAATTACCAGAATCAAGAAGTTTGGATTAAATTATATGTTAAACTTAAAGCACTATAGGTTTGACAAATTATCAAATCCAATGAATTTAGATTAAATCATGTGCTGAACCCAAAAAAATATGAATTTGGTAAGAAGTCAGACCTAATAAAGGTTTATAATTAAGATCTAGAGCTTGTTTGTTTGTGTTTCAAAAATATTTAAGAAAATAATAATTTTTTATTTTAAATTAATTTTTTTAGTGTTTTTATATTATTTTGATATTATTAATTTTTTTATATATAATTAATATAATATTTTCTAAAAATATTATTAAATTTATTCAAATCAATAACAGTTTGACTGCTACTGGATCATTGAGGAGCAATGACAGTTTCGAAAATGTTGACTGGATGTCAGGACTTTTAATCTAACAAAACCATCTTTCAAGCTTAAGTCGAATGAACATCACCATGCCTAAACAAGATCAGCGTTTAAGATGTGCTTGAGAGTGTCTTGCTGGTTATGATTTAAAATATTTTTTGTTTAAAAATTTATTAAAATAATATATATTTTTTATTTTTACAAAATATTTTTAATATTAATTTATTAAAACAATCTAAAAATAAAAAAAATTAATTAATTTTAAATAAAAAATAATTTTTTATAAAATACGGATTCAATCACCAGTAATTGTATTCTGTGTTCTATTAATAAATCCCATCTATCAGCTCTGGAAAAAAAAAATTCTTAAAAAAATAATAATGTTAGATATTTTATGCAGGTATGAGACTAAGCCTGTCAAAATCCTTGTCCATGATCAGCTCTATCAACTTTGAAAGGCATAATCGCATTTTTGTCAGCGATTATGCTTTTCAATACGTGGGAGAATTGCATCTCCAGTAATAGAAAACGTGGGCGATTTGATAAGTTTTGAAGGGAATTCATTGTGTTTTCCAAGCCCTTGACATATTCTCTGTGGATCTTAGGATAAATTAAATATTCATGTTGTGGTCTCATATGACCTCTAAAAGAAGGACCAATCAAGATTTTTTTGAAAGTTTGAGGTAATTTTTTAGTTTAAGGAGGTTTTGTTACTAGAAAAAATAATATAATCCGAATCAGATGAATACCAACTTGAATAAATGAGTTTCTTTACACAGTTATCTTATCTGATAAAAAATGGATATTATTAAATCCGATAACACAAATATTTAAAATTGGATGAATAAGATATAAATATCTAGATTTTTTTTTAATTTTCATTCCTAATTTAAGCTGAAAATTAATTCAAGCTTGTGTCTACCTTGAATAACATTATTTAATGGAATCAGAGCACAATTGGCGACCATTATACTATAAGGAGAAAAGGAGAGTTCACGCAAAAATGGCAGAGACCTATCGCTACCTTCTCTTTGGCCTCTTCTTATACTTTGATGGCACATTTTCTATCCTTTTTCTCTCTCGTCAAGTGTGGGGATCTTTGTTTGATTGTTCATATCGATTAGTTTTTTGACTACTTTTTAAGCTGACGTTAATTTGTTGCTATGTGTTTGTGTAGTTTCTTCAAGCTTTGAAGCACACAGCCAGAATGATTGCATGCACTTGCTCCTTGACATGCCTCGTTAATTACTCTGCATTGATGTGAATGCTGGCTTCAAAATTGGCCTTGGCATATACAGGCAACGTGGATGGTTCTCTTCTTTCCATTGATCAGCACATCCCCTGCGAAATTCTCTTGGATCTTGACAGTTCCTTTCAATTAAAATTTGTAGCTAGTAAAGGTCTAATCTCGGTTAGCTAAAGAATTTTTGCATGTCTATGTCAGGAAACAAAGTAATAGGATTTTTATCATCAATTTTTATACTTGCTATGCTAAGAAGAAGAAAATAATATTTGATTAACCACCATCTAAATACCAAAAAACTTATTCCTTGAATATATTAGATTTTTTAATATCATCAGCTGCATCGTTTATGAAAAATACTTTTAAAAAACAATTAATTAGCCTACAGTTTTATTGAGATCTCTATTTATTATCAATGATAGATAATCAAGACACTCCTAAGATAGAACATGTAACTTATCTCACTGTCGTGGTAGAAACTCCTGCACAGCTAACCCTTCAGTAGCTTATTAATCATATGCAACTCTTCAACGTGTGGGAAGAGGTTGTCATGCTTTACCAGCGTGTGCAACCTCTTCCGGTGGAGCTAAGCCACCATATAACTTTTAAATTAAGGAGGATAAAATCCTCTTTTGATTTTTTTATAGATAAAAGTCCTAAAACTCTCTAACGATTTACTCGATTCATCTAAAACCACCCTCCCATTTTAACGAAGTCCAAATCAAAACCTTTTTCCCTTTTTTTTTTGTGTGTGTCATGGCCGAACTTCAATAAGGAAAAAAAGGTGAGAATTGTTCTCCCTTCTTAAAAAAATCATTATTTAGTTAACTTATCAACATCAATTATCTACAATTTAGTAAGATTTCTAAACAGTTTTATTAAAACTCAATTGTCTCAATTTTCTTCTTCTTAGATGAAATTCACCTAAACGAAGAAAGTGAGCATTTATAACCTATATTTTCCCACAATTTCCAATACAATTGCATTCAAACCTTAAATCTCTTAAATCTTTCTCTTTGATCCAAACCTCTGATAAAAAGGGGGAAAGAGATTTTGTTTCTTCTATTTAAAATTAAACAATTACCTAATTATAATTCATCATAACATGATTCAATCATAATTTGCATTATTCTCATAATTAAAGTCATAAACTCACAATTTCACGTAATCACAATAATTCAATTCCTTCATCAAAACATAAAATTACACAGCGACGCCTTCCCCGCTCCCCCTTCGCCTATAAATACTGCCCTTAGCAGCTGTAACCCGGGGAGGTTTTGTTTTTTTAGGGGAGAAGGACGAGAGAGTTTTTTGAAAACGGGAGAGAGGGCTGGAAAACTAAAAGAGGGGGAAAGTTTTTTGGAACGAAAGAGAGGGGAACGGGAAAGAAACAAAGGAAACAAAGAGGCCAAGCAACGCTGAAACGGCAGAGGGGAGGAAGAGCAGCCGCAGCGCCATCGTCAGCTCATCATCTCCTTCATCCCAGTAGCCACACCAGGAGGAAGAGCAGCTGCAGCAACGCCAGGAGGAAGAGCAGCTAGCAGCACCACCTCTGCTGAACCATGGCCAGCACCAACAGCAACCAGGAACGAGCCAAGCCACTCGCCCAGCTGTAGCCTCCTTCGCAGCCATATCCTTCCTCAGCCACAGTGAGGGAACCAGCAGAAGCTGCACCTTTCCTCGGCCGCAGTAGTAGAATCAGTAGAAGCGATCCTTCCCTTCCAGTAACACGAGAACAGAGGGAGTTTCTTTCCTTCATCCTTTTCGTTACTATGAGAAAGGAAAACAGAACGGAGGAGAGGGAGAGAAGAGCTGTAACGACCCGGCTTTCTAAGCCCAAAACAATAGTAAATTTTTTTTTTATATATGTATATTTAATACACATGGTGCCGGTAATCAAAGAACTTGAATCCTCACATCATCAAAATACAATCCAT
>Ga0325410_1002343_pt1 | contig 21201 bp, 7 predicted proteins | sample PopdelMetagenome_16_FD_206182 | JGI IMG/M metagenome (GOLD analysis project Ga0325410, IMG submission 206182) | Populus deltoides microbial communities from Bellville, Georgia, United States - Xylem-PdIQD-R3 | ecosystem: Host-associated > Plants > Phyllosphere > Stem > Wood/Secondary xylem... | reverse complement strand
ATATTAAAATAGTCGAATTATATGACATTTGCATCCTTAGTGTTTTTCAATTAAATTAAAATTAATCATGTAATATTAACTTTGTAATATTTCTTTAAATTAAATATGGATCAAGAACATCGAATGTATTATCCTAAAATGATTTTTTGGTTCTTCTTATTATAATAATAAAAAAAGTTTCTCAATTCATTTCAACCAATACAATTAATGTATAGGCATATTCGGATTGAAAAAGTGTAATATAAAATATGTTTTGAACTAATAAAAAATTAATTTGGATTGTTAATACTTCTGTATATATAAATAGGAATAATTTCAGAATTTAAAACACACACATATATATAATCATATTAATTATTATATAAAAATGATGAAATAAGAATAAAAAAATAGAGTGAGAATAACACCACCAAAAATGAATTATTTTCTTTCATAAACCGATGAAAAATATAAAACACAAGAGCAGAGCATCCTTAAAAGGCTTGAAAATAATTAATGTACACCTTGATGACGCAAAAAGAAAAACGAACAAATTTTTGGCCTGCAAAAAGCACCATTCAAAATCCCAATCGCACCAGTTATATATATATATATATATATATAAAGTCTTCTTCTTCTTCTTTTCTTTTTTTTTTTTATGGAATTCAGAGGTTAATTTCTTAACCATGGATCCCACTTCCTTTTCCAGACCCACAGCTAATCAATCCTTCTCTTCTCAGCTTCTCTTCTTTCGATTTTCTGCAAAAAACCACCCAAGAATTCACTTCCAAAGCTATACAAACTCCTATCAATGTTGATAGGCACAGACAATATCCTAACTTTGCATAAGACCTGCTCTCTCCCATTACTTCAAATCCTTGAAAAACATTCACAACTCCTAGCACCACACAAGCATACCCTACAAAATGGTGGTAAGATTTCCAGTACTTCCTAAACTTATTAGTGGTCTTAGGCCTAAACAACAGTGCCAGTGTTTGCAAAGCCCCAAAGGAAAATGCTGCGAAACCAAGCTTCCTGTGTAGCCCATAAACCACTCCTGGTGATAATTCCCCAAGTTTAATTCCAATGGCAAATCCTACAGTTCCTATGATAAAAGCACAAAGTTGTATCCCTGCATGTACATAAAACCATGTTGGCCCTAGTGCTTGTATGTGCCTCAAATATCTTGCAGTCGCAGCTCCAATTGGGAGTAAGACACCCCATGAGACAGCATTTAAGATTCCATGTGCTATCTTTAATGTCCTGGTATCATCTCTATGGGCAGCACTGAAACCAGACAAGACATCGATGGTGGCAATGGAAGATAGGTCATTGGAGGTCGTCGGATGGATAGCTGGGGAGTAACCTTGAACGTATAGTCCACGGTTCCACACGAAGTGAATTTTGGTCTTGTTTGGTACAAGTTTTAATGTGGCATAAACTTGAATGGCGGCACCATTGTGTATAGTGGCCATTTTGCCACCATAGAGGGTGGCAGAGGAGGATAGAAGGTGGATATCTAGAGGGCGAGAGAGGGGTGGGGATTTTTGAAGCTTTACTGTTGGGTCTAAAATAAAAGGTAAAAGGACTAGCTGACCTGAATTGGGGTCTGGAAAGGCAATCAGAGCACGAGTACCGGTCATTTCAGCCGAGGAAGGATTGATTCCCCACCCTACCCAACCGGAAGGAGAGATGAAGGTACCAGAAAATACAAGGTTTAGCGTGGCATTGTGGGCATGAAATGTCCAAGCTATCGAGGCTTGCTGGGTAGGGAGTGTCATGCATTTTTCAAAGGTCTTAGTGGGTGTGGTGATGCTGCAATGAGCAGAAAATGCAGTTCGAACATGAAAGGAGAAAAGGAAGAGGACAAGGGCGAACAAGAGAGGCATTTCGGTGGAAGAATGATGAACAAGACAAAGGGATGGCACAGGCTTGAAGGATCGAGGCAGCAGCAAGCTCTCTTTTGTTAACACTTGTGTGTTAGGTGTATGATGTTATTTTCAGGAAAGAGTGGCAGAACGTTATCATGATGAGTAAAAATAAACAATGAGAATCAATACTGTGGAGTTTCCTGCGGTGCTTAACTTTGAAGGAAAGGCAGTTTCGAGTGATAATTCGGTGGATAAGAAAAAGAGAGTCTAGCATTTGTTTGTTCATGAGTAGTGGATACGTAATGGTGAGTCGTCTTTGTAGTGTGCCATCATTTTGTGGATAGTATACAGAGTTCCTATCATTTTCTTGAATAATTTTCTCCAGGAGCCTTAGAGTCTGCTGCTTGGCTTTGAAGCTAAGCCATTATAAGTGAAAAAATCTTGATTCTTGAATTGCTTGCTACACTTCACAGGTCTGAGCAAGTAACTTTCGGAAGGGTGATAGGGTAGTTTTGTTTTATATGAAAAGTACGAATACTAAAATGCCCTTAGATATATATATGTATTTTAATGTCCAGCAAAATTACTTAAATGCCATTTAAATCAACAAGATAAAAGCCTTTGGTTAAAGGATATTTATGTCTTTTTAAAGATAATAATTTGCAATCATCACAACTAGGAATAGTAATAGTAATTATAGTTATAAAATCCCGAATGATCTGGTGGGTCGACCTGATCAATCTGGGGGTTGGACCGATCCAGGTTTCTTAAAAGACTAGCGAATGTAAAAAACTGGTCAGACCCGGTCGATCCGGCGGGTCATCCCATGACCCGATCAACCTGGGCAAACCCGAGTGAGACCCAACATATATATTAGATGTGTGTGTGTGTGTGTATATATATATATATATATACACACATCTAATCTTTACTCACAGTAAAAGTCATTCGAGCAGAAGAACATTTAACTCTGCTCTAATTTTTGTTTGAGCAGAAGAAGAAATATCATGATTGAAGTGAATATTTATCACTGGTGAATCGATCTAAAGGCATCACTGGTGAATCGATCCCATCCAGCTTCTACAAGCAGAGAATATCGTGATTGAGGTGAATATTTCTCTTTCTCCATCCAAATCTCCCTTGTCCCTTGGGTTAGTAACAATATCGTGATGGTTTTATTGTTGGCTTCTTCTATCTTGCTTCAGCCAGTTGTGCTGGGAGCTTGCTTTTTTGGTTCAGTTTGCTAGTCGGGTTTGCTTAGAGGCCTTCTCTCTCAAAACAAGTTAAGGTATGCTCTGCTGTTATGAAAATAAATAACTTCTCTCACTCGGTGTATCCTCTCAAAATTCTGGCAATCTTGGTGCCAAGATTCCAATTATCTGTCAATAATTTATCTTGAGAAGACAGCTTTAGGCCCTAACTGTTAGCTTTATTTGCTGTTATAATTTTTCTCTAAGCAATTGTTCCTAATTGTTAGCTTTAGTTCTTTACTGAGACGAGATGATTTGAGATCTTTCTTTTTATTCAAGTGGCAAGCCTTTACTTGCAGTTGTAGTTAAAAGTGTTCTGTATTATAACTTACTGTAAAACATTGTTGTTAAAAGAACACTGCTGCTATAATAATTTCTAAGGTAATTAGAGTAGCTACAAAGATTGTGAAGTGATTTGTTGTAGCAGCAAGAATTTAACTACATTTTTAACAAAAATCATTCTTTACCACAACGATTGTTCGGGTGGAGTTGAACCAAATCATATTGCTTAGCTTTTGATTGATTTGTGAATTAAATAGTATTATTTGCCATAGATTATAAGAATTGATTTATTATTTAGAATAGTATTACGGATTTAAATTCTTAGTATAATTTATGTGGGTACTTAGTTATTTAGAATTGATTTGTGAATTAAATAGTATTACGGATTTAAATTCTTAGTATAATTTATGTGGGTGCTTGGTTATTTAAAATTGATTTGGTTTATTACAGCTTTTTAAAATTCTTAGTATAATTTATGGATTAGAATTGATTTGGTTTAAATTCTTAGTTATTTAAAATGTCTTCTCAACATGGTAGCACTCCAAGTAGTGATCCTTCAACTACTTATTTATCTGAACCTTCCAATTTCCATATCATCATCAAGTGGTATAAGAGTAAAAACAAATTTGACATGAGGTCATTACAGAGAAGCTCCTAAACTTAGGGTGGGATGTAAGAAAACCAAATTAGTGTGCTTATATTTTGCTAAAGTTTTTGTTGGTGGAGGCATTAATCGATTCAAGCAACATTTAGCTAGAGCGAAAGGAGAAGTGGAACAATGTCGTAAATGTCCTCCGGATGTTCATCATCAAATGCTTTTGAATCTTCATGTTACTTTATTTATTTCTAAAACAACTCATTATTTTATTATCCTTGTTTTTAATATCTTTAAATTATGTTAAAGATTTGTTTATTTGAAGACAAATGTACATTCTAATCTATTGATGCTAATTAATTATGCTAGTACATATATTAATGTGATATTTTCTTGATAATTATGCTAGCATATATGTTAACGTGATATTTTATGTCAAAACAACTATATTAATGTGTGTCTTGGTGTTTTATCCGGGTTGACTCGGGTGGATCCGGGTTGACCCACAAGACCTATGACCCAGTCACTTTACCGAATCAATGATCGGGTCAGGTTTTATAACTATGATGGTAATCAGTTCAACGTCTTTCATTTTTATTCTTATTTCCCCTTCCTTTTGTTGATATATTGTTTTTTACTTGTTCTTTGTTTTTATAATTTATAATTTTTTATTCTTAATTTCTTTATAAAATTTTATTGATTTTTAATCTTATCTTTCAATTTAAGTTTATGGGTGTTTTTTTTTAAATTTTTTTCTCATTCTTTTATTTTTATTTTTTCTTTTGTTTAAGTTATTTTTCTTTTTAATTTAATCCTCCAATAAAAAAACTTTAGTTACTCTCTAATTTGTTTTTTATTTATATTTTCACCCTTAATTTTAAAATTTTTATTTTAGATCCTTTAATTAGTTATTTTTTCTTCTATTTCGTTCTTTAGCACTTGTTGACTTAGTTCATTTTTTTTTAATTTCATGCTTCCATATATTTGTTTTTCAAGGTATCATGATCATATTTTTTAATTGTCCAATTAATATCATTACATATTCTTTTATCTTCTAATTAAAATAAAACTAACTTATTAAATGGAGTTGGTGATATAATTCGAGTCGTTGATTTCTTTCTTTTTTTAAAAATGTGATCGTGGCACCCAAATATTATTTTTACAGGGAAAAATACAGATCCACATTATAATACGGGACAATTTCTAATGTATAAATATTACCATTGATCAAACAATCCATCATTTTAAGTATGTATATTTTTCAAATATATGATAATGTCTAATTCAATTACTTAAACATTCTAAAAGAACTAGAGTTTTTTTTTTTTAATGGTATGAGCAATGAAAAACTTTAATATAGTTTTTAAATTATTTTATAACAATTCATTATCATAGGTCTGTTGGCTAATATGCAAGTTTAAGCCACGAGGTCGAGAATTTAAGTACCTCTATTAATATTATTTTCAAACAAACTACATGTTGTTTATGTTTTTTTTTCCAAATAAAATAACCATGACCTAAACAACTCATGACTCAGGTTTTATCTCGGGTCAACCCTCAAATTGAGTTTTAAAATCATGATAATAACTATTTTTATCATTACATTAACCTAAGTTGATAATCAACTTGACTTGTGCCTTGTCCAAGGTTGACCATCTTAACCCATGATAAGAGTATTGTCCTAGATTGACCTCTCGAAATAGATTTTAAAACTATGATAATATCAATTTTTATCTTTATATGTCTTAGTTGGACAATTTTAGAATTAAAAGTTTTTTACAAGAATATTTTATGAATAAAAAATAAAAACTAGTCTTTGAAGACATTCATTTTGTACCTTCTGATTTAGATATACAAAAAATTAACTCTAAAATTATCTCATAGATCATTTTATTTTCATGATTCTCTTTTTTCAACCAAAATTATTTTTATTTTTATTATCTTTATCTTTTTTTATTTTACCCATATTACGAAACTGTTTGGGAACGCGGTGCAAACCACGTTCCAAAAAAATTCAATTTTTTTTTGTTAAAATTTAATATGTTTTGGATCGTTTTGATGTGCTAATGTCAAAAATTATTTTTAAAAAATAAAAAAACATTATTGGTATGCATTTTAGCACGAAAAATTATTTAAAAAACAACTACAACCACACTGCCAAGCTAATTCTACATTTATCTAACTGGATTTTTACTCTAGTTATATCGTAGAATGAACAATCATCACAGGGATTTATAAAAAGTGATTTATCTTTCTTAAACACCATTCCCTGTTTGTAATTAACTTGCATTGTGTTTGGATCCCCTGTAATGGAATCACGAGTTTTAATGAATTCTCGAGCTAAGCATCTGCCTTCTTGTTTAGGAGAAAATTGAACTTATTAATTTATTATCCATTTATGCTTTAATTTTTAGGAAAATTCAAGTTAAAAAGTCAGGGTCAAGTGCTATAATTTCTTCTTTCCTGGGTTTGTAACCCATAAAATGTGCTGTTATGGGATTTCTAAAAACCCTTAAAAAAAAACTCCAAAGGGGAAAGAGAAAAAAAAAGAAGAAGAAAGATGAATAAATTGAAAAAAGAAATTAACATATCTTCAGTATATTTATGTTATATTATATACGAGGATAAATTGCATATTTGTGTTATATTATATACGAAAATAAATTAATTTTTAATTTGATAAAAATATAAAGTATAATTTCGAGAGAAAAAAAGAAAATTAAAATACTTAAATATGAAGACGTAATTATTGGTGCAATATTTTGGATTGGATAATTACCTAGATAATGGCAGTGAATTGAGTGTGTTTGTTTTTGAGGTAGCTTTTATGATTGTGGTTTGAAAAAAATAAGTTTTAAAAAGTGTGGTTAGATAAGTTTAGTTGTGTTTAGATACATGTTTGTTAAAAATTATGGTTGAAATTTATGTGCAACAAAAAACATGCATGATTGTGGTTGCTTTTCAAAGTGTTTTTTTACTTGAAAATGTATTAAAATAATATATTTTTATTTTTAAAAAATTATTTTTGATATCAATGTATCAAAATAATCTAAAAACACCAAAAAAATATTAATTTTAAGCAAAGAAAAAAAAAATTTAATTTTTTTCAAAAGCGCTTTTGAAACGAAAAAACAAAGGGTGTTTTACGAAACTCAGTTAAAAAAACATGTAAAAACCACTTTACAAAAATTATATTTCAAACTCAATTTTTTAGTGGATCCCGCAATATAAAATACAGTTTTTATAATTACTAAATATTTTATTGTATTTTTTTACACCGCAAACACAAAGAGGGTGACTTGTGCTTTTTTAAGTAAAAAGCATGTTTTTATAGCTTTTAAAGATATGATTTATGCTTAAAAAGTATTATACCTTTGATAAAAAGCTACCATACCTCCAAGCCAAACACACTGTACACAAAGCAATCTGAATCTTGATCGGAACATGTGGGCCCTTGCAAATGTTTGAAACCAAGCTGAGGTTGGGAGAGGGTGATGGGCCTTTTTGATCAAACGTGGGCCCTTATATTTGCCAGCTCCATCTTTATCAAACCCAAGGAATACGATAAAACCGCTTATTCAGTCCCTGAGTTCTTAGAGAAACAACTAGCTGATCCCTTATATTGAAAATTACATACCGGGTCCCTGTAATTTTATATATGATTACAATTTAATCCTTTTTGTAATTGCTCGTTGCCATTCCTAATTTTATTGCTATCAAGTATTCAAGAACACGAGATCTCTTGGAGGGATGGAGAGTAAGGCAGCAAATAGAGGAGAGTGTGATTTGCAGCAAAGCATAATCGGTGGTGGGCTGCAAAGTAAGAGTGAGGAAATGAGAGGAGTAAGCTTGGAAGGAGAGAAGGTGATACTTGTGCCCTACATGGAGGCCCACGTCCCAAAGTATCACCACTGGATGCAAGACCCCTTTCTCCTCCAAGCCACCGGCTCTGAGCTCTTATCCCTTCAAGATGAGTATCAGATGCAGCTCTCTTGGACCCAAGACCCCCTCAGTATTCTCTCCCTCACTCTCTTTTCTGCTTCAATAACTATATTTACTGTGATCTTTCTTTTGATTATTGTTGTTTGCAGAAAGGACTTTTATTGTACTGGATAAGGAATTGATACAAGCTGGTTTTGTTCATGGAGACCCTCATGTCGAAGGTTTTCCTTCATGTTTTTTCTTTTTTTTTAATGTTTTTCTTTTCAAGGGATTAATAGTTTTACCCATTTGCAGCTATGGTAGGTGATGTAAATATATTCATGAATGATGTGGATGATCCTCAAGTGGCCGAGATCGAGATAATGATAGCTGAACCAAAGAGGTATTTCTATTATTTTTCTTTCTTCTTCACAGTAGCTGCAGTCATCCCCTTGAATCTACTATTCTTAAGTTGCAATGAAGGAAATATGGAATTCGTGTTGATTTACCATTAGCAAATATGTATTGGAATATAATATACCTTTGTCAAGTAGAGAGCTCTCACATTTTTTGGAATAAACCTTAATTTCCCAGTTAATTTATAATTTAGTCAGAGGTTTCGTGATTTTCTTATGGTTCAGTTATATCTTTGTGAAAAGTAGAAGAGTACTATGCTTAAAAATCTCTCTAGAGTGTGCAAAGTCAAGAGTAGTGAAGTGGGATAGCATGTGTATCACAGCTAGGTCTTCTCAGGACATTTTCTTTTCTTTCTTTTTTGTTTTCTTTCTTATTTCATTTTTCTTTGAGAACCAGAGAAGATGTTATAGCTCAGATTTAACCCTTGGCAAGTCCGGCTCCTGTTGTCACGTTGTTATCTATTATTAATTAGGCAATGAATGGTAAATCTTATGCAGGAGATGTTATTAGGCAATCAATTTAGAATATTCCAAATAAAACACATTCTTTCAACTCTTCTCTGTACTTTCTTCTTGATGGGTGCAAAGTGAGTTAGTTGTTTATGCAGTTCTTTCATCCTCATTTCTTATGGTCTTTCTTTTTCTAGCATAGTCGTGGAAAAGGACTCGGGAAGGAATCTGTGTTGATGATGATGGCCTATGCTGTTCGGGACCTTGGGATCCATGTATTCCGTGCTAAAATTGGAGAATCAAATGGATCATCTCTTAATATGTTTTGTAATTTGGTCTCTCTCTCTCTCTCAATATGCTCATGAAGTTTTGTTTTCTGCATGTATGCAGTCCATATTTAGATGGACAAATTCCAGACTCTTGTATGTGGTTTTAAAGGGCTAGCGGTTGTTATTTATGCTCATGCTCTTGCTCTTTCATCAAGTCTCTGTTAGGTTGACAGAAGTTCTTCATGTCTGGTGTAGGGTTTTCAGGAGACTTCTCGCAGTGAAATCTTCAAAGAGGTGAGATTTTTTTTCTTTGGTTTATGCAGCTGTTGAAGCTATCACAGTCTTGATTTATTGAAGTAATCAAGGGCATTCTTGTCATTGATATCTAGCGTGAGATGGTCTGGAGTGGACCACTCTGAAATCAAATAATTTTGTTTGCTGCTTAATCTTCAGCCTGTGCAGTTGATTAACTTCTCATCAATTCATTTCATGCCAAAAGAAAAGGATAGGTGAACACTATGGAGTCAAATGTATTTAAAAATTAAAATAGGTTGATTCCATGAACTTACCATTTAATTTAACTAAATGAGGTGGTTAATGCTTATTGAAAGTTGAAACAGGCATCCTTTGTCCTAAACTGGATTCAATAGGTGCCTGGTTTTGTTCTTTCAGGCAGCGTGCTAACTTCTAATGAGAAGATTACAGCATTTTGTTTGCTGAATTGTAAGGAAGACTATTTTATCAAAACTGACCTTGCATTTCCTAACCTTCAAGAGAATAGCCTTCTCCAATTGTTTAGAATAGTCTAATGTAGCTATTGGCTTAGATCCTCTGCTCTATGCTTAAAAAAGCCATCATCCACTTACGATCCCAGTGAAATGGGGGCTCTGAATAGAAGAATTTGGGGATAATCCAACCATTGAACTTTTTTTCATGAAGTGTTTTGACATCTCAGGACTTGAACCTACTCCCATGTGATTACCCCAAGCTATGGGTCTTATCTTTGCACTTTGTGTATTATATCTGTTAAATCTTTTACATCAATACGATATCTACTAAAAGTTCTTTCCTAACAATTTTGGCAGGTGACACTGGAATTACCAATGACACAGCCTAAGTGTGAGGAATTACTGAAATTGATTGATAATGTGGTTACACGTGTAACCACACACGAGTAGTTTTCAAAAATTGTCCTACTGTCATATTGTATTACTACTGTGTAGAACTTTAACTACGTAAGTAATTTTGTGTTGACAAGTTAAGAGCTCTCATTTTGACTATACAATGACATTGAAATTATCATGCATCTCTTAAGTTTGTTTCCCTCTTTTAGGGGAAATGTATATAGAAATTTATTTTGTAACCCAGGTATCATAATGGTGTGAACATTTTTTTTTCTTTTGGTTTTTTTTTCCCTCTCTTTCTTAAAACTAAAGTGATACTTGGATAAAATTTTAAATGTCCTAGTTGTAGTATTCAGAGAATTGTAGAGTACTTGGAAAACGGAAGCGTTCATGATACTTGGAACAGTGAACCTACTAGGATTTGCCAGATACATGATTTCACTATTTATTATGCAGAGACGAAGACCTGAAAACATGTGCTCATAATGACAGTGGGATGGAATAAATGACTAAATCTGGAAACCTGCAGATGTACTTGGACTAGTTGAACACAGGGAGGCTAGAATACACAGGTGTTTCAAGCTTCCCCCTCCAATATTTTCTTCTATCCTGAAAGAAAATTTAATGTCCCCAATGATTGAATATTTGGTACTGTTGTAGCATGACTCGAAGGGATGTCATTTATAACTGAATTCCCAGCTTGCCAGACATGATTAACAGCAGTTCCATTTTGTAGAGGGCCCAGCATAGCGAAGATACTCATCTGATTATCTGCATATGTTGCAGAGATGTTTGACACGTGAAAGCTGAGAGCTCCTGGTCGCATTGATGTGGTATAACTAGTTATTGGGGTTGGATAGGCAGTCAAGCTCCCATTAGAATTATGAAAGGCAACAAGAGCTTGTGATCCAACCATGCCTGCACCATTTGGATTGATTGCCCATGCAATCCATCCTGTAGAAGTTTGGTTGGCTCTATATGCTATGTGAACAGTTCTGGTGGATGGCATGTAGTTCCAATGGAGATTAGCCTGTAGGAAAGGGAGGTCGATGCAAGAATTGAATGCTTGATTACCTGGAAAGGTGTATTTTGAGCATGATTGAGCAGAAGAAATGATGACTAAGGAGAGAAGTATGCTAATAAACAATGCAGGTGTTGAGGTAATAGCCATGAAGATGTTGAATGTCCAAAGACTCTTGTGTTGAGGTTTATAATTAATTTCAAGGGAAGAGGATTTCACAATTTCTAATTGTACTGTGGTCTCACAGATATTTCACAGAAACGTTCAGAAGAAGGAAATCCAGTTTGGCAATCTGGGTTTGTGTTTTCTTGCAGACGATCCGCGAACTATCCACCCTTTCGTTCTAGGCAGTGACCCTCTAGCATGAATCTAGTGGTCTAAAATTGCACCAGTGGCTGAGATGCAGTCAGCGAGAAGAAGATACAGTCGGAAGTTCAGAACAAGTTTTTTCAGGAGGTGGATTGTTATGGATTATAAGAGCCTTAATTGGTTGGCTGGAATGAGTCTGGCTGTGATCCAATTTATAAGTAAAGCTGGAGAAGTTTAAGTCAAGAGTTGTTGACAGGTTACGTATGTTGTTTCTGAACAACACACAAATCTTGAGAAGACTAAAGAAATCAGGGTTAGAGTCATGCAAGTTTTATTTCTTCTTGCATGACATTATTTCCTTGCGTCTGTTCTGCAACAGTCCGATTTCCAACCTAATTAATGGTTAGTACTAATTCAACAAGACCTAGCCTATAAAAGTGGACCCTTTCTGATAAACAGACCAGAAATAGACAGGAAACTTGTTGCTGAGTGGTGAGAATATGTACAAGACAGGAACATTACAAACTTCTAGATTATCCTGAATGGATCATCTATCCTTGCAGAAAAAAATTCCTTCCCAATATTGAAACTCGTTCTTCGCTTTGCCAAGGAAGTTAGAAGGGTAGAGGGTAGGAAGAAATTAAGAGAGGAGGGTTGACTGAGGAGTTTTGTGTTCCCGTTAACGTCTGCGCATGGAGGAGCAAAGTCGTCAGATTTTATTTTCTGTCAAGAAAATGTAATGGCTGGAAAGGTTAATAAGTCACTTGGAGGCGCCGAAAAAGTAGGTGTGGCATGTTTGAAATTCTCCCATAGCCAGGCAGGTAATTTTTTCACCAACGGCGGAGTCAAATTAACCACATTGATCAAGTATCCGGGGCTTGGCTTTTCCCATTTGACATTGCAGTCATTTGACATTGCAGTTGCTTGGAAATATATAAGAATAATATTTTTTTATTTTTTTAAATTTATTTTTAATATCAGAATATCAAAATGATATAAAAACATTCCAGAAATAAAATTAAAAAAAAATAAAACTATTTTTTTTCAAAAATATTTTTAAACTACAAAAACATACAGTGCCTCAAAATATAGACCGCTAATCTTGTCGTGTTCCTTTAATCTGGGATTCATTTTGTGGAACAGGAGTGAATAATTGGCCTGAAGTCTGAACCTTTCTCATTTGGAAAGCTTTGGCGAAAGTGAATTGTTTCAAGGCAAATACAAGTAGATGGTTTAAACGATGGCATTCCTCTAGAAAGGTTAATTACACCACTTGTGGAGTTTTATAATAAGAATGCTTTGATTAATGGCATCCAAGCTTAGCCAGCTACTGCTGGTGGAGGTGGTGGTGGTGTGGGCTAATTTAAAAATCAGGCGATCTACAAGTGGTCACCCCACTCTGAAAAACCATTGGCTTCCCTTCCTTCCTGTTGGCCTGCTTTCCTCTTGCTTTACAGGTTCTTAGCACAAGGAAAAAAGATACAAAGACGCGCAGTGCAAGTTTTGCTGGCATGAAGCGACACCCTTCATTTATATATAATTCGTGTTCTCAGTTACTTTATTCTAATTTAATTAGCATGAGTTTTCATCCTTCGAACTTGGTCTGATGTGATCTGTCCAGCAGGTCCAAAAAAAATAAATAAAGAGAAAAAAAAGAGATTAAAGTTAAGCCTAGTAAGCCCTTCAAATCAGTTTATGAAGTTGAATTAATTTTATTTATTTATTATATAATAAAAAATACAAAAACTAATTTATAATCAACTCAATATTAAAATAAAATTTAATAGTAAATAATAAAATTTAAAATAATAATAATAATAATAAAAAAAAATAATACCCGAACATCCTTTTACAAATAGCCCATGCATGCATGAGGATGGCCACATGTTTGGCCAATAATTATTTTTGCTTTGTTTGGGGATAAATGTTATGTTATCTGTCCTTTAATTTTTTTTTATATATATAAAAAAAACAATATGTGGTCTATGGTAACAAATAAGATGTTTATTGGGTTGTTTTTATATTTCAATCACCATTATGGTGGTCATAAAAACAAAGGGGTGTTTTTTGGTTAAAATATTTTTTTTTAGAAATATTTTTCACCTAAAAATACCATAAACACCTCCATAAACCACCTAATAGCCTCAAAACACACCAAAATCTCCCAAGAAATTAAAGAAAATTACGAAGCTCAATTTCCAAACAACATAATATTGAATGATAAAATTAAAAATAAGAAAGAAAATTGAATTGTGGAGGGTGAAATTTAAAAAAACATATATTCAATTAAAAAATAACAAAAAAATCAAGTCAACCTGTCAAAATCATGACTTGGTCATGAGATTAAGATAACCTCATAAAAATAAAATAAAAAAAAATAAAAATCTCAATTAAAAAAAATATTCAAGTTAAAAAAGAAACAAAAATAAATAAACAGAGTTAAACCGGGTCAGCTAGCCAAACTCGCGACCGGGTCATGAGATCGAGATAATCTCATAGAAAGCAAATAAAAAAATTAGAAAACTTAATTTTCAATCAACTCAATATTGAAGGATGTAGTCGAAAAAAAAATCAATTAGAAAAGGTGGCCTAAAAAACAAGACTCGAGTCAACTCGAGTTAATCTGTTAAATCCACGACTTATATCATGAGATTAGGATAAATTCATAGGAAGAAAATAAAAAAAAAATCATGAAACCACACTTTTAACAGATCTAATATTGAAAATTAAAATCAAGAAGAAAAACTAATTCTATGAAATCAGTATATAACAGAACATAAAGGAAATAAAAAAAAAATATAAAGCACAATTCCTAAAATAACCTAATATTAAATGATAAAAAAAAGTTGTTAAAAGGTTAAATTGGTAAAAATACTAAACAAAAAGAAAAAAATAACAACAAAACAAAACATCATTGTAATGAGTTTTATAAGTAAGGCTGCAATGATTTAGCTATATCTTTTAATTTTTACTAGTTATTGCACTCACGCTTTGTTGTGAATCGGATTTTTTTTCAAACAAAAAAATTAAACATGCAAGATTTTTCAACATGTTTTTTACATAAAAACTATTAAGTGCAAATCAAAAAGTTTATGTATGTATCTAATTAAATAAATCAAGAATCATCTGTGTCAATAAATAAAAAAATCATTAACACCTAGATATGTATTTGAAAAAGTTGACAGGCAGATGTAAATCAAAATATTTGATATTGCAACACGAGTCATTTAGTCGGAATTGGTGTCAACGCCGATTTTTTCTCTATAATGTTGGAATTTACAATCTCTCTATCTGCTATTTCAAACTAGGTACTAAAAATTAATAAAAATGATTTTTTATATCAAAATTGAATTGCAAAACTATTAAGGAACTTAATGTGTATAATATGTGAATTTTGAGGATTAAAGTAAATTGTTTTTGTGATAATTTTGAAACTATCACCCATTTGTGGTGCCATTTATACTTTGGTAATTTGTCTTTCAATTTTGTCCTTAGTTAACAAACTTAATTCAATTATCTTTAATTCTCCAAAAGGATGCAATCATGCAAAAAAAAAAAAAAAAAGATTCAGGACCAAAATTTTAAAAATAAAAATTTTGAATTTTGAATTAATATTATATATACCGCACAAACATAAAAAGAAGTTGTTACTAAGGTGGACGCATAATGTTTATTTTTCAGAGACGACAACTTCAAATTAGGCACAGTCAGTTATCTGCATGGACACACATCTCATCAATTGACCATGCCTAATTTGAAGTTTTTGACCTTGAAAATATACATTATGCATCCAATTTAGCAACAACTCCCTTTATTATTATAGTTATAGTATAAACTAAAAAAGATAAGGGTTGTACTATTATTATTTTACTATTCATTCTCTTATACATCACTATGGATTTTAATAGTGATTTTATAAAAAATTCAATTTTATCCTCGAACTTGTATTTTGTATAATTGAGATCTTTTGAGCTCAAATTAGCACCCGATTACATATTTTATTTTGGGAGGGAGTGTTGGATTGAAAGACATGAGACTTAAGTGAAAAGAGTAAGTAAAATAGGTGGCAGATTTGAAATTTGTTTAAAAAATTCATTTCAGTCCTCTATTTTTTATAGATATTAGATAACCGGTCCCTTTAATTTTAAAAAATTCAATTTTGATACCAAACTTTATTTTTCTCTTTTTTCAATCTTTTTTGGTTGAGGAGAGAGACGAGGTCACTAGATTTCAGTTTAGAAAGAGAAAGTTTCTGTTGGGGATGATTTCAGCCACTAAAACCGTTAACTTTTTGTCAAATGATAAGATACGAGGAGTTAAGATTAAGTGGTTTTTTTTTTAACTTTGAAAGAGCCTAAAAAAATATATGAGCTCGAGAAGATTTTATGTTTTGTGGTGATTTTGTATTTGTGGGTTTTGAGGCCATAGATTGGTTTAACAAGGTTTCAATGGTGTTTCCTAAGTGTTTTGGGTAAAAATAGGTTGTTAGATGAAGAAAAAAAGAACCTTATTTTTTCAGCCACCACAATAACCAGAATCTGGAAAATTATATATGACACGTTGTTTGCCAATACGGAGGACGTGTTGTGTATTTTTTTTTTGTCAAAGCATAGGGTGGACGACATCCACCCCCATTAACTTAAAAAATAAAGGCCTGCGTACTGGGGCTTGAACTTGCAGGCTCGGCCATGAGCCCTTTCTTAGTGGGTCACAATGCCTAACTTCATTCTTTTTTTTTCTTTTTTTTAAATTTTTCTTTTTTAATATATTTTTTTATAAGTGAGGTTAGTATGATTCATCTGTAATTTTTTTATATATTTTACATAGATTAAATACTTTTTTATAATATGTTTAATATATGTAGTCTTGAATAATATTTTTTTTGTAATTTTATTCAATAAATTTTATCCATGTGTAGATTTTTATTGCAAATTAATTTTTATAAATAAATTTATTAAACATAATCAGGTAAATGAACTGTGTTTTTACTTTTAAATAAGAGTTTTTTTCTCATGTTATCTAGATTGCTTTTATATATATATATATATATATATATATATATATATATATATATATATATATAGACACTTCTGATTTTGAGTACATTCCTTATTCTACAATTAATTTTTAAAAACAAATGTTCACATTAGTAGTCACACTGAGTAAAGTATAATAATAATCATATAAGTTTTTGAATTAAAATAATTGTTTAATATAACATTAAAGCTTTATTAATTAAAGGTTAATAATTCAAATCTTGTCGATCCTTTTTTTTCTATAATTAAAATTAAATAATGAAGGATAAGGTACCTTTTCTGGTAACTTAACTTTTAAATAGATATTTTTGTTTTATGACAAATTATATCCAAATATGATGTGGCACAAGACATTCATGCCGTAGTTCTAACAAATGACACCAGAAGAAATCCACCACACTTTTTATTCACCACATTATTTTCAGGAACTGTACTGGCCTCTGAAATGGCAGTCTCTCACGACTGACATCAAATTATATTATAGAAAAAACTAAAATATGTAGTTGTTTTTGTTAAACCATCCAAATTAAACAAAGAAAAATAAAAAAGAATGATGTTAGAGTTTCATTGATATTGTATGATTATTTTATTCTGAAAAATTTATGTTAAACTAAGTATAAAGAAATTATATATAGGTTAAAATAAAAATATTATTCTACCTTTAATAAATAAAACAAAATAAAATATATTTCTTAACATCTTCTCTTAAACTCACGATGCGGCAGCTACAAACTTTGAAAGTTTGCTAACTAGAAAACGAAAATGGGAAATCAAATGCGACTTGGTAAAGAAATTTGTAATCTGCAAAGAAGAAGAAACAAAAGGTAAAGTAATGGTGTCATGCTTGAGATTATAACGAATAAGATGACAATCGATCTCAATGTGTTTTTTTTGTTGGAATCGGATTAACCAACTTTTTTTTTTGGTTTTTTCTGGATACCTTCTCTCCTTTCTCATGCTCAAGGAATAAAACATGAAGAAATGAAGTATCGAACAAAAATGCAAAGACCTCGGAGGTTGTGAATTTGTTCAACATTGAATTTGTCTAGGGACTGAAATGCTAAAAACACACCCAAGAGATGCAGTAACCCTCAGAAAATAGAGTATGTGAATTTGTTCCAATATTAGTTGTGATCCTCATAATTTTAATTATATTTAATCAATGTTGTCAAAATCATGAGTTGACTTGTAAAATCATACGATTTTACGAGTCAACTCATATATAACGTGCAAAATCAGGTTAAAAACTTGAAAATGATCAAACTCAGTCAACTTGGTAAAAACGGACCGAGTTAACGAGTTTGATAAGTGAAAAAAATAATTAACTGTCTTTGTCTTCCCTCCCCGACACACCGTCACTCTCCCCTTTCCCCTTTCCTCTTTCTCAAATGTCAAGGGTTCTTTAAGCGTGCTCTACTGCTCTTGCAGTCTCACCTCTCCCTCCATAACTCACCTCTACAGCTCTACTGCTCTCTCTCCACAACTCACCGAGTCTTGTCTCTGCATAGGCAAAACTCAAACAACAACCGATTTTTTTTCTTTTTTTTTTCTTGTCAGTGCATTTGTTTATGGAAGTCTGGAAGATAATGGTGAAACCGTGTAAGAATACTATCACTTTTTCCTCATATATGTTAAGCTTAGCTTTAGCTTGCTAGCTGGAAATCAAAAACCCTAAAGACAACACTGATTATAGATTGAAACCCCAAATCAGAAGAATATTTCAACTATTTGTTTAGCTTTTACCAATTTCTTGAATATTCTCATAGCCGGAGGTCGGTCTATATAATTGGTTAAGCTGTCAGAATGTTTGAACTCTTATTAGAGCAAATTGTAGTAGATTATTATTGCTAGGTTAGGTGTCATTACAGTAAAAGCAAAATTTGGTAATCAAACTTGTGAAATGAGACAAATTTTTCTTATGATAATTTCTTTCGCAAAATCAGTATATAGGCCGATTTGAGGTGAATTTGAATTTTCTTGATAATTGTGGTTTTTGAGTTTTGAATTTGGGAGCATTAAATTTAACTAGTCTTGCTCTTTATTCTCATACAAAGTTGTGCTTGTTGTTGCGTTGTGGATTAAACTTCTGTCCATTGCCACCCCTGCTTCATTAAGATCTTAAAACTTCTTTCTGGCTGTTTGATGGTGTGAATCATTACTGCTTGATCCTTAATGTGCCTATTGGTGTAGGTTGCCGAAGGATACCCAACCTGGGTTGTTGAGGGCAAAGAATGGAGCCAAGAAGCTGATGGACTTGGGTTTAGAATTTATTCTCATGGAGCAAATTATCAAGGATGCAGTTGAAAGTTTAAAGAGCAAAGGATTCATTTCTTAAGAAAAAGCTTCAGGGATCAATCTATGGGGTATAACTGATTAGTGTGTTTATGCAGGAACAATCACAGCTTGCATATGGAGGTTACCTGTAATGTTGGCAGGTTTCAGTGTTGCCGTTTTGCTATGTGGACAGTTTTAACAGGTTTATGTATTTGAAGAAAAAAATAAAAACCTTGGTTTTGCTTTGCTTCATGTCCTCTTTTCTCTCTGCATTTCAGCGTGTCTTTTGTTATTGATGGTTCAAACTTTTGATGTGATTTTTTTTCTTTGTAGGTTTTTTAACTATTTGGTGATTGAACATTATGAATTTTACAACGGTGTTGTGTAAACATTTGAGTGTAAAGGAATTGGTCACCAATGTCCCTGTCCATGAAAGCATTACTAGTAATGCCTGTTTCCTTCCAAAACATTGTTTGTTTGTATTGACTTTCTTTGAATTTGCGTGGTATGGTGTTATGGTGTCTTTGTGATTATGAAAGCATTACTGGTAATGTCTATTCCTTTCCAGAACATTGTTTTGTTTGTATCATCTTTTTTGAATTTGGGACAATAGGCTTCTCTTAAAAAAATTCATTATGATTTTGCGATTTTACGATCTGTTTTTACAATCCAAGTTTATTTTGTATTTTTCGAGTCGTGTAAAAAATACATTTTTGACAACCTTGTATTTAATAATCGAAATAGATTTGGTGAACATTGATTTAATTTCAGAATATTTTTTAAACATTGGGAGAAACTCTTCATCAGTTAACCAAGTCAAGGCATTAACCCTAATCTTAAATGAACTAAAATTTAAAGGATCAAATATAAAAAAAAAACCTAAGCAACTGAGAAAAAATGGAAAGACCAAAACGAAAAAAAAAAAATTGTGGTCCAATGTTTTAAGATACAATCTACAGTGAAATGCCATGGACATTAGTTTTAGTTTTAATTTTAATTTTAATTTTAATTTTAATTGTTGTAGATACTAGGATATCGAATGTATCTAGAGAGCATGACACAAAGACGAGGTCGTCTGCTCATGCTCAGTTAAGCTGGACCAACACGGCAAGCATGCACCGTGTCCCAGTCACCCGACTAATCTCATACTACGTCACCGGAAAGTCTTCGAGATCCGGTGGGTCAAACGGAAGTTCACAAAATGTTCCATTCACATATATATTTTATTCTATTCATAATTCCAAATTCCACGTTACCTGACAAGCCCACAGGAATTCAAATATACAGTAGTTGAGACTTCAGTCAACACGCTTACGCCGTTGGGCGCTTGTCTTAAGTCATGGGTGCCTGTGGAAGTGTAAGGTATTGATTTGTAAAATATTTTTTATTTAGTAATATATTAAAATAATATTTTTTTTATATTTTAAAATTTATTTTTAATATTAATATATTAAAGAAGATACAAAAATATAATTTAAAATAAAAAATAAAAATTTTAAAAACTTGTAAAATTACGGTCAACCACAGCATCTATAAAATTACTTTTTTACTACTAAGAGAAGAAACTTGTACTTCCAAAACATCAAGATTTGTACTTCTACTAGGGAGAATGTTCTATTTATATTTTGGACATTGTGTTTTAAAAATATTTAAAATTTAATTTTTTTTATTTAAAATTAATTTTTTTATTTTCAAATTATTTTGATATACTAATATTAAAAAATACAAAAAATATTATTTTAATATATTTTTAAATAAAAAATAATTAAAAAAATACAATTACCATAACACTAGCAAATATGGATGAGAAACTTGTACTACCAAAAACCAAGATTTGTACTATCACCGGTGAAAATTTTATTATTTTATTAATGCTCGTAACGCCCCTTTTAAGAATATTTAAGAATTCTGCACACTTAATTAACAAATCTAATCTAATGTACTATATATCCACTTGCACATTAGAATAAAAAAAAATATCTATGTATATAATATATATTACACCTCATTATATTAATAATTTTTATTTAATTTTTTTTAAAACATAGACAGGGATATGAATATGATTATGAATTTTGAAATTAAATGATTTTATAGAGGTTGGGGACAAAATAGGAAACGAACACGATGATGGGATTTGGAAGGTTTGCTGCCGTAGGTCCCCCTTTTTCCACTCCTTTAGACGTCACGCAAACACATCAATGGCCAGGGTTGACAGCTAGTTGCAAGTTGTGGCCCAGGAGAAGGGCCCCCGGGCACACGCCCCGCACGCGCCTCTTTTATATATATATATATATCTTTTTTTCTGGGAGAGACATAAATGGCCAGGGCTGACAGCTAGGTGCAGGTTGTGGCCCCAGAGAAGCGCCCCCGGCACACGCCTCTTTTATATATATATATATAT
>Ga0325410_1002342_pt1 | contig 21204 bp, 11 predicted proteins | sample PopdelMetagenome_16_FD_206182 | JGI IMG/M metagenome (GOLD analysis project Ga0325410, IMG submission 206182) | Populus deltoides microbial communities from Bellville, Georgia, United States - Xylem-PdIQD-R3 | ecosystem: Host-associated > Plants > Phyllosphere > Stem > Wood/Secondary xylem... | reverse complement strand
ACTAAACATGATCTTAGAAAATGACCTCGTTATATCGACTTTGCTTAAAATTGTCACGTGTAATCACGCACTTAGAAAATGACCTCGCTATATAGACTTTGCTTAAATTGTCACATGAAATTTTTTTTTTTTTAATTTTACGATAAAATGTATTTTCAAATCAATTTATATATCAAAGATGGTGGGCTCCATCCACCGGCTACAACCAGTCAATTCTCGTGTCCTATTATCTCTGACACTTTGACTTCCTTTACTCCCTTTTCCATATTTCCGTGCTTGTTCCCCCATCAGCTCTTAGAGCGCGTCCCTTTACGCCACAATGACTTTGTTTAGCTTCGCTATCGCAATTTTAAAAAATCAGATTTATAAAAAATAGTTTTAGTTATAATTTTAAAATATAAATTTGAACAAGATTACTGTAAAATAAATTCTTATATGTAAAATAAATAAAAAAATTAATTGTAAATAAAATTATATTGTTATAGTTTCTGTAAAATCAAGGATTTAAAATATAATTACGTGAAAATGCTCTGTTTATTTTTGTATTTTAAAAATATTTTAAATTTTTTTATATTTTAAATAAACAATCTTAAGTTGAAAGAAATTTGCAGAGATTGATTGAGAGACATGGTGGTCTTCTTCCACGCACATATTTCAAACATTGAGCTTGGACTTCCAAATCCCTATAATCGATCCTCCCTCGAAGGCAAGCGAACCTCATTCTCAAAGCAATCAAATTTCTCCACCAAATATTCTCAGTTTTTTCTCAGCAAGGGACAAATATGAGGTAAGAGATACGTAGAGAGAAGAAGCCCGAGTGGCTCGTTAACTGGCAAGTGAAACAAAACAAAAGTAAAGAGATGAAATAAAATCATTAATCCTCTAAAAGTCAGCCCTTGTGTCTTCATTTCAAGTCATAAACACATACGATTATCTCTCACAAGTTTGAGTGTGTATTTTGTTGTTTTCTTTGTCCAAGAAACTATAGATTCGCTTCTGTATTTCCTGTCCCTTCGATATCTTTTTCTTTCTCTAGATTCTGTCACCTGTTGCTTTCCTTAATTGCTTTTTTACGTTTTGAGAGAGAGAGAGAGAGAGAGAGGTGTCAAATTTTGAAATGGGAACGAACCTATTTCTTGAAAAGTTGGCGACTGTGGGCTGCTGTAGTATTTCACTTGCAAGTGATGTCTTAATGCATCGTTGGAACCCTTGAGGTGGGTTCTTCTTGTATAGACTCTAGAGTCGCTAAAGTTTCTTTCTTTCTTCAATAATCTCATCAACTCTTCTTCAAAGCTTTGATCTTGGGATCTGGCTTAGTTGTTAATTGTTGCTTAATTTGCTAAATGTTGCTTTTTGTTGGCTTGTAGGTGCTTTGGGATGTGTGTTTGAAGTTGCTTCATTTGGATGACTTTCTTGCACTCACAGTAGTGGTTGTTCAACAGTATAGGGTTTTGGGGATTAGTTGAATATTTTTTTATATTTTTTTTGTGAAGGGTTTAGGTTTCAAGTGGGGTCAAGAGATCTCAGTTTGTTTGGCTGGCTTCACCTATCTATATATAATCTTATTTTTTTTTCTTGTTTAGTGGTGTGAATTATTGCTTCGCTTTCAAGTTGTTAACTCGGTCCTTGTTTTGTGGTTCCTGAGGTGTTTTGCATTTGAAGTTTGTTCATTTGGGGTGCTTATTTTATTTTCCTTTCTTTTCTCTAAAGGGCATCACTATGGTCTTGGTTTCTTAAAGTTATAGGGATTTGATTTCAAGTGGGGATTGGTGATATCTCTTAATTTCACTTCCTTTTGTTGCTTCATTTGCAATTTGGAACTTGCGAGCTGCTTTTTTTTTTTTTTTCGCTGGAGATTTGACGTGCGAGTTCCTTCAATTGGGCTTCTTCTCTTGAAAAGCAGTTAATGCCCAAGAAATATCAACTTCAATGCGGGAGTCTTTGCCTTGATTTGAGCTGGGGCTAAGCTTTGATTTCAGTAATGGCGATGGTGGAGACTGCTCCAATGACTTTCATCAGATCGGTGTTCTTTGCTTGCTTTCTTTGTTCATCTTGGGGTCTCAAAACCACAACTCAATCCTGTGATCCAAATGATATGCTGGCCCTGAAGGAATTTGCAGGAAAGCTCACGAATGGGTCCATCATAACATCATGGTCCAGCAAGACTGACTGCTGTCAATGGGAAGGGGTTGTATGTCGAAGTAATATCAATGGCTCAATTCACAGCAGGGTTACCATGCTGATTCTGTCCAAAATGGGTCTTCAAGGGTTAATTCCGCCCTCCTTGGGCCGCTTAGATCAGCTGAAATCAGTTAATCTCTCTTTCAATCAACTCAGTGGTGGATTGCCTTCGGAGCTCTCGAGCTTGAAGCGGTTGGAGGATCTTGATTTGAGCCATAATTTGCTATCAGGACAAGTTTCAGGGGTGCTTTCTCGTTTGTTATCCATTCGGACACTGAACATTTCCAGCAATCTGTTCAAGGAAGACTTGCTTGAGCTTGGAGGATATCCAAATCTTGTTGCGTTCAACATTAGCAACAATTCGTTCACTGGTCGAATCAGTTCTCAAATTTGCAGCTCCTCTAAAGGGATTCAGATTCTTGATTTATCTGCGAACCATCTCGTGGGCGATCTTGAAGGCTTGTTCAATTGCAGCAGATCTCTTCAACAATTGCATTTGGACTCCAATTCACTTTCAGGCTCTCTCCCTGATTTTTTATACTCAATGTCAGCTTTGCAGCACTTCTCTATCTCCAACAACAATTTCTCTGGCCAGTTAAGCAAGGAAGTGAGTAAGCTCTTTAATCTTAAAAACCTGGTTATTTATGGAAACCAGTTTTCAGGCCATATACCAAATGCATTTGTCAACCTTACATATCTAGAACAATTTGTTGCCCATTCAAATATGTTGTCTGGACCTTTGCCTTCAACACTGTCATTCTGCTCAAAGCTTCACATTCTTGACCTTAGAAACAATTCTTTAACTGGTCCAATTGATCTTAATTTTAGTGGAATGCCTAGTCTTTGTACACTTGATCTTGCCTCTAATCACCTTTCTGGGCCACTTCCAAATTCTCTATCTGTTTGCCGCGAATTGAAGATTTTGAGCCTGGCTAAGAATGAATTAACCGGAAAAATCCCCGAGAGTTTCGCAAATCTCTCATCACTTTTGTTTCTCTCATTGTCCAACAATAGTTTTGTGGACTTATCTGGGGCACTTACAGTACTGCAGCAATGCCAAAATCTCTCCACTCTTATCCTCACAAAGAACTTCGTTGGTGAGGAAATTCCCAGAAATGTAAGTGGTTTTCGGAATTTAATGGTCTTAGCATTTGGAAATTGTGCTCTCAAAGGCCAAATCCCAGTTTGGCTGTTAAGATGCAGGAAGTTAGAAGTTCTTGATTTGTCTTGGAATCATCTGGATGGAAGTATTCCTTCTTGGATTGGCCAGATGGAGAATTTGTTTTACCTGGACTTCTCAAATAACTCCCTAACTGGAGAGATCCCCCAAAGTTTGACTCAGCTAAAGAGCCTCGCAAACAGCAGTTCACCCCATCTAACTGCCTCTGCTGGCATTCCTCTGTATGTAAAGCGAAACCAGAGTGCTAGTGGTTTGCAATACAACCAAGCCTCAAGTTTCCCTCCTTCAATATTGTTGAGCAACAATAGAATAACTGGGACAATTCCACCTGAAGTTGGAAGGCTGAAAGACCTCCATGTCTTTGATTTGAGCAGGAACAACATTACGGGGACCATACCTAGCTCCTTTTCTCAGATGGAAAACCTGGAAGTTTTAGATTTGTCATCCAACAATCTGTATGGGTCAATCCCCCCATCGCTTGAGAAGCTGACATTCCTGTCGAAGTTTAGTGTGGCTAATAATCACTTGAGGGGACAAATTCCCAGCGGAGGGCAGTTCTATAGCTTTCCTAGCTCAAGCTTTGAGGGTAATCCGGGACTCTGTGGGGTAATAGTCTCTCCCTGTAATGTCATTAATAATATGATGAAGCCTGGTATCCCATCTGGTTCAGACCGTAGATTCGGTCGAGGCAATATTCTTAGCATAACAATCACTATAGTAGTTGGGCTTGCGCTGGTCCTCGCTATTGTTTTGCACAAGATGTCAAGGAGGAATGTGGGGGATCCTATTGGTGATTTGGAGGAGGAAGTCAGTCTTCCGCACAGGTTATCTGAAGCTCTCAGGTCTTCCAAGTTGGTGCTTTTTCAGAATTCTGATTGCAAAGACCTCACAGTTCCAGATTTGTTGAAATCAACAAATAACTTCAACCAAGCAAACATCATTGGTTGTGGTGGATTCGGCCTGGTTTACAAAGCCAACCTTCCCAACGGTACAAAAGCTGCAATCAAGAGGCTTTCTGGGGATTGTGGTCAGATGGAACGAGAATTTCAAGCTGAAGTGGAAGCTCTCTCAAGGGCTCAACACAAAAACCTTGTTTCTCTTCAAGGTTATTGTAGGCATGGTAATGACAGATTATTGATTTACTCGTACATGGAAAATGGAAGCTTGGATTATTGGCTGCATGAATCTGTTGATGGCGGCTCAGTACTTAAATGGGAGGTGAGACTCAAGATAGCTCAAGGAGCGGCTTGTGGGTTAGCATATCTGCACAAAGTTTGCGAGCCACATATAGTTCACCGAGATGTGAAATCGAGCAACATACTTCTAGATGAGAAATTTGAAGCTCACTTGGCTGATTTTGGTCTCTCAAGGCTACTTTGTCCTTACGATACTCATGTGACAACAGATTTGGTAGGTACATTAGGTTATATACCTCCTGAATATAGCCAAACATTGATGGCAACATGCAGGGGTGATGTTTACAGTTTTGGTGTTGTTCTTCTCGAACTTCTTACTGGTAGAAGGCCCGTGGAAGTTTGCAAAGGAAAAAACTGCAGAAATTTGGTTTCCTGGCTGTTTCAGATGAAGTCCGAGAAAAGGGAGGCAGAGATTATAGACTCAGCAATTTGGGGTAAAGATCGTCAGAAACAGCTGTTTGAAATGCTCGAAATTGCGTGCAGATGCTTAGACCAAGATCCTAGGCGGAGACCCCTTATCGAAGAAGTTGTTTCATGGCTTGATGGTATTGGATTCCAAGCTGCTCAACAATGAGCTATAATAATACTGCACTTAGTTTCAGGGTTCTTAGTTTCAGTTGGGGTGGACATGGGAAGGTATACTTGTAAAGTAAACTCTATTCCAAGTTTCTATAATGTTGAAATCTTGACCAAGTTTCTATTGTATTATTCTGTTATAAACAAGCATATTATAAAATGCGTTGTCCTTGCCCTTGTACAGTTTTCTTTTTGTTCCCCATTCTATTTCCATGGGAAGATCAAAGCCTTCACATTGTGCTACACATATTACATATTGATGTAAATCAATTTACTAGGTTTCTTTTAGAATTTGAATCATTACCCCCCACACCCCCCAATTTATACTGGATATTCAAGGTCTTGACCTTCAAGCATGCAAGGATCAGACTACTGATCCAATGACTGTAATATACAGATATTAGAAATTAGATATGCTGCAGATTACGGAGACTGCCCTTCTTTTAGCTATTGTTTTGGCTTGCTTGCTCTCGTCTTGAGCAAACCACTATTCTGATATTTACATTACTTGTTCATGGTTTATGCATCATGTCTGCAACTGTCAAGTCTCGTAAACTTTCTTGGCATCCACCCATGTCATTCGAAAGACAGCTACATGCCATTTATGCAGAAAGATAGATTAGCCTCCCTCCACATTTTCTTGAGTAGAGAAGCTTTAAGAGGCAAAGCTAGGCGGTCACTCTGTAGCAAATCCTTTTGTGAAACAACAAAAGATTGGATTATATGTCACTTCCCTACATAAAAACATCATGGGTAAGGTTTTTCTTGATTGAGAGAGACCCTAAAAATATTAAAATGCAACCGTAAAGATACCTTTTACGTGATTTTCTTGCTTGGGTGTCCACGTTGACAGGATAGGTTGACGTGCCATAATGCCATTACTCAAGGATACCAACCTCTCTTTTTTGACTTTGCTAGCATAGCCTGCTGAAGAAACTTTTTCTAGCTAAAAAAGCAGCAGATATTGGTGATGTGAAACTCACTACTAATCTTAAACCGGAAGGATTTGAATTTTGGACACCAAATGGAGGCCTAATAATAATAATAATAATAATAATAATTAAAAAAAAAAAAACAGAATGAGATTTCTAGGGTCATACAGTGGTTTGATATAATTTGCTAGGTTAAATATTTAACAATAAAATATAGATGAAATCTTTGTAATTTTCAAAGTCTAGGATCCTTCGCAGATGTATGTGCATGGATTGATTGAGGTTAATAATTGAGTAGTGTTCGGTATCCATCTTTTTCTGTCACCTCGATCGTAACCTTTTTTCTTTCTACCTCGAGCTTGAAGCTCCGAAAATCTCTCCCTTTTTCTACGCAAATTTCCAAATCGAACTTTCCTTGGTGTTTTTATTCTTATATCTTCCTTTGCCTTTTCTTTTTCTTTGGGCGTCCTATCACGGATTAAACATGTGGAAACATATGTAAAATCGAGCTCCTTTGTGTCATCATGTAAGGATATTCAAAAAGGTTTGTTCGGTAAGAAAATGGAATTCGATGAGGCATGATATTGAATTGGATAAGATTGAATAAGTCAAGATTTTTTTTTATTATCAAGATATTCAAATCAATTTATAGGTATGTCAACTAATATTACGAACATTAATAATTATATAAATTTTCAGTTGAATTTAAGCTGCTTCTCGTGTTACAACACAAGATTTTTACACGGAGGGAGGATGCTATGTAAAAAGTACAGATACTTGAGAAGACGAGCTTACCTGTTATCCTATCTCATGCATGCATAGAAAAACGTTTGAGTATCATCACACCACATTGTATTTTTCCTATTAAAAACTTTAAAAATCCAAAAAACTTCAGTCCATTCGTGAATGCATGCATTTAAATGGACAGAAAATGGAAATTCAATTCTTGTTGAGCAACTTTTGTGTCAAAAAGTCGTCGTGGTTGATAAGACACTACTGATTACGCCCGTGGATCCATCACCCTCAAACCTCGAAGAAAACAAGCACTCCGATTTGGATACGGGTAATGTCATATTGGGCTCTAGCAAGAGGCCTAGATAGCTAAAGACCATGAATCTTACCAGAGCCAAGCTTGTCCTAACTGATATTTTGTCACTAGTTTCTTCTAGGGTCTAGTTGTTTGTATTGGACCTTAAACCTAAAATTCTAAACAAATGGGCCTAAAGCTGTTCGAGGGAGTCAGCATTTTTGTTGCCACAAGCGGACAACATGCAAGGATCATCCTGGTTTTGTCTTTAACAAAACCTAGGGTTTTCCGCTACTTCCACAGTTTTCTATTCCTTTTTGGTCTTTCAATATGTTCATGACCAGCTCTCTTAAGTTGTTTTGCTACTCTAATGCCCAGTATATGAAAGTTTTGATCTTTCTAAGCTTTTTTGCAAGCATTCGGTTGCTTAATTTTGATAATTTTTTCTTGCTTTTGATAGATTGTTTCCTTCTCTTGGTTTTGTTGCATTTATTCTATTATAGTTGTGCCTATGATGATGTTAACTTTTTATATGCTATCATGTTCTATATCCATGAAAAAAATCCAAATCATAGGCATATTATTTCTTCCCCCTAGCAAGTTTGGGATAGTTAAAGTATTGATTTTTTTTTTCAATTTATTTGAGCTTATATTGCAAGTGATGATAAACAAGACCAACAATCAGCCACTCCTTTCTGGAGAATGATGATGCTGTCAAAATAAGAATCATCAGATCTGATGCATTTGTACAGGCTCTTCAATCTTCTTTTGTGTCCGTATATTTATTCTAGTTCATTTTTTTTATGATGGTTAATGAGAGATAATTAATTAGTGTTTTGGTAATGTGGATGGCTTCTTATTCTTTGTCAAGATTATGCATTATTGCTTGATTGGTGTTCTTTTAGAGAGTTAAATACATTGCTTTAGTTTCATTTGACATATTTATTATGATGGCATGAGTTCTTTCTCAATGTCAAATTCTTAATTCAATTAAAAAGGAAGAAGAATTTCCATTTAATGTACAAATTAGTATGTGCTGGATGTTGAGCCTCACCAGTGCCTATGGTGGTTCTAGAGCTAGCATGGTTTGCTCTAGAATTTCAATTTAAGTAATTTATTGAAGTCTGCTTCTGCCTGCAGCTTCTCTAGTTAGTGTTGACACGGCATTTTTTAAGATTTAAATTACTTACTGTGTCCAAAGTTTTTCCCTTTTGGTATCAAAGTGATTTAGAACTTTGAGTGAATAAGAACTTACTAAAGTTTTGTTGTGCCTGTGATGGGTTTAGATATACTATGAGCAACAGCAATGAAATTGCCTTAATATGAGGCACTGATTGTTCATTTTCTGGTGTGTTGAACGTATCATGACATTACTAATTGTGATTTGAGTAATTGGTTTGAATTTATGGTTTTGCAGAATTTCATAGCCCTGTTGGAAGAATTCTATGCTTGTTTTCCTTAACCTCCTTCTATGAACTTATTTTGCTAGATCAATTTTTTTTAATATAAATTCTTAATAGATGGTTTGCCTATGATGTGATTTACTGCCCGTATCATCAGACAAAGTGATGATATTTTCATCACCTCTGGGGCAAAACCATGATTTGTTTTTTACCACGATCTTAAGCATAATATACCCTTCATGGTGGGGTTGGGTGCCATTTGCAAGATACATAAAATTGTATTACATTTGTGTTGAAATGACATTCACTGCTTCGTCAATGAATTTGATGAACTTTGTAAATGCAGATCAGATGCATCAGCTGTTTTGGATAGCACACTTAGTAAGGTGTGCTTATTGGCTATTCATCTCTGGTTCTCAAGTCACATTCACTGTTTGTCTAGACGGTTTCATGATTGATTCAGAGTCTCCATAACAGTTGCTAGAAAGCCAGATGATTGTCAAGTAAGAACTTGAGATTTGAATATGGGGTCTCTGCAGCTTTCCACTCCAACTGCATCTCATAATGGATCTGCTTGTTGCTTCTCTTCCAGCTTTGTGAAGCTCAACCATGTATATTTTGAGAAGCACTATTACTTCATTTTCAAGAATACTTGTTTTGAACAAATGGGAGAGTATTATGAACAGATTAAGATTCATTCCGGTTTCCCAAGATTTGATACTGGCTAGCTAGCGCACACAATTTACACATCAGTAGTTTCAGAATTCATGATTCAGAAAGAAGACACATCAACATGGATCATCCACCTTTTGCCCAAAGGAACATGTCAAATTCTCTCAAAACGTGTTCAGTTTTACATGTGCCGCACCACACCGACTTGTTCTTTATTTTACTTTTAACTATTAGGCTGTATATGTTCGAAGAAATCAACATTCTGCAGCAAAACATCTAGCTAGAAGGGAACTATGGCAGCACTATTTTTGGCAAAAAGAGCCGTCATTAACATCTCTAGTGCTTCATCCAAGGATCACCCTCGTTGTGTTGTGTCTGCCAACAGGGCTTACTTCTCAACTGCTTTTCAACGAGCTCAAGTATCTCTATCCTATAATTCCTCTTTTTTATACATGATCTCTCTCTGTATCCTAAAATATTTAGACAGAAAGCATATAGTTTGTCTTCAGACTGAAAAGCATGGCTACCTTGTCTAGCATTGAATCACATGTATTTCCACGATGGGGACTATTTGTCGGTTCCTAAGCTAGACCATCAATAACGCTTTTTTTTTTTTATTCCATTATATGCTAAATTTTCAGGGTACCAGTGTTGCAGCAGAGACAAGAAGAGAAACAAATAGCCCAGATAGGACACCAGGAAAATCTTATAGTGCAACAAATGATCCAACTAGGCAAGGCTTGTATGAGGCCAAGCAACAAGCTGTAGACCCTGATGAATATACAGGAGTAGGGGCATCACAGTTTGTGGCTGACACTGCCAAAGAAGGGGTTAGAAAAGTAACACAAGTAGCAGACACGTCGGCTAAGGAAACAATGGATGGTGCACGGGAAGCAGCCAAAGAGGCTAACCAAAAGATTAGAGAGACAGTAGGTGGTGGAAATGATGATAGTAACAGTCATGATCATAACAGCCACGACAAGAACAATAATAACGTGGAAGATCTAGTGTTTGTTGAGGTCCATAAGTTGATGGACCAGCTGTTGATACAGTAGAGTACAGAAATAATGATGATTTGAGAAGAATAGTTGACAGAGCAGATTGAGAAAGCACTTGGTTCTTAAGTTTGCTTGCATTTGGCAGCAATAACTGTTAAGAATAAGAATCCTATTAGAAATAAATAACCTGAATACTTTAGGTTTTCTACTGTAAAACTGATTCTATAGGACGATAAACTGCAGGACAGTAATTGATTTCTAATTTATTGGAATGACTATAAGTGCTTTTGTATAAATATGTGATGTGATCAATAATACAATTCATTCCAGCATATTCTATTCTCTCTTTTCAATTTACAATAACTATGGTCTGTTACAATGTTTGTATCACGCTGGCTTAATTAGAAAACAATGGATTTGTGATAAGACCTGTACTGGGTCTTTTATGTTTATCTTTATTTTCAGCAGGGTTTCTGAATTGAGATAAATGAGCTTCCATAATTTTGTTTTAGCCCTCAATCTTGAAAAAGTAGTGTGCTGAGCTTTGGTTCACCAAAACAAATACCAGCAACATATCACATATGAGAACCTTAAAATGGTCTAGGCAAAGGCTGATCAGGGAAGGCTGGTGCACAGCTAATCAGTTCCCAAATGATCATGACGCCTTGTCAGTGATTCTGTGGAGAAAGAGACTTTTAGCTTTTGTGTATTCAAAGGAGCTTTGTCCATTTCCTTCATACAACCACCAAGGATTCTAGAACTTGAAGCTGAAACAGTTTCGAACCATGAACTCACGCACTCTCTACACTACAGGATATTTTCAGACTAGAATTCTATCTTCACGACAGAAAGTGCCCAGATTTTGTCGAGTTGCATTGTTCAACAAAAAAACATCCGACTTGGAATCTGATACGCTCTTGCTTTGGCCATTAAATTGCCAAAACAAATTCCAAAGTGAAAAGGATTGGTAAAGATGATAGGCAATCCATATAATCCAGCACTTCACTCATCATTTCCTATAAATCCATTTTGAAGGGTAATAAAGAATCAAAGAAGATGATTGGTAATGTAGATAGGGAATATAGATCACTTATCATCACCAGTATCATAGCACAATTTAGATGTAGTTTGGTAATGTGGTTGCCCGGTGAGGTTTATTGACAACCATATTTATAAATGATAATATTTTACCTAATTTTATTGCATGCACAAAATTTTTTAGAAAACTGTAGTTCTTGTCGAATGAATTTTGTACGTAATGAAATTGTAATTCTTTTTTTAAAAAATTGAGTTTTACTCGAAAAACTAGTATTTAATAACACTACATAAATTAGAAGGATATCGCATGATGACGTAACATTTGTGGAATTTGATTGCAATTCCAATTATGTTCTTGCCGGGTCCGACCCAGTTAAAAAAAATCAATTTTTATTTTTATTTTAATTGTGTTTTATTCAAAAAATTAGAAAGAGATCGCTTGATGATGCAACAAAAATTTCAGTTTTTGTTGTTGTGCGCTTAAGAAACCATGGAAAATATAGTCCTTATTTGATAGATTTATTTCGTATGTAATGACATTACACATAGTTTAATGGAATAATAAAAAATATTTGATATCAATATTATTTATTTCATGATGTAATAACAGTAGTTAAATCTACAATATTTAAATTAAAAATCATTCATATATATATATATATATACATATATATATTGTTCAACCTCAATTTCAACCACAGTTTTAACCAAACATATATTTTTCCAAACCAACCTCACCTAAAAATATTTTTTATAAAACAACTTTTTTAAAACCACAACCACAACAATAACTTCAATACCAAACACACTCTTAGACACGCCAAATAATTTTTTGAAACAGCATCATACAAGATTTTTGTGTTCTGGAACTAGTTGACAATTGTCCGTGCTATTTAAAAAAAAAGTATTTGTTTTAAATTATATATATATGAACTATTTTAATATATTAATGTTAAAAATAAATTTTTAAAAATAAAAAATATTATTTTATATTATTTTAAATAAAAAATATTTTAAAAAACTTCAACATCAAACATCACACCAAGTGAGACTTGAAAGCTCTCTATCTTATCAAACAGCTGTTTGGTTCTCTTTATAGACAAGAATTGTTCTTCGCCAAAGCAAAGTCATGATCCACTCATTTGTATTCTGTTTTTTTTTTTTTTTTACTTCATCAACGATCTAATCTTCGTGATTCCCAGCTCAAACAAATTAGAGAATCTGGAAGGAATATAGGACCAATATCCAACTCCGATATTGAGAGTAACGGGCACTTTATGGAAGTCAAAATCATATGCAAAGGCCATTTCCTTTATTGTGTTATCATAAAAGGTAAAGAAAAGAAAAGAGAGACGCGGAAGAGTGGAGGGGTGAAAGGTAGGTAGACATAAGAACATGGAATCACACTTGTGGGTGGAAATGGATTGTGATATTTGAGAGTTCATGTTTTTTGCCATACCATGAATTTGCTTAAACTAGTAGGTTCCTTTGTGCCTGTTAATGTTGTGTCGATTTTCAGCGTTTTGCTGATTGGGATTTTGAGCTATAGACTTTTTATTTAAATATCTAGAATTCCAATAACTAGAATTTTTTCTTCTATTTCACATAATAATCATATGAAGATGGTCGTCTATCCTAAGCACAAATTTCATTAGAGGTCGTACTCCTCTGCAAGTAATTGGCAGTGGAGTACGACCTTTCCGTTCATGTGAATTGAACTCGAGGCCTATCCTTTCACCACCTACAAGAACACTACTATGCTACTCACCCATGCTAAATGTTAATATCTGTGATACCATCCGCCATTTTCCTCGCAGATTACAGAAAATCAAGATGTTCAAGAAGATTGGTTGTAGGGATGCTTAATTATTTGACCACCATACTCTTGCCTTTCACATATATTCTTTATGATTGTGCTATGAGCCTTTAATACTGAACTCAACTTGGAGTTCCTCTGTGATAGGTAACAGCCAATCACGTATAAGATATGTGCAGGAATAGGAAGGATGCTTATAAGCAAAGGTCCCCTTTCACTGCTACAAAATTAGTCCAGCCCTTAACCTTGTACTATTAGATGTACAAACATGAGCTTTACTCAAATTCTAATGAGCTATAACGCCTTGTATGATTTCAGCTGCCTATCTGTTTTTCATAGACATTTGCTTAAGTATTCCATTTGTGCTTGGTACAAGAGCCACGTGAAAACTTGTGTTGGGTCATGTCACCACTGAGGTTTTGCCTTCCCAGCTATCATGGCATGTACATTGTGTACTGAGCCATGTCCCGAACTTTATAACACAAAAGACCCGCGGGCGGCCCATAGACTTTTACCGTAAGCCAACCCCAGCAAAAAACACATTGATAGAAAGCCAGCATTCAGTTGCAACGCAATCATCTTAAATATTGAATTAATCAATCTGCACATGGACCTGTAAGTCGTGAATCAGGTAAAAAAGACACGAGGAGAAAAGATAAGAGGAATAAAGCTTTGCATGAACAAAAGACTGGAAATCTATTAGTCCATTTCAACAAAAAAGAAGCATAGGGTACTCTGCTACAGTACACTGCTTGTCCAACCAAGAGGAGCAGAATATTGTGTGAGCATTGATTCTGTACCATTACATTAAAGGGTGCACTAAAATTTGACATGTCCTTCTCATGCCTCTGTCATAGATGTAATCTTTTCACTATCATCGCTTACTTGAGTGCAATCCAGTGCCTCTCTTGCTCATTTAAGTACCAGAAAATTTGCTTTGTAGCATACCATTAATGTCAAGATAAAGCGTAAAGAAAGCATTCCGGAAAAATGGTGATAAAAAACAGAAAGTAATGGTTTAAGGGGCCCTTTGTTGAGGATAATTCAGTCCGTCTGTGTTTTGATTTCTTCAGCAGGAAAATCAAGTGATCAAATCTGTGCTGTAGGCTAGCATTATGTTCGAAAACTATATCCTTCCTGCTGTCCCATGTTCTAAATTTGATAACAGTCGATTTGACTCGAAATCACCCAACTTTTTTTCTTCCTTCTTCATTGACAAAACCATCGATCCTGATTCCTACCTAACTTTCATGTCTATAAAAAAAAGCTAGAAGATTAACCTGAACACGTCAAGTGATTCATTTGACATAAAATTTACCTGCTATATTGCCAAAAACTTCATGCTTAAACCAAATAGTTTACTAACTCACAGACTTACTCTGCGAATGCCCTTTCTAAACAAACAATAATGGCATAGGTGTGCTAATATCATTTAATTTCGTTTTCACATCTAGGGAAGCAATAATAATCGAGCGTCAACCACACACATGTAGTGTCAAATGAAAATATCACTACAAGCACCAATAACAGCAATTAAGCTGAAAATTTATCTGTCATAGCAAATCACAACAAACAAACTCCACACTCTAATCATTCATTCATTGTCAACTGACACCATACATAAAAAAAAAAACACAAGAATATGTTGCTTGTGGTCCTCCCTACTTTTTTCACCTTTTACTTTACACTCTCTCCTACAGACCTTCATTTTAGTACTTCAAAAGCCACTCCTCACCTTGCTAGCTACCACACAATACCTCAATTGTGTGATATCCTCCCTAAAATAATGGACGCTAGGACTCTTGAAGGGAAGCATAGCAGTTTGAAAGAAAAAATGATCAACAAAGATGATTTCCTGATTGAGGATGAGTTGGAGGATGACATGGAAGAATATGAGAGTGGCGGCGGTGTTGGTTTAGCCGATGATGAAAAGAAGAAAGGAGCCGGTGTTATGCATGGGAAGAGAGGGACTGGTAGTGGCGGAGCGTCTCCACCATCCTGCCAAGTGGAGAAGTGTGGAGCTAATTTAACTGATGCTAGGAGGTACCACAGGAGACACAAAGTTTGCGAGGTTCATGCAAAGTCACCAGCTGTGGTTGTTGCTGGCCTCAGACAGAGGTTTTGTCAGCAATGCAGCAGGTATTTCTGTTTCATGCGTTTTTGTTTAGCTATCTTTCTTTCAGTAGGACGTATTTTCTTTTACTAGTATGGATACATAGCATGCGACTTGACAATTAAAGGGGTTTGAGGAGAAATATGCTATGTTCACACACAAAATTTCTTTTCGCTTGTGCAGCTTCTTCATAAGAAAATAGTGGCAAGTTTTTTGCATTTGTAACATTACTGGCCTGAAAGAAACTTGTTTGAGTTTTGAAGTCGGGCGTAGTTATCTGAATTAGCCAATGTAAGCTCAGCGTGAAGAAGATTGCCTAACCCATGCAATTGACTGAAGCTAAAACTCAGTAAAGTGTTAGAATTACAAGTTCCAAATACTCTGGAGACTCATCCATACACAATCTCAACCTTTTTCACTTGCTAGTAGAGCTCAAAAACAGAAGGAAGAGTGGGATTTATTTAGTATCGTTTGAACGGTAAAATTTCTGCAACCTTCTTTGGTTGGATGACAAATATTGGATTTTCATCAGGATTCCCCAAAAGAAGGTTTGACAGAGTTAGGGTACATAAATGTAGGTTGTGAATATAATGGTCCAAGTGTTAATGATACAATTTACTTCAACAGTATGAAAAGAAATGGTGCTAATTAGGCTTGAAAGTTTCTAAATCGAGACAAGTTTCTGCTGGTCACGAACACAAAATCAGCTGACTGGTTAATATGATCAAAATTGATGTTCCTAACATCATGGAATGTCAGAAAATTAATGGAGAGGCTGTTTCCGCTTAAGAGATTTTGTTAGATATATGAGCTTTTGCCAAGTAATATGTGTTTTCCCTTTCCATGCATTTTTCCACGTAATGGTACTTTCGACAAGAGGTGTTTTTACCAAAATTTACTTGAAAGTCAATTTCAGCTCATTGTGGCTTCTCTCTGCTCATCTTCCAGTGACTTGCTATGTATATGGTTCTGTTCAGTTGCTTTCACTATTCTATAATTATGAGCCTTTGCAGGTTCCACGAGCTAGCGGAGTTTGATGAAACAAAGAGGAGCTGCCGTAGGCGTTTGGCAGGGCACAATGAGAGGCGCCGGAAGAGCACAGCTGAGTCTTACGGAGAGGGTTCAAACCGCAAAGGCGTCAATACTTCTTTGAAAGAGAGCCCGTGCAGGCAAGCTGATGAAAGAGGAAGATTTCAGATAAACATCCCACCCCAAGGAAGTTCCTCTTACAAGCGATCCCAGATCAGATGAAGACCAAACCAGCGGCATGCTCCCTCTCTTCTGTCAAGTAACAGCTTAATTCTACGCATGTTTGGGACCGTATAAGATCGACCACTACAAGGGATCGTATGTTCTTGGTGTACTTTAGTATCTACTTGCTGTAATGTTGTTTGACAGAGGCTGTATTATGTGGATTAGGCCTCAAATATTGGTGTTCAAGGTTCTACCAGCATTGGCTTGGTGGAATCTTTTTGCTATCCTATAAAGAATAATATCCATCCTATAAAGAATAATATTGACTATGTTCTTGCCGAACTGCAAAAGAACCTCGTTGGGTTCATCTTACTAAGAAGAAAACGTTGCTGAGGATAGCTGTACCAAAGAGCTGCTTCCTGCGTCTGAACCAAACTCATCCAATGAAAATTATTCTAACCCAACTCTTACGATCGATGCTTGTAAACCTAGATTTCTAGCTGGTTCTACCCTTTCAGTATCCTATGATTCAAGACCTCGTACGTACTATTCCCTATCCAAAAAGCATGATTATAAATTGTTAAGATAGTCTTAGATTAAATTCAATTAAAGTTCAAATATATCAAAATCTAAGCTCAAAATATATTTATATATATACAAATGAAGCACATAAATTGCAAATGATGAATCACACATCAAAGTGTGTATATATATCTATAGCATCAAGAGTTTCATTTTTATTTTTCTATTTGTTACATGTGTTTTAGGGAAAATAAAAACTCGCCCCAGGTTGATGCGGTTCAACAATAAATTAAAGAGGATAAAAGGAATAAGGGAAGAGAAGACGGTTAAAGAGAGGAGAAGAAAAACAGTGTCTCATACAAAAGTTTATTTATTTTTAATTAATTATCAAAATGTTAATGTCATAGAAAAATATATCTAAATAGTCTAAACCAAACCCTAATAAAAAAATTACCAACAATTAAGCTAAATAAAATGAAATCCAAAATAGAATAAAACAAAGTCCAATAACAAAAGAGTGATGAGTTGAGCTATGATCCATCGTTTATCGTTTATCGTTTATGTTCATGTGTGTGTGACCTGTAATACAGGTCTAGCGTCCTCACCAACTCTTTTGAAGTTGAAAAACTCAACTTTGTCAAGTGTAGCTTTTGACAATTCTGATAGTGTTTTCAAAGATTAGAATCAACATGCTTCAATGTATATCTAATGATCCAAGTACAATCCAAATCAGGTCACCTAACCCAACAAAATAGAAATCGATAAACCTCATTATCCCTTATTAAAACAACTTGTTCATCCAAATAGCATCAATATGTTCCTTTTATGTTGATGAAAAAGGTAACAAGGATCATATAAGATAGGTTGTTGTCTCTTTATTCAACAAGATTCTCTATATTAAAAATATAGTTAATACCAAAGTTAAGGATAGGTCAATGACTTAGGCATTTGATCCAACCTCAATAATACTTTGAATAGTCCAACTTTACATGCCATCAATTTTTATTGGTTTTAAAAGGATACATTTCAAGTCTAATCCATATCATGACACAATCCCTAACATTAAATGCATTGTGACGCTTATATAAATAAGCTTGAAGTCTATATTGGACATTACTTGCTTGAATTTATTTTGTGATCTCAACATGCAAACCATGAACTTCATATAAAAAAAACTCTACTTTAGATTTCTTAGTGTAAAAAAAACATGGAAAGAAGGTCTACAAGATTTTTAGTTTACCATGAACAACTTTAAATGGACTCATACCTATAGAATTATTAAACAATATAATATAGGAAAACCAGGTCGTAGGGAGAACCAAATCTTAATTCCTATTATAGTTAACTCTTCATACATCTCAAGAGATTAACTAAGCTTCAATCAATCATCTCAGTTTGACCATTTATTTTGGGGTGATAGGTACCATATAATTTCAACTTGGTAATTCCAAAAGTAATTCATATACCGCACATCCCTATCTAAGATTATAGCTTTAGAGAGGTGATATAACTTCATGATCTCATCAAAATAGAGTTTAGTAACTCAAGAGGCATCTATAACATTGATAAAAGGAATGAAGTGGGTCATCTTAGAAAAACAATCAACAATTAAAATTATGGAATCATGCTTCTTTAAGGTAAATGAAAGCTTCAGGACAAAATTCATACTTGTATCTTGCTAAGGACAATCAAATAAAGGAAGAGGAGTGTAAATACTGATGTTTTGTTTTCTATGCTTGCTAACTAAAATGTCAAAATTAACCAACCAACTGGTGAAATCCTTGATGCACGAGCTTTTTAGAAAAATAAATATTTTTTTCGGTTGTTTTTATTTCTTATTTAGTTTTAAATTTTTTTTCTTATTCAATATTATTAGGCTTTTCTAGTTTTTCTATTGAAAGGAATTTTTTTATTTTTCTATTCAATATTATTATGATTTCCTAGTTTTTTCTATATAAAAAGTTGCAGTAGTCTTTTGACAAGTGGACTAACATGAATAAAAATTAAATATTTTAGACACATATCCATAATTATAATATTCTTAATCTTTAAAAATTTTGACTTATAACAAAAAAAAATGCAAAAAAATACCCACTTTTTGGTGTAAACAAAAAGACCACATCATATATATTAGAATTTCAAGGATTAAGCTACTTTAATTTTTTTTTAAAAAAAAACTATGTTATTTTAACTTGTATTCTTCAAGCCAATTACTTTAGACATGGGGATGAAATCACATTAATTAAAGTTCAATTTTTTTTAAAAAAAAACCAACTTATATTGTTTGGAAGCTACGTCTTAATTTTTTAAGAAAAAAATAGGTAATCTCACTATAGTTTACCAACAGTGAATCTACATTGTTTTAGCATATTTACTAGTTTTGCTTGTCAAAGCTCCGCTATGGACACGGACCTGAGGTGTCAATAAATTCTTTTGAACATATATATATTTTTCTAAATAGGCATAAATTCATAACATATCAAGTTGATTCGGTCAAAACTTGATATGATAAAAAAATATTAAGACAATGTTGCTCAAGCTTTTTAAAAAAATTAAGTAGGGACATTATATGAACATAAAAAAAATATTCAAGCTATGAAAAACTCTTTGATAGTGTCATTAAACATGATCCAACAAGTCGACCTTAAAACTTTTTTACTTAACTCTTTGCCTAGATCAAGCTTTAAATAAATTATGTGAGAGTTTAACCAATATGACCCAGTCAACTTGTTGTGTTTGAAATTAACCTAGACAAACGGTAAAAATATAGTTTGACTTAAAAAAAAATCAAATTGCATTTTTTTTTTAACATTGAGATGGAGACATATTGGATTGACCCTGATCAATTCAGGTTAACTCATAAAATTCATGACTTGGATCATAGACATGATCACAATGAGCTAATTCAGTTGGACCTTTCATCTCTTTCTTTTCCTTTTTGTTTTTGTCTCCCTGTTTGAGCTTTCATCTGACCCGATAGGATGAAGTCAGGATTGAATTGAAGAATTATTAGAGAATCTATGACTAAATTGAATAAAGATGATAAAGAGTTTCTAGTGCACTAGCGTGTGAGGAAAGCCACTGCATTTGGGAGACCCACGTGGCTTCCTTCAAGCTTTAATGACAACTTTTATTGGTGTTGTTAGAATCGTCTCGGCAAGGGCATCCTTTTACTATAGTATGGGGTGATTATAAAGCTCCAATATGGTTTCGTTAACCCATTCTTCTTTATTTTTTTTCCACTACACCATTAAATAGTTTTAGCGACGGACTAATTCCGTCGGTCACAGGAATGAAATCCGTCAGTGAAATAATTCCCGACGGCCTCATCGACGGAACATGTCCGTCGGTATAACAGTTGTCGGTAAAACCCATTTCCGTCGCTAATTCTGTCGCAAATAAAAAAAACACACACCGACGGTCTTACAGACGGATACACGCGTGCAAAAAAAAAAGTTTCCCGCGGGAACATTACCGACGGAATAAATTCGTCTGCAATTTCAACGGTAATCACTGACGGACTTACCGACGTATAATCCGTCAGTATTTATGACATAGCTGGTAATTGTTTGACAACTCTCTGTGGAATACCGATGGATACTATCTGTCAGTAACTCCGTCGGTATTAATCACCGACGGATATATTCCGTCGGTAATTATGGCATGGCTGGTAATTGTTTGGCAACTCTCTGTGGAATACCGACGGACATTATCCGTCGGTATATCCGTCGGTAGGTATGTAAAATATATATAAAAAATAATTTTGTTTATAGTAAAAAACCTTAATAAACAAATAACAATGGATTAAACATTAAAAATATAAAAGTAATGTTAAATAATATTCATTACAAATTTAATGTGTTTAAAAAACAAAATTAAACTAGAATAGCGGTGGAGTTGGAGGAGGAAGAGGAGGCTGGTTGTTCCCGGGACCATACGACCAAAAAGAAGTAGCACAAGTATCGTCACCCATCTTTGATCTCATCTCCATGACTATTTGACGGAGCTCATCATAATTCGTCGAGAGTTGTTGATATTGTTGTTTCAACGCAATGAACTCCTCAGACTGGGTGTTCGATACTGATGGAGAGCTTCCAACAGTTGAGACACTACGAGCCGAACGCAAGTTTTCAGCCGTAGTGTTGGAGAGCCCGTAGACCTGATTTTTATCGGGTCCACCAAACGATCCCGCCTCCATCCACAAATCTGGATCGAAATCTGGATGGGTCGACGGATTGTCCCCATATCTCTCCCTCAACCGGCTATTATAGGTCTCCTGAAAATTCCGTCGGTAAAAAAATCATCAAATGCAATTCAAGATGCAATTCAAGAAAATAATAACTTACAAAATAAAAT
>Ga0325410_1002335_pt1 | contig 21244 bp, 6 predicted proteins | sample PopdelMetagenome_16_FD_206182 | JGI IMG/M metagenome (GOLD analysis project Ga0325410, IMG submission 206182) | Populus deltoides microbial communities from Bellville, Georgia, United States - Xylem-PdIQD-R3 | ecosystem: Host-associated > Plants > Phyllosphere > Stem > Wood/Secondary xylem... | reverse complement strand
TTTATTTAAATTCTCAAACCTGAATCCCAGATACAACTGGTATTCATAGCATGTAATAGCTCATAAAAAAAACTCAAGATCATATAAAGAAAAATAGGCCTAAAAATATACTTATGTAAAAAAGATCGGTCACAATCCAAATTCTACAACAATAACGCTCCCAGACACATATAATTCTAAGTGTATATGGTTTTTATTATTCATTTTGAATTCATGATGTTACGACCTAATTTTTTATTTAATATTAAAAAAATAACAAGAAAGCAATAAAAACTTTTAAAAAAATATAATCTTAATATATTTATATTCTTTTTAGTATTTTTAACATCATTTTAAAAAAATTTAAATTTTTAAAGGTTTTTTTGAGCATGTTTGATTTTTAACATAATATTTTTTAAATAATTAATTTTTTTTTGTTGGATTTACGTTGATATTACTTGTTTTTTTTTTATAATTAAAATATAAAAAAAGTTAAAAAAAGAAGTTGAGGGATAAGTTTGATACTTCGCAACATTTTATCTATAAATACAAGTCACACAACACACACACACAGTAAGGGCCAATATCCTGTATCATTTTCTTCATCCTTGGCCGCTCCCCTCCTCCAGCTGCTGCTCTCCCTCTCCAAGCCACAGCCGTCCCCATCTTCTTCTCCCTCACCAAACCTTCCCTCCTGAACTAGCCGCCAGCTCGCCAAGACCAAAAGAGGGCAGAGCCGTTCACCCTCACTCTCCCCTCTTGCTGGTTGTTTCAACTTCTCCTTCTCCTTCTCCTTCTCCACCGCTGAACGAACCAGGTCTCCCCTCCCTCTCACGGAACCCAAGCCCATTCTTCCCCCGGCCACAACATCAACCTTCCAGCTCCCCATCACCGGCCTTCACAGACCATCCTCCACAGAGCCGAACCAGACCCTCCAGATCCACCGATAGTACCACCCCTCTGCTCCTTCAGCCGCCCCCATATCTGCTAAACCGAGACCGAGCTCTCTCCTTCACTCAGCCATCTCTGCCTCTCTGTAATCCGACCAAAGATGCCCTGACCTCAGAGTCGTCAGCCGCCAGAAAGAGGAAGAAAAATTGAGAAACAGACCCGAAAGATCCAGATCTGAGAAAAAAGATAAAATAAAACAACTGCTTGTGTTTTTCTGTTGTTGCAGGTGACAGTGTTCCGCACCGCCGGCGGGGATGGGAAGAGGGGAAGAAGCCAATCCAGATCACCCCCTGTTTCCTGGTTTTTCTCGCGGCGGATACTGAACCACGCGCCGCCACTGGCTGGGAATGTGTGTTTTTGAGTATTTTCTTTTATGTTTTTAAATGTTAAATTAAAAAGATAAAAAGAATTAAATGTTTTTTTAATTTGCACATCTATATCATATGAAATTTCAAGAATATATTTTGGCATGGATTTTTGGTTTAATAATTAATTTTATTAAAGTTTTGATAGTTTGGCTTATATTTCAAAAAATATTAAGAAATAATTTGTTTTTTTTAATATTTAAAATTACAAATTTACATATAAGATATGTTTTTGTTATTATAGTTTCAAGCTGTTTGTTTTGTATTATTGATAAGAAAGAGATTTTTTTGAAAGACTTTTTCGTCGTATTTTCGTAATTTACAAATTTACAAATTATATGTAATTTACAAATTTACATATGAGATTTTTTTGATAAGAAAAGCAAAGGAAGGAAAAACTCACAGGCATCTTATTTTCGTCGTAGTTGCTTTTTTTGGGAAAGGGAAACCGGAGCTATTTACATCACTAACCACCCTGCAAGAAAAACCAGCCAGAATAAAACATGCATTTATTTCAACCCGGTTAAAATTATAGAGCGCTTACAAGTATACGAGATATGGCATGTTAAGAAGAAGATCAAGAGGAAGCTCTCCTTCAAAATCATTTCCGGAGAGGGACCTGTGTTCGGTACACAAAAACACCAATTATTGAATGATCGATATTCATCGATCATCGACAGTTTCTCAATCAAATAATATTACCGAAAGTACAAGTAATTTCTTACAGGTAAACGAGTCCGGTCCACTTCGCAATGAACCTTGGTACTTGACCGGTCAAACGGTTCCCAGCTACGCTACTGCAGCCATAGTTAGTTGCTTTTCCTTGGAACAATAATTAAACAGATTGTTGGTTGAAAGAATATGATGAGTTGCACTTACAACCACTGCAATCCCTTAAAGTTGGAATAATTTTCCGGCAGCGGTCCACTCAAATTGTTGGAGCTCAACCCTCTACAACAACAAATCACAAGGATTGTAATCCACCTTTTTTCTGTTTTATTTCTCCTATTACAATCAAAAGTTGACATTATTATTCTTCTTTTTGAAACTTACAAATAACCAAGAGATCCCAATCCTCCAAGTTCTGGTGGAAGCTGACCAGTGAGTTCATTGAAGTCCAAGTACCTAATTAAATAAGAGATAATAACCAAACCAAACTCAATAAGTTAAAATGAAATTCAAGGAGAATGAAAGAGCTAGCGAGTTTCTATACATATATAGGAGATTAGAGAGGGTGCCCAATTCTTTAGGGATTTGACTTGATAAATTATTATTCGACAAACTCCTGAAAACACCCACAAGAATAAGAGCACAATACTTACGTCAGTAATGGAAAAAGAATTTAATTCACATTATATGATACTGAAGAAACTGTGTTTGGATGACACGTACAGATATTTGAGGGACGACAAATTCCCCAAAGATGGAGGTATGGAGCCGTTGAGGAAGTTTCTCGAGAGACGGCTACTCATATGTATTACCATATAAGTTCATTAGTGCTCAAATAAGAACCAATAATTTAAATTTTATGAAGACAAACTAAGAACTGAAATTTGTTATTATATATGATCCAAAAGCTAAGCAGCTCTTTGCTCGTAACCATGCAGACAGCCAAACAAGCATGAACACAGTTCAGCAATTAGCCAGACAAGGCTACTATCCTAATTACATAAGAGAAAGGAACCAAACAGAACTCAGAAGTTAATTTTTGTGACTATTAACCATAGTTATCATACCATTAACTATAGTTATAAGACCCGACCCGGGGTTGACCTAGCCAAGAAGCCGAGTTTCGGGTTACACGGGTTGGCCTGAGTCAACCCGAATTAACCGGGAAAAATTAAAAACATAATTAAAATTTTAATATTTCATATGAAAAATTTTAAAAACAATCAACATGAATATAAGTTATACATGTTATAAATAATGAAATTTAAAATACTATTTCAAAATATTTTTTATCCACATTGAAAAAAGATGACTTAATTTTTTCTTGTAAACATATAGTATATATACTAAAAGATTTCAAATTCCACATTGAAAAAATAAAGCATTCTTTTTGTATTTATATACTAAAATTTGAAAACGATTAATAACCAACTAAAAAATATATAAAAAAGAGGGGTCTCTAACTAGGAGAAAAAACACATTTAAAAAAATAAAGGGTCTCAACTGGATTTTGTCGAGTTTTTGCTCCTTCCAGTCTTTTATTTTACCCGGATCGATTCAGCAACCGAGTTAATCAGGTCCCGGATCGACCAACAAATCTGGTCCGGTTTTAATAACTATACCATTAACACCTTGCCATGAACATTTAAAAGTATCAAAACCCCAAACGGCTTGCTCTTATTTTCATTTCTAACAAAGCTAATTTTACTTGAAAATGTTTCCCCAAAAATTCTATTAAAAAATCTTAACTTTTACAGCTACAAGTATAATCTATCAATTGTCTATTCAATAACTTCTTCTTTAATTTAATGAAGCAAATTTGAGTTCTTAACTCAAATTTTCACCATTATAATATAATTATGTAGTCCTAAACACTTTATTCTCCGAATAAAAATGAGATCTTAACTATTATTTAATGGAATATAATTTAAAAGAAGTGATTTTAGAAAGCAAAAATGTTAGATTTGTATATATATATTCTGAAAATGCATGCTGAGACTATAATTTCAAAGAATAACAGAAGTTACAAATTGTATGCTCTTTTCTTACCATTATATATTATTTTTTAAGAGAACAACAATGGTATAAAATCAAACCCAAATATCCAAGATCTCCTATAATTCATATCAAATGGATGTTCTTTGATACCCAAGTCAAACTTTTTGGTTAGTGCCATTTTTTTTAAAAAAAAAAATTGATGATGGATAGTTTGCTTTTAACTATATTAGAAATAATAAATTTAGTTTTGAAGCATCTAAATACTTGATTAGGAAAAAAATGAGAATCTTTAAAAATTGGACATGGAATGTTTCTGAAAAAAATTCAATATTAATAAAATACATATAAACACACACAAGAATAAGAGCACAAAACTTGCATCAGCAATGGAAAAGGAATTTATTTGAAACTGAAGATGATACTTACATTAACTATATGATACTGAAGAGACTGTGATTGCATGATACTTACAGATATTGGAGGGACCGCAAATTCCCCAAAGATGGAGGAATGGAGCCAGTGAGGAAGTTTGTGGAGAGATCGCTATGCATATGTATTACCAAATAAGTTTATTATTACTCAAATAAAAACCAATAATATAAATTTTATGAAGACGTACTAAGAACTGAAATTAGTTATTGTATATGATCAAATTAGTTATTGGATACCATTTGGGATAATTATATATATATATATATATATATATATATATATATATATATATGCCTTTTGAATTAACTATTGAAATTAATTATTTTAAATAAAGACTTTAATTTAATAATTAATGATCAACACCTGTTGTATTCTATCCGACCTTGGATTGCATCTGATGCAGCCATTGATAGGTTGTGATGGATCACAATTTCGAGATTGCCTTTACGGGCTTGATCCGAACAATGCTTTGATTTCTTTGCTGGTATTTTTGGGAGTATAGTTGGAATTCATCTACACGCTGACCAGTTTAATTGTTTATTTATATGTAAATTGACCCAGGATAAAAAAAGATTCATTATCAGGTCTTATCCTTTGAATGTTGCCTATGGAATAACAAAATTAGTGATGTGCAATTTTTATGTTTGTCGTTTGTTATGTTATGTATAAATTGTTTTTTTTTTTATTCAAAAATCAATTCAGGATAAAAAGATTTTTTGTCGGGTCTTATTCTTTTGTCTATCACGTAATAAAATCAATTAATAAAAGGCTTAATTTTTCATGTTTATATTAAAATATAATAAATATAAAATAATTTTTATTTTTTTCTATTATATAATCATATCCTTATCTAGAATCTTTCAAAGACTAATCAAATGAGCAATCCTTATTAGCAGTACTCAAGACTAATTAACACTAGCTTAATTAGTGAAATTATTTACTCTCTGATACTCCTTTCATTATAGAATTCTCTAACCATTAAATTAATTATCTACCCGAACTTTTATATCGATTCTTTTATCTACGAAATAACACCTTTTTTAAAACATCTCGCCAGGGCTAGACAATAGCTTCCTCATATGTCATGTACTTCTAAACTTAAATATGTCTTCCTGCAATAAAACTATTTTAAGAGACACTTAACACTAGTAAGCATATATTTAGGTTCTAATTAGAAGAACTTAAAGTCTAAGAGTCAAATTGCAATATTTAAAAAGTTAATTTAGTTAAATCAGGGGTTTAAGTGGAAGAATAAGGATTAAATTGAAGTTTTTCAAATTCTAAATTAAAAACTCTAATTTGTAGGGTTTAGCCTAAACAACGTGTCATTCAATTACTATGCATCCTTTTCTTTAATAATTTTTATTCATCGAGTAGATATTTTTAAATAAATGGATATAGTGACTGTAGCTATATTCTTCAATAATATATATAGTTGGGCACTTTTGTTGTCCAAACTGCTGTAGTAGTAGTATATGATCATATATGGTACTGGATCACTTACAGACGGGTGAGTGAACCCAAGTTCCCCAAGGTGAGAGGGATGCTACCATGAAGTTTATTCTTGGACAAATCACTGTTATGGTAATAGGATCAATGAATTGAAGTCAGCATAATTACTTCGAATTATTATCATCATGTCATAGGATACTCACATTGCTTTTAGGTGACCGAGACTAGCCAAGTCTTTAGCATTTATTTGTCCAGTTAAGTCCTGGTCTGGGAGCGTTCTACCACCCAAAAATGGCGTTAACATAGAAACCATATCAACCAGTGAGTTTTAGAGAGGATGTATTGCCTTACAAAAATAAAAGAAAATTGGATGAAGTTGACGAGGAACTTACAGGCGGGTGACATGACAAACTGTTCTGTTCTCATAAGTGCAATCGCATTTGATGTATTCAAAATTAGAGGAACAAGCCGAGCGTGCGATATTTGGATGAAAAACCCACTCTAACGTTTTCAACAAGTCATCCAAAGCCTTTTCTGCCAAACGTTTTCAACAATGAAACATCATTTTTTTAGCAAAATTCAAACAGGTAGTAGTAGTTTGAAGCATTAATTAGGCTGTTATTAAAAATCTCATTAATGATGTAAATTGAACTAATACAAATTGAACTGTCAACAACAAGCATGAAATCGCGTGTACCTTCATCTTCAGGCAATTAAGGCATGTCATATAAATTTGTTGCTTTACAGACTACATAGCCAAATTGACAAAGAAGAAGAACAGCAAGAGAGGAAACAAGCTTAGGAAAGATCGAGCTTATTAAGATAAAGCTTAGCCATTACTTTAGCTTGCAATGCCACATGCATGAAATCTACACAAAAATGCCCTTTTTGTTCATAACTTATTATTAATTGGGTCGTCTGAAAGAGAAGAGGATCTGCTTGGATAGGGATCAGAAGTTATTGAAGGAAAAGCTCATATTTAACAGATAAACAAATTTTCTTCCTTCTTTTGTATATAGTAGGAAAAGGATATATATGTAGATGGAAAATTATATCGTGCGTGTGTACCTTCATCTGCAGGCAACCGGCTGTCAGAGAAACCTGTTGATTGACAGGCTACATAGCCAAATTGACAAAGAAGAAGAACGGCAAGAGAGGAAACAAGCTTAGGAAAGAGCTTAAGATAAAGCTTAGCCATTACTACTTTAGCTTGCAATGCGCTTCCCTTAAGACATCCATTCTTTATAAAGATATTGTTTTACCATTCAAACTGTCATTAACTCTGAATCAATTACCTCACATTACCAAATTGTCCCTGTCCAAATATCAAAATACCCAAGAAAAGTAACTTGCAATACATTCTTTTTACATTGATTTTTGGAACCAAGATTGATACATAATTAATTCTAGTGGTTGCCGGAAATAATTTTGGTTGTTTTGTCTTAATCATGTGCTATAAAAGAATTAGAAAACCAGATATTTTTTGCTTAAAAAATCAGATGTTTTTTAATTAAAATAAACTATTTATGAAGTGAAAGGAAATTATTCAGATTGTTCGTCCATAAGCTGGTTAAATAAAGTGGATTGATGAAAAAATATTTTCTTTAACAAAATAAAACAATGCTGTAATTTTAACTAAAATAACTTGAATTAACGGGGATATCTCGCAAATTAATTTCGTAATTTAAACCATTTTTCGAGTTAGTTTCTGATTTTGAATCAATAACAACAATCATTCTTTATAAAGATATTGTTTTACCGTTCAAACTGTTAATTAACTCTGAATCAATTACCTCACATTACCATAGTGTCCCTGTCCAAATATCAAAATACCTGAGGAAAGTAACTTGCAATATTATGTATGGAGGCCTAACAATTTTGGTTTAAGTAAATTGCAAAATGATTCCCTGTGATCCAAAGCTTTTTAAAAAAAAAAAAATTGAGAAAAACAACGGTGTAAAATTTGCATATTTGAATTCAATTCAATGTCTAAGATTTGAATTCATTCATGCATAATGTACGGCAATTATTCGAATATAATATATAATTATGAATTATTAATTTGAATTGAGAGAAAATCTAATTTGTGACTCAAATGTACGGTACAAAATTTTACAAACATGATGGCCATTGATGGATTTTGAGCAAAAGCTCTGATAACACTTACTCAGATTTACAAGCAACATTGATGGAAAGGAAAAAAAAATGCTGACCTTTCATTATAAAAACAAATACAACAATTATGCAAAAAGAAAATTTTAGTTTGGTATCCAGAAAAGTGTTTTCTCTTTTGGCTGTGTTTGTTTTCTGGAAAGTGATTTCCGGAAAATCATTTTTCAAACTTTCCTTTATTTGTTTGTTATTAGAAAAGTTGGTCAACAGAAAATACTTTCCAGTCAAAGAAAAGAAACGTTTATAAGTGAAAAGTACTTTGAACCATAACCGCTATATATTATATTCTCAAACACACCTTAAATGGAGGCCACACTAAAAGAAAAGGGAGTAATTAGTTAAAAAGAATTAGCATAAAAAAAATACTAAAAATTCTATCTTAAAAAACAAAAAATGAGAAAAATACACTTCAAAAATAGAGAGTAAAAAACCATGACCCATCACACCGTCCAGTACACCCACATTTAAATAAAAATAACAAGACCAACTCATCATCTTCAAGCTCCCACTGTCACACCACTAAAGAAAAGAAAAAACCCAAATTCCCTTGAAAAAATTATGCCCTCCACTATATCAAACCTCCATAACTAGCCATCCTTTTCTCTCTATCAAGCAACAAAAAAACAAACGAGCCATCGGCACAACGCCCTTTTTATCTTCCACACACACTCTACACAGTCCTTAATTTTAGTAATAGTCCTTTATTACACTCTAGTGCCTAATTAAATAGATGTTGGTATCACCTCCACAAAGCTACACTTGGACAGTTTGCAAGTAAATTAATTAATATTTTTTTAATTAATTGTTTGGGATTACAGGTGGATAGTATTTTTTAAACAAAATTAAATTAATATTTTTTAATTGTTTTGATATTCTGATATTAAAAATAAAAAAATTATTTTAATATATAAAAAAAAAACATTTTAAAAATCACTTTACAATCCATTTCACTTAGACTGCTCAAGTCACTCTTTCTCTGCACTCTCTCACACACTACACTACTACTCTTCTCACATCCCTCGCTTTTATACAAAATCTGAAGTGGCAGGGCAAATATTTAGGCATGTAAGTCTGCATGTGGTGTCTATTGTAGAATTGTTTTTTTTATTATTATTTTTAAAAGTAGATCATATGTATGCCGTTATTGATCTTCAACCTCATGTCCACAAGAATTCAAAGAGGATCTCTATTCATAAGAAGAAGAATGGTTTTTAAATAAATTTTTAACTGATGACTCAACTTTTAAGCAGTAAAATAAAAGAATTATCACTTAAATCTGTATGAGAATTTTATATTAAGAAATTATTTGTGTAGCGTTAATCCGAAGAATAATCAAACATTGTTAATTTTAAGAAGAAAACTGTTATTCTTAGAATTTTGCAAAACAAGTATGATTATGATAAGTACTATCAAGACGTTAAGGAAAGCAAAAGCCAAAGGCAATTGAAAAGTGAATGGAAAAGCGTCAGACAGAAGATAGTGAAAAACAAAGAAAAAGCAAGCTGTCAACACATGCCTTTGGAATCTCAAATGTGTATCACATGAAGTTCTTAATTCCATGGAAGATTTGTAGTGGTGACTAATTTGTTAGATAATTACCCTCTCCATTTTGTATATGTTCTTCACTGTCGCTTCTGAATAGGCAGCAGGAAATTGTAGCATAACAAGATTGAGAACAGAATCACACTGTCAACACTCATGCCACTGCTTCTAAACTGCATATATAGAAAGGGTACTGTAGTGGCCCATCTGAGAAATGAATGATTCATTCTGTCTGTACTGTAGTGGTCGGTACTCCTAAAGGCAAGAGCAGTTCCAGGTGATGCAGTGGATTAAGCCATTGATCTAACTGGCCCTGTATATATAGACCCGATTTGTCCAAACTCAAGCATATAAACAAAAATAAAAAATAAAAAAACATATCCAAAACAAGTTCACATCTTAAATAGGTTTAATTTAAAAGGACTAAATTAAGTAAATTATGGTTCATAAATCCTATTTTGACGCAAACCAATCTTGATTTCAATAATACCCATTTAAATAGTAGAGTTTCACATAATTTTACTAAGATCTCTACTTTTAATCCCTACCATTTCTAAATCAAAGATGGAATACAAAGAGTCATATGATGCGAAAAGAAAAAAAAAATCAAGGAAAGAGACATACTTGTATCACAGTGAGGTTTAGAAAACAAACATAGATATTTATCTCTAATTTAAAAAAAAAAATCCCTCATTTCAAAAATACAAAAATATGTTTTGTCTTCATGCATATAATCAGATTCTAAAATTTGCATGCATGTTTTTATACAAAAAATAAAAATTTCATCTTCATCATACTTTGAAAAGTACAAAAAAATCATTTAATGGGTATTACAACAAGTTTACGATTATCTATTAGGATTTGATTAAAACTTCAAATACAAACCTTTTTTTTATTTTCTTTCCTGTTAGGATAGTTAGGTTTTAACATGATAAGATAAAAATCTCCTTACTAAAGAGAACTTTTGTTAAACCTTAAACAAATCTATTTTTTAGGCTTTAAAATGATTAGGTTTTAACTTGATAAGATAAAGATCTCCTTACCGATGATGACTTTTCTCAAACCTTAAATAGACTAACAAATAGAAACACATGTTAGAATAAATAACAAAGCAGCTTACCATAGGTAAGTTGTACTAGGAGTGATACATCTTCCTTTTGCACAATCAATTTCCTTGTCCAGACTCTCGCAGACCATTAGATTTTCTAGTGATCATAATACTAGGTGACAACTTCTTTTTCTATCGAGAAAAAACAAAATTTTCTTATCCTTTCCATCTATATTTATCCAGATAACTTTAATCTTGAAGGATGATCGCCACAAAAGAATAATAATGTAAATGACTGGAACCATGGAATCTGAAGTAATAATGCATCTTTAAAATTTATTGTCAAGTCTTTGTTCGTGTTCAGCATCAATTTTTTGCCTCGTCAAGCAGAGAAAGATTAATAAAGCTAGCTAAAGCATTAGCACGAAGGTCACAAGTTGATAGCTAAATGACATGGTGGACATTGAGAAGTAATAAAGACTTGACATGGTTTTCTGTCTTTTCTATACCCAGCTAACGGCTCTGCTAAGAATAACAATGTATATGATTGAACCCATGGAATCTGACATTGAGAAGTAATAATGCATCTTTAAAATTTATGGTCAAATCTTTGTTCATGTACTTCAGCATCTTGTGTTTATCTTTTGCATTTAATAAAGCTAAAGCATCAGTATGATAGCTAACTCTACATTTCTGAATGTGGACATTGAGAAGTAATAAAGACTTGACATGGTTTGATAGCTAACGGCTCTGCTAAATGATTTGATATAAAATTTATGTAGATGATTGAACCCATGGAATCTGAACATTGAAAAGTAATAATGCATCTTTAAAATTTATGGTCAAGGTTTTGTTCAGCATCTTTTGCATTTAATAAAGCTAAAGCATCAGTATGAAGGCCTAAAGCTGATAGCTTACCCTCCATTTCTTGGGTCCAATCAGAAAGTGAACATTGAGAAGAAATAATGCATCTTTAAAATTCATGGTCAAGTCTTTGTCCATGTTCAGCACTAAAACCATTAATTAGCAATGTAATAATAATTTTATTTTAATCATATAACAATACATTTAGGAACAGTTGATTGATTTTACTTAGAATGTAACACAACAAATCATAATATAGTGTAGCAATGTGTACTTAGTTAACCACACATACAATCAAGAATCATGTCTGGTCAGGCCCTAGGTTTACTCCATAAGATTACCAGTTCGAGTCCCAAAAACCTCAGGGACACTGGAAGCTTACATAGTCGTTAACTTCAAAGCCCGTGATATTAGTTAAGATGTGCGCCAACTGATCCAAACACCTACGTTAATAAAAAAAAAAAATCATGTTTGATTAGTTTTGAGGGATATAGCTCAACTAGTAAGGTCCTGAGTTTACTTCCCAGAAATTATTAGTTCGAGTACCACAAACCTCAGCGCCACTGAAGATTTATCTGATCATTAATTTTAGAGCTCTGAAAAATTAGTTGAAATGCTTGTAAACTGACACGAACACACATAGTTATATTAAAAAAAAAATCGTGTTCTGTCATTTCTTGATAGATATCTAGAAATTAATTTCACATCAATTTACTTTTCCTTTAATTTGAATAGACTAACATTTTATCTTCTAAAATGTACTTCTACCAAAGTAGCAAACGTACAATCAACAAGTTGTACTTTCAACAACATAAAAGTTCACAAATTACAGTAGGTGCCACAAGATTATAATTACACGGTTTTTATTTCAGAAATTATAAATCCAAATTTCTTTGTAAGTTCCTGCTGCTCCTACTATCCCATGGTCCTCACTGGATTGTTTTTGTTGTTTTGCAACTCAATAATCAAACATATCGTGTTAAAATAGAGGAGTTGAGATAGAGGAGTTGGACCATTTACATTACCCAATTGCAGGCTCTATTTCATACACCATGGATGACTTTTAGACATCTCTAGAGCAAGGGAATAGGGAAAATGAGAAAGACTCGATTGATGTGGCCGATGACATGGACAACAATGGTGATGGGGAAGAAGACGTTGCAAATTATCGTGTTGCAAAATGCATCCACTCTCATGTTGGTGTCTGAAAAATAAAAAAGAACGATTTCTTTTATCTTAGTGTTTTGATCACTAGGAACTCAAATTAGTTTTAGAAATCAAGCACGGGACTGGTTGCATAAAAAAATGTATTAGCACCTCCAAGACACCCTACTTAGGGTAAGCTGTATTATATAATTGTTTGGAAAAAAAAAAACTAAGTTATTGTCAGGTTTTCTAATTGTTGGTCTATTTAAAATTTAAAAAAAGTTCTTCTCGATAGAAAGATCCTTATCTTTTCAGGTAAAACCTAACCGTTCTAATGTCAATAAAAAATATTTAATATTAGAAATACGTCTTACATATAAGTTCATAATCCCAGATATTAGAAGGAAACAAGATAATTTTTTTTGGAATTTTTAAAATGTTGGCCTAGTTCTCGTGGCTTTAATAAACTGGTTATTAAAGCAAAAAAAGCATGCTAATACATATATATATATATTTTTTGAACATAAATACAACATGATTTTTTATCTTTGAGAGACTTAACCGTATACATAAAAACAAGACATTTTTTTTATAATAGCTGAATATACTTAACCATTTGATAATAGCTGTGCAAAGATGCAGTACAGTATCGAGCATATCCAACACAGTTGCATTACAGTACAGAAGATATTCTTGCCAAATCTCTAATGCAACGAGCAGAGTATTGAAAGTCATTTGGAATTAACATTTAACAGTGGATGATATGTATACCCACAAAAAGATTGCATTGTATGGAAAAATCAAACTGCATAAGAGAGAAAGAGGGATGAGAAAATAATTTGTTGTTAATATCTATTTCAATCATGCTTAACCTTGAAAGTTGCAGCAGCATCTGCAGAAATGTCAAAATATGGAAGTCGTATATAATCAAAGGATTTCTTGACATCAGGACATATCTGCAGTCAAACCCGACAAATGAGTGTACAAAACATTGGCAGCACACCATTAAAAAAAAAAACAATAAATAAATAAATTATGTATGCTGATAGTTGAGAAAAGCAATTCTGAAACAAAAAAAAAAAAATGAAATTGATTGTTCTAGATATTGACTTCACATCACACTTAGACATGTTTATGTAAAGATAAATGGAGCACATATTTTAGTATAATTAAAAGTCTAAACAGAAATTTTTTTCAGGATTTTAGATTACTCTCCTAATCAGAGATCAAGGTTGTCAAAAATATTTTTTTGATACGACACGGAATATACAATATAAACTCGGATCGTAAACTCAATTCATAAAATCATAAAATCATAAGTAAAATATTCAAACTAATTATATATTTACAATCATGGGAAAGAAACTCACCCAAAGAATTCAAGATGCTAAAAGAGCAGAAGATGAATACAAGGGAGTTGAAATTCAAAAGGAAATGACAAGAACTAGAAAGGACCAGTGGAATGTATGTGCAACTCTGGCTAAACAAAATTATTGGAGTCATAGAAAGATGGGACAGTGGTTAGATTCATTTTGATTGTGTTGGCAAATGTAGTGTTGAAGGGCTCTGACCCGGGTGTTTTCTACTTAGCAATATCTATAACTCATTTCCTACTCTGTATCCAAGCTGTCATCTCTCAATGAAGAATTGTAGATAAATGCTAGTTACTCTAATTATTAATTCCATTAACATGAATCCTTGAAATTCTTAAATGACTGAACCACTGAGGATATTGATCTAAATAAAGTGGAATGATGTAGAAGGATACATGTAACTAAAAACTTGACATATGTAAAGGAGAATCTCATTTCGAGTTTAACTTGATCTATTTCTCCCTTGTGTAGCTGTGATTTATATGCTTTCTATTTCCATAATATTTCATTTCTGCAAATCAGAATATCTGCAATCTCAGGATGAATGTTGCATGTTCTTGTCCTAGAGTTTTAACTGGTATCTAAACAAGGAATAAATACAGCTCATGGTCTGATATTTGTAAAACCACTATAGAAGTAACTAATATCTAAACAAGGAATAAATCAAGCATACCTTTACATTCATAACCATTCTACGCAATACATATCCTTTATATAGCACCACTTCAAACATATTATTCCTTTCTTTACTTCTATAATCCAAACATAATCATACAGCTTAATCATCAAAGGGAAGAAAAAAAACAACGCAAAATTAAAGAGTTCACAATATATCATTGCTCTATTCATTTCTGCAACTGAAAACTAAGAGCCATTGTTCCAACTTTCAAGTGCTCATAATAGCCATTAAGCTGACACTTTGCTTGAAAGAAAACAGTATAACAAGAACAGGACATGCTTTGATGAAAATCCAACACATAAACACATAAGCAGCTCCACTTCTACACTATCTAGCTCTCCTCCTTGCCTATAATAGTTCAAGCAATGGCAGGAAACAAAATTCACGAAGAAAAATGGCAGTAATTAAGTAATTTACAGCAAACCCATCTCCAGAAACAAGTCTTCAAGAATCAAGTTACAAGAATGCCACCAAGAAAAAAAACTAACCTGATACAAAGACTGATACAGAGAGGCGAGACGCGAGAGCACAAAAGATGGTGAGTAGAGACTCAAGGAAGAACAGAGATAAATGAAGTAAAGAAAAGAAAAGGGTGTTTTGGGAGAGAGAAAGAGTGAAAGTTGTGGAACTAGCTAGGGTTGAGATATGAGAGCTTGAGTTTTGAGAAAAGGCAAAGGGGAAAGGGGAGAATGGGACTGGGGAGTGAGTGATGGACAGGGAGGGGAGTCGAATCAGTTGATTAATTTTTTTACTTTTGTCAAACTTTTCCACTCGGTCCGAGTTTAACCGAGTTTGATGGTTTTCGGGTTTTTAACCAGATTTTGCAGGTTATATATAGATACGATTTTACGAGTTAACTCGTGATTTTGACGACCTTGCAGAGACAATATTGATAGTCTGAACCACATAGTTGATTTTGCTCACCTGGCAACAGTCTGGTGACGTATGCACTCCCTCAACATTACACCATAGTGCAAAGCCATATCTGTGTTTTCATAACTAAAGAAGCAAAATACCGTAATTAGAAGATCCCAAGAAGTATAGTTCACATGACAAAACCATTTAAAAATTCTGTAAACAGCCATCCTCTTACACTATAGAATCTAAAAAATAAAAAATAACAGCTGAATACAACTTCCAGGCATCCAAGAAGAAGAAAGGCATCACTTGTGAAACAGATCACTAATGGCATCTTGAAACAGAGAATGGATAGTCAACAAAATATATATGTGATAATTAAGGTACAAAAAGTTATCCCACAAGATGTCAGAAACGATGCAGCAAACAAAAAATTTAACCCATTAATCATCTTGAAAATATTAGATAACCTATTGAATGGAATCATTATATTCTCAATCCCCAACATTCCCCAGCAATAATGGCTTACCCTGCTATCAAAGTATCCAAAAGATCTGTATTTTTCTCCAGGTAGTCTGATGCAATCAACCTTGAATTAACTTGTTGCCTTTGTAGATTTGCAACAACCTGAGTGGCATCTTTTCTGGCCTGCAAAAAGAAACATTTTCATGCTAAATGACAAAAAAGAGAAACTGGCAGTTAAATGAAAATTCTTTCCAGATGGGAATCTAATCCAACAGATTCAACAGGGCAAGTATAAAGTATAAAGCATGTCACTAAACCGATCCATTATGAAAGAACAATGAATAAGAATAGTATTCCCTCATAAATCTGATAGCAAATTCAATATAGCAATCTACATAGCTCTCAACCAATAAACTCGTCAGTGGTTACCTCTAAGTTCAATTGGGATAGACAGAAGATCAAAAGACGAAGTGTGTTTTCTCTGAAAAACTCCTGAGTCAATTGTGCACATGCTTCTGACACCGGTTCAGACTCACTATTGCCATAAAGAATTGACTTTAACTCCCTGATATTTTTAGCTAACTCTGCCATCTGTATTAGAAAATACAATTGTCAAATTCGAATTCCACAAATAAAATGCTTGACAGAAGCTTAAATGCCCCAGTAGCCCTACTCAAGAAAATAACTTATCAAAACATGCAACAAAAGCAAGAAATTATACAGCGACCCTAATGCATGTTCATCGCAATCTTACATCTACACTCACCAAAATTCAACAACACTATTCTAATTCTTCTATTGTGAACAAACTAGTTGAAACAAATCAATGACACATATAGCACCACAGATCACACCTAATTAGCAAACCTACAATCAAAGTTTCCACTTTTACTCCCTTGACTACTAAAGCTACTAAAAAGCTAAAACCTTTACACTCAACCCACTGCCAGTAATATCAGATTCCTCTCACAACACACCCAACCACATTCAAGTTAAACTTGGCCAGCAAACTAACCTCTTTGCAATCACATTAGCACTCAGCAAATTAACTATTTCTTCCTATCTATGTAAATATCACAGCATATTATAACATACTCTAATCCAAACCTCAATCAGACATCAAGAATCATCCTAAAAAAGGCAATTTTTTCATAAAGATTGACCCTTTCTCATCCAAAGCAAAAAAAGAAAAGCAACCCAGACCCCAAACAATCTCAAATCAATCAAAATCCACCTAATTAAAAGAAAACAACAGAAAAAGAACACAAGCACACATAAAATATATAGAAATGAATAGAAAGAGACTGCCAACCTTCTCTTCTCGTTTTGAATCTGATAAAGAAGCTGAACTCTGATCAGCATAGATTAAAAGATCGCGAGTCTGTCTAACTATATCGACAGGAGTTCTTGGCTTTGACTTGAAAAGTCCCTTCATCCTCTTCGACTCACCCACTAACTGCCCCGATTTGGAACTCAACAGCACTGGATGTCCCGATTTCGAATTACTCAACAGCCCAGAATGTCCCTTTGTCGCTCCTGCCGCTGCCGGCGCCGGTGTTTGTGGCGGTGGCGATACTATCCTCACCACTACCTCCTCCCGGGCTGATGCTGCTGCGGCAGCAGGTTTTGACACGCAGACTCCTATCTTTCATCCCTTTATAAACCCCACAAAAACACAAGAAAGAGATTTTGCTTTCTATCTACTAAAAGGGTTCACGGTTTACTTGATTTTCAGCCACCAATTTTGCTTTTGGATTATTGGGTTTTTATGGGATCTTGGTAAAAAAGTGTGCTTGATTCGACGGTTATGGTTTTTTGGGCTTTGCATAAACAGATTGCCAGTCGTTACCGTGTCACTAACCGCTAAATACTTACAGTGCAGTGCTATTTTTTATAGTACCGTCTCACAAAAGCACTGTTTATTATAGTTTTAAAAATATTATTTTAATAAAAAATCCAAAAATTTATCAACGGGGTCAGCCAAAGTTTTTAAGGTCAGTTTTTTTTTTTTTTCAATTCAAATTAGTCGAGGTCATTAATTAACTGAGTTATAAGTTGATCTACCACGTCAGTTTTAAAACAATATTATTTATGGTTAATGATCGGATTCGTAAATTTAATAAATTAATCTAGGTTTATTTATTATTATTTTAATTTAATAAAAAATAAGTTATGATTTTAAAAAGGATTTTCAAAGTCAATATATATTTTTATTAGATGTCCAGCTTATTATTAGGCCTATAAAATTTATTAAATTATATTAAAATATTTTTTATATCATTTGATTTTAAACTTGAATTAGATAAAAAGTCAAGTAAAAGAAATTCAAAACTAACCCAGTTAGCTGAATGTAATAATACTATCAAAATATTACTCATAGTTGACTCATTATGTTATATAATACAGAGGTGATGTGTGATTATATAAAATTTCATTGTTATTTGATTCCAACAATTTGGATTCATTGTTGACTCATTGTGTTTTTAATAATAATGGAAGATCTGGATCTATATGTTAATCCTAGTGCCCTTTTATTCGGCTTGCATGTCTTGGAAGATCTGTATCATTGTGTTCTTTGATGGAAGTGAATCACTTATTTCTCAACCAAAAAATGGCATTTTTTTTTTGTTATAAAAAAACCCAAAAGACACCTTATATCAAAACTCTTAAACCAATAATATTTTTTTTTAATCTGTATTTGCTGATTACAAGTTGATCTAACACTTGACTAATACTGGGTGTAAAAAAATAGATGAAAGTTGATATAGTCAAACTCATAATTTAAAAAATTAATTCATAATCTAATTGAATCAATTAAAATTCTGTTTGATTTTTAAAAAAAATTCAAATGATATAATTTGATTTTTTAAAAAATAATTCAAACAATATTAAAAATTCTAATATGCAACTTAGACCATGGTCATGATCATGAGTTCTGTCAAATTTAATAACTTTAATGATATGATTTGGGACATTTAAGCTAAGCTAAAGTTGGCTAGGTAAGAAAATTCAATTTTATTCATGCATCATTGAATTGATTAACTATGAAACCTGGCTTTTGGAATGGTCCAAGATGCATTGGTAACCTCGAAACGTTCCATTAAAAAAAAAATATCACAAACTTTTGCTTTTGAATCCACAATGGATTAATCAAATTGTAGTCTTAAATCGAGTTTTAATCTTCTTCTCTATATAATTGGAATTGTACTTGTTTGTATGAAAATAATAAATCAGAATTTTGCATAAAAAAAGAAGCAGTACCTACTCTTATCTTCAAATCAATGATTTCATCCTTATATATATTTTTTAAATATTTATATTAAATTTTAAAAAAATAAAAAATATTATTTTAATATATTTATAATAAAAATATATATTCTTCAAAAAATAACTACAACCACACTTATAAAATACCGCTTGCTCCTCTTCAACCCGTGATTTCACATGCCATCTCTCCATCTCTCCTTTACCAATGCCTTCTTCCCAATCCCACTTTCTCACATGCATTTTTGGTCTTCGATAGATTTCTTCTCACATATAAAATTGCATTCCCATTCCCATGTTAGTGGAAGGTCCAAACTTCAAGGAAAAGATTTGAAGTCTTAAGAGTTTAATTAGTTTATGACCTTATGTTAAAGTCCCACTTCTGGCATTGTTCCGAGCATCTGTTGACTCCCAACTTGGAATTTCTCATCTTAAGATTTATTTACAACTTAAATTAAGTATCAAAGATAATCTAAAAGCTAATTAATCACACGTCATGTATCTTAGATCAGCATCAGCTTAGGAGCACTGACTTTAAATAAAAAAAACACATAGAAAGTACCGTCTATTAGAAATATATATATATATATATATATTATCGACGAGTATGATTAATTGTGCATAAAAAAGAATATATTCAACAAACTAAAATGTATTTAGCAACACTATTTATAATTTAAGAAATAGATATAAATTCTCAAAAAGAAAAAAAATATAGTACTCAATTTTATATTCAATGAAATTTATATAGAGCAAGACAGAAGAGAGAGTACTCAACAAACTAAAATATAATTAACAACTATACTTGTAAGTAAAGAAATAGATATGAATTCTTTAAAAAAATCACACTAAATTAGCATTAATTAATTAAATATGGAATGTGCCGCTACTTGTAGCCATAAAGTTTGCTGAAGCTATAGGATCTTGTTAATTATTTCACCTTCTCATATAATTATAAAAAGCAAAACACACGTGGTTTTACTACTACTTAAATTCAACAACTTATACGTAGCGAAATAACAACTTATAGCCTAAACTGATCTGTAATTAGCTAGGATTGAGAGAAAAACAGAAAGGGAAGAAAGAATCCCTTTTTGAGTTGGGCTTAAATTGTTAGGGTTGGAGAATTTATATATATAAAAAAAAAAAGCTTAGATAAATCTAATGAGTTTGTAGCGTCCTTTAATTTTAACTCTTTTGATCAATAAAATCTATACATTTTTGTAAAATCTAATGATAATCTTATTCAATTCACGAAATTACCAGCAGCCATAATAACAGCACAAATAAATCATAGCACACAAAGCAAACACACATATTTTCTCATGGAGTCTCTCACGCACACATCAATGGTCTCTTGTCACCACCACATTATTAGACCCAAGTAATTACAAAATAAAAAAGAGACAGAAGGTTTTTATCATCAAACTTAACATTACCAATTGACTAAGAAATTGGATCTATTTCCAACACACTGGAAAACTCACCGCACAGTCCTCCAATATTTGTTGATGGAGTATCATCGCCTTCGGAAATCTCATCGATTCTTTTCTCATCTTCAAGTACACTGACGACTTCGGACATTTTAGGCCTGAGAGTAGGAGACAGATTAACGCACTTCATTGCCAAGAGCAAAACAGTGAGAGCTTGCTTCCTGTCGTAACTGGATGCTAATTTCTTGTCCACCAAGTCAAGGATTCTTCCCTTATGGTGCAAAACACTAGCCTGCAATTGAAAAGCAAGATTAGCTTAGCTCCTAGTATTAATGAAATAATCAAGTAATTATTACTTATTATTTTCTAATCAATTAAAAAAATTCAAGGAATTAAATAACTCTAAGCAATCAAGAAATTATTTCTATCATCCAATTAAAGGAGATGATCAAGCATATTTTTTATAATTTATTTTATTCTATTTACTTATGGGTCTTGTTATATAACTATATAAACTCCACATGAGTTGAATGTAACACATATATCAAATTATC
>Ga0325410_1002334_pt1 | contig 21245 bp, 16 predicted proteins | sample PopdelMetagenome_16_FD_206182 | JGI IMG/M metagenome (GOLD analysis project Ga0325410, IMG submission 206182) | Populus deltoides microbial communities from Bellville, Georgia, United States - Xylem-PdIQD-R3 | ecosystem: Host-associated > Plants > Phyllosphere > Stem > Wood/Secondary xylem... | reverse complement strand
TGCCAATGCAAAGATTGATTGTGGTAAGGATACTTTGTCTATGGAGGTAGGAGATGAAAAAATAGAATTTAATTTTCATGATGCAATGACATATCCTTATAGCAATGTTTATTCTATCACATGCTATGACCAAGTTGATAAGTGTGTGCAGCAAGTTTGTGGATTAAGCGTAGCTTTGAGCTATGGCTATGATTTTACCAAGATAGAAGAGGTGGAGAGGCATATATGTGTTCCCCAAAATGTGCATAAATCAACATTGGCTTTGCAAGCTTTGCAAACTGTCCCCCATGATGCAAAAGTCATTCTCTCCATCACGGACAGTGAATGGGTGGCGTCTATTCTTTTGGTACCCAAAAAGACTGGAACCATATTGGAAGAGATTCAAAATGATGCTTACGAGAATGCAAGGATTTACAAAGAAAAGACTACGAGTCTCCATGACCGAATAATTACAATAAAAGAGTTTCATGTTAGAGACAAAGTCCTTCTTTATCATTCGCGTTTGAAACTTTTTCCTGGAAAGTTACGCTCTCGTTGGATTGGACCATTTGTTGTTTCTAATGTTTTTCCTTATGGTGCAGTTGAAATTACAAGTTTAGAAACCAATAAAGTACTCAAGGTCAATTGGCATCGCTTGAAACCTTTTTATGAAAGTTGGACGACAGAACTCACCGCTTATATGGAGTTAGCTAAACCAATCTATGAAGAATGAACATGCAACATGTCAAGTCAATGACATAAAACAAAAGCGTTTACTGGGAGGCAACCCAGCACAAAAAAAAAATCAGATTTGCTTTCTTTTTTCCCTTATCTTTTATTTTTCGCATTTTACTTTATTTTTGTCATTCTCCTATATTCCTTTTCTTTTATTTCAACATTGAGGACAATGTTGTGTTTTAAGTGTGGGGGTATTGGGAGAATTTTGGTTTTTTTATTTTCGTTTTCTTTGTTGTCCTTAAAAAAAATTATGTTTGATCTTTAGAACTCCCATTAATTTTTGAGAATATGAGTATTATGTATGAGAATTAGTTGAGATAGATGAAGATATAAATCAAATGAATGAGTGTGCATGCCAATTTTAAGATTTAATTGTTTTAGGGATTGACTTTGAGAATATGCCATGTTAACTTTATAGTGTTATACCAATGCAAGCTTTTGAGCCTTCAACATTATATTCTTTGATTGTGCATTCTTTCAATGATATGTATCTTTAGAACTTGCTTCATATCTTGTTGAGATTACATTCACATTACATGTGTACATGAAAATGATAAAGGCATTAGAAATTTTAACCACTTGAACCAAAAAGCCAACCTGAAGCATATTATTCTTAGTGAGCCTCTTTTGAGCTTGTTTTCTTTGCTTTATCCATGTATAAACCTGAACTTTTTATATGTTTTCCTTTTCCCCTGGCCAAGGATTAGTAGAGCATATACTTGTGACATCTCATGGAATTATGGTTGGCAATTATATGAAAAGAAAGAATAAGTGATGCTTGATGAAAAGATGGGCAAAGTTGCCAAAGGTGAAAAACAAAAAAACAAAAGTATTCCTTTATGTTCTTAAGGTTTTATGTTGAAAGAGCTTGAAATCAAAAGAAGTTAAGAATTGGTGCTTAAAGATGGAAAATTTATGTGCTTTGATGGAATATCTTGTTTGAAATATCATTTTTCAGAATGCTCTACTTTCTTTGGTTTGAACCTTTCCTTTTACTTTCTTTTTCCTCACCTTAATCCTAGCCCCATTATAGCCGGAAAATAAGACCTTTTGATTCATGCATTGCTTGTAATATGTTAGTAATAGAGATGAGATTGAAGAGCAAGCTTATGGTAGAACATATTCTTTGATTGAATTTGTGAGATTTAAACACATAAGCCCTAAACACGTGAGTGTTGGAGTGTAAGAGGACCTATCACTTTGGCATGACATAGATTTCATTTAAATCCTAACAATTAATTGAGTTTTGAAGTTTGCATGTAAATGAATTCATGAAACTTTATACTCTATATCCTTCTTGATTGTATTCTTGTTTATAATGCATATATTCTTGGACATTGATGGGAGATTAAGAGATTGATCATAGTTATTTTCAATTTGATTTTATCTATCCTTTCTCGAGGACGAGCAAGAGCTAAGTGTGGGGGTATTTGATGTAACCATATTATTCGATAGTTTCACCCACATTTAACTAGTGTTTTGCCTATGTTTTATATATAAAATGCCTTGATATTCTTTGTTTTATGTTTTGAAGGCACCTTTATATGAAAGATGCAAAAAGGAGTAAATTAGAGGTAATTGGCAAATTTGACCCTCAATCGATGTTTTGTGCAGAGCGTGAGTTCTAGAAGTCGAAATGAAGTGATTCTAGTGGAATTAGAAAGCTAACATCCATACCTTTCTGGAAATATAAGTCAAGAAAAATAAAAATACAAAGACCATGGAAATCACATCCTTCAAAGTCAAAACTCGCATTCTGCCAATGTTGACCTTTATCCATTCAAAATTCAATATCTGGAGCTGTAGATATCCAATTGATGCAAACTCAATTTTTGTGGATGTCTGACTCAAAGGCCTACAAACACTCCAAATTTCAGCCCAAAACAATGTCATATGAGGGAGATATAAGTTTTCAAAGATGACAACTGAATTCTGCCAGCAAACAGGTTTCGTGAAGAAACGAATCCAAATTACATCCCGAAGCATCAAAACCGACATCCAAGTTTTAATTTCAGTAATTTAGCTCCTCAAGTAAATCAATCCAGAAGGTCAAGAAAGGCAGCTACCAACCTCAAGCCACCAACCTCAAATCACCAACCACAAACCAGCTGCCATCCGCCAGCCGCCAACCGCCTTCACGCTACCAACATCTCTTGATGTTCACACTTGAACTTTGATTTTTCTTACAATTTGTGTATAAATAGGCAGCTAAGTTTATGCTATGAAGAGAGCCAAGAGAGAGGGAAAGGGAGTGCAGTAGAATAAAAGAAAAAGGGGTGGCAGCCATAAGAGAAGAAACACAAACTCTCCCCTCTACAAATCAGAAATCATGTATTCTTTCATCTTTAGGAGTAGTTGTTCAATAAATATGCAAGGCTAAGCTCGTTTTCTTGGTTGCAAGGACGCAAACACCTTCAGATTTCAAGAACTGTGAGATTTATTCTTCCATTTATTTTCGGTTTGTATTATGAATGAGTATGTTTGTTTTCCTATGCATATTTCCTATGATTGTTTATCTTAATTGCTAGAGCAGACTCTAAGTTATTATTGTGAACAATCTATTGCTAAGTTTGATATTAAAACCGGAGTTGTGGTATATAAACTTGTGAAGCAACTAAGCTTGATAATTGTAGCGGAACTACGTTATTAAGCTTAAAGAGAACATTCGATCAAAGCAACACAAGCTGACAACTTGGTTGTTAAGATTAATGAATTTATCTAGATCTTAAGGCTGCTATTGGATTAAATCATTAGTGCAGACACTGTGATTGTTTGTTGGTTAGGGTTAGTTATACAGCAGATCTGTTAATTAACCAACGTTAAGAAAAGATAAAAATTCAGAATATAAACAGGAGTTTCCTTTCAAGGATCGGTTGTGATTTCTGTAGGTGGATGTGTGCTTGCGACCAAGGTTTGTTTTCTTGATATATTTCAATTTCAATTGATTTTATTTGCTATTGTAATTTCTACCATAGTTTAGATCATTGCACATCAAACCCCCCCAATTACATAACGTATAGCATAAAAATCTGAACTAAACCTTCCTCGTGGGATCGACCCCTTACTCGCTCTATACTATCTTGTGTGTTTTAAGTTAGGGTAATTAGTTTGTGCGACCGCGACATCGCATTAACAAGAGCTCAAGTAAAACAACTACAAAGTGCCTTAACAAGTCAGATTAGCACAACTGAAGCTTCGATGAGTTTAAGGGCTTGTGAACTGAATGAAAATGGTTCATATATGTTTGTTTGTCTACAAATAACGCTTGGATCATGATTTGGGAGTTTTGATGAGTTTGGGTTTGTTGTCAGTCCATGGACCAATTTTGGCCCAAATTTTGCTCATGTTTAATGCGTGGAAAAATAAAGCCTATTCTACATGGTTTTCAAGTTCAAAATATCATCTTTCCAGATTGTTTAACCATGCATGCATTGGAGTTTTGTACAAAAAGTTATAGTTGTTTTAGTTTTTTGTGTCTGTTTGTCTGCTATAAGTCAAAAACACGTACTATTTATTATTTGTCTAGTTTTCTGAACAAAGTCATTTATTTGGGTCTCCATTATGTTATTTTGGTATTTCCTAGACTTTGAGGATTGTTCCAAGTATATAATGATGTTTCAGACCATATTTTGTGACTTTTGGTAATAATATTAAACTTATCAAAGAGTTTCATTCAGACTTTATCCCTTATTTTTATTATAAAATATGTAATTTTCAGCCTAGACACCATAAGAAAAACCATATAACTAAACCTATCTTCCTTTATCTTCACATCAGATTGTTTGGGTTAGGAAGCTAATGCACATCACCAGGTCCGTTTGTTTCTCTAGTAAAGACTCATAATGTGACTGAAAAGCAACCTTGTTGATTTCAACATTGGTTTTCTCCATCTTTTTTTTTTTTGCTTTTTTTCGGGAGGAGGCAGGCAGGTGAACAACCAGTAAAAAAGGGAATTTAGATTATTTTCTAAACTTTTGAGTAAAATATAAATTAGGATCTCTTGCTTGTAAAATAAATTAAATAGTCCTTTTGATTTAAAAAATAATTAATTAGTCCCTATATTTTTAAAATTTATTTGCTGCTTGTCTTTTCACTTGTTTCATGTTCTTTTTCTAATTTATTTGATTTTTATTTTAAGAAACAAAACAAAATAGAGAATATGAAAAGATTAAAGAGAAAATAAGATATTTTTGGGAAAAAAAATTAAGCATTGCAATATTGGTTAAGGGATTAGTTACTTAGTTTTAAATTATGAAGGACAATTTAATTCAATCTAAGAAACAAGAGGGACTTAATTATAATTTAGTCCTGAACAATTTATCTCGGTTAATATTTTACTAGTTATGTTAATTGCTATGACAAAAACAGAATCTACTCTCGAGAGAGAAATCTCAATTACACCAAGATGCCTGGGTAACAGGATCTATCTGATGAGTGTGGGTTAACCATGGATTAGGTATAAAGCATGTACCCATCCAGCGATATCCCTACTTGTGTGGAAAATGGATGTGAATGTTTTTTTTTGGTAAGTTGATGTATGTATTAAAAGAAGAAGATACAAAGATTATAAGGGGCATACCCCAGATTTACAATGAGAACAGAAACATAAAACAACAGATGGCTACAGGCTAGCCACTGAATAGAAAACTGAGACCTTACTAAATTCGTTAGGGAAACCAATACAACCAGCTAACTATCAAATTAAGAATCTATGTTATTAACCCTCCAAGCTCTTTGGATCCTTTTGTTTTCATCTGTTGGTAGGACTTTCCTCATCAAATCAAGCTTATCGTGAATGATACATTCGATTTGATTAAAGACCAAATTCGAAGATCTAGACATTCCTGCAAAGATCCTTGCATTCCGTTCTTGCCAGACATGATACACTGTAGCTGCGAAACTCAGTTTACAAGAAAAATTGACAAAACTTTTGCCATGCCAAGTGATAGTGGACCATCGAATCCATTCATCCCAGCCTTTTGTCATTCTTGGAATGTCGCATCTGTCACAAACATCCCACCAGATCGCTTTAGTATAGGAGCATTCAAAGAACAAATGGTTGTGATCTTCATTGTTGCGGAGACAGAGTGAGCATCTATTGGGACCATGTATACCAAACTGATGAAGTCCATCTTGAGTTGTGAGTTTCTATTGGACAACCATCCATAGAAGAAACGAATGTCTTGGAACAGCATTCTTGAACCACACAATGTCATGCCATTCAACCATCTGATGATGAATTCTTAGTTGCTCCCAAGATACTTTGATCGAGAATCTGTGATTTGGCGAATCCAACCAAACAATCTCATCCTTTTGCCCCATCTTAGGATTAGAATTGGAAGGAATAGCTTCTACAATAGGGTGCCAGTCAATAGCTTGGGTGGTAGGAATTTTCCATTCTAAGTTATGAATCAGCACATTCACCTTCGTGTTCTTTTCCATACCTGAATCATAGATGAATCTTTCCCTATAAGAATCCACAAGTGGGTTGTGAGGATGCCCATTGTCAAACCATAGAGAGGTTGCCATTCCATCTCCTATGATGTACTTCATCTTCGGTCATGCTAAGGGTCTGAGCTTTAGAATCTTTCCCCAAGCCCAAGAGCAATTCTCTAGCGTCTTGATTGTCCAAAAATTCCTACCTCGCAACAGATTGGATCTGATCCAAGTAGACTAGATTGAGCCATCTGAGTCATTGCACAGGTTCCAAATGTGTTTCAACAAAGCAATCTTGTTCCATTCTGTTATCCTTTTTATTCCTAGCCCCCCTTTCTTTTTTGGAAGATATACCTGATCCCAAGCCACTTTAGCCCTAGTAGTTCTCATATCTGAACCTGACCAAAGAAAGGATTTCATAATTTACTCCACATTTTTAATTACTTGTCCAGGTAAGGGGAAGAGAGATGCCCAATAAACCTGTATAGAAAATAAGACTGAATTAATCAGTTGTACCCGTCTTGCATATAAGAGTGTTCTACAAGTCCAATGTCAAACTTTAGAGGTGATTCTATCCACGAGGCCCTTACAATAAACAGCCTTTAGTCTGGATGAAAGAAGAGGTACTCCCAAATATTTCATAGGGAGCTCCCCCTCTCTAAACCCAAGAATACAAATAATTTGTTCCCTCTCGGCATTTAATGCACCACCCAAGAAGATGTCACTTTTGTTTGGATTTGGATACAAACCTGATAGATCTTGAAACTTTGTGAGCATAGTTTTGATCATACAAATTGAGTTTACATCCCCTTTGCTAAAAATCATCAAGTCGTTAGCAAAACAAAGATGAGAAATTTTGTCCTTCTTGCACCTCTAGTGGAACTTGAATTCTTCGGTGGCACTCATCTTGCAAAATAGCCTAGAAAGGATTTCCATACATAGGACAAACAAATATGGGGACAGTGGATCACCTTGTCTCAGCCCTCTTCCCCCTTGAAAGTAACCTGTAAGCTCACCATTGATGTTAATAGAGAATTGACATGATGTAACACAAACCATGATCCAATCAATGACTGTTCTAGGGAATCCCATTTTTATTAACGTAGCGTCAATGAAATCCCACTGAACCGAGTCATAAGCCTTCATCAGATCAACTTTCATAGCACAACAAGCAGGTCCCGTAAATTTTTGATAGCCTTTCATTAGTTCCTGAGACAAAAGAATGTTATCACTGATTCTCCGTCCAGAGATAAAAGCAATCTGATATGGACCTACTAAGGATGGCAAAACAGCTTTGATTCTCCCAATTAGAATCTTAGCAATGCATTTGTACACTGTATTGCAGCAAGATATAGGATAAAAATTTGTCAACCTCGTAGGATTAACAACTTTAGGAATAAGGGAAATTGATGTAGCATTCATTTCTTTAAGCATTCTACGAGTCTAAAAGAAGGAGCTAACAGCGCTGATTACATCTTCCCCAACTATGTGCCACATTCTTTTAAAGAAACCTGCATTAAAGCCATCTAGACCAGGGGCTTTGTTGTTCTTCAAACTAAACATAGCATGCTTAATCTCCTCCCTTGTTACATCTTGTGCTAGTATATGTTGTTGGGTTGAAGACAGTTTCAAGTTAATTGTCGATTCCATCACTTCCTCGTTCAGAACCCTAAGCATCTGATCCACTCCTCACACACGATGGAAGTATGCAATTACTTCTGATTTGACTGCCTCGTGTCCTTCGACAACCTCTCCATCCTTCCTTGTAAGTGATAGAAGCTTATTTCTATTATGTCTTCCATTTACTGATTTGTGAAAGTAGTTAGTATTCTGATCCCCCAAGCTAAGCCATTGTATCCTTGCCTTTTGTTTGAAAAAACTCTCTTCAGCCCTGACGGTAGAAGTGTATTTACGAATAGCATCCCTTTCTCGCATGCACAAAATTGGATTCTCATGCGCTGTATGCAGAGCTTGTTGAGCCTTATCCATTTTGTTTTTTGCATCTTTGACTCTATCTGAAATGTTGGAGAAGTGAGTCGTATTGAAAAGTTTCAATTCCTGCTTTAGCTTTCTTAGTTTGTAACACAGCTGATACATTGGACAACCCCCCGAATTCTGATCCCATACCTTCTTCACCAAGGGCATGAACTCGTCATGATCCATCCACATATAGAAGAATCTGAATGGTTTCATATTGGGATATGAATTTTAGCAAATTTATTGACTACAAGGACCAATTTGATTTTATATAGACCTAAATTTTGGACACGAACAAAAGTGCTTTTCTTGAGTGTTCCTTGTATCTTCATACATGAATTGGAAGATTTTATTAACAGAAGGAAAGAAACACTTGAAATGTATGGTGTGGTATCATATTGCTTGACTATATTTCAAACATCATTATCAAATACAAGTAGGATGTAAACAATAGAGGAAAGATTTTGGCTTTTGTTTGGATAAAATCAATTAATTATGCTAGCAAGCCTTCTTCATACTTCTTCCTTTTGATTTATATAATTCTCTACTTGTGCATTTTCCTAAACTAATGAAACAGGTAGGCAGATGTTTATTGTGTGCAGCACCTGGCAAGTCAAGGGGTGAATTTTTCATCAATTGACTCTGGCAAAATCTCTGGAAGCTTATAAGAAGGAAAGCCAATTTTCCTAGGCAAGTTAAAACATGGAAGAATGAAAATGAAACAATTCAATATATTCAAAAGGGATCCTTGCAAAATATAGTGTTAGAATTCCCTCAAACAAGGCACCTACAAACACCTAATCCTTCACTGGATATATAAACCCTGTGCACTCACATATAATGATGCATCAGTGCATAACATCCTCGTAATAAACATAGTGTTGTCTGCCTGTATCAACACTATTTACAAGAGCAACAACAAAGACTTGTTTATCCCACACTAGTCTGGGTTAGCCTTTTCCAAGTATTATTTTAAAAAAATAATGTTCTGAGCATAAGCACTGCGTTTGGATTTTACTTGCATCAAAATAATGCCACACATATTTAATTGTCTTAGAATAAGTGCAAACACACATCTATGAATGTAAGCCCATGAACACAAGGCACGGAGTGACATAGTGAACAATAGTTACTCTGAAGGTGATGGATTTGGTGAGACTGGATTCAACTTGCCAGTTTTTTCCTTGGGATAGATGAAAATCCTATGAACCGCTGATAGGAATTCCCTGCATTTTAAATAATAGTAGCACCAAATTAATTCACAGCCAACCATTACAAACGCAGCAAAAAATAATACCATGAAATGCTACTTCGTTTCTTTCTTTTTCCTTTGTTTTTTGTTGAATACTATACAAGTTATTAAGAGCTTTTGTTACTTAACTACCATGGGCAATCTGCAATCTATATCATGTCCCCTTCATTATCCGAGTACGCTACACACCACCCGCTGGTCCCATCAATCAAACTTCCTTGGAAGTCAAACATCAAGTCAAGCTCACAAATGAGTTCACTATACCCATCGAATTGTGTGAGATCAACTGATCTTCCTATTACAGTTCCATATTTGATCACCTGAAAGAAAGAAAACTATCTCAAAATTAAAATAAGAAAACAATCATTCGGCACATACAGGTGCGCCAAAGAAATTTCAAGCAGGATGATTAAATGATGACTTCATTGGCCTTCTCATTAAATGATGTAATTTGAATGGGATCCCTTACCAAGAAAATTAGATGTTATTTTTTTTTTTTGCTTGTAGTTGTGGTAATATGATAAGGATGTTTTTGTTAGTAAATATGTCTTATAGTTAATCGGTTTGTTACACATAATACTGATTTTATTCATGTAAAAAATATTTATTATTAATAAAGCTTTTTTATCTTTAATATTTAATTATACTTGATTAATAAATCTAATATTTCTTACTTAGCTTTGAATGAATTTAAATTTATTATTAAGAGTAAATATTGTTCTTTTTATAATAATGATGTTTTTATATGAATTCAATTATTATACAAATAGTTTGTATATACTTGATTTTAAAACGATCATGTTCAATATAAACTCCAAGAAGAATATTAGATAATCAATATCTTTCATATTTATGGCATTGTAGACTAGGTTATATTAATAATTACATAAAGAAGGGTGTTTTGATCTTTTTTATTATGAATTATACAAAACTTGTTAAGTTTGTATATTAGATAAGATGAATAAAATATCATTTAATGGAAAAAAATGAAAGGTTTAAAGAATTGTTAGTTCTAATATATACAGAAGCATGTGGACCAATGACGATTCGTGTCATATATGAATATACTTATTTCATTACATTTACTAATGATCATTCTAGATATAGTTATTGTGTATTTAATAAAACATAAATCTGAATCATTTGAAAGGTTTAAGCAATTCAGAAATGAAGTTGAAAAAACTCTGAAAAGAGTATCAAAATACTTTAATCTAATTGAGGTGGTGAATACTTGAGCCAAGTATTTCAAGATTATTTAAAAGATAATAAGATTCTCTCACAATAAAAACCTTCTAGAACACCACAATTTAATGGAGTTTCTGAAAGGAGAAATCGTACCCTATTGGATATGGTATGGTTCATGATAAACTATACAAACCTTTTACCTTCTTTCTAGGGTTATGCCCTGCAAACTGTTTCTTACCTTTTAAATAAATTTTCATCAAAATTTATTGATAAGACTCATGAGATATGGAATGGTAAGAGACCAAACGCATCATACATGAATATTTGGGATGTAATGTTTATGTGAAGCATTTAATATATGAAAATGTAGAAGTTAAGTCAGATAATATTAAGTTTATAGGGTATCCAAAAAAACTAGTTGGGTATTATTTCTACCATCCTATTGAGCAAAAGGTGTTTGTCTTAAAATGTATTACCTTTTGTAGTGAAAGAATTTGTTCTTGAAAAGATCAATAAGAGGAAAATAGAACTCAATGAAGTTTTCTTAATGTGATATGTAGATGACATATTATTGATAGGAAATGACATCCTTTTACTCTAATCAGTAAAGATCTAGTTGTCCAAGAATTTTTGCATGAAAGATATATGAGAAGCAGCATATATATTAGGAATAAAGATCTATAGAGATAGATCTAGAAGATTATTTGGATTGTTTCAATCCACGTACATAGATAAAATGCTAAAACGATTTAGCATGAAAGAATTCAAAAGAGAACACTTACTTATTTCACAAGGAATACATCTTTCCAAAAATATATTCTAAGACACAAATTGAGAGAAATATGATGAAAAAGATTCCTTATGTTTTGGCTATAGGATCCATTATAAATGTGATGCTATGTATAAGACTACATATATCTTATGCTTTGAGCATAACAAGTAGATATCAATCTATTCCAAGTCAAAGTCACTGAAAGATAGTTTAGAATATTTTGAAGTACTTAAGAAGAACTAAGAATGTCGTTATGATCTATAGAGGACATGAATTGGAAGTTCATAGTTATTCAGATGCTAGTTTTCAATCTGATATTGATGATAGCAAATCTCAATCAAGATATTTTTTACTCTAAATAATGGTGTGGTAAGGTGGAAGAGTCACAAACAAAAGATCACAATAGATTTTGCAACTGAAGTTGAATACATCTAAGCGTCAGAGATGGAAAATAAGTTGTTTGGATCAAGAAGTTCATCACTGAACTAGGCATGATTCCTAGCATTGTTTATCCAATAACCATGAACTATGATAACAATGGAGCCATTGCATAAGCAAATAAACTAAGGTCTCATCAAAGATCCAAACATTTATTGAAACAGTTCAACCATGGATTTATCATAAAAGACCTTCGATTTTATGCTTGGGTTTGATGGGGAGGCCATTTGGCCAAGATTGTGTTTTTTTCTTAGGATTTAACTTGTGTTTCATACTACCATGATGAGTTTTTGGCATGGGATAGTTTTAGGCAGCCTTATTTTGTACATGATGATGGATTCAGTCAAATCTCTTTGATGGTTCATTCGACCACATGAGGTCAACCCATGTATGGGTCTGATTTGGACAGCAAAGTAAGTTTGTTGGGAGCTTGTATCAGGTCTGATTTGAGTTATATTAACGAGTATGAGTTTAAGCCACATGAGGTTCAAAGTTGGCTTGGACGAATTAAGATGTTAGGATGTTTTTTGTACAAGGATCAGCAAAATATTATTCTAGAATTGAAAGGAAAATTCATTCATTATTGCTCCTATTATTTAGGAGAATATTTAGCAACAAAGAAAGAAGTTTTATAGTCATGCAAGGAAACTAAAAGGAGCTGTCAAATCTGAATCCTAAACTTGAAAGGATTATTTAATACTAAAGATTTGATTCTCCTAATCAAGCAAGAAAAGTGATAGGTGACAACAAGGAGAATTAATTTCTAAGAATATTTTTCATATTCTAAAGGGAAATCCTAGCCCTATAAGGAAATAAAACTTTAACAATTAAATTTCTATTTAGATCATGATTTCCTAGCATCTAAAGGACTTTAAAAGTTGACTAAGCAATCCTAGAGTATCTAGGAAAGTGGATCTCGGCCAAGAGTTATTTAAGTTAGGAAATTAAGATATTTTATCTTGTTTTTCTTTCTATTATATGCGGCTTCAACAAGTTACTGCCCAAACTTGTTGTTTTCATTATTATTGCTATGTTTAAGCTTAATTAATACTTTGATTTTAAACTAAGATCTAAGATTTGTTTGGATTAGGGTTTGGAATTGCTAGTAAAAGTTTTAGGTTAGTTTTTGTAAGTGGATCAATTCAACCCACAAGGGTAGATCTGTTAAGGTTTGTAAAGCCTAAATTTGTTTTTAAAAAACACTTTGATGAATAATACATCTGAACTTTTCAGTTTTAACGTCATAGAGAAATTCTTGCATTCTTTTGTTCTTGAAAAACCTAAATCTGACTTATCGAAGATTTACTAGCTAGCTTCGTGACATCATTCAACTTCATTCCAATAGTGTTGGTGTCTTAGGACAAGTTTTTATTATGTCACACTCCTATCAAACCTCTTTCAGCTTTTCGAGATCAGATCTCAATCTTAATTGTGAATTGCATGACCATGTGATAACGAGGTTCGCACCATTTATTTAGGTGATTCTATTTTATTAGAGAAATTATAGAAAGAAAAGATATAAAGAAAAATATAAAATTGTTATAATTATGAGATTTATATTACATCAAAACATTGTTCCTAAATATTCCTAGTCAGTGTTCTATTAAAATTGGACATTAATTAAAGTTATTAAGACCGATGTATATTATGTTCCTTTATGGAAGAAAGCAGCTGCTCTCATAAACTGAGGTATATAGGATACCTAAAATTAATATGCAAGTACTTGTCAAATGACATGTAAATTGAATTGGTTCGCAAGAGAGTTCCATATGGAGAAATCACATATCTATGAAAAGAATCACGTAATAGTTGTGTAAGTGATCCTTAAACTTGAGATCACTAAATTATCTTATATATGGAGTATTATATTTTGATCATGATCACATTGTGTCCTAATCAAGGGTAGCAAATGAAAAGATATTGAGTATAACATAAACTATATAAAAGTATTTGAGTAATCAAAAGAGGATTCATCACCCTAGATAAATTAGAGAAAATATTTCATCTATTCTCATATAGTATTGATTATGAAATTCATGGCCAATGTGGAATAAAATCTTAAAAAGATTTTTAAATCTTATTCAAATAATCAATTATTATAGTGTTGAAAACTAACATAATTTAACAAATCACACATATTTCATACTATAATAACTAAATCAGAACATTCATAATGAAGGGATAATAATTACACTAAGAAAATAGTCACCGAAAAGTTCAGTTAAGTCAAACCACTTGTGACTTTCTTAATATTTAGAAGATCATGACAGGTTGCTAAATATTGTATTTGATCTTCTAATATAAGTCAATCAATTGTTGAATTGATAATAAATTAAATTATTTAATCTTATTTTATTTAAGATTATAATTTATATTTGGGTCAACTTATTAGGGAATCTAATGGATCACATACAAAATAATCATTGGTCAAAAATTAAAATGGGATGATTAATCAAGTGTGACTTAATTGTAAATACATTTTAAAAATTAAAGACTAGAGTGTAATTAATAAAGATGATTACAATTCTAGACCTAGAAAAAAATCAAATATGGACTTGATCGAATAAATTTATAAAATTATTTTAAAATAATATATGTAATATTATTGAATGGGAAATATGGTATTTTGTTATTTATAGGGTTTTTAAATTTATCTATAAATAGAATGTCATGCCTCGTATTTTCTAATGTGACTAGAGTACTGTACATAAACACCTAAAACATAAAAGAGTTAGCACTAAAAAATATAACAATTTCTCTCTCCTAAAAGAGTTTAGGAGATTTCTCATTGATGGTTGTGTGAATTATGATTAGAGACTGGATATTTAGACAGTTTGTGGTTTGCGACAACCTAGTTTTAAAGTAAATATTTAAAGCCGAAAAGAACATATAATCTTCAAGTAATATTCACATAAAGTCTAAACTACTTTAGATACGTCTAACATGATCTTTGGGACTCCTAAAAAAATTTAAATTTATTGTTTCTACAATGTATATGTGTTTAGAGAAACTCAACAACTTTTACTCCCACCACAATACCAAAAATGTTTAATAAAAAATAAAAAATAAAAGAGCTCTCACCACACACTTTTAGCTACACCTAATGTTTTTTTAATGTATTTTAAATTGTTTGTCCATTTATTGCTTGATTTGTAGCATGATGGGTCGTGTGGAGAATGGAAGTATAATTATTATCCTGTATTCAAATTTCTTCTTCTTTTTTTATTTTTGATGTTATCTTATTAAATCTTGACATGCATTCTAAGATTATATATAAAAAAAAAATTCAGGGTAAAAGAAATAAGAAATGAGATGCATGTGCCCTTTTTTTTAACACTTGATGAAAAAAATAACAAATGCTTGAAAATAACAAAAACACGTTAATTTTTTAGCTGCAACATAATATTTTCATTATTTTTTATTCAAGTTTAATTTTTTTTCATTTTAATTGTGCACCACTTTTTAACAATAATTTTTCCCAAACACATTCCAAAAACCACAACTACAGCAAAAACAAACAGCATTACCAAATTAAGCCTTAATGGATGCAACTCCTCTAAAATGCAATTCAAAATGTCTACTTCCTAAAACACAAGAAGGAAAAAAACTAGAGACAATAGAATACCTTTGTGCACGAGGAATAGCAGCCGAGGAACAGTTCCTGCATTGTTTATCAGAATTAACACCTGATGTACTCTTTGATGGCTCTGAAACACTCGACTGAGATGTTAGGGGAACATAATTGTGATTTTCAAGCACAACAGAAGTGGCAACTTGTGGTGAAGGGAGCTCTGGTGGATTATTTTCTAAATTGACACCGAAAAGCACATAACTGCTACCACCACTGTGCAGGGCAACAAGTGGAACTTCGTTTGCATGCTTCAGTTCAAAACCTCTCCACTTCTGAGACCCAGAATTGTGAGAGACAAATGGAAATGACAAGCTTCTGCTTCCAACAACATTATCATGGACTCCATAAGAGCTAAGTGTGGAGCACCAGCTATTAGGATTACCCAGCCTTGCAATGTTTCTACTAGGAAATGATACTGTATTGCTGGGACACGGATAAACAGGGCCATGCATCCAAAAATGCTCCTGATTATCTTTTCCGATTGGTGAGAAGTTCCATTCAGGATTTGGAGGGGAAAGGAAATGTGCTATTGTAGGCAGTTTGAATGCACCAAATTTATTAGCACCCGTATCCCTATCTACTTGACCTTGGAAGACCTTTAAGTGGCTTCGATTTGCATACTCAACTGAACCATGCAATAAGCCTGATAGTAAAAAAGAATTTCAGAACATAAATTGCAGAAGCAAACACTTTACTTTCAATTTTCTATTATTAGGAGAAGCCATGGATAAATAGCAACTGACCATCCTTGACAGAGATAAGAAACCTAGGCAGTGATTTGTCTGCTATACATGCCTTCTTTCCTTGATGTACAAGAGAACAACGCTTCTTTCTTATAGGTTCTATAAGCTCAATGTTCTAGGGAGAAACACGTTCTGGATGCACAAATGCATCTGAAGCAGCATCCCATTTTACCTATAAAGGCTCAAGATTATTAAATAGTAAAAAAATTGGAATCTATTTAAGAGGCTAGATAATGTATTTAAATCATAGAAAATGGTTTGTTATCTTGAGAATCCCCCATTTTGAGTTGGGCCACCGAATATGATCAACATCTTCAACACCAACTACAGTGCCCTCACATCTTTTGATCCTTAAGGTACTGATGACAAAAGGAAGGACCATAACTGTGCATTGTTGTCATGTATTTACTGTTTATAGAATGTGAAATCACAGTAATATTAAATAGCTAAGCTGTTCTTCCAAATTCATCACAGATAGCAGATAAAATGCCATTAACAGTTGGCAGATCCAGGAATCCTAAGATTTTCAAATATGTTAAAGAGTGCAAAATGTTCCAAAAGTTTAGGCACCTCTGTTCTTTGCATTCCTCTCCTTCAAATTGCATGATGAATCTTGTCCCGATTGAGCACTCAATTTCAGCTGACTTCATGTATTGATCAAATGGAATGATAAATTCAGTAGGACTTATCCTGAAAAAGAGATAAAAAGTTCTTTTCTCAAATCATAAAAACATAGCAAGCCCATTCCAACTGCTAGAGTCAACGACCCATTTCTAAAGACTTCATAAATCATCACGTAACTATTACTCACCAAGGATGGAAGAAGATTGTAAAAATGCTTCCAGTAGAAATGGCATGGGAAGCACTGGAAAGTACTCCAAGTTGCATGCTATGGGCAGATACGACATTCGCTAATAAATTGTTCTCTAGTTTCATTGCTTGACGAACCCCAACCTGAAGTTCTCCAGATTCGCCTCTGAAAACAAATATTGTTTTTCATCTAACAAATCAAGAGATATCAATAAAACTGGAACCTGTAACATATTACAATTACTCTAAAATTAATATAGATACAAAATAGGACTTATAGCCTCAAAATTTATCATTGTTAGTCACTGAAGGCAGTGCTTAGTGGATAAATGAAAACATCAATTATAAAAAGATTATTTAAGTAAATGTCAAATCCTTTGACACACAAACACCAATGAGAGAGAGAGAGAGAGAGAGAGAGAGATTACCAAAGGAAGATAAAAGAATCCCCAGCAACAACCCTTTTTGAAGAGATAAATGTGCTCCAACCACCAGTAAGCAAATGCCTTTTTGGTTGGCCTACAATTATTCAGGCAAAAACAAAGGTTAGAAAGAAATATTTTCCACAAAACATTAGAGATTCATATGATAAATTTTTTATTGGTGTTAATTCATTGTGGACTATTACACAGGAATTGAAGTGAGCCTATTGTCATTTCATTTTGAAAGCTAAATAGATTTTCCTTTTCTTTTCCCTCAGCATTATGTAGAAACAGAAAAACATTTTGAATCTTGAAAGAAAAACACTTCATCCATATGAACATGATAATATGGACATAAGATTAAAAAAAAAAAAGCTATGCTTCCTTTTTCACACACAAATAAGCTCACATGATTATGCATGTCCCTGAACACTGCATTGACAAATAGAAGTACATATGAATTATTGCAGGCCTAGATGTTTCTAGATCTATATTTAAGTAGGATTTACCTCTATAGATATGTCTAAAGCGCCAATTAGAACCATGCAAGTCTTTGGCGAGAAGTTCCTGTGCCAGGGGTTGCCGAGACTTGTCATGCACCACCACTATAACATGTGAATACAAAATCTCCTTGTACAAATAGTTCATCATAGGTTGACAAATTGCAATTATTCAATAGGAGAATTGATCCCCATCTGCCTAACACAAAGAAGTTATCTAAGAAAATCATGTGTAGTGAATAATAAGTAAAAATGACAGCTCAACGGGTTCAGACTGTACAATATGATTTGATGGTGTTGATTGCTTAAATAAATCACTGTAAGGATACTAACCAGAGGTGGAAGGGACTCTTCTGCATGTCGCTTTGGAATAGAGAATCCACCTTGTGTGCTTGTGTTAGATGGAGTAAGTTTCTTGGTAAAGGATAGCACACGAGTTTTTCTATGCAACAGAAGGGACTCTCCATCCTTGTTTGAGCTTAGCTCATCTCCCTGCAGGCAAACAACACATAAAAATTGTGATAGCTAAGGTAAATAACAAAACATTTATAAACAAGGTTTAGGAAAATTATTCGAGCATCTCCATGGAAGTTTAACGGACAAATTTTATTTCCTGATTTTCCATTGTCAAGAAAATGAGTACAGTCATGTATATTAATTAATCAATAAGATCTAAATATAAATAGAAATACCATCATCGAAAAACCAAATGAATCCACTCATTTATGAACATAACATATTGCAGATTGGATCACAATATCAGCAGCTAGCTGACCTCTGCTACTGGAAGCAAAGTTATGTGGGCAAACACCTCATTTGTTTTAACTTCAGCCTGCAAGATGACAATAAACACTAAGAACACTACAAGACTCCATAACTTCATAAAATGCAACAAATTTTTAACCTATCTGATTTTCATACCATATAATTCACATACATCATTCCAAATAAATAAAACAAACAAACAATGACCTGAATGTGGCATACCTTAAGTGAACATGGACGACCTTGCAGAGGATCTTGGAAGGTAAATCGTAGATGGGCATTGCCGTCTTACTATCTTCATTCAAGAATGCAACAACCTGTAGCAGATTACAGAACACCATATAAAATGAAACGTACATGGCAAATAAAATTAACATTTAGTTTTCTAAACTTTTGTGTGGGTATTCACAAACGAATTCAGAACCATCTTGTAATGCATTAAAATGTTTTGGGAATCCAGTAGAAGTAATCTTGTCTTGTTTCTTTTAAATTCACACTCATTGATGGAAACAATTCAAGGCAATAATTCTCGTACGAAACAAAATGAAATAAAATCTTGTTTCTTCATTACACACACACACACCATTGAAATGTGCAAAAAAATGAAGTGACAGATAAATTCCAGAAAGAAAAAAAAACAATTAAACAGAAGAAGGTAGAACCTGTTCCAGGTGACCCTGTGGGAAGTAGAAAACCTTGTCACCAACTCGCGGTACATAAACTAGAGGACCGGCGCATGCATACCACAGTTCAGTATATAGATCGTTTTTATTTTCTGAGACATCATGAATATATAAAGATTAAAAAAGATCAACTACGAAATTAAATTCACATATCCCAAAATTAAAAAAATATCATTTCAGGTTCCCAATTATGGTTGAATGAAGAGACATAACAAACTTTATTTTATATATATATATATAAAAAAAGGAGTGAAATAAGAAAGAAAATCATACTGAAACATTAAAGAAAATTTATGCTCTCTCTATATCTACAGAAAACACCATCTAAATATTTCATAATGTATAACAAAATTAAGGATGGTAATAAGAAATAAAAGTAGAAAATGGGAAAATTTGGAGGGAAAAAAAAACCTTAGGGGTTGTGAAGAGGAGGCAAGCCATTGTTGACCCATTTTGTGGCCTCAAGTACTCCAACCTCATGACTTCCTGACATCTTTGCTTCGCTAGTGACACTCCTCTTCTTACCCGTCTCTCCCTTTCTCATTTTCGCTAAAAACAAGATTGATGTAAGTAAAAATGAGAAAGAGAAAAAGGCCCTGCCCTTGCCTCTGCTTGTGACTGGCTGACAACACAGTCTAGAAGAAGACAAATAACAAAGTTAACAATCAAGTGTCCCGTGTCCACCTATGCAATGAATATTGTGATACCATTACTGATTTTGCTCTTCTTAAATTTTTGATTCGTTTCTTCTACCACCGCCACGCCACGCCCTCAGTGTATAACAAACATTGGTTTGCTCAAATTGCAATGTAACATTTGAAATTGAAGTGCAACGGGGGAAGAATACCAGATAGAGATGCCGGTTTCTTGCGCTACTTCTTGTGCATCACATTAGCTAAAACTGCTCTTTCTTTCTTTCTATCTACGTTAATGTGTGTGAGTGTGTTTCTCTGAACAGTAGGGAGGAGAAAGGTAGTAGTGGCAGTACTATTTGTATTTCTTCATTCTCTTGATAATTAGAAGCTGAAAGCCATATGGGGTCAGTGTTTTGCTCATTTGTTTTCTGTATTGGCAATACTTGCCACTTTGTTGGCCGATTTCTTCTATATGTGCTTTGATTGCCTATGCACCTTGCTTTTACCCTCTCTGTCGTGGCAATCTCCATCCCCTCTCCTTCATATTTTTCTCTCTTTTTCTATACTTTGTCAGCTGACACCGTGTCCCACCCCTTGTCTTTTATTGCAAGCACCGTTTCCTTCCCTGACCGGTTCATTTCATTAATTTCTCTCTGCTGACTTTTCTTTATTTCTTCTTTAACATCTACAGTTGTTAATATGTCCACTAAGGTAAATCTAGTGCAAGAAAGTTACATAGGAAAGGACACCTCCCTTTGTCTTAAGTTCTGTGCTGACTTTCGTGTTCATTGGCTCTAGGACAAGAATTAAATACTGCAAATTAACGTAGATACTTGAATCTTTTCCATGAATCTCGTGGGAAAATTGTAAGGTTTGTATTCTGGAGCTAATAGCAACTTCCTTGACTATGTGTTGAGTTACTGGAAGAATCGAATGTGTTAAGAGTTAAATTAATCAAGTCATCAGTTTATTCAATAATCATCCCTTCTCCAGTGATCCATTATTCCATCTATGAACAGATCATATCTCCATCCATCTTTAATACAATGAAATGATACTCGATTCCAAAATAATATTGATAATGTTTTCAAAATAAATGTAAATATCTTAATTAGATGACATGTTGATACAGGACCATTAAAAAGAAATATCGACATAGGCTTTATTTGCATTGATACGAGTATTCGTAAAAAATAATAATAATAACAACTATTAGATTAGTTTCTTATGACATCTGCTATTCTGGATTATTATTTGATGATATGTGTATTCTTTTTTT
>Ga0325410_1002333_pt1 | contig 21248 bp, 6 predicted proteins | sample PopdelMetagenome_16_FD_206182 | JGI IMG/M metagenome (GOLD analysis project Ga0325410, IMG submission 206182) | Populus deltoides microbial communities from Bellville, Georgia, United States - Xylem-PdIQD-R3 | ecosystem: Host-associated > Plants > Phyllosphere > Stem > Wood/Secondary xylem... | reverse complement strand
TGTCGAAGCGTTAAATGAGAGTGGTATCAGTGCAACACATGATTTGGTCTCGCAGCTTTTGAAGAGATTTAGCAATCAATGGTTGATGGCTTTGGGAGTTTTCATTTGGGCAAAAAATCAATCAGGTTATGTGCATAAACCTGAGATATATAATTCCATGATTGATATATTAGGGAAGTCCAGGAAATTTAGTCTTATGTGGGATTTAGTTCAGGAAATGAGTGGACTAAATGGGTATGTTTCATTGGTTACCATGGGGAAAGTAATGAAGCGGCTCGTTAGAGATGGCAAGTATAATGAAGCTATTGATGCATTTAGAGGGTTTGAGAAATTCGGTTTGAGTAAAAGCACAGAGGCAATGAATGTGCTGAGGGATATTTTGGCTAGGAACGGTCGTGTTGAGGATGCTCGTGCTGTGGCTTTAGAGTTTGAGGGTTGTTTAACTTTAGATTATCGTAGTTACAATATTTTGTCATCTGGATATTGCAAAGCAAGGATGTTTGGTGATGCAAGAAAGACTATGGAAGAAATGGAGGAACGTGGTTTTCATCCTAATGTTGTTTCGTACACCGCTTTCATTGAAGCATACGGTGAGCAGAAGGATTTTCGAAATGTTGAAATCATTTTAAATGAGATGCAAGAGAAGGGTTGCCCGCCTGATTTGATTACATATACTGTTTATATACGTGCTCTTGGGAAAGCGAGGCAAATAAATAAAGCTTTGGAGGTCTGCGAGGAAATAAAAAGAAATGGTTTCGTGTTTGGTACCCAGTTCTACTGTTCGTTAATTCATAGTTTATGTCTGTCTGGAAGGCTCAAGGATGCTTGGAATATTTTTGAGGACGTGGAAAAGCAAGGAGTTGGTCGGGATTTGGGGATGTATAAAGCCATGATTTCTGCTGCTTGTGCACTTTCGCAGGATGAGAGTGCTTTAAAGCTGCTCCACAAAATGGAGGAGGACTCTTGCAAACCAGATGTCCAGACTTATGCGCCTCTGTTAAAGATGTGTTGCAGGAAGAAGAGCATGAAAATGCTCAAATTTCTGCTGAATCACATGTTTGAGAACGATGTCAGTATTGATATTGTTACATACGACCTATTGGTGCACGGCCTCCGTAAGCAAGGGAAACTCAAGTACGCTTGCTTCTTCTTTCAAGAAGCAGTGTTGAAGGGAATGGTCCCTTGTGATAGGACATACAAGATTTTGTTGGAGGAACTTGAGAGAAAGAATATGGCAGAAATGAAGGGAAAGATTGAGAAGTTGATGTTACGGGCAAAGGAGCTAAACAGGATTTAGGCCTTGCAGGATGCTTACATTAAACTTAGCCCAGCAGCATGCTTGTTGAGATTCATGATAAACCGGTTAGTTGCTTCGTTTTCATCAATCTGATTTCTACTTCGAAATGGTTCTTGACCCTGTGCTTTATTCTTTTCTCAGTCGATTCTATAACTGTTCGAACTGAACCCGAATGAAGAAAGCGACCCACTGGTTAAGAATATTACACCAATGGCCAAACTAGAGACAGTTTTTAACTGTACACATAATGAACAGCACAATTGTTTGGTGAGAAAGCCTTGAACTTAATCTAAGGTTATGTTAAGTATGTTTGGTTAAGAATAAATCTTGACTTAAATCAAAAGTTTATTTTAAATTTGAGTAAAATTTTGATTTAATTAAAAAATAAAAGTTTAAACTGTCTATGAATTCTAACTTATACTGCATTTATTTATTTTTTAAAAAATCTTATAGGTTAATTTAAAAAAATACACTCTCAATTTAAAGTCATTCCAATTTATTTTTACCAGAAATTATTTATAAAAAACAATTTTTAAATCATCACTCAAAATTAAAAATTACTTTTTATAATTCATGACAAACATTTCTTGTTCCTTTATTGCCGTTCTGAATGTGAAGAGCATCTGGCCCAACTTGATTGGTCAGACTGGAAACCAAATGAATCGGGCCTAGTCTACAGCCTGATCGTCTAGGCAATTAGCATGCCCACTGGTTTTTTTTTTTAAAAAACAATTTATAAATCACGTTAATTGACAAATGACATGATCATATTTTATATTTTCGATGCATATTTTATTTTTAAAAAATTATAAAGTTGTATTGCATAATTTCATCACTATGTTAGTAGAGGATTTAATTAAAAAATAATAAGGAATTAAACGACTCATAATTAAATTACTATATTACCATAACCTTTAAAATAATTTAAAAGAATAATTCTACATTTTCGAAATTGGAAAAGCTCTTGCTAGAGTGAAGAAAATAGCGCAGCAGAAGGGGACTGTAAGATCGAGACTGGGCCTAATATATACACAACGCATCAGGTTGGCCCAATAAGTCATGCTCCTTACTTCCTTCTCTTCAAAGAGCGTCCGGCATGTTCTAACATTCTGCATCCAGATTTCTGAGGGAAAAAAAATGCAGCCAAAACTCACAATACTCAAGCTCTTTAAAAAATCCCTTGCTCCAGTGCCTCATCAAATCAATCGCTTGTTAGCCAAGCACCTATCAACCATTACCCAGTTTCCCCTCACCCACGACTCACCCTTCTCGCCCGAGTCTCCCAGCCGACTTACTAGGGACCCAAAACTCTCTGATCCAGAAAATGGAAATTTTTTAATTTCTCCACTTGCCAATTGGGTCGATAATCCCACCCTTGAAAACTTCAAAACCATTGCGGCTGAGAGTGGCACTGGCGGGGACATTGATAAAGTAAAAGGAATCCTTAAAAGACACTTCCCATCCGAGGATGCTGTTGTAAAGGCGCTGGATGAGAGTGGAATAAATGCAACAAATGATTTGGTTTCGCAGCTTTTGGAGAGGTTTAGCAATCAATGGATCACGGCTCTTGGTGTTTTCATCTGGGCAAAGAATCAAACAGGCTATGTGCATACACCTCGGTTATATGATCTCGTGGTCGATATATTAGGGAAGTGCAAGAAGTTTGGTATTATGTGGAAAGTAGTCAATGAAATGAATGAGCTAAACGGGCATGTTTCATTTTCCACGATGAGCATTGTAGTGAGGCGGCTGGCTAGTTCTGGTATGTACAAAGATGCTATTGACGTACTTAGAGGGCTGGAGAAATATCGTGTGAAGAAAGATACGGTGGCATTGAATATGGTAATGCATGCACTGGCGAAGCAAGGTGGTGCGAAGGATGCTTATAGTGTGTTTTTAGAGTTTAAGGATTCTATAACCTTGGATTCTCATAGTTTCAATATTTTGATACATGGGTATTGCGAAGCAAGAATGTTAGATGATGCAAGAAAAACAATGGAAGAAATGGAGAAACACGGATTTCGTCCTGATGCTTCCTCGTACACTTGTTTTATTAAAGCATATTGTAAGCAGAAGGATTTTCGAAATGTTGAAGTTATATTGAATAAGATGGGAGAAAAGGGTTGCGAGCCTGATGTGATTGCATATTCTATTTATATTCGTGCTCTAGGGAAAGCAAGAAAAATAAATGAAGCTTTGGAGGTTTATGAAAAAATGAATAAAAATAGTTGCAAGCCTGATGCTAAATTTTTTAGTACACTCATCTACGTGTTAGGTCGGTCTGGAAGGCTTAACGATGCTTGGTATGTATTTGAGGATATGGAAAATCATGGGGTTAGTCGGGATTTGTGGACGTATAATGCCATGATCTATCATGCTTGTGCAAATCGGCAAGGGAACAGTGCTTTAAAGCTGCTTGAGAGGATGGAGGCGAATTCTTGCAAGCCAGATCTTGAGACTTATCAGCCTTTATTGAAGATGTGTTGCAAGATGAAGGACATGAAGGTGCTCAAGTTTCTGTTGAGTCACATGTTCAATAACAATGTTCGCATTGATCTTAGCACATACGCTCTTTTGATTCGTGAACTCGCTGAGAGTGGGAAACTTGAACATGCTTGCTTTTTCTTTCAAGATGCGGTGTTGAATGGAATTGTTCCTAAGGACAGGACATACGAGATTTTACTGAAAGAACTCGGGCAAAATAATATGGTTGAAATGAAGGGAAAGATTGAAAAGTTGATGTTACAGGCGAAAGAGCAGATATGATATTGACTCTACTTGCCTTCTAACTAGTTAAGATTCTTGATTAGAGAAAAGATTGAGATATTGGCGTTGCTAGTGTTCCAGGATGAAACGCCTGGTTGTTCTTCTGTCAATTTCTTAGTACCAAACTGTTTTTCTTGGCACCGTTCTTGTTCTATGATGCATTCCCAGTCCCTCTTCCACCTATCTTGTCAACTTCTGTTACTAAACTAAGATGAAGAATGTGATCTATTGGTAAAGAATGCACCATTGACCAAACTGGATGAGTTTTTCACTTGTATTGTTGCTAGATACTCCATATTGACTAGCCCGACTCGAATTACTTATCAGAATCCTAATTTATAATGCTGCATGCCCTTCTAAGCTTGAGGCATTATGGTAGCCAAAAAGATGCATAAACTGTGCTGTGTGACACTATTACACTGTCAAATTCCAGCTATGAATGCTAGTTGCATAACATCCCGTGTTGTACATCTGATTGTCAAGAGTTTTATCAATGCTAATTGTCCATCTACTGTGGATCCCGGCCCCTGAGTTTTCCTTCTACAAGAATATATTTTTTCTGAATTTTCCTTGTTATTTTGATTGTGTTTGTTCTCGTATCACTATAAATTATTACATTGATTTTACTATTTGATCAGTTTAGTATTATCAAAATTTAGGATACTTCGAAGAGAACTAGGCATGACAATTTTATTCTATCCTTGTGGTTGGTTTATCACCTCTGTTAGATTGTCCATATGCTCAAATTTGGATATCACGATGTTCTTTTCTAGTCGACACTGCGCTTTTCTTTAGGATATGGTCCCCGTTATATATATATATATATTGATCAAAGGTCTGACAATCAATCATCAAAGCTACAAAACAAGTTGTTGAGCAATGGAGGAAATGGAGTAATATCCTTCATATTTTGTTCATGCCTTACTTTGGAAGGTTTATGCTAAGTTGTAAACACCGTTCCATGTGAAATATTTTGGATTCGATTCATTTTGGCATTCTACAGCGGAGATTATAATAACATATAATGTAGTTTTAATATATTTTAATATATTCATTTTTGATATGTTCATTATCTAAGTTTATATATAACACCCAATTACTTAATCAGAAAAATTAGAGTAGAGACTAAAAGAGGCGGTGCCTCCTAAAATACTATTTATTTTAATATTATTTTTTTGTTTTTTTTTAAAATCTATATATAATTTTTTTTAATTTTATATTTCAATATTTAGTTATCTCAATATTATGGGATTTGGTAGGTTAACTCATGTCAAATTCTTCTGTGATTTTTGAAATATTTTTTTTAATTATATTCTTCAAGATTTATTAATAATTAAATTTTATAATTTGTTTTGATTTTTTTATATGGGATTGTCATGGTTTCATTATCTAGATATGAATTTAAAAGATTAACCCAAGTTGACCTCAATCGATCCAATATGTAGCTGTTTCAACATTGTTTTTTTAAAAGATATTATCTTTGAATTTTCATGATCAAACTATATTTTTACTAGTATCTGAGTTGTGTTTGAATTTATCAAGTCGATCAGGTTATATTAGCTTAATTTTCACATAATTTAAATTTTTTTTCACTAGATATTAACAATACCTCAATGTTTCTTTATACGTTTTTAAAAAAATTAATTCTACCCAATGCTATTCCGAGTTAATAATTTAGCATTCACTATAACATATAATATTATTAAATTAATTAACAGTGCGAGTGAAGTAGTAAAAATTTCTAATAAAAAATAATTTTTAAATTAATGGAATGGAACAGTTGGTGAAATATCTCGAGCATTTCATCTTGACTCATCTCAAACCATATAAAATGAAATTTTAAATGATATAAAACAAATAAATATTTTTATATTTGTTTAAAATAATTTGAAACTTCTTAGATACACCGAACGAAATGGAAATGAACTGAAAAGTGAAAACCCTTGAAGTAAATTGTGGGTCAAATGTGTGAGGCCCGAATAGTGTTTACATGGATCTAGCTGGCCCAAACTGTTATTACAAATTTCACGTCTTTCTTCTCCTTCCTTGGCGCCCATTCTGGGGATTGCAGAGGAAATGGCAGTAAACCTCCAAATTCCCAGGCTCTTTCAAAAGTCCCTCTCTCCAAAACCTTACCAAATCAATCACTTATTACTCAAATATCTATGCACCACACCCGAGTTTCCCCTCACTACTCATGACACATCCAACTCGCCTGAGTCTCCTGATCTCCCAACTTGGCTCTCCAACAGCCAAAACCAAAAACCCTCTGACCCGGATGATGGAGATTTTGTTATCCCTTCGCTTGCCAACTGGGTCGAAAATCCCAACCTTGAAACGCACAGAAACGTGCCCAGTCCCTTGCTATTCGAACCACAAGTTAGCAATGCCGATAAATTGAGTGAAATCCTTAAAAAACGCTACTCATCTGAAGCTGCTGTTGTGAAGGCGTTGAATGAGAGTGGTATTGATGCCACAAATGAGTTGGTTTCACAGATTTTGATGAGATTTGACAGCCATTGTGTCGTGGCTTTTGGGGTTTTCATTTGGGCAAAAAATCAAACAAGTTATGTGCATACACCTGAGTTATATGATTACATGATTGATATATTAGGGAAGTTCAAGAAGTTTAGTCTTATGTGGAATTTAGTTGAGCAAATGAAAGGGTTAAATGGGTACGTTTCATTGGCGACAGCGAGCAAGGTAATGAGGCGGCTCGCTAAAGCTCGCAAGTATAAAGATGCTATCGATGTATTTAGAGGAATTGAAAAATATGGTGTTAGCAAAGACAGAGAGGCATTGAATGTCCTAATGGATGCATTGGTGAAGGAGGGCGATGTTGAGGATGCTCATAGTGCGTTTTTAGAGTTTAAGGATTGTATAACTCTGGATTGTAGTAGTTTCAATATATTGATACATGGGTATTGCAAAGCACGGATGTTTGTTGTTGCAAGAAAGATAATGGAAGAAATGGAGAAACACGGGTTTCACCCTGACGTTGTTTCATACTCTTGTTTCATAGCAGCATATTGTGAACAGAAGGATTTTAGAAATGTAGAAGCTGTTTTTGATGAGATGCAAGAAAAGGGTTGCAAGCCTAACGTCATTACATATACTACTGTTATGCATGCTTTAGGGAAAGCAAGGCAACTAAATGAAGCTTTGGAGGTTTATGAAAAAATGAAAAGAAATGGTTGTCTGCCAGATTCTAAATTTTATAGCTCCTTAATATATGTATTAAGTCAGTCTGGAAGGATAAAAGATGCTTGGGATGTATTTGAGGACATGGAAAAGCAAGGTGTTTGTCGGAATTTGTGGGTATATAATACCATGATTTCTTCTGCTTGTGCACATTCTCAAGGAGGGAGTGCTTTAAAGTTGCTTGAAAGAATGGAAGGGGATTCTTGCAAGCCAGATGTCAAGACTTACGCACCTTTATTGAAGATGTGTTGCAGGAGGAAATCTGTTAAGCTGCTCAAGTTTCTTTTGAGTCACATGTTCAAGAACAATGTCAGTGTTGATCTTGGTACATATACTCTTTTGGTGAATGAATTTTGTAGGAATGGGAAACTTGAACATGCTTGCTTCTACTTTCAAGAAGCTGTGTTAAAGGGAATGGTTCCTATGGTTAAGACATTTAAGGCGCTGGTGGAGGAGCTTGAACAAAAGAATATGAAAGAAATGAAGGAAAAGATTGAGAAGTTGATGTTTCAGGCGAGAGAGCGAAATTTGACTTAGTCTTCACCTTTCGGGAAACTTGTTTAACTGTTAAGGATTCATGAATTTTTACTTGAGCCTTAAGGAAGCTTGCTTTCATATTCAGCATGAACAGGTTGGTTGATTTTCAGCAACTTTTTGCTACTTAACTCCTGTTCTTAACCCTATTACTTTCATGTTTCCATCTAGCACCTCAACAGCTGAAGCTGAGCTCAGATGAAGAATGTGATGCACTGGTGAAGAGTACATCATTTTAGCCTTATTTTTATATTTTAAAAGGGTTTTTAAAAAGTTTTAAATTTTTTTAAAATAAATATTATTTTGATTTTTTTAAATTTTTTTAATGTTTTGATATTAAAAATAATTTTAAAAAATAAAAAAATAATATTTTAATATTTTTAAATAAAAAATACTTTAAAAAATAATTTTCTCATCTCTTCAATCCTTATATTTTATCATGTTTTTTCTTTTTCCCTTTCCTCTTCTTTCATTTTGCGTGTAGGACGGGGCCCGATGCCCAATACAAAGACCGAACACCTCACAGATAGGGTACAGTAACACCTTTTATCCAATAACAGATCCAACTCCCATGGAAGATTATCTTAAAATCCAGGCCTCTCCCCTTCAGAGGCTCCCAAGTTGACCGAGAAACCCTCCCTAAAATTGTGTCAAACCCGCACCCTTCAATCTCGAACAGAGCTTGACCCTATGGAACAAAGCAAACATGGCTCCTGTACTGTATCTTTCTTTCTGGAACATTTGAATCACAATACTAGAGTCCACTTCCACATTAACTTGTTGTCTAAGACCCAAACTTTATGCCAACTCCAAAACTGTCTGAACTGGCCATAACTGAGCTCTGCAGCTCAGGAGGAACCCAACTAACCTGCATATGAGCATAGAGAGCGCGAAGCTTGATGTAGCAGCCCTCCTGCGTCTTAACTCATCATTTGCCAAACGATTGAACATGTTTTGAGAGTTGGGACAGAATGGTACAGCATATCATCAACTCTACTTCTAAATGAACCTGATTTATTTTCGTTGCCTTTATAAGCTCGAAGCACTGTAGCCTTAATCCAAGGATAGGCTTGACTCTATATTATTTCAGTGTTTTTTTTTTATATTTTTAGATTATTTTAATATATTGATATTAAAAATAAATTTTAAAATATAAAAAAATATTATTTTAATATATTTAAAAAAAAACAGCTATTAATACTTAAAAAAAACATTAGTGGTCAAGAAAGTTTGTTTTATGTCGCGACTTCTTTAGTTTGAATTTTGAGACCACATTCAAGAGAAATTTTCTCTGAATTCATATAACCAATGTAGGAGTTATGTCCTAAGTCTCGATTAATGCGCCAAATAGTCCAAAAATATTTACTATCATTAGAAGAAAAAAGCCTCCCGTAGCCTGAAGATCCGTCTATGCTTGAAATCACACATACCTACCAAATTCCAAGCAACGAATGACCACCATCAGTTTGGTCAGTCTATTAGTCGACTTCACTCTGGTTTTGTACTTGCAAATCGTCCCTATCCAACAAAATTAGGAACTGTTTTTCTAAAAGTAACTTCTAGGTTGAGAACTATCCATTCTTGAAGTCTACAACTCTACAGGTCCAGTAACAAGTTCCATCAGTTTCCGAACAGAAGATCCACAGCCGCGCGCGCACTATCACAATAAAGGAGGGTCTAAGGAGTTTAAAAGCTTTTGTCTGCTTCTGCCATCATACAAAACAAAGGGGGAATTTGTATATTTTCATCGTTGTAGACAAATTTTTACATTTGAGTTTGTGTAAAAATTACTTGTACATAATTTGATAAAATAAATCATGGAAAGGGAAGGAGAGCGGAGGACATTCGTTTGAGTATTGGAGGAAAAAGCTACGTTTAATTGCAAAATAAACAGTGAGGATGGGAAGACTGAAGTCTATTCATTGACAACGGAACAGCCATTGAAAGAATACGTTAGGAGAGAATAAACATTCTACCACCAGTACAATATGAGAATCATTTCATACATATTGCCGCGTTTCTTTGGATAATAGAAAACCAGAGTTAACACGTGATGGTAACTTTCTCGTTTTTGGCTGCTTCTGCCACCCGAATCTTTCCAGGAATTCCTCGATCAACCTACAAATTGGAGGTGGAAGATAAGACTCGGATTACAAGCTAAATGAACACATAGAGATAAAAGACCGAGTCACACTCACAGGCCACATATAGCCTTCTGGGAGGCTGCGAGCTCTCGGTCAGGAAATGAATCCTCCAAACGGAAACTTAACCATACATAGAGATCCAAGACCTGCAGTTTAACCATAAAAGACAGCATTATCAGCATACACATTTAAGTTTAATAGTTCCAAAAGGACCGGATTGCATCCTTATTTTCAGTAACTTAAAATGTCTAACTCAACCATCATTTTCAAGGACACTTCCTCTCCAAAACCAAAACTGCTGTAAATTTTGCTCTGGGTTTTTAGGAAAAACTTAAAACAGAACCATTGATTCCCTGTGCTTGAAAATTTTATCAAAAGATCTTTCCAAGATAAAAAAAATTTAGATCAGCTAGAATCAGAAAACAGCAAACCAAGATGCTAATGTGCTGCACGGAAATAACTTCTGCAAGACTAAAAGGGCCAAAATGTCTAAATAATTTTGTAAAATGGGATGGTGCCCAAAATCACCCAATATTGGTTCTGATGCCAACAGCAAAATTCAAGTGAAAATGCAGAGGTGACTTGCTAACTACCTTACCCTAACTGTGAAAAAATAAATATTGATTTCCTATTCAAGTGCTCCATTTTTCTATGTTGAGGAGGCAGAGCTGCAGAAGATTTGGTAAACTTTGGTGCATGGGAATTTCAACTGCTGCAATTTGGAAACTCCGCATATCATTATTTCTCAGAATGTGCAAACGTACAAAGGTCTACCTTGTGAATAGATTCAAGCTCCTTGAGTGCAGACTCTGTTTTTGGCACCTGAAGTATCCCCGGTGTAAATATTTCTTTAAGTCGAACGATGCCTTTCTGTGCATAGTTTTGGGCAAACTGATCCATCACAAGTAATAATTAACCTTTCCATTCAAACAAGCATATTAAAAAAATTCAAGAGTGAGATATAAAGTTCACCTGCGTAAGACCCTGAGATGAAATTTCATTGCGCATGTCAACAGGACTGCACATCAGAAATATTAATAAATTTGAACCTGATTGTCATAGTTTACTACCCTAAACTGCTTCTCAAATAAGTTGAGCTAGTAAATAAAATCTAGCAATAAAAATAGTTTTGCTTCATGGTATTTGCTACTCAAATAACTGTTGCCGAAAGGAAGATCATCTAGGTAAAAGCTGTCATCTGAACCATTTTATCATTGACCGGGATAAAGATTTTACCTGATAACAAAAAGGTATTTATCATGCAATGAAATGGGCAATACATCAACAACCGCAGCAACTTTCTGAAGTCAAGCATTTTAAATGAAATTAGATGCCAGGTAATTATATATCCTAAATATAATACCACTAAAAACAGTGGTATCTTTTTTGCCAACAACATGCTAAAACTATACAAGCATATTCTGTTGTAGGAAAGGGAATGTACCAGCATTTCCTCACAGTTGGCAATGAAATAGTTTTCAGATAATTTGGCGTTCTCTAGAAAATGCTCCTGTGCAAAAAGGGAAGCCCAAAAAAAAAAGGGTCAGATGCATTGTACATAGTAGAGGAAAAATCAATGGGCAAATCATATTTGCAGGTAGGAAAGTTTGAATTCTGACTCAAGTTTAAGTGTTGGCAATCATGCTTAACTCTGAGAAAGTCTCAAACTTCAACACCATCAATTTGTACAGCTCAAACCAAGCATGGCGGATGTCAATGCAATTCTTTATATAAAGCTAGAAGACAGTACTTTAGAATGAGCATTAAATGTAACTGCAGGATGCCCTTTCTTTAAGTTGGCTAGTACTTTTGTACAAGGAGAAAGCTATAACCATACAAATCAAAGTTGATGTTGTGAAAAGTGTGAACCATTTAGGTCATAGTTGTCATTTGACTACTGGTTCACACTGCATTCACAGAGCTCCTCCAAAGTAAATAAAATCTCTCAAAATTGCAAGCGATAAAATTTAGTTAGAAACAATTATTTAAAGCATTTGTGCCTGAAAAGATCAAAATGAAGTGGCTAATAATTTCAATTGATTGTGGAAAGAAGTCATATATTGATGTTTTAATAGATGAAAATGTCGATACAATAAAAATAGAGATGGTCAAAAGTAACCCACCATTATCCGGTAGAGGCCTTTTTTTGGGTGTAAACGTGAATACATAAATATGAGATCAAAAGTGGGGAATAATCCGGCACACTGCAATGTAGAAGTTAATCAGATTCAGAAACAAGTATCATACTCGTATGCTATGAAACTATCGCATGCAACCTTGTTCACATACATTACCTCCAAAATAGGAGAAGACGATTTCAATGATGAATGAAGCAAGGGTAGATCATCCGCATGTAAACAGGTCACTTCTCCAACTGGAAAGTCTGATCCATACCTGCCAGCTCTCCCTAAAGGCGTAACTCTTCAGCCATGAGAATGAAACCAGCCACCACACAAAGGTTGGCATGCAATGACAATACAAATAACAGCATCTACACATTAATACATCACAAAAACATAACTTGAGAGCAAATGTTATGACCACGATCTGTAGTCTAATTATTTTCAATAAAGTAACTTCTATTGAACCAGCTACCCAATTTTTTATCCCTTTTTTCCCTTCTTGCATCAGCTAAAAACTATACATTCCTAGCTCCCAAAAAGGATAGCTGCCAATCAGATAAGAATCTAAAAAGGCAGACATTTATGCACATGCAACGAGGAACATTTGAGATGAGGACCGTTGGATTTAAAGCAGCTGACCCAGCAAAAAGTTTGTGAAACCATGAAAAAAAAACAATTAATTGAGTTAAAAGTAGAAAATAGAAGAATCAACAATATTATGGAATCGGAAGGGTAGAGAAAAATAGGGCATAGAAGCCGAGTCCTTGAGGAAGTAAAAGACAGCTTTTAAGCAATGAAACCTGTTGAATCCAAATGTCTGCTCTATAGGCTCACATAGCTACAGGCAGGGTCTCAGGACATTAGTGCTTAATCATGTGTTAACAGGTCTAGTCTTGATGTGATCCTATCTAGCCAGCATCCTGACCAATAAAGCTATCTGTCATGAACCTTTTTTTTATCAAATGATACACAAATAGAGATAATTAATTAATGCCCAAAAAGTTGACTTAAAAATTGTGTCTGTTTGTGATTTATTCATTCCATTTTGTTCTTGATATGTACCATCACTCCATACTGACACCTCAATCCACAAACAAAACTTGATGTGTATTTCAATCATAAAAGCTCCCCACTAATTGAAATTGTACAATCTGCAGGTACAAATATTCAGCATTCCACTCCATGAATCTTGCACCATAAAGCATGCAAGACAAACAATTTTTACAGACTAACAGATGGCACGAAACTTGTTTATTAGTTTTTAAGGTATTCTTAACGCAAATAGATTACAGCACTGTTCAATGCAGAAGAAATCCACAATTTATCACAAGAGGCGGCATTGTTTACTCCATACTTTAGGAAAGTCCCCATGCCCAGAATGAAATTGGTACACAAAACCAGTTATACTAATAATTTAGCCAAACAGTTTAACGAATGAAATTCCACGTAACGATGTACCTGCAATTTGTTTAACCTCTGATATCGTGAGGTCCCGCATCTCAACACCGTCAAACTTTTTCATAGTTGAAAATATGATCCTAGAAATATTCAGGTTTAGACCCATGCCAATGGCATCACTAGCCACAAGAACATCAAATTCGCTGCTTGCATCATTGAACATTGTTGCCTGCAATCCTAGAGAACACACTAGTTAATCCATTCCTAATATAGATTCATAGGAGAGGACATAGATAAATAACCTCTTAACAGCATAGACATATCAAATTTTAAAGTTATGAACTATAATACAGATTACAATTGAGATCAGTTACATATGAAAAAATAATCAAAGATTTAATAAAAAGGCTAAAAAAGGTTGGTGATAAGCTAAAATAAACCATTGCCTCCCCTAGTCAACGATCAATCACATAATTGCATTAACATAAAACTGAAATGCACGTTTAATTATTAAAAAGTAACAGCAGAATCATGGAAGCTTCCACAACAATGGCTCATGGAGGAGAGCAGTTGTAAAAGCCAACACTTTTTTCATGGAATGACAGCTCTCAAGACTTGAACACCTCGTGGTTGCAAGTCCAAGGCTGGATTTAACTCTTAGAGTTAATTATAACTTAGTTCCTGTGTTTTAAAGAAACAAATAATTTAGTCCCTCTTGTTTAAAAAATAATAACTTAATCCTTTGACCATCAAATCAGTCAAGAACTAACAGTAAAGTAATTGAATCGATGACAGCTGATCAACTCACTAACAGAAAACTAATGGAGGGACCAAATCATAAATGGAAAAAACTACTATTACAAAAGTACAGAGATTAAATTTTTTGTTTCTTAAAACAAAGTGACTAAGTTATGATTTACTCTTAACTTTCAATGGTAAACTTAAATTAAGGGATAAGCCACGGATGCTTATTTGGACTTGTGCGTTCTATCTTCATCAAGTTAAAACAACAATTCTCGAAAGTAAGAAGGAATCAACACCTGTCTGGTTCGAGTTTCAGGTGGCAGTGAACCATAAACAACAGAACAAAGATGCTTCCTCCCTCTTTCAATTTGTCCCTGGCATCAACAACAAAGATGGAAATGCACATAGAAAAGTTAGCATGCTAGTGAGAGAGATATTGCATGTCTAGAAATCATACCCAATTTCAAATACGGAGTATTGATTAAAATATTGTTAGATGACCACAATTGCATAACCAGTACATAATCAAACAAGACAATGCCATACTAAGGTGCAATGCAGTACTGGAGCCTGACAGACCCCAGGGAGAAAAAACCACAATATTTGTGAACATTTAAAAAAAAACATAGAATAGAAACCAAGTTAAACAAAATTGAAATAATCACTAACCTTCAATTTGTATATCTCGCGACGTGAAAAGGTTACAATGCAATCACCTGTTTGTATATTCTTAAATGATCCAAGAGGTTTCTGTGATGGAACTAAAGGTGAAAGTCTCTCATAGTATTGAACCTGGGACATCATGGCACACAAGAAAGGTTTAAAAATCCAATTAACATGACATGGACAGCATAACAAGGGTACACATAACATGAATTGACACAGGCTTAAACTAGTCATTTACGTTACTACAACAAATTGCCTACACATAAGGACATGGCTTTGAAATTCTGCAATCATTAATAACAATTAGCACATTGCCATTCTTACATTAGATGGAACAGTCCTCAAAATCTTTACAAGTTTGTATTCAATAAATGTTCAACACTGTCCCTGCAGATGTGGTTCTCTGCATATGTAAAACAAAATTGATGGCTACAAACTGCAGAGAGGGTTTTAATCTCTCTATCCTTTTTTATTTTTATTTTTTTACAAAATAAACGAAAAGAATGAAACAAAATGTTATTACATTGAATTTCACAAATTTTCCCCATCATTTCTTCTCAAACCATAAAGTAGCAACGTAAAACAGAGGTAGGACCACTAAATATAATGTACATCTGTGTTTCTACAGTGCATAAAAAATCCTCATGGTGAAAACCAATTATCATAAATATTGTCTTGCAAGTTTGAGAAAACTAACATGGATATCATCGCCAGTCGGTTTTAGTATTTCCTGAATAAGAGGAACTGCAGCAGGATCTCCACAGAGGTGGAGTTCATCAGCAGAGATACCTAAAAGAGCACGTGTAAATGAGAAACCCCTTGTCATGCACCCCAACATCTGAAACAAGAAGAGAGAAAGACTCAGAATAGTTAGAAATCCACTGATGCTCAAGTATGATGGCCTAGCAACACAATATCTTGACTTGGTTCACTACCACGCTGTTGTACTTTGACAATAAGTTGTCATGAAAAATTGAGGACCATTCAACAGTCTATCATCGTGTAAATCATTTGGCAGCATTATTGGTAAACTGGTTCATTAAAAACTTTATAAGTTTTCAGAACAAAACTTCAGCTTTAACAACAAAAGAGAGACTAGAAGCAAGTTCAGATTAACCCCCCTCTCTCCAAAAACGAGATGAAAAATATTAAAGAGGGAAAGTATAGTGTGTTCAAAATTGGCTGCTCCAGATTGGCACGAACAAGACCCATTCATTATATTCACTGGCATAAGAATCTCAGATTTTTCATGGTGTGCAATAAATCTTTCAATTGAACCATCAATATACCTGAATTTCATCAACAACAGCGCAGCTATAATTTGAGGTTACATCAGCCATTTCAACTGTCACAGCTTTGTGCTTTGCCCCGTTAACTTCCTCTCTCTCTTGCCCTGTTATTAAATCACAAGGAACATTTGCCTTGTTCAACCTTTTTGCCACCTCCCATGCAAGCAATCTCAAAGGACCACAATAGACACCTACCAAGTAACAAAACCAAAACAGAAATAATTTGAATGTATAGCTGATGCACCTCAGTTTTAATCTTTCTCAGGTGGATAGGGTGGTTAAATTTAAGGTAAATCATGATAAAAATTATACCAGAAGGACTTGACTCAAGCTGCTTCAAAGCATGGTATGTTTTACCACTATTTGTGGGGCCCACATGCAGGAAAATCTTGCGATTCTTTCTTCGTGCAACAGGGTACCATGCATGAGGACAACTGAATCAACCAAAAAACTCAATCAACATGGCAAAAAACAGATGATATAACACAATTCTTCTTTGACATTTACTTTTTACCCACAAACAAGTATCGCTAGAAGCATAACCGTATCAATCAGGAGATAGAGCATCACTTGAAAGTAAGAGCTGAAACTGAGACTAAGATGGCTTCAGATGATTTCAAACCAAAATAAAATTCCTATAAATTACTAAAGATATTTTCAAGCCGAGCCTAGGAAGGTTTAGATATTTTCTGAAAAATAAATCTCAGACCCAGTGAAATAATACATTTAGTTTGAAAAATCAGCAATGCAGAATATCTTGGGGAAATTCATTCCAGAGACAGAAAAGATGATAGTGATTGAGCTCCACAAATCAAGAACTTAAAACCAATCACAATATTGCAACTACTATGAATTCCCATACTAAACCTTGTAATTCCAATCCCCAATTGAAAAACGAAGCCAGGTTCAGTTTTATAAAAACCCCCCAAAAGTAGAAAAGTGAAATAACGAATCCATCAGAGCATTATATTCCAAATGAACTATATAATGAATGGAAGTTCAATCCTTTATTACATAATTTCATGTACAAACACATTAGCTTTCAGTTTTTAATAAAGTAACAAAGTTGTTGCAAAATTCAACCAAGAAAACAAATCTTCGCGTGAGAAATCAGCAAGAAAAAAAAAGGGAGACTTTCTTACGTCAAATCCAAAAAATCAAACTTGTGGGCACGATTGTCGTTGCTGGTGCTGTACTCCCTTAACAAATTGCAAACACCAGCTAGAGCTCCAAGCCTTGATTCTACATGTGGCCGGCATGGATCCAATTTATCTGCTAAACATTTAGAGAAATAAAAAAAGAACAACAACATAAACAACTCAAAAGAAAAAAACCAATATTCTTCAAAAACCAAGAAATCACACTCTACAAGCTATTAAAAAATTGCTATCTAAAAATAACTACGAAACAAATTCAATCAACCATAAAAGAGAAGTAAAATAAACCTTTTAGAATGCCAGAAACTCCCAAAGTTGAGACCTGTCGATGGCGAAGTAAGAAAGCAGCCATTTATTTTTAAATTACTAGCTGGGTTGGTTAAAAGAAAAACATTAGAGCTTTGAAAAATGAAAAAGCAACAAGAAGAGCTGCTTCCCGTTATGCATAAAAGGGGAGAGAAACAACAAAAGCAACGAATTTAGAGGGCAACATGCGGTTGATGGAAGAATAGAAAAGTTCTGGTGCTGTGAGTGCTGGCCACTCCAGCTGCGAAACTCATTAATTTGGGAGTTTTGCGGTATTTAATGCTTTCCGTGATCCTAAAGCTCAGGCCAATTATATATTTACCTTACTTCGGATTTAGGGTTGTTTTGTTTTGTTGTCTCGAGAAGGGCTAGCCCAGTCCATACTCCTAAGCCCAACTCTGTTTGAAATAGTTTGCCTTCTCTTAAAATCTTTTAATAAAGGCATAATCTCGAAAGGACACTCATTTAAAGGGCTCGAACTAGCCCATATCATTGCTCAGTGGGCTGTTGTGCTGATTGTTTCTGAACCAGAAACCATGATGTTTCTTCTCTTCCCACATGCACTTTCAAACCAGGTTTGTAGATTTTAACGTAGGAGGAAGAAATCAGGAAGATTATTGTTGACAGCCAGTAGATTTCGCAATATTCACCTACGCTGTGCACTAATGCACTGGGAGTTCGAAATGTAACCTCCGCTGTGCCTCTGCTATATATGAAGTCATTACATCCCATGACATGATGAATTTCACTTCGATTTGTTTAGTGTGGATATTGCGATGATAATTGTATAAAATAGTCGGTTAATAAGGTTAGTCAACTGAATCTACCTGGCAATTCCTGGATGATGAAGGCAGCAATATTTTTAAGCTTCGGACAAGATTACCATGATCAGGCCGAAGGACTTGACATGGGTGCATAGCAACTTGAGAAAAAAAGTTGGATATGGGAAGATATGCGTGGAGGATGCCACCGTTGAAACTCCTATCAATCAACTCTAATTAGGGGGGTCTGTGGAGGGCGATGCACGAAAGGGACAGAAACCTTGTGATTTGATAGGGCAACATGGAAGGTGGCATGTAATGCTTTAGAAAACGGGGGGAGGGGGGGCAGTGACCACCAACATATATCAATTTGTCGATGCAAGTGAATGGGTGGTCGCTCTGTCACTGATTTTCAGGGTTTGTGAGAATATAATCATAGTTATTTTATAAAATATTTTTTTATTTATTTAAAAATTATTTTTAATATCAATATATGAAAATAATCTAAAACACTAAATTTAATTTAAAGTAAAAATAATTTTTTTTAATTTTTTCTAAAAATATTTTTGAAACGGTATATTGTACCTCTATCCCTCTTGTGCTCTCTGGACCTATAATCACACAGCAACATCTACATGTATTCACGACATTTATGAGATCATTTATGTTGTGACCTTTTCATATGCTTTTGATTGAATTCGTAGCCTCACAAAATATAGTACGAACGAATTCATCATACAACCTAGGAATTCAGTTCTTAAAAACTCCTTTTTTTTTCCTCTTAATTTTCTTTTTACCCTGTTAAATGTAGAATTTACTTTGATCTTACTTAACAGTGCTTACTTGCCCTTCACTCAAAAACATTATCTGATTTTTTTTTTTCCAATTTTCAAGTCTTACATGCTAATAAAATAATAACAACTCTATTTTATGATCCTATTAAGGTGGTGTTAGGTATTGTGGTTTGATTTTATTTTTTAAAAAAATTAGTTTTAAATGGATTAATTTTATTATTATTATTTTGATGTGTTGATATCATAAATAAAATTTAAAAAATAAAAAATATATATTATTTTAATATATTAAAAAATACATTATAAAATACATTAGATATTATTTTTTATATATATAGTTGCAGCTTCCCTCAAATTAAATATTGGTCCAGCATGATATTGTAATTATTTAATATCATTATATAACGGCAAAATGAACTCTTCCGTTAAAACTCGAGGTAACGCTTGAAAAGGCCAGAAAAACAACACTTCTCATGATTAAGATACAAAACGGAAATAATTCCAATTGGCCATTATGTTTTACTAATTATTACAACCTTTTCACCATTTTAGATCTCAGTGAAAGTGGGCTCATAAAATGGGAGGATGTTTGTAAACTAGCCAGCGGAAACGTGCTGGCATGTTTGAAAGTTTAATTACAGTTATTTTTTTAAATATGTTTTTATTAAAAATATATTAAAATAATATTTTTTATTTTTTTAAAATTATTTTTTTAAATATCAGCGCATCAAAATAATTTAAAAATATCAAAAAATATTAATTTAAAAAAAATAAATAAATAAAATTTAAATTTTTTTAAAAGCACTTTTAAAACACAAAAATAAGCACATGTAAATTAATACTAATTTGAAAAATTATTTCAGAGCCCGAAATTAGTTTTGAAGTTGGCGGAATTAAAAAGAAAAAATCATTTACATTGAAAAACAAATTGTGTATGTACTAAGATGTAGAATGGGACATTATATGAGAAAAAATATAAGATTTATATGAAATAACCTCTAAACTTTAAGGATCATTTTGAATTTTGGAGCTCCGCTAACCCCCAGTTACACAAGAAGTATCCCAACTTTAATTACTTATTCTAGTTTTATTTTCAGTATATTGCAATTAATTGTTTTTATTGGTCAGACAAACTACAACCCAATTTTTTGAATTATTTTTGGAGAATATCAAGAGAATTAATTTTACTGGATTAAACTAAATTAATTTTTAATATAGGATGGACTTCTCGCGATAATAAAGAAACATGGAAAACAAAAAAAAACTACTCATCACTAGAAGACACTTCGACATCAGAAACATAAACACAAAAAAACCACATGTCATGGATGACATGACAATAAACATGCATATAAAAGTATGGTAAAAAATAAAAATAATGTTTCCCAAAAAAGAAGAGAGTAAATTTATACCTAAGCAAATTAAAATCTTCTACCTTGGTAATATTTTTTATTTAAAAATATATTAAAATAATATTTTTTATTGTAAAAAATTTATTTTTGATATTAATATATCAAAACAATCTAAAAATAAAAAAAATAATTAAAAACAGAAAAATCTTTAAATTTTTTTAAAAAAATATCAAATCAGACCTCCAATTTACTTGGGAGTTGAGAGACTGTTGGAACCGTGGTAGATTCTCTCACCACATGTATGTGAAGAAAGACAGGGTCCGTACACTTTGAAAAGGAAAAACAAAAGATAGAAACCCGATTAGCCTTAAAATCCATTAAAACGCTGGTAAAGAGAAAGATAGGAATGGGGTCTCTCTCCCTTCGAGCCAAAAAAAAAAAGCGTAAGGAAGGAGGGGGAAAGGAATCTCAAAGAAAGAAGGAAATCAAAAACATGCTGCTGCCTCCTTTGACTGCCTCGTAAATCTTGATGTTAGATTTCACCAAGAGAAGGATAGAATGGGAAGATAACAAAAAAGACAAAAGACAAAAGACAAAAGCAGAGATCTTCTCAGAATTCTTTGTGTTGTGTTTGACCTCTTGTGGTATATCATTGCAGACTCATTTAGTACAAAGATTATGATACCTGATAACCATATCTTAATTCTTATTATCGT
>Ga0325410_1002332_pt1 | contig 21252 bp, 8 predicted proteins | sample PopdelMetagenome_16_FD_206182 | JGI IMG/M metagenome (GOLD analysis project Ga0325410, IMG submission 206182) | Populus deltoides microbial communities from Bellville, Georgia, United States - Xylem-PdIQD-R3 | ecosystem: Host-associated > Plants > Phyllosphere > Stem > Wood/Secondary xylem... | reverse complement strand
CCACACTCATACAAAGACAAGTTTTTTCCTGTGCATCATGCTTGATCTTGTTTCTCAAACCTCACAATTCTCACCGCTCCTTTCTACAATGGCATTATTCAGGAAGAGCAGAATTCGTGCCGTGTTTTGCATTCAAGATTCCACTTACTTTCCCTTCCAATTATATCTTGTTTGGTAGCTGAGAAACGGATTGGAGAGAGCTAAAAAGTGAAAGTCGGACAATTATAACTTGTTTGGTAGCGGAGAAATGGACTGGAGAGAGTTAAAAAGTGAAAGTTGGACTCTTGATTGAGGGCTATATCGTCGAAATATTGGCTGATGTCAGATTCCACAAGCATCACAAAACGATTTCAATATAGTGAATTTCCTCTTCACAAAGCATTCTCCTTTCTCAACAATCTTCTGCTGCCCAATTCAAGAGCAGCTACCCCAGCCCAAAAAGGAACAAGGGCAAAGAAAAAGTGATATAAAAAGATGTCATTAACCTAATTTACTAAATCTTGTTTTGGCGACTTGTTTTCTACTTCGTGTTTCAGAAAAATTAAAATTGGCCCTTGTTTACGCAATCATGTTTTGTGCAGCAATTCATGCATGTATATTAAAAATTTATAACTAACTATACAGTAAATGTTTAAGAGGTAAGAACTTGGATCAAGAAGTTTGCTTCCTTGTGATTTCAAGTTCGAGCCCTGTAGTTTTTTAATATGATAGCAACTGTAGACTTACATAGTCGTTAACTTCAGGGTCCGTGAGATTAGTTGAGATATACAGAAGCTAATCCGGACATCCATATTAATAATAATAAAAAAAATTTGTCATTTCTAAAACAAATTTTGGTATCAATTTAAATAGAGAAAGTATTTATGGTGGAGTATCTATTGTAATTCAAGAATCTTTATCTTCTAGTGATTAATAGGTGCAATTTTGTTTTTCTCGAAAAAGGAACATCTAAGACGAAGAGCAAAATAAATTTTTTATTTGTTTCAATATTTTTAGTAATTGTCTGGCATATATTTAAAGTATAATCTTGTAAAAATTCACATCATGTACCTTTGTATTTGTGTTAGGGTTAATGACTCCATTTATTTTTACATCATAGGTTATTTCTCTAATTTATCATGTTATCCATAATTGAGTAAATTTTATTCCTAATACGCTAAATGGATGAGACTTTCAAGTCAATCCACCAAAATTAATTATCGCAATGGATAATAAATTTATATTTTAATATTAGTTAAGTTCTAAGTCGAATATTTCTACGTGGAAATTACATAACTAATTCTAATGGATTGGCCTCTAAAATAAAATTATTTTTAATAAATAAAAATATTTTAAATTAAAATAGGCTCCTTCATCCAGACTTACAAAAACATTGTAATTATGTACTAAATATATAGTTTCCCTAGTTATTTAACTTGTGATTCACTGCAGGTTGTAAATTTTTTTTTTCAAAAAATTTTCAGATATGCATACTATTTTGATATGTTTGATTACATACAATAAGTCAAAATAAAAATTGAAAAGCCTATATAAGTATTTAATTAAATAAATCGATAACCATCTATGTAAATAAACGAAAAAAAATCATTAACAATAAGCAAAAGAAAAATTGAAAACAAATTGAAAGATGAATGTAGATCAATATATTCAATCACACAAAATGAGATAATATATTTGATTGTGTTTACTCAACTGATTTATTTAAATCAATAAAAGATACTAGAAATAGAAACATAAATGAAATTGATTGAATAAACTCACATCTTAAAAAAATATTACGCAAGGCCGAACATATAAGAAATATTATTTAAAAATAAATATTTTTTATTTTAAAAAATAAATTTTATTTGTATAAAAAAGATTATTGATGAATTAGAATAATATCTTCAAAAATCAAACATAAACAAAACAATTTAAGAAAAAAATTATATCCAAAAAAGGCATGTAAAAACTAAAATTTAAAATAAAATGATAAAAAAAGATATCGAATGACATTAACTTTTCAAACTTGAGACCCAGATCATTAGATTTGAAGTGCTACAAATGAAAACAATATAAAGTTGAATTCCCAACAAATCAAATGTATAAAGATGAAACAAAAACAAAATTAATTACACAAAAGGATCTAAGAAAATATTTTAATTAAAAGAATAAAGGTGAAAAGAAAAAAATAATAATTAGAAGGCACACAAGAATTTTCAATTGAAAGGTTAAATTAAATTGAAAAATAGATTTAACGAAATGAAAAATAAATCAAAAGAATGAGGGTCAAATTGAAAAAAATAAATAATATAAACTTTGATTGAATGATAAAATTAAAAGTCAATAAAACTTTAATGAAAAGGCCAAGGAAATAAATTAAAAATCAAAAGAATAAGGTCCAAAATGAATATATATATATATATATATATATATATATATATATATATATGAGAAATTATAATTGAAGGACTAAATTGAAAACAAACAAAAATTTTAGAAAAGGAATAATAACAAAAAAAAAAGAAATCAAAAGAATGAGGAATAAAATTGAAAAAAACAAAAACAAAAAGGACAATCATGCACTTTATCCGGTAGAAGAGAGAAAAGAATGAAAAAAAAGAAACAATCACTGACGATAATCCGACCACCATTCGCTATCACGCGTCACACCATGAGGAAGATGACACGATGACATTCCCAAAGACATGGTGTAAGGTTATGTTTGACTATCGAGTGGTGTTGCACGCGCTACCAAAATAGCACAGACGCCACACACTAGCTGGCATAGAATGAACACCGTCAGCAGATTTTTTGAATTAAAAAAAATAAAAAGTCAACGTAAAAATATCAAAACACCCTTCATGTCCCTATTAATTACAAAAAAAAAAACAGGTGTGAAAGTATAAAAGTACCCCAAAATGCAAACCTTATTTTTTTTTATCTATTCTAAGGTCAATAATGTATTTTAATTGTATTCAAAGAAAGGAAATAAAAAAAAAAAAAACCCTTGGCTAATAGCCCAAAATTTTTTGTGATCCTGTAAATAAAGAAGTATTTTTACTATTTAAAAGTTTATGAAAAGTCGAAAATTTTTTTGATCAACAACTCTTAACTTTGTTAACCTTGAGAGTAAAAACATGTTTTTACTATACAAGAAATTTAAAAAAAACGAACATACCCCTAATAATCTTTTGATGATCAATGAGTTAGTGGAAAAGACCAAAGCACTTACACCCTCTAGGCTTTTTTTCTTTTTTTTATCCATGGAAAAAAATTTTTCATTTTAGCAATTCATAGTAAATTATGTCCAGTGCTAAAATGAAAAACTCATGCCCTATATATTTTTGGTAAATATAATATAATATAATACTAAATAATTGCACTATCAGTCCATTAATTTTACAAGCCTTTCAATTAAGTACATGGGCTTCCATTAATTTTTTTTTTTTGTTATTAAATGGTGCTTTATTTGCTTTTAAATTGCTATTGCTGCTCCAACTTTCATTTTATATCAATCAAGTATATAAATTTTAATCTTTTTTGTTTTGATAAACCAACCTTTTTATATATATTTTTTTTAAATCAAGTGCTTTCATTAAATTTTCATTTTGTAATATGACTCTTTTTTATAAATATAAAAGTACTATGTGAAATAAAAATATTTTTAATTAAAAAAGTAATTTTATAAAAAATAAAATAAATAATATCAAGATGCAAACTCTTTCCTTCAATGGTAATTCATCTACATAAAGACTAAAAACTCTTTTATAATTAATTAAAAGTGACAAATAACTTATTGATACAATTAAAAATAGGCCCCTGTATCAAGATTATTTTTGTCCCTGTGCTATTTCTTTGAATGTGTTATTTGAAATCACATGTTTTCATGATACTTGTCATGTTTTTAGACTATTATTTGCTATCAAGATTAACACAAAAATCTATTTCCTTATGTTTGATTGAAATAATAAAAAAAAAGTTGGTGTATGTACTTTATTGACATGAAATGAAAGTTACTTTAATAGCAAATGACACATCATTAAATAATAAAGAAATTGGCAGAAAATGAATGAAAGTCCTTATTTAAATTTTTTGAAAAGGTTTACGAACTAAAAAATATTAAGTTCATATATTTGACTAAGATTAAGTGAAAATGGGTGTGCTAATAGTAATTTTATATTGGATGTCATAACCCGATTTCAAGTTTCCCCCAAATTAATAATTTAGCAAGAGCAGGCTTAGAATAGTTTCAAATGCATAGAGGATTCAAGTGAAAATTTTGGATAAATTTGGAAGTCCAAATATACCCCATTGTACTTACGATTGAAAGATAATGCAAGTTGAAGATTAAATCAAATGATTATTGGATGAATTTGCATAAAAATTAAGTATGAGGACTTAATTAGGCTTTTAATAGGTCAATTTGATTTAATCATGGACCCAATTAAAGGTTTAATTAAGTTTTAGAATTAATTTGGATCAAATTAAAAGAATTAATTAAGTGGAATGATTTAATTAGGATTTTAATCGGGCAAATTAATTTTATTAGGGACTTAATTTGTAAAAATTTTAAGTTTGAAAGCTTAATTTGGATTTAATTGAGAATATTGAAAATTTAAAAGACTACATTTAATTTTTTTTCAAACTCAATGAAGTGAAATCAAGGATGAAATTGCAAAAAGATCAAAGTTTAGGGGGTCAATTAAGGGTTAAATTAAAGAAATACAAGACTAAGAACCTTTTTGCAAAAGGCACGTGAATTTGGGAAACCTATTTCAGTGAAATCAGGAATGAAATTGAAGAAATTTGAAGTTTGAAGGTCAATTAGGGATGAGATTAAAAATATCCAAAACCAAAGACTAAAATAAAAAGACACTAAACATATAGGATAAGGTTGTTAAAATCGTGATTTTGACACGGCATGGAAAATACGAAACAAACTCGGATCGTAAAAACAGATTATAAAATCGTAAAATCATGAGGAATTTTAAAATTATGCTATTTATTTTATTTTCATTTAATTTTTATTGATAAAATAGTTATTTGTGCGTTGTATGTACTTAGGATTAATGTTGGGAGTTTTTAAAATTATACTAATTTCAACTATAATGAATTTTTTTCTTTTCACTTATAAATATCAATATCAGTATAGTTGAACCATGTACACAATATATTTTGTGTAAATTGGAATGATTCTCTTTATAAGGTATAAATAAAACAAATAGAGTTATTTAAAAAAAGTTATATATCCAATTCAAACCTTGATGAAAAACTATTATGTTTTCCTCCTTATTCTATTGTCCTGTGATTATAAATAACTGAATTTTTAAATAAATAAAAAATGAGATTAACACAATTAAATCAATGTGCGCATCATGTTCTAACTTGATTTTAATTCTCTATTTTGATTAAATTTTTACAAATACAAAAAATACCAGGTTTTATAGTTATTGTTATATTCAATTAATCTAATTATGTAGTACTTTCAAAATTTTAAAAACAAACATAAAACAATTTATTTTAGATATAATATATATGATAATTGTTATATTTTCTATCGTACAACTAATCTCTTACCTAAAGATTCTGAAAAATTTGGTAGAGTTTTATATCTAACATGAATCTAGAAAACAACTCCTTTCACTATTATATATATATATATATATATATATATATATATATATATATATATATATATATATATATTGTCTTGATGTCCAATGCCACACATCAAGTAATTATCAACCCAAAGTCACCCAAAAGTTAACTAATAAGTTGACATTTTTAATTCTTATAGAAACTATTTTTTAAGGAGAAAGTTAGCAATTGGTTTTGATCCCATCACTCAATGTACTTATTTTACTTCTTTAAGTAATCATGACTTTAAGCACAATAAATTTTTGTACGATCACAGAACCGATGGATAAACATAACAATATTTTTTTTGCAATTTTTGCTTTTGTTCTAGCCAAATGCCAATAGTCGGTCGACAGCAATTGCAATTTTATGGTAAAATCGTTTAATCGGTGGTGAAATCATGATTTTACATGATTTCACCGATTTTAATGATTTTACCCGATTTTATCTATTTTCAAGTTTTATGGACGATTTAGCACGTAAAGCCTACTTTGACTCGTAAAATCATACGATTTTACGAGTCAAATCGTGATTTTAACAACCTTATATATGATCATTTTAAGATTTGGCATGGGTGAAATTGAATTGATTCTTGTAACCAAAATTCATTTGAGAACTTAATTGGATAAATCAGAAGATTAAGAGCTGAAATTAACCCTAAACACCAAAACAACATCGTTTCATTTAAATGGTGCGTTTTGGTGTTGTTTTGACCAAAATGATGGTTTGAACAAAAAAGATGTCATTTTGGTCGACAAAGGTAAAAAACATTATGCCAGATGATGCGTCATCTGACATTGTTCATCATCTTCAACCTTTGTACTTAAAAAGTTGCCTGAGTGGCTACTTGTCAAAGACATTTAATGCTTCATCTTTCCACCAAACATAACAAACAAGCTATAACTCTCATGGCTCGACACTGTACTTCAAAACAAAGCTAACTTAGATGCCCAAGGATACAACCAAGAGGAAGGAATCGACAATGATGAAACTTATTCTCCTGTAGAAAGAATGAGATCCATTCATATGTTGCTTGCATTTTCATGCTTTAAGATTTGTATTTCTTGTTGCATACATACATTATTGCATTCATGTGTAAAACTATTACATTGATTGCACATCCATGCCTAATACACTAAATGGTGGAAGGAAGACATACATGGGAGGTCATTTTAGCAGATCATTTGGAAAAGCTACATGTTTAAAACAAAAGGCTAAGACATGGAACCTATGGGATATTTAATGCACACTTTGATAAGTGAACTTGAGTTAACCATTTTTGCAATAATGTGCATGAACCACTATCACTTGAATTTATCATGAAAAAAGAAATCCATATGCAACAAAGGAAGCACTCATACATTGATTGAAATCATTTATGGTATATATTTTACATGGAGTAAGAGAAAAAAATTGTTCATCCAAACTATTGCTTCTTGCTTCTTCTTTCTCTCTTTTCCTCCACACTCTTTATAATTATGTTTTCCTATAAATCAATAATCAAGTCATTTTTTTTTGTCTAGAAAGTTAAAGCATTTTTTCAAAACTTTGCATACTTATGGTTGATGTTATGTAGGATAGCTTGACCATTACATTGAATGCCTTTCACTTTTATAAACTTAGTCAATTACTTTTCTATTTCAAATTTTTTCATGGTGCGTGTCTTTGTTAAAGACACTCTAAACAAGCTATTTATGACTTAATTCCATGACTTGATTATTCCATACTCCTTTTATGTTCTTAAATTTTGAATTCCAAATTTTGCTCAAAACCGAAGCTACCTGGTTAGCTTGTTCATTTTTTTTTGGTCTTATATTTACCTTCATTCATCCTTTTCATCCCACTAAGTCTTCGGGACCATTTGACATTGTAGTCCAATCATGTTTTTATAAAGTTTTGAATTTTTTAGCTTCAAATTAATATATTTTTAGTGTTTCTTAATCGTTTTAATGTGCTGATATAAGAAAAAAATATTTTGAAGTATTTCCAAGTAAAAAATATTTTGAAAAACAATCTTTATCATACTTCTAAACAAGCTCTTCATCTTCTCTATACCTTAACCATAAAACTTATCACTTTGTCATTTCTTCAAGTTAAGCCTTTCCTTATTCATCACAATGTCTTTAAAAAATCGTAGCCATGCAAGGAAGATGATTTTTTTATAACTTCAGACAATAAGGAAGGTTCCAACTCATCATCTCACAACACCAATCCCTTTATTGGACAATTTTCCCACACTTCCAACCCATCTAATATTCATGAAACTTCTCTTTATGATAACCCTATTACCTAGAGAGTTTTGTGTAAATTTCAACTCTTATGGAATGAATTACACCCATAAGTACTATCAAAGACTTGTTCTTAAAGGATGTCGTGCCATTCTTAGTGAATTGGATGCTTTGAACTCAAATATTTGTAATATCCTATAAATAATTAACTAAGAATTAAATTTATTATTTGATAGATTTTGATGTAATCTAATTACTTTTGGATTTTCGTAGTTCATATTTGTTATTGGCTTACTTTAGGCCTTTAAAAATATTTTAATTAGCTTGTTTTATATTGTTTAGGGTCTTGTATTGTGTATTAATAAAAGGATAAAAAAAGGTAAGGTCTACATATATTTTAGGACACATTCTAAGAATAACCTCATTTTTTAAAGTTAAGAATTTTATTTTTAAGAATTTAATCAATACTAGTCTTTTTCATAATTAGAGGTGGAGTTAAATTTACAATATTTAATCAATAGGTAAGAATTTTATCTTTTTAATTCTTTATCCCTTTTACTCATGTTTGGTACAATTTTTAGAGAACAAAAAGATTTAAAGGAAGGGGTTAAATGTTCATCTTGATAAGGATGTAAAACATTTTTCTAGAGGGGGAAACTTTGAATATCAAACCCCCCCTTCTATTTTCAATATTTTTTCTTTTTGAATTACATCTTAAATTTTAGACCACAAATAAATAATTTAATATTTTTCTTAAATATATTTAATTTGATATTTGATTTAATTTAAGTGGGACTCACTATTACCCATATTGTTTTTAACCTTTACCAAACATTCTTAAAAAATTTCCTACCCTGATACTTGACTATTAAATCTTACCGTCTTAATATTTTCTCTTTAAATTTTCTAACTCGATATGAAAAACAATCTTATTATTAGGTTATGTTTGGTATGAGATGAGACATTTGAAGGAGAAATGTTAAGGGGTAAGATATAAGGGTGTAAAAAAATGTTTAGGAATGTATTAAGGATGTTTAAGTAGGAGATAGAAAAATTATGGATAATAGTGGATTCTAATAATAATAATAAATTAAATTAAATATAATTGAAAAAATTTATATAACATATATTCCTAAAATGAAAGGGAAAAAAAAGAACCATATTTTTTCCATTCATGTTCTTTTTTTTAATTAAAAGATTATATAGTCTAGCAGTTTTACTTGATAATTTTTTATAGTAAAATCAATTAGAGTCTTAGTTACAATAGTTTATTTAGTTATTACTAGTTTTTTGGCATGTGCTATGTTATAGGTTGGATTAAGATTTTTTGAACCTAAAAAAGAAATAAGCCCCAAGGAACTATTTCATATTTTTATTAAACTCAACCCAGCTTATCAACCATAAATTCTCTCAACTTGACTCTTTGCCTAACCCTAATATAAAATTAATTATGTGATTGTTGCCCTGACATGACCTAGTTGACTTAATAGGTCCAAAGACAATCAAGAAGACTGGTAAAAAACATGGTTTAGCTTTAATAATAAATTCAAGATGAAACTTTTTTTTTTTTAATATTTGAACGGTAACATATTAGATCAACCTAAGTTTTGCGGCTGAATCCACCAAACTCACAACCAAGATCATGGACGCCATTGGATTTAACAATTTTATTTTTTAAACTATCATTTACTTAATGATATGATAACAAAAATAGTTGCTCACAAAATTAAGCACAAACCAAATACCAACATGTTTGTTTGAGATTGCAATAACCTCATAAAAAATAAATAAAATAAATTATAAAGACCAATTCAATCAAAAGAAAAAATTGAAAGATGAAATTTTGTTTTTTTTTTTAAACTATCTAACATTGTTATTAAATCGGACCCAAAAGTTCAACCTTGAAATCTCCCGACTCAACTCCTTGTTTAGCCTAGGTTTAAAATTAACTTACATGCTAGCTAACTCTACATGATTCAATTGACTTAGCAAGTCCAAAGACAATTTGGACGACATGTAAAAGTATGATTTGACCTAAAAAAATAATTCAAGATGATATTTTTTTTTTTATTATTGAGATGATGACATATTGGATTGAGTTAAGTTTTATGGTTTAACTCGCGATACATGTGGATAAAAGACTCCACTAGGTTTAAAAGAGTTTTTTAAAAAATTATTTTTTTATTTAATAATATGATAACAAAAATGATACTTGCAAAAATTAAGTATCAACCAAATGTCAAAACTTTTGTTTTAGAGTGCGAAAATCTCATTGAACAAAAACAAAAATAATTATGATGATCAATTCAAAATCAATAAAATATTAAAAGATGAAATTAAAAAAAAACTAATTTAAAAGGTAGATTTCAAAAAGGAAAAAGGTTTGAAAAATTAGAAAAAAATTTAAAGTGCTTTGCTGTTCATATAAATAATGAAGCACTTGAAAATTCTCTATTTTTTTCGACAAAGAGAGTGTATATGAATAGTAAAATTAGATTGATAGTTCATGTTATGTCATTAGTTAGGTTATTTTTAAACTGACATGAAAAAAGGCTGCTGAGGTGCTAGCATTTTGAAAGAAGCAAAAACAAAAAAAAGATTTGAGACCTAAGTTATTGATTTGATGAGGTTCAATAAGCTCGATTAATTTAATAATATAATTGAAAAAAAGACATCAACACCATGCTTGGGAGAAAAAAAAATGTCGCTATAAAAGGTTTTATGACGACACCTAAAGAGGCTATATGCGCTATCAAATCAATGACTTAGATGATAAACCAAACAAACTATTATGAAGATAAATCTCATGTTTGTATTAAATCAATTAATTTAATCCAATTAAAAAATATATTTTGAAATAGCTAAACTTAACAAAAAAGATAAATAAAAAGACATGAGATAACCCAATTCAATGTTAAATTAGTGGAAAATCCTATAGAAAAAATTATTATTATTATTATTATTGATGATGATGATGGATTCTAATTGAAGATTGAATAAATATTGAGGGATGAAAAATAAACATGAGCTTTAATAAAGAAATGAAAACCAAGCAAACTCAAGCGAATCTCTTAAACCTGAGTTAATACCTCAAATTTACAGCCAGTGAAATCCCAACCTAGACTCTATTAAGAAGCTTAATTCTCAATCATTTTAATGTTGAAATATGAAATAAAAAATATCATTTTTAAAAAAATTTGTCAAGCAAAAAATAAAACAATTAAAAAAATTAGGATCAAATTTGATATGAAAAAAGAAGGATGAAATTGCAAAACAAAATCAATTTTAAAAATCATCCTAGATAAAAAAAAAATAGCAATTAAAAGAATAATGACCAAATTTGACTATTGAAAAAAATTAAAGGGGTGAGATTGAAAAAGAAAACTCCAATCTTATAAATCATTCAAAATATATCAAATAGTAATTAAAGGAAAATAAACTAAATGTGAAGGAAAAATCAATTGAAAGGCTGAATTAAGAAACCGTTTGGGAACGCGATGCAAACGACGTTCCTAAAAAATTTTAAATTTTTTTTTTTGCTAAAATTTAATATGTTTTGGATCATTTTGGTGTGCTGATGTCAAATGATTTTTAAAAAATAAAAAAATCATTGGCATGCATTTCGGCACGAAATGTTATTTGAAAAGCAATTGCAACCACACTGTTAAACATACTCTAAGAAATTAGAGGGCAGACCCGTAAATCAAGAAAGAGAGAGAGAAGAAAAAGAAAAAAAAAGAAAAAAAAAGAGGCTTCCAGCATGAAACCGGAGCCCCTCCACCCACACATGTTGAATCTTTGTGATAGGAACACTATGGCGAATCAAACATCGTTGTTGAAGATGATGTGACCTGAAGGCAGCTCGTACACTACCCCGAAAGGTGTGGAAGTTGCCCATTTACGGCACACTCCAATCAATTTTTTGAAAAATAAATTCAATATTTATCAAAACACTAAATTTCTCTTAGCCAACCTCATAATAACAATAAAAACTAATTGGAAAGGAAGAAAAGGCCCCTAAAAGCTAGCCTTACAAAAAAAATTTTAGGGTACCGAGGTCAATTTCCTATTAAGAAAGAAATTGAGAACTTAATTGAATTGATTCTTATAATCAAAATTTAATTGAGAACTTAATTGGATAAATCAGAAGATTAAGAGCTGAAATTAACCCTAAACACCAAAACAACATCATTTCATTTAAATGGTGCGTTTTGGTGTTGTTTTGACTAAAATGGTGTTTTGAACAAAAAATGTGTTGTTTTGGTCAACAAAGGTAAAAAACATTATGCTAGATGATGCGTCATCTAGCACTGTTTATCATCTTTAACCTTTGTACTTAAAAAGCTGCCTGAGTGGCTACTTTTCAAAGGCATTTAATGTCACATCTCTCCACCAAACATAACAAACAAGATATCACTCTCATGGCTCGACACTGTACTTCAAAACAAAGCTTACTTAGGTGCCCAAGGATACAACCAAGAGGAAGGAATTGACAATGATGAAACTTATTCTACTGTAGCAAGAATGAAATTCATTCATATGTTGCTTGCATTTTCATGGTTCAAAATTTGTATCCCTTGTTGCATACATACATTATTGCATCATTGCATTCATATGTAAAATTATTACATTGTTGCACATCCATGCCTAATACACTAAATGGTCATTTTGGTGGATCATTTGGAAAAGCTACATGTTTAAAACAAAAAGCTAAGATATGGGTTCTATAAGATATTTAATGCACACTTTGATAAGTGGACTTGAGTTGATCTCTTTTGCAATCAATTTAATTAAGAGAAATGTGCATGAACCATTAAAACTTGAATTTATCATGAAAGAAGAAATTTTTTATGATATATTTTTTAGATGGAGTAAAAGAGAAAAATTGGCCATCCAAACTATTGCTTCCTGCTTCTTCTTTCTCTCTTTTTCTCCATACTCTTTATCATTCTGTTTTCCTATAAATCAATATTTATGTCATTTTTTATCTAGAAAGTTAAAGCATCCTGTCAAAACTTTGCATACTTGTGTTTGATATCATGTAGGATAGCTTGACCATTACATTAATTGCCTTTCACTTTTATAAACTTGGTCAATTACTTTTCTATTTCAAATTTTTTCATAGTGTGTGCCTTTGTTAAAGACACTCTAAAGAAGCTATTTATGACTTAATTTCATGACTTGATTATTTCATACTCCTTTTATTTTCTCAAATTTTGAATTCTAAATTTTTCTCAAAACCGAACCTACCTGGTTAGCTTGTTCAAATGTTTTTTTGTCTTATATTTACCTTTTATCATTCATTTTCATCCCTTAAAGTCTTTGGGACCATTTGACATTGCGGTCTAATCTTGTTTTTAAAAACTTTTAAATTTTTTTAGCTTCAAATTAGTATATTTTTAGTGTTTTTTTATCGTTTTAATATGCTGATGTAAAAAAATATTTTGAAGTATTTTTAAGTAAAAAATATTTTGAAAAGCAATCTTTATCACATTCCTAAACAAGCTCTTCATCTTCTATATACCTTAACCATAAAACTTATTGCACCTTCACTTCTTTAAGTTAAGCCTTTCCTTATAAATCATCATGTCTTCAAGAAACCATAGTCATGCAAGTAGGATGATTTTTTTATAACTTCAAACAATAAGGAAGGTTCCAACTCATCATCTCACAACACCAATCCCTTTATTGGACAAATTTCTCACACTTCCAACCCATCCAATATTCATGAAACTTCTCTTGATGATAGCCCTATTATCTAGAGAGTTTTGTGTAAATTTTAAACTGTTATGGCCCATAAGTACTATAAAAAACTTGTTCTTAGAGGATGTTGTGCCATCCTTAGTGAATTGGACGCTTTGAACTCAAATATTTGTAATAACCTATAAATAATTAACTAAGAATTCAATTTATTATTTGATAAATTTTGATGTAATCTAATTACTTTTGAATTTTCGTAGTTCATATTTCTTATTGGCTTACTTTAGACCTTTAGAAATGTTTTAATTAGCTTGTTTTATATTGTTTAGTGTCTTATATTGTTTTAATTAGCTTGTTTTATATTATTTATCTTAGGATACATTCTAAGAATAACCACATCTTTTCAAGTTAAGAATTTTGTTTTTATGAATTTAATCAACACTGGTCTTTTTCTTAATTAGAGGTGGAGTTGAATTTACAATATGTTTAGTAGGAGGGTAAAGGGGTGAGAATTTTATCTTTTTAATTCTTTATCCCTTTTACTCATGTTTGGTACAATTTTTAGAGAAGAAAAAGATTTAAAAAAAGGGTTAAATGTTCATCTTTGATAAGGATGTAAAAGAGTTTTCTAGAGGAGGAAACTTTGAATATTAAGTCCCCCCCCCCTCCCCACTTCTTTTTTTCTATTTTCATTTTTTTTATTTTTTAATTACATCTTAAATTTCAAACTACAAATAAATAATTTAATATTTTTTTTAAATATATTTAATTTGACATTTGATTTAATTTAAGTGGGATCTATTATTACCCATATTGTTTTTTAACCTTTACTAAGCATCCTTAAAAAAATTTATACCCTGATACTTGACTATTAAATCTTACCCTCTTAATATTTTCTCTTCAAATTTTCTAACTCCATACCAAAAACAATCTTATTATTAGGTTATGTTTGGTATAAGATGAGACATTTGAAGGATAAATGTTAAGGGGTAAGATATAAGGGTGTAAAAAAATATTTAGGAATGTATTCGGGATGTTTGTAGGAAATAGAAAAATTATGGTTAATAGTGGATTCTAATAATAATAAAAAAAATTAAATTAAATATAATTGAAAACATTTATATAACATATATTCCTAAAATCAAAGGAAAAAAAAGAACCATATTTTTTTCCATTCATGTTCTATTTTTTTAATTAAAGATTATATAATCTAGCAGCTTTATACTTGATAATTTTTTATAATTAAATCAATTGGAGTTTTAGTTGTTGCAGTTTATTTAGTTATTACTAATTTTTTGGCATGCACCACGTTGCAGGTTGGATTAAGATTTTTTGAACCTAAAAAATATTTATGCCTTAAGGAACTATTTTATATTTTTATTAAACTCAACTTAGCATTTAACCATGAATTTTCTCAACCTGACTCTTTGCCTAGCTTTAATATAAAATTAATTATGTGATTGTTGTCCTGACATGACCTAGTTGACTTGATAGGTCCAAAGACAACCAGGATTACTGGTAAAAAGCATGGTTTAGCTATAATAATAAATTCAACATGAAACTTTTTTTTTAATATTTGGACGGTAACATATTAGATTAACCTGAGCTTTGCGACTGAAACTACCAAACTCATGACCAAGATCATGAACATCACTAGATTTAACAATTTTATTTTTTAAACTATCATTTACTTAATGATATAATAACAAAAATAGTTGCTCATAAAATTAAGCACAAACTAAATACCAATATGTTTGTTTGAAATTACAATAACCTCATAATAAGCAAACAAAATAAATTAAGAAGACCAATTCAATCAAAAGAAAAAATTGAAAGATGGATTTTTTATATAAAAAAACTATTTGGTATTGTTATTAAAACGGACCCAAAATTTCAACCTCGAAAACTCCCGACCCAACTCTTTACTTAGCCTAGATTTAAAATTAACTTACTTGCTAGCTGACTCTACATGCCTCAATTGACTTGGCAGGCCCAAAGACAATTTGGACGACATGTAAAAGTATGGTTTGATTTAAAAAAATAATTCAAGATGATATATTTTTTTAATATTGAGACGATGACATATTGGATTGAGTCGAGCTTTATGGTTTAACTCGTGATACACGTGACCTGGATAAAAGACTCCACTAGGTTTAAAAGATTTTTTTTTAAATTATTTTTTTATTTAATAAGATGCTTGCAAAAATTGAGTATCAACCAAATGTCAAAACGTTTGTTTTAGAGTGCGAAAATCTCATAGAACAAAAACAGAAACAATTATGACGACCAATTCAAAATCAATAAAATATTGAAGGATAAAATTAAAAAAACTAATTTGAAAGGTAGATTTAAAAACAGAAAAAAGATTGAAAAATTAGATAAACAATTAAAGTACCTCACTGTTCATATAAACAATGAAGCACTTGAATATTTTCTATTTGTTTTTGATAAAGAGAGTATATATGAATAGTAAAATTAGAATGATAGTTCGTGCTATATCATGGGTCAGGTTATTTTTAAACTAACATGAAAAATGGTTGCTGAGGTGCTAGCATTTTTAAAGAAGCAGAAAAAAGATTTGAGACCTAGGTTATTGATTTGATAAGGTTTAATAAACTCGATTAATTTAATAATACGATTGAAAAAAAGACATCAACACCATACTTAGAAGAAAAAAAGAAACGCCGCCATAAAAGACTTCATGACGACACCTAAAGAGGCCACATGCTCTATTAAAGCAATGAGTTGGATGGTAAACCAAACAAACTATTATGAAGCTAAATCTTATGTTTGTATTAAATTAATTAATTTAATCTGATTTTTTTTTGAAATAGCTAAACTTAACAAAAAATAAATAAATAAAAAGACCTAAGATAACACAATTTAGTGTCAAAATTAGTGGAAAACCTTATAGAAAGAAAATTATTATTATTATTATTATTATTATTATTATTATTGATGATGATGATGATGTAACAACCTTAATATTTGTGTTCAAAACAAAGAGCAAGGACATGATAATTTAATTAAGATCAATGTAATTTTTTTTTGTAATCAATAAAAAATCCAGCGGAGTTTCCTCTATATTTTTAGGTACAAAGTTATCGACTCTTCTTCCACAATCCCTAATTATTAAATTTCTTACTCGTCCTATCATCTAGGACTTCCTCATCTCATTACATCACAACTTCTCAATAATCAAATCCACACATATCTAAACAATTCAATATCACACATTTACATGGATGCAATCCAAAGAACTATTCTACAAATTATAACTGAAATACATAACACAATTCAAAGATTTATAAATAAGGACCATTAACAAAATTATAATCGAAATAAGAACATAATTAAAGAAGAAATTCATAATTAAAATTATACTACACAAAAGAGCTTTCGATAAACTGTTGACGTATTATATTATATAACAAAACGATAAATTCATTCATTACAAAATAATACCAAACAAAATATGAGGAAACTAATCTACTGTTCAGTTCGATAGGGGGATGTACCTAAAAATTGATTTAATACAATAATTCGATTAAACAAATGAAAAAAAATATTTATAAAATTCTTTCTACTTTCTTTCTTTCTTCCTTTCTTTTTGATAATTTAGTCAAAAGAACATTAAATTAACTTGCTCATCTAGTATTATATATATCAATTAAATTTCAGAATAATCTATGATTTTGTTTTTTTTTAACATCAACAAAAAATATAATTATTCCAATCGCCCAATTAAACCGGCATTACTTTCACTAATAGATGATTAATTTTCCACCAGTCTATTCAACAAGTATTAATTTCATCAATCGAAAAATTGGTTTTGGGTTTCACCGATTCATCAGGGTACAAATCCCGTTAACTAGGAAAATAAATCTTCATCTCGCCCATTTGGGCACTAATTCCATTAAATCAGAAATTAGTTCAACGATTTACCTATTCACCATGGTACTAATTTCTCATCATGCCAATTTGCCAGGATATTAATCCCATTAATTCAGGAATTAGTTCAATGATTTGTCCATTCATTATGGTTCTAATCCCATTAACCAGGGAATTAATTTCTTATCACGTCCATTTACCAGGGTATTAATCCCATTAATTCAGGAATTAATTTATCACATCGCATATCTTATTTTCTCAAGTAAACAATATAATAATTACTAATTTATCAACCATAATTAATCAGATAAAAATACATATTGACCAATAATGAATTCGGGCATCATGTAATTACCTGACGACTGAGCTTCAGCCAAAGTTCCCTGCTATGGGACAACCTCTCCAAGCAATAGCCAAAGCTTTAACACTTTTAAATTGAGAAGTTTTCTCTTGCTTGAATTTTTTCCTCTTTCCTGGCCGAGAGCTCCCTTTTCCTTTGAAAATCAAGTTTGTTCTGCTTTTTTTCTTTCTTCCAGCGCGCGCGCACACACACATATACACTTAACTTTTTTAAAAATAGCTTCTATGTCTCTCAATTCTTTCTTCCCCCCGCGCGCGCGCACACACACACTTGCACACATATATTTACTCAACTTTTTAAAAATGCCTTTTATGTTTCTCAATAGTAACTTTTATGATTTTTGGGTAAAATTTCCTGAATCCTGACGCTTGTTTATACCAAATCTTACCCGAGTTATTTCAAATTTCACTAAGTTATTCGTTGGTACTTTCAGTTTCGTGAAATTCACTTCCATAAAAATTTTATTCGCATTTCCGTGTTTATTTATTTATATTTATTTATTTTTATATATTTTAACACCCGAACAAAATATTTCAATTCAGATTCTTGAATATATCATCATTCTTATAATTTAATGTATCAATTTCCCTTATATTTTGTAATCTTGACTTTTATTAATATTAATAATATTAACCGGGGTTTTACAATGATGGATCCCAATCTTGAATCGAATAAATATCGAGGGATGAAACAAACAAAAAATGAGCCTTAAAAAAGAAAAAAAACTAAAACAACTCAAGCAAATCTTCTAAACCTGAGTTAATACCTCAAATTTACAGCTAGTGAAATCCCAACCTAAATTCTATTAAGAAGCTCAATTCTCAATAATTTTAATGCTGAAATATAAAATAAAAAATATCAATTTTTTAAAAATTTCTCAAGCAAAAAATAAAAAAATCAAATAAAAAAATAAGGATCAAAGTGTTTTTTTTTAAGTATTTATATTTTTTTACTATGTTAGAAATTATAAAGAGACCATTTTAACTCATATTAATTTTATAATGTCAGTTGTATAGTAAGGAAAAGATTATTTTATCCTTGAAAATTAGTCTTATGCCATAGTGTATCTCTGATGTATTTTTTAAAAAGAAATTGAAGAAGAAAAGCTTTTTTCAATGGACAGCACAAAACCTAATAGACCTTTTTATAAAAAAAAACAAAAACCCTTTATGCTCAATTTTATTTTCAAATAGATCAATTTAAGATAATTTAAAATCTTTTATTAAGATAATTTAAAATCTTTTATGAAAATCTCTAATCCTATTCATATGGCCGCTCTATGGGTCGGCAGAGAAGCCCACTTAAAAGCCTATGAACTTAGGAGAATTGTACTGAGCAGATTAGAATTGTTAGTGTTATGGTTTATAGTAAATTATAAATTAGTCCCTATAGTATTGTAAATTAAATCAAATAGCCTCTCTAGTTTTAAAAATACTTAATTAATTCTTGTATTTCAATTTTTTTTTGTAACTTGATACTTTTGACTTTTTTCATTATTTCTTATTTTATTATTATTTTTTAAAATAAAAAATATAATATAGAAAAATCGATGAGGAAATAAGATATTTCTTGAAAAAAATAATTAGTCAATTAAGCATAGTCAATACTAGTCAAGAGATTAATTAATTATTTTAAAAACAAGAGATTATTTAATTTATTTTGTTAAACTGGAAGGACTAATATATAAGTTACTCTAACTTTTATGCATCCTGCCCCTCTCAAATAAAAAAAAAAAAAGGAAAACATATTCAAAACACATAATTACTAAGAGTTAATTATCATTAGTCCCTCTAATTTAATGAAACTAAATTTCATTACTAAGAGTTAATTATCATTTGTCTAACTTTACTTGGATTTTAGCCACTATAATATATAAAAAATTAGGGTTGACGAGTTTTTGAACCAAAAACTCATTTTCAATTTATTTTTGTTCAAAAAACCTATAAAATATCCTAGGCAACATAATAAATCCATTCATAGCCTAAAAAAATAGTTATCCCAAAAACCGAAATCATCCCGAAAAAAATCTTTATAAGCTCAAATCTGTATTTTTAGATACTTTCAATGTTTAAAAAAAAAACACATAAGTTCAACTCCCCTCATCAAATGAAATTATTTGAAAAAAAGATCAATCATTTTTATGATCAAAATCGGTATAAACGATATTTTCTTCTCTCTACTGTTAGAATTTGATGATCTTTCTCTCTTATCTCTGAAATTAAGGACTAAAATTAACAAACATGAATTTTTATATCAAAATTAAATTGAAAAAATATTAAGGACCGAATAGGTATAAAAAGTGAAGTATGAGGATTAAAGTGAACTTTTTAGGAGAACATGAAACCATCACCCATTTAAGGTGCCTTTTCCACTTTGGTCCCCCATAACGTAATTTTACCCTTAGTCAAAAAATTTGATTCAATTGTCCTTTAATTTGGCTTAAAAGGATGTAATTGTAGAAAAAACAAGTTTGGGGACCAAAATGGAAAAAATAAAAATTTTTGGATAGTAAGTCCACGGTAAAATGTAAGAGAGTAAACAATATTGTCTACAACAAAAAACTCATACCTTTTAGTATCTTTTATAATAATCAAAGGTCTTTGCAACCAGCAAAGTGCCGAATTCACTTTCATATCCAAAATTATTGAAGAAATTGGTAGAGAAATCAAAACCCCTTACTTGCAAACCAATATTGCTTATTTGCTATAAAGTAATTTCTTTTTGGAAAATAAATTCCTAAATATGGATTATTTTTTCATATTTGATAATGTCAAGAAAAATAAGTTAAAATATACTTTTCAGTGTTTGATTATATTATGAAAAATAAACTTGAGAAAAAATTACTAATGTTTATTTTTTCTAAAGTTTATTAAAAAATAGGGATTAAAAATGATAGATGAAAGGGTTAAAAGATAATAAAATTAATAAAAAATCTAATTTTATAATTTTAAAAAAAATAGAAACTAAGTCCGACAAATAAAAAAGTTGAAGGAGGATGAAATTAAAAATTCAAATTTTATAAATTATTTTAAATAAAATAAAAAGTAATAAAAAGAAATTAAATATGATAAATAAAAAATTTTCAATTAAAAATATGATAAAAATAAATAATAAAAAACCAATACTGATATAAAAATCATGAAATGTTTTTAAAAAATGGATTTAGAAAATAGAAACATCAAGATTAAATATATAATTTCTTAAAATAAGATGTAACTAACTCAACCCATCTTCCTCATGCAATTTCACTTCCCAAAAAAGGAACAAACCTTGTTCTTCGACGCTTTCCCCTAAAACACCACCAAACAAATACATAAATAAGAACGAAAAAAATCCTTCCTCTTCAACCAATCATTCTCTCATTCAATTCATAAATCAAAACCCATCTCTAATTCTTCAATGGCATCTCCTTCTCTAATGGACACCCTTTTCCAGCGCAGTTTAGATGACATA